>Ga0335078_10011689_pt1 | contig 13022 bp, 7 predicted proteins | sample Lox_Sample_32_FD_206711 | JGI IMG/M metagenome (GOLD analysis project Ga0335078, IMG submission 206711) | Soil microbial communities from Loxahatchee National Wildlife Refuge, Florida, United States - Lox_Sample_3.2 | ecosystem: Environmental > Terrestrial > Soil > Wetlands | place: USA: Florida... | reverse complement strand
CACCTCGTAGCCGGCGGCGCCCGTGGGAGTGCCGACACCCTGCTGCACGGAGTTGATGCCCGCCACGTGTTGTCCCTGTTGCTGGCTCAAGGCCGCCGCGCCGCTCAGGGCCATGGTGGATGCCTGGGCCGTGGAGGTTTGGCTGAGGCCATTGGAATCGAAGGCATAGACGCTGACGTCCGCGGCGACGGCCTTGTTTACCATGGCCTGAAACTGATCGGGGTCGCCGGTGGTGGTCAACCCCGGGCTGAAGAGCAAAACCGTTTTGTGGCCGGGGAAAATGCCGAGTTGTTTCACCATGGCCTTGATCTGGTCCATCTGCTTGGCGCCTTCGACGCCGATGAACTGCTGGCGCTCGATGACCAGGTCGCCGCGTTGCGCGTTGGCTGCCGGCGAATTATCGACATCGGCGCCGGAAAAGGCGGTCATGCTGAGCGAGCCGGTGGTGGATTTGTCCACCGCGCCGCCGCTCAGGCCGCCCGGGTTCACATATCCGGCGATCATGGAAAGGTTGGGCGTAGCGTTCTGCACGGCGTCGGCAGCCCTGGCGATATCGATGCTCGATCCGAAGAAGGCTTTGTCGGCGGCTTGCAGCAATTCGGCACGGTTGCTGGAAAACGGGTAGAGCGGCATCAGTTGGGAACCGAGATTGAACACACCCACCCACGTGCCCGGCCGCAACTGGGTCTTGATGTATTCCTGAGCCGCATCGACGGCCCATTTTCGCGTGTGCGCGTCGAGCCCCTGGAAAACGATACAGACCAGGTTCAGGCTCCGCAGAGGCATGAGCGGACGGCCCGGCGTGTCGGATACGGCGGCATCGGAGTGCGCGGCGGGCGCGGGGAGGGCCTCGCCGGTCACCAGCCGGAAATTGCGGATGTCTTGCCTGACGCCGTCTTCATAAATCTGCACGTCGGCCGGCGTGAGATTTTTTACCAGCTTGCCCTTCTTATCGCGGACCACGACATCGAGCGCCACTTCGTTGACGGTGGTGCGAATCGAAGCCGCCGGCGAAGTATTGGTCTGCGCGGGAGGCGAATCTTGCGCGCGAACCGGACCGGCCAGCACCAACGTGGTGGCCGCGAGCGCCGCGAGGCTGAGTTTCGACATGAGGAGTCCCTGTTCTTAACTGTACCCCCGCCGGCGGAGGGGGTGAACAGTCCTTTCGGGACCGTGGGAACCGGACGCGTAGCCTTTGCGTCGAAAATGGCGGTCCGCTATTCTGAATTGTAATTTATTATGACCATGATGGTCCGAATACCGGGATACTCAGTGGTTGCCCTGGCCCTGTTAGCCCAAGCGGTGGCGCAAGATACTGTTCCAGTGATCCGCAGCACGGTGCGCGAAGTGCTTGTGGACATGGTGGTGCGCGATGCGCACGGCCATCTGATTACTAACTTGAAGCCCGCGGATATCGCGGTATATGAAAACGGCGTGCGGCAGGAGGTGCGCTCTTTCCGGCTGGTGGCGGGCAAGGAAGTCCGCGTGGAGGACGAGAAGCAGGCAGCCGAGGCTGCGGCGGCGCGAGACCAGCACGCGGCGCCCCCACCGTTCAATCCGGTCCGCGCGGTGAACGTGGTTTGCCTGATCTTGAACGACCTCAACCCCGAGACGCGTGGGTTTGCGTTCGACGCGGCACGCAAGTTTGTGAACGAAGAACTGCGCCCCAATACGTACATTGGGGTGTTCAGCCTGGACGCCAGCGGATTGCGGCCGGTGTATCCGTTTTCCAATAATCGCGAGAGCCTGCTGCGGGCGGTGAATCTGGCGGCGGTAAACCAGCTTCCTCTACCCAATTTGCGCGCCGCGGCGATGATCAATGGCTTGAGCCTGTCGGCGATGGGGAACGTGACGCCGATGTCGGGATCGACGGGATTCGCCGATGGCGCCAATCCGAATGATGCGCTGGGGCTGCGCGGAGACATGGGCTTTTCGACGAACGCGGGGCTGCGGGAAATCGACGCGCTCACCGGGTTGGTGCGGCAGCTCGGCACGATGCCATTTCAGAAGACGGTGTTGCTTCTGAGCACGGGGCTGACACGGCCAGCCGACTTCAAGGAATATTGGGATTCGCTGATCCGCCAAGCCGTGGCCGGGGGCGTGACGTTTTATGCCATGGACGTTTACGGCCTGGGAGTTTGCCAGGACGATACCGACCCGGACTGCGTGGCGCATTCGACCATGGCGTCCGCCGAAGCGATGCTATCGCTGGCCGGCGCGCTGAGCAACGCCCAGAGCGCCGCAACCGCCGGAGCAGGCACGCCCGGCGCGGGCGTGGCGACGAGCAGCCGGGGCGGCGCCGCCGCGGCGGCCGCGGGAGCGGCGGCGGCTCACGGACCGTCTCCGACCACGCCAACCGCGATCATGGCGGAATTGTCTCATCAGGACGACTTCATCCGGTTCGGCGTGGCGAGCGCCAATCGGCAGGAGGCCATTCGCGAACTCGCCGAGCGCACCGGCGGATTTCTGATTGCCAACACAAACAATACGGACAAGCTGCTGGCGCACGTGATGGAGGAAGTGGACACGCATTATGAAATCGCGTATGCGCCGCTTTCCGACCGCGAGGACGGGCGCTTCCGCAAGATCGAAGTGAAGCTGGCGCGGCCGGAATTGCGCGTGGAGACGCGCAGCGGATATTACGCCCTGCCGGACGCCGGCGCGGCGGCGGAAGAGATGGCCGGACTGCGCGCGCTCGATGCCCAGCCGCGCCCGCGGGCTTTCGATTTCCTGCTGCGGTCTTATCGTTTCCGCGAAGCGGGAGGAAACACGCAGTACGCCATCGCGTTCGAGATGCCGCTTGCGAATCTGACGGCCGCGGACAGCGCCAACAAGCGCCGCATTCATGCCTCGCTGCTGGCGCTGGTAAAGGACGCGCAGGGGCAGGTTGTGGAGCGGTTCAGCAGAGACGTGTCGTCGGAAGTTGCAGGCGGCCAATTGGCCGCCGTGCAGGCGCGGCCCATGACGTACGCGCACGCGGTGACTCTGCCGCCGGGCCGCTATACGGTGGAAGCGGCGGTGGTTGACCAGGAAGGCGGCCGGGCGAGCACCGGGACGATCGAAATCGATAATCGCGCGCCGGCCGGAATCGGGCTCAGCGACATCGCGCTGGTGCGACAGGTGACCGATCTCGACCGCGCACCGGATGGCGCCGATCCCTTCGAGTTCGCGGGCAAACGCGTGCTGCCATCGGTGACGACGGATATTGCCGCGGGCGGACAGCCATCGTTTTATTTCGTGGTGTACCCGCGGAACGGAATCGCCGCCAAGCCGCGCGTGAGCGTGCAATTGCTGCGCGACGGGCGGAACTTCGCGAAGAGTACGCCGGCGCTGCCGGCCGCCGATGCATCCGGCGCCATCCCGCTGGTGCTGCCCATCCGCGGCGACCCCGGCAGTTACGAACTGAAAGTGACGGTTTCGCAAGCGGGCGAATCGGCGGAGCGCGCGCTGGCTTACAAAGTGGACGGCAACACTCCGCCGAAGATGCCGGAAGCCGCGGTGAACACCATGGAACCGGCGGCGGGAAATCAACTGGCGGACTTCCGGCGCAAAGTGCGGCAAGACATGACGAGCATTCCGAACTACACCTGTGTCGAGAACATCGATCGCTCGCGGAAGGCCGGCACCCACGATTTCATCCCCGTCGATAAGATTCGCCTGGAGGTGTCGAGCGTGAACGGCAGAGAAATGTTCGCCAAGCCGGGCGCGCAGAGTTTCGAGAATCGCGATGTCACGGCGCTGGTGAAATCGGGCATGATCGGTTCGGGAATGTTTTCCGGGCTGACGCGAACGCTGTTTGTGGAAAACAAAGGCACATTCAGGTTCAAGGGGAGGGACACGCTGGACGGGCGCCCGGCCCTGCGGTATACGTTCCGGCTGACGCAGAAGGAGAGCGGGTTCAGGGTCGAGGTCGAGAATCGCCCGGAGCCGGTGGCGTTCAACGGCTCGTTCTGGTTCGATCCCGACACCTTCGACCTGGTGCAGTTGGAGGGCACCAGCGATGAGATGCCTGCGAGTCTGAATCTGGACCAGGCGCTGATGCGGACTGCTTACGCGCGCACGCAGATCGGGAAATCGGACGCGCTGTTGCCGAAGACATCGCAATTGCAGGTGACGTATCGCAGTGGAGTGCAGGAACTCGACAAGGTCGATTTTTCGGCGTGTCGGGAATATGGCAGCGATTCGACGATCCGTTTCGACGGTCCGGTGATCAAATGAGCAGAACACAGGTTCTGACGGCGGCCGCAGTGCTCGCCGCGGGACTTCTTCCAGCGCTCGCGCAGGATACAACTCCGCCCCCCACCTTTCGCGTTTCCGTGGACCGCATCCAGATCGGCGCGGTGGTCACCGACGGCAAAGGCGCCCATGTGACTAATTTGGGTATTGGCGATTTCGCTGTGCTGGACGACGGTAAGCGGCAACAGCTTACTGACTGCGAGTATGTCCAACTGGTTAATCCGGAGACAACGGCGGCGAACGCCGCGCCCGCGGGCAGGGGACTCACGGCGATTCCGGCGGCCGGCGCCCAGCAATTCACGCGCGAGCAAACGCATCGCTCGATCGTTTTTCTGGTGGACGATGTCTCCTTCGAGCCCACCACCATCCCGGCCGTGCGCCAGGCGATCGCCCGCACCATCCAGCAGAACTTGCGGCCCACCGACATGGCCGCGATCATCCGCACCAGTTCCGGCAACAGTTCGCTCGAGCAGTTCACTTCCGATCGCCGCGTTCTGCTGGAGGCGGTCACTAAGATCTCGTGGCGGGCGGACGGGAGCGACAAAGGGGATCGGACGATCCCAATGATCCAGTACGTCATTTCAGCGCTTCGCGATCTTCCGGGCAGAAAGGCGGTCTTTCTCATCTCGCAAGGTCCCCTCCCGCTTGGCGGGACCTACAGCAATCCGGGCAACGGCCTGGCGCAATTGGTCGGCGTGCTGGTGGACCAGGCGCTTCGTGCCGGTGTGGTGATCTACTACGTGGACCCCACTCCCCTGTCCCCGCTGATGCTTGACGCGTCGTACGACGAAACCGGCGACATTCTGAGGATGTCGCGGGGCTCCCCGTCTGCCGCGGCGTCGCGCGAGATCGCCCGCCAAATGGAACAGAAGGTGCTAGGTTACACAGCTGCCCAATTGGCGATGCTCGAGTTCTACCGCGTGGGCAAGCGCTTATTGTCGGAAGGTACGGGCGGGCAGATGGCGGCGGATACCGATCTCGACAATGCCCTGGGCCGTTTCGCCGGCGATTTGCAAGGCTATTACCTGCTGACTTACCGGCCAACCTCGGCCGAACGATATTTCGGCGCGGCGCGCGGTGGGACACCCTTTCGCAGCGTTAAGGTGCACGTGGCGCGCGCCGGCCTTCATGTGCGCTCGTACGCCGGCTATCTTACGGAAGAAGACGACGCGGAGCCCGATCCGTCTAAGCACGTGCGTGTCCTCGGGCTGGGACCCGGCGTGCGGAAGGCGCTGTTCTCGCCGTTCCCCGCGGGCGGCGTCCACGTCGATCTGATCTCCACCTTCACCGCGACTCAGGCAATCTCGCCCGAGTTGAGCCTGATGGTACACATCGACGCGCACGACGTGAGCTTCTCCGAGGAAAACGGGCGGCACGACGCCCTTCTCGATCTGGTGGCGCGCGCCGGCAGCGAATTTAACGAACCGGGCGAAATGGTCAGCAAAGAAATCGTCCTGCACCTGAAAGAAGACAGCTTCGCGGAGGCCATGGCGATCGGGTTGCAATACCCTGTCGCGATCAAACCGCCGCATCCCGGCATCTACGACATTCGCGTGGCGGTTCGCGATCGCGCCAGCGGCAAGGTGGGAAGCGCGCGGAACTTTGTGGAGATCCCGAACTTGCGGAACGGGAAGCCGGCGCTGACGGGGCCATTGCTCAGCGATGGGAGCCGTCAAACGGACGTGTTCCGCGCCGCCGATCGCATTCACTTCGAGTCCCGTCTCTTCAATTCCCAATCGGTGAATGCCGAAGTCGCCATCGTGCGCGATGGCCGGGAGGTGCTCACCCTTCCCGCGGAGGTTGTGAACAGCGCGATTCAAGGCACGATACCGCTGGCTTCTCTTGCGCCGGGTCGCTATGCGTTGCACGTGGTGGCGAACGGAACGACGGCGGCGCAGACGGCAGCATCGCAATGGGCCGATTTCGAGCTTACGCCGTGAGGTTACCGGGACGGTTCGGTGACGGTCAGAATCTGGTCGGCCTTGGGTTTTTTCACCGTCTGCAAGATCCCGCTCGGCCAGCGGATTTCGAGCGACTCGATCATTTTCTCGTTCCCCAATCCGAAATGGACGCGCTTGTCGCTGGAAGACATAAATCCGTCTGACGTGGAGACGTGATTGTAAAGCGTGCGGCCGCTCGCGGTAGTCAGTTTCATCACCGCGCCCACGCCGTCGCGGTTGCTGCGGCGGCCGATGGTGTTGACCAGCAGCCAGTGGTTGCCGTTATCTGCCGAATTCATCAGGATGCGGGGTCTCTCGTCGAGCGAAGTGACGACTAAATCCACGAAGCCATCGTTGTTCAAGTCGACGAACGCCGATCCGCGCTGGAAACCGGCATGCGCGAAGTCCGCGCCCACCTGTGTGGTGACGTCGCGGAATTCCTTGCCGTCCACGTTCTCGAAAAGGGTATCGGGCTGGCGCGAAATCGCGCCCATGTTATCGATGTCGCCGTTGGAGGAGTAAAGGTCCTTCCATCCGTCGTTGTTATAGTCGAAGAATCCATTGCTCCAGCCGGAGCTGTGTTCGCTCAGGCGCGACACGTGCGACATGCCGGACGCGTAGCTCATGTACTTGCCGCCCATGTTGCGGAACAAACCCCAGATCTGGCCCTTGAGGTTGTTGTAGAAGAGGTCGGGGAAGCCGTCGTTATCGTAGTCTCTGGCGTCGGCGCCCATGGAGGAATGGGCGTTGCCGTTTTCGTCGTAGGCCACGCCCCATTCGTAGCCGGATTCCTTGAACGTGCCGTTCTTCTGGTTGATATAGAGGAAATTGCGCACGGTATCGTTGGCGACGAAGACGTCCATGTAACCGTCGCCATTGAAATCGGCGATGGCAATGCCCATCCCCTTGCCTAAGTCCTTGCCGAACCCGGCGGAGTCCGTCACGTCTTCGAAATGGCCGTTGCCGAGATTGTGATACAACCGATGGGCCACGCTGGGATAGATCTTGGGATGGCAATAATATTCCTGTCCGTTTATGGCGCAGACCTTGTCGATTTGCGGAGTCCACACGGTGTAGTTGGAGACGACCAGATCGAGCTTGCCGTCGTTATCGTAATCGAACCACGCCGCGGCGACGCTCAGCACGTCTTTGGGCTTGGTGATTCCGGATTGCCCGGTGACGTCGGTGAAGGTGCCGTTGCCGTTGTTGTGGTAGAGGGTGTTGCGGCCGGCGTTGCAGATGAACAGGTCTTCGAAGCCGTCGTTGTCGTAATCGCCGGCGGCCACGCCGAAGCTGAATCCCAGGTCCTTGCCCAGCAGGCCGGCCTTCGCGGTGACGTCTTCGAATGTGCCGTCGCCGCGATTGCGCAGCAGGCAGTTGTAGAACTTCGGATCGGTCTTTTGCAGTTCGGGAAGCTTGGCGCCGTTGGTGAAGAAGAGATCCATGCGCCCGTCGTTATCGAAATCGAAGGCGGCCACTCCGCCGCACATGGTTTGCGGAAAATATTTGCGCCCGGTGAAGTTGTTATCGGTGCGGTAAGCGAAATTGGATTTCGGCGCGATATCGGTGAAATGCGGCCGGCGCGTTTCCGGCTGCGCGCCTCCGGCGCTCACCCACAATCCGCACACCGCCAGTGAAAGGGCGCCCACGGCCCACCAGCGATTCATCTCGGTCTGGTTCCCGTCTGCAGAGCGTCGCGCTGTTCCATGAGCTTTTCGGAGATGGCGCGCTCGCGATCGCCATCGGCGCTGCGATTCATACGGTAGTAGACGGTGGCCAGGCTGGCGTGCGCCTCGGCGAATTCGGGCGATTCCTTGGTGAGCGCTTCGAGCGCCTGCCGCGCCGGTTCGAGATTGCCGGTAGCGAGATCGACGTTGGCGAGTTGATAGCGGACGCCGCCATCGTTAGGACGCGTCTTGAGAGCGCGCTCCAGGTAGCGGCGGGCCTCGACATAGGCCTGGTCCTCTTTCGCCAGCACGCCCATGTTCAGGTTGGAGGTGAACTCGTCGGGATCGAGCGCCAGTTCCTGGGCAAACGCGGCGCGCGCGCGTTCGCCGTCACCGACGGCCAGCAGCAGTTCGCCGTAGCGGGCGTGCGCGCCGGGCAGGCGGGGGTTCAGGGCGATGGCCTTTTCGAGATCGGCGCGCGCGCGGTCGCGATCGTGCGCCGCGAGTTCCAACGTGCCGCGCAGCAGATAGACTTCGGGAGAATCGCCGTGGCTGAGAATCCGGTTCATGACGGCGGTGGCGGCGGCTTCGTCGCCCCCGCCGATAAGTGCCGTGCCGTAAATGTAGTCGAAGCCGGCGTCGCCGCCCTTGTCTTTTTCGAGCGGCGCGAGGAGCGCGACGGCGTCCTTGTAGCGGCCCAGGTTGTTGTAGCAGGCCGCAAGCAGGAGCGTGACCTGATCTTTGAACTGCGGCGAAAGAGAAATGCCGCGTTCGAAGCGGGCGGCGGCTTCGGGGTAACGCCCGGTCTTGTAGTAGGCAAGGCCGAGATTCAGCAGCAGTGCGGGATTGTCGGGACTCTTTTGAAGGCCGGCGCCGTACTCGGCAATGGCCTCTTCATATCGCCCGGCACGCGCCAGGGCGGCGCCGAGGTTGGAACGCGCCTGGAGGGAATCCGGCTCCACAGCGAGATAATCGCGATACGCGCGGATGGCGCCGTCGAGATCGCCCGCCTGCTGGAGGGCGATGGCATGCTGGAGGATCGCGTCGTGATTGGCGGCAGGCTCCTGGGCAAGAAGCGCGAAGGCGAAAAGAGCGAGGATGGCCGCCGCGCTCATTGGCCCACCTCGCTGGCCAGCTTTCTCAGGCGGGCGAATTCCGCGCGCTCCTTGGCGGCATCGTCTTTCCTGCCGGCCAGGGTGTACGCGGTGGCCAGCGAAAAATGCACCTGCGGACTGTCCGGCGCCTGCCGGCGGGCCACCTCGAGTTCCTTGATGCCCTGCTCCACCTGGCCGTTCTCCGCCAGCAGTTTCCCGAGCACGGCGTGCGCGCCGAAATAGTCCCCGTTCGATTCCACCGCGCGCCTGGCATACGAAACGGCGGTATCGAGTTCGCCGCGCGCCTCGTACTCCAGGGCAATGGTGGCCAGGGCTTCGGTATGTCTGGGATTCAGTTCCAGCTCTTTCTCATATTCGCGCAATCCGGCCTCGCGATCGGTCGAGGAAAGGAACGATCCGTAGAGATAGTGCACGTTGGGAGCGTTGGGATAAGCCGCCAGCAGTTCCTTGAAATAGTTCTGCGCCGCGGTGGGATCGCGCAACGCCATGGCGCAGACGGCTCTTCCGGCATGGTCGATCAGGTCCTTGTCGGCCTGTGGCGCCTCTTCGGGAAAAATCGGCCGCCGCAGACCGGCGACTCCCGCGGCCTGGATTACCGCCTCACCCGTGCCGCCGTCTTTGACCACGTCCATCAACACCTGCATGGCGGTTTCGTATTCCTGGAGCTTGATGAGCAGCAGCATCTGGTGGAACAGCACCACCCGCTTGACCTGCGGTTCGTCGCCCAAGCCGATGCGGCGCGCCTGGTAGATGTGATCGAGCGACTTGCCGTATTCCTTGGTTTCAAACTCGCAGAGCCCGAGCAGCGCGAATCCGGGGCCGGAGTTCCGATCGAGCGCGACGAGTTTGCGCAAGGCATCGCGGGCCTCCGCGTACTGGTTCTCATCGTAAAGCAACTCGCCCAGGAACCACCAACCCTCCGCCCACGCGGGATTCAGCGCCAGCGCCTGCCGGTAGAGCGGGATGGCATCCTCGCCGCGGTTATCGACGCGGGCCGCGGTGGCCTGCCTGGACACCTTATCGAATGCCGATGGAGCGGCCGGCGCCGTCTTCTGAGCCGCGGCGGGTATCGCTGCCGCCAGGGCGGCCAGAGCAATGGCTGCAATCGGCGGCCGCATCGCTATTCCGGCTCCTTCACGTGCAGCACGCGATCGGCGCGCACGTCCTTCAACGTCTGGACGATTCCGGAAGGCCAGTGGATGACGATCGACTGGGCCGTATCGTTCGCGCCCAATCCGAAGTGGACCGGTCCATAGCTCGAAGAGGCGTAGCCCACGCTGGTGGTCATGTGATTGTACTGCGCGCCGCTCTTGGTGACCACCTGGATGCGCGCGCCGATGCCGTCGCGGTTGCTCTTGGTCCCTTCGAGTTCGATATCCAGCCAGTGCGCCGCGCCCGGGCTGCGATTCATCCAGATTTCCGCCGGATGCGCCAGCGCCGTGGTCACCACGTCGATTTTGCCGTCGCCGTCGAGATCGCCGAACGCCAGGCCGCGATGCCGCGCCGCGGGGGAAGCGTCCAATCCCGCTTCGGCGGTGAGCGCTTCCCACCGTCCGTTGGGAGCGCTGGTGGTGACGCCGAGGTTGCGGAACACGGTGTTGTGCTGTTCCACCGTGGTGTTGGGCATCGGACGCGACAGCACGTCGCCGCGGCTGACAAACAGATCTTTCCAGCCGTCGTTATCGAAGTCGAAAAAACCCACGCCGAACCCAGCCATGTGCATGCACAATTTCCGCATGCCGCTGAGGGTGGTGACTTCCTCGAAATCTTTCCCGGCCCTGTTTTTCCAAAGGGGGAATGTCTGGTTCTCGAGCGCCGCGGTCACCAGGTCGGGATACTCGTCGTTATTGTAATCGCGAAAATCGAGTCCCATGCCGGAAATGGGATTGGCGTCTTCCGGCAGCGCCACGCCTTTGGGAAACGCCACCTCCTCGAATCTGTTGCCCAGGTTGTGAAAGAGGGAATTGTACGTGCCGTCGTTGGTCACGAAGATGTCGGGACGGCCGTCGAGATCGAAGTCGGCCATGCCTCCGCCCATACCCTTTCCCACTTTGGCGCGAATGCCCCACGCCTCCGAAACATCCGCGAATTTTCCGTGGCCCAGGTTGAGGTACAACTGGTTGGGCAGCCCCTGGTAGGAGCGCGGCGAGCAATAATCGGCCGCTCCTTTGTACTCGCAGAGAGGCTCGGTGGCGTAGTCCCATTGCAGATAATTGACCACGAAAAGATCGAGCAAGCCGTCGTTGTTCACGTCCACCCAGACAGCCGCGATGCCCCACATCGGCCCGAATTTCGCATCGGGCTTATTGGAGATACCCGCCTGCTCGGTGACATCGGTAAAGGTACCGTTGCCGTTGTTGTGGTAGAGGGTGTTGTGGTGGACCCCGGCGACGAACAGATCGGGGTAGCCATCGTTATCGTAATCGGCGACCGCGGCCCCGCTGTCGAACCCCGTGCCCGCCAATCCCGCGGCGTCGGTGACGTCGGTGAACTTGCCGTTGCCATCGTTGCGAAACAGGCGATTGCGGTATTTCGGATCGTCCTTTGTCAAGGTGGCGAGATTGGCGCCGTTGGTGAAGAAAATGTCGGGACGGCCGTCGCGATTGTAGTCGAAGATGGCCACGCCCCCGGCCATGGTGGCCGGAACGTGGCGCGCCGCTACCTCGCCGTGCTCCAGTTGGAAAGCGATCGGCCGCAGTTCAAAGCGGATGGCCGCGGGCAATCCTCCGGTCGCGCGCAGCGCCAACCCCATTCCTACTGCCATCAGAAGCAGCGAAAACAGGGCTGCGCGACGACAATCCATATCCATCTCAGAATATCGCATGGCGGCGCGGGACAGCGAATCAACGCTACCGAGTCGCGGCCGCGAGGGAACTGCGCATATCTGTACTGCCATTCCGCTTCCTCCGCCTCGAGGAAGACGCGATACGCGCCATCGCCTCGGTGGGGAAATCTGTTTTCCGTCCTTCTCAGCGTCCCCGCGTCACGGCGTTGCCGGTATGATAATCCTGATTCGATGGCTGTCGCCCCCATATCGAAACTCGTTTCCGAAGAGCGCCGGGCGCTTTTCGAAGACCTCAATTACTTGAACACCGCCGAGATCCAATCTTTCTGCAAGCGGCACGCGATTCCCTATACCATCGTCGTGGAAACCCCGGACGGGCGCCGCAAGAAAACCGCGGACAACGATCGCAAGGGCGTGATGCTCGAGCGGGTCAGGCATTATCTCGAAACCGGGACCATTCTCCCGGAAACCTGCTTTCCAGCCGCGGCGGTTTGCTTCGATCCGCTGCCCGGCAAGCTTACTCCCGACGACCGCTTGTTCTACGGCCAATACGACAAGGCCAACCCGGCGATGATCGCGCTCCTGAAGCAATTGACGGACGGCCGGTTCGAGAACGGCGCCATCGCCCGGATCCTGGCGCGGAAGTTTTGGACGAACGGAGAAGCGCCGACTTTCCGGCAGTTTGCTTCGGCGTGGCTGGGGGAACGCGAGGAGCATACCGCTCCGAATGCGGAATGGGCGTTCCTCTCGGACCGGGCGAGAGGCGACACGACGCCGGACTGGAAGAAACGGCGCGCGGCCAAGGCAGCGGCTGTGCTCAAGCTGTTGGACGAGATTGTGCGTTAAAAAAAATGTCCTTGCGGCGGGACCTGCTTCATCCGTGCGCATCCGTTGCGATTCAGGGGATACGAAGCGACACAAAATCCCCAGATGCACACAGCGCGGCGAGGCCGCAAACGGCCAATGCGGATCGCCGCAGAGACAGAGGCACAGGACTCGGAGGTGGCCAATATCCGGACTACTATTGCCGTGCAAGCCGGAAGGAACGGCCGCGGCCCCGCAAAACGCGACCCTCTACCGCGACGTGACGCGCAGCTTATCCAGAAAATGAAACAACGCCGCGCCCACCAGCGCGTTCAGAACGCCGAGGCCCAGCCACGCCGGCATATCGAATGGCGATTGCTGGCTGAGCAGCGCGTGCTCCATCACCCAGTAGAACGATTGGTGAAAGACGTAGAAGAAGAAGGCCAGGACGAAACGCATGAGCACGTTATCGACG
>Ga0335078_10011688_pt1 | contig 13022 bp, 16 predicted proteins | sample Lox_Sample_32_FD_206711 | JGI IMG/M metagenome (GOLD analysis project Ga0335078, IMG submission 206711) | Soil microbial communities from Loxahatchee National Wildlife Refuge, Florida, United States - Lox_Sample_3.2 | ecosystem: Environmental > Terrestrial > Soil > Wetlands | place: USA... | reverse complement strand
GCAGTTGTTCAACGTAACGCTGAGCATGGAGCTGCGTCTTCTGCCGCTCGGTCGGTGAGGGGAGGGCGACCACGCGAAAAACGCGCGGGCTGACACGCTCCACGATGCGCTTGATCATGCCGCCTTTGCCGGCAGCGTCTCGTCCTTCGAAAATGACGACAATGCGGGCGTTGGTCGCCTTGACCCAGTCCTGGAGCTTGACCAGCTCAACTTGCAGCTTGAAAAGTGCGGCCTCGTATTCTTCTTTGCTGATCTTCTGCTTGCCGTTGACGCCGGAATCTTGAATGTTGCTGTCCAGCCATGATTTTTCTTTCTTTTGGTTCTTGGATTGTTTCGCCATCGTTATTCTCTGATTTCCGGGACCAAGCCCGCCTGTTTAGAGGACGGCTCGTGCCGGCGTTCCAACAGCGGTTCAAGACCCGATCATCGTCCTCCAAGTCATCTGAAGAACAAGAGGCGAGGCAGGTCCCAGCCCCTCCGGCGTTAGCGCATACGTAGTCCCGATCGCACTCGCCAGCGCGCTATGCCATTCGCGAATCGCGTCCCTCTCCAAGTTCATCGCGTCCAAACGATCCCTCGAGAATGCCCTGTTTGCCTTGGGACTTTCCGCCGCTGCGCTGCTCGGAGTGAGTGTGATGAGAACAGCCAGCGCTGCGCAGATCGATAGATGATTAGGTGTTCTCATTTTTGTTTTGTCGTTCCAAAAACGCGGTCTGAATCGATCACGACGATCTAATCACACCCTACTTCGCCTGCTCGGCGTCCTGTGGTCGAGTGAGCGGAGGAAGGGAAGACTCCACTTTCATATCCATCAGCAAGTCGATGCGATGCTCCAATTGAAAGAACTTCGTCACGGTAAACGCTGGAAGTACTGTATTGAACTTCTTGAAATACCTTTTCTTCAATGCTGCCAGGCGAGAGTCGCAGTCGAACATTCGTTCTGCCATCGATTTTGCATCGGTATCGGTCAGGGTCGAGTACTTCTCGGCGTACTCTTTGATGACGGCCACGCGACGATCGTCCACGGTTGACCGTTCGTACTCGTATTTCCGGTAAATCGGCCAGAATGCCGCAGCATCTTTGTCGCTGAACTTCATCGCTTCGGTGATGATTTTGGCTCGGTCTGCCCCCATGTCGGCCCTCACTACCTCGATGGCCGACGCCATGCTGGGCTCCTGATTTTGAGCGCGGCAGAGCGGGGATAGCGCGAGCAGCGCGAATGTGATCGTGAGCAGTACAGAATTTCGGACGATGGCCCGAACTTCTATGCCACTTGCGAAGTAGGGCAGCAGCGCAGTACGGTTCAAAGGCTTCATTGTTGAAAAACCTCCTCGAAAAAAGACCGAAGTAGCTTCCAGCAAAGTAATGAGCACGCCAGTTACCGAACGCGTCTGCACGGCCAAGTCACTTACGGATGTTGGGGTTCCGTGAGAAATCGTGGGGACGCAGAAAGGCCATAGCCTGCCCGCCGGCAGGCAGGCGGACCTCATTTGGTCATCGCATTCGCCCACTGTCTCTTGGCGCGGGTTGTGGGATCGCATGCCCGAACATTCCGTTTCACGACCCTATGTTGGCAGTGACCGTATCTGGCCGTCCAGGAATCGCCTGAAAGTGGACCTCATCATCATGGGGCTACGTCGCTCAACCCACATCGAGGCAGCGTCGCACGTACCTTGGGCCACGGCTTATGAGGTGGTATGCAGAGCCGGATGCCCGGTAGTGACCGCTAGGCGACAAGGTTTGACGTTTAGAAACCGGGCGGTGGGTGCACGCACTAACAGCGACTGTCAGCCCCTGCTCTTCGCCGTCGCGACTGGAATTCGCCTGCCGCAGAGTTTAAAGTGTCTCCAAACACATTCGCATGGTTGGGCACGACGTCCACTCCCACCGGCGGTGAGGACAGCAAATCGGCCGGGGGGAATCGCTTCGCGGAAGTGTCGATCAGGATTGCAGTGGCGCCCTGATGCTAGTCTGGCCGAAGGGAGACCGGCTAGAACCACAACCGATTCGTCGCAGAGGCCTTTCAGTGTTAATCTTCGTCCGGTATGCCCTGGCACCAAGGCGGGCAATGCCTTTGTGCAGATGCTGGGGCGATGGTCGGATTGTCGACCACAAGCAAGTGACCCGATTTCGGCCTACCGAGATTTGTAATGGGAGTCGGTCGGGCACCTGCCCACATACGGGCAGGCTATGGCCTTACTGCATCCCTCCAACGTTGAAGTTTAAGGATTTCGAGCGCCCGAGCTTTGGAATCAGTCTTGCTTCTGTTGCGGGTGAGGAAAAGAAGATGCTGATCACATCAGTCAATGATCGAAAGCGTTTGAGCCCGCTGGTCATTGTGCTGCAGGTAGTTGGCTGCGTCCTGCTGTTCAGCGCAGTTACCGTGCTGGCGCAAAATGAGCCCCAGGAGTCTGCGGCGAGTAAGCCGGCCCCGACCCTTGTGGTTGGTTTTGTGGGCGGATTCGTGCATCGAAATGATCTGCGCCACTCGGAAGTGCAGCTTGCCCGCCATCTACAAGCAACATATGGCGACGACATTCATGTCCAAGTGTTTAGGAATCGAGAGCGGGCACTGGCGCACAAGTTCGTTCTCGAGTGGGTGAACGGGCTAGAAACCGGTTCGCCGATGGGCGGAAACAGAGCAGAAGCTCGGATTATACTGTTTGGCCACAGTTGGGGTGCCTCAGCGGTGGTTTATCTGGCTCGCGAACTAGAGCGCGACGGCATCCCGGTTATCCTCACCATTCAGGTCGACAGCGTCCGAAAACATGGTCAGGATGATTCCGTCATTCCAGCCAACGTTGCCGAGGCAGTGAATTTCTATCAAACCAAAGGACTCATTCATGGCCGCTCCAAAATCATAGCGGCTGATCCGGCGCGTACTGCGGTACTCGGGAATTTTCGCTCGGAGTATCAGAAGGAACCTGCCGAGTGCCATGCTTATCCCTGGCACGATCGGCTTTTCTTCAAAGGCCACACTTCCATCGAATGCGATCCAGGTGTTTGGTCCCAGGTAGAAACGCTAATCGAGGCGCGGATCGCTCCTCCACTTCAGCCAGCAGAGACCAAAGTCGCCGCGCAGGTTATTGAGCCATCGTCAAGCCGGCGCTCGGATGAAATCATTGCCAGCAGCAGGCAGCAGTAACGCTAGATTTCATCAGGCGAAAGACGGCCGACGAGGGCAACTAATGTGCCGAACACGTCTGCACAGCCAAGTCAACTACGGAGGTTGGGGTTCCGTAAGAAATCGTGGGGACGCAGATGATCCGCCACCGCGCCGCCTGGGATCCGTCGTTACGTCACGCCTCCCAGAAGTCGTGACAAATATCGTTTGCCTTCCAATTTGGGAATTCATGCGCAAAACGGAGCCGCATCGGGCACGGCAGGGCCCTATGCTACGCCGCTGTACGATGGTGTTTAACGTCTTCCGCAGACGCCATTCGCGCACGGCTACGGGTCAGTACGTCGATAACTTGTACGATCCGTTCTGGTGGCTCACTCCTCATAACGTACTCGTCGACCAGCCAGAGAATGCGCTGCGGCATTTCGGAAAAGGCAGACAGCAGAATGATGGGCTGCTGCGGAAAACGATGCTTGATGTGAAATGCCACCGCTTCCGAGTCCATGCCTTCCGGCTTGTAGTCCATCAGCACAGCATCTATCGCCATCTTCTCCAGCACCGCTAGTGCAGCGGCCACGCTCGTCGCAGTGACAACAGAAAAACCCAGATGTTCAAAATACGCTTTGCGAACCTGCAACAGTTGAGGGCTGTCGTCCACGCAAAGCAGGACTAGAGAGCGCATGACCACACCTCCACCAGAGGCCTTCAAGAACAAACGCAGCCCAACGGTGGGAGGCATTTAGATCGCCAATCCCCAGCTATGGAAACTCGTTGTCATCCGGGGACCATGCGCACGGTGAGGTCCTCCGGTCCTGCCCAGATTCTGGCACTGCCCGCGGATGGGCATTGGCGGCCAGGCGACGTTAAGCGCTGTGCGGATGGCCTGGAATCGAAATGGCTCGCGAAGCCAGCTTTCCGCTTCGGGGTTCGCTGCCGAGATGAACGGGCTCCATCTGCAGGAGCCGCTTGAAGTAGGGATCTGGAAAGGTGTGACGAACCGTCAAAACCGGGCAATGCGCCGAACACACAACCTGGTAGGCATCGGCCCAGGCGAACATTTCTGGAGCGCCATTTTCTCCCGAGACCCCCAGAATGATGAGGTCGGCGTCCGTCGTATCCGCCACGCGGAGAATGGTCTTGACCTTCGAGCCCATCTCCGCTATCACGCTCGGAGCAACACCTCCCTGGCGCCATGCTGCATAGAGACCGCTGGCCTGCAGTTCCTTGGCATGTTTCAGTCGCTCGTCGTCGCCCGATTTGCCGTTTGCAAGCAAGCCGGTGTGAACCACACCTAACAGCGTGAGTTGGACTCCAGGGTCCCGCCCCAGCTGATAAGCATATGGCTCGGCGGCCTTCGCCCCACAGGAACCATCCGTTGGGAACAGAATATGTCGGGGGGATTCGGCCACCGCTTGATCAGGAATCGACGGCCCTACGGTCAATACCGGACATGGCGCCTGGCGGAAGACGTCCTCCGCAAACGAGCCGAGGATGAGCTTCTTCAAACCCGTCCTTCCGTGGGTGCCCATTACGATCAGGTTTGTGCTCTGCAACTTCAAAATCCTGGAAATCACGTTCCAGTTCTTCCCCCGCTTGACCAACAGTTGGAGGTGAATGTCGCGCAAGACTCCCTTCGACAAGAGATCGAATTGGAGCTGTTTCATTTCACCCCATGCTGCGCGGAGTTGTGGCAACCGAAGTTGGGGCGGAACTATGTGCAGAAGAGTCAGCTTGGACTTGTAGGTGCGGGCGACGTTAACCGCGTACACCAGCGCTTTTTGCGAACAAGCCGAGAAATCTGTAAGAACCAGAATGTTTTTTACCTGGAGATCAGTTATGGCATTCAGTTCCATTTCAATCGCTCTCAACTGGACGATAAGAATCTCTTTGCTTCCTGACCGCTGATGTGCCGTCGGCGTTCGAATTCCCCAGCACCAGAATCAGCCACTTTTGTGGCATGCATCTTCACGACGCGCCCGCGGGCGCCCAGATCCACTTTCTTGGAAGCTTGGTAAGTGAAGCCTCTGGCATACATCGAGGGAGTAGCAACTGTTGGCGACAAACTGCGCCCCGATGCGAGCCAGCCATAACAGCACTTCTTCACCCTCGGCGTCGACGAACATCAGCTCCGACAGGTCCACCACCAGGTGCGACGGCAACTTGCAGCGCACCACCATCGCTTTCGTGTCTTCAGCGAACGCACCCACGAATCGGCCCTCGACCCGCAGCCAAGTCGTGCTCGAAGCATCGTGGACTTCTACACGCAGCATGGCTCCACCTCGCTTAACGAGCGCTCCTCAAACGGAAGACGTGAGACTGTGCCGGCGCCGAGCACGAGAAGTTCCGCTGCTGGATCGACATGGTGTCGAGCGAGTATCGGAAATTGGCTCCGCAGTCACAGCACACGCGATATGAGCGTCCGCCGATCGTGAACACACGGCTGAGGTTGTTATGGTGACAACCGAAGAGGAAGTCGAGCGCTGTTGCAATGTACCTCATAGACCCTCCGAATTATGGCCATTATCACTTTCCCCAAAGAGACAATGCAGGTGTTGTGCCACGCATCCCTGCGCGTAAGTTGTTAAGGAATCACGAGCTTGTTGAAGGGCAGCATGAGCAGCAGCCTGCCTACGGACGGGCAGTGCCCCGATATCGGCAACGGTCATGCCGCATTCGGCGGCGCAAAAGCGAGAGGTGGCCCAAAGCCGGAACCGCCGGTTATTCCGTGCAGGGAGTGCAGACGGGATCAGAAATACGGTTCGGCATCTACTGTGACCTTCCAGCAGCTTTTACTACGAGGGTTGTAAATCAGGAGGAAGGACCTGCTCTTGGAGCGAATTGGAGAGTCGTCCGCCACCGCGCACACCGACGTTGGACCGGATAGGCCGGTCTCCTAGGACTAATCGCACCCTCCGCGGAGAAGGCACGTACGGCCGAGTACTACAACGTTGAGTGCGAGCCTTAGCAGGCGAAGATCGAACCTCGCCGCAAACCGGCGAGTGGCTCCAAGCCATCACGCGTTTTGGTGACAATCATCACATCAACTGACTGGGCGAACTGTTACAAATCTGAAAGAAAAAAACGATGAGTCAATGCTGGAAAATAGGAGTTTGACATGCGGCGTTCAATCTACTTGCTCATCGGACTTCTCTTTGCGCGCGACCTGCTTCCTCGGAAACGTATCAACCTACTACACCCAGGCAGCCCTAATTTGGTGGAGCGACTGCGCCAGGCAGGTTTTTGACGGGCGGCCTTATAAGGCCAGATTGAATTAGAGGAGGCTCGCCATGGCTTCCGCCACTCTACTGTGCATCGACGACAGCCTAGAGGTGTTGCAGCGTCGTAAGGCAACTCTGGAGTCTTATGGTTACTTCGTCGAGATAACGTCAAACGGCGAGGCAGCGATCAAGATGCTCGAAACAGTGCCGGTAGCTGCAGTTTTGCTGGAGTACAAACTGGAAGGCATGGACACAGAAGCCGTTGCTTACCACATCAAGAGGCGCTTTCCCGGCCTGCCGGTCATTCTGCTTTCAGCGTACTCTGAGATTCCCGAACGGACCCTGTGGCTGGTGAACGACTACGTGATGAAAAGCGAACTGCCGGACGGGATAGTCCGTGTGCTCCAAAGAGCGTTGCACTTGGCAAAGACGCAAGCGACTTCTGGAGTCGCAGCGTAGATCAACGCGACCGACATGCGGTGCTTCGGCCTCCATATAGGATCCTTTTATCGGAAAGCGAGGTCATCATGACTAAGTTTGAAAGGATAACTGCGACCAAACGCTCGCAGGATAACAATTCAACAGAAATCAGCCGCCGCTCAATGCTGAAGACGGTTGCCATGGGTGCACTGGCAGCGGGCGGAGGCTTAGCTCTCAATCTGGCGGCGCCCGGCACGGCGGAGGCAACCGTTCGAAAACTTCCGGAAACGTGGGACGAAACCTGGGATGTGATCGTGGTCGGTTCCGGTTTCGCCGGACTGGCCGCCGCCGCAGAAGCGGCTGGCGCGGGTGCCAAGGTTGTGATCCTCGAGAAAATGCCCACCTATGGCGGGAACTCCATCATCAACGGCGGCGAGTACAACGCCTGGGACGACGAGTTCCATCTGCGGCAGAAGCTGAACCTAGGTGACGACAGCGTAGAGCTACACACCAAGGACACGCTGAAGGGGGGCGACTATTACGGCTTCCCCGATCTGGTGAAGATCTTTACGGAACAGGCCGCGCCCGCCTTGAACTGGATGATCGATGACGGCGGCTTGAAGCTGCGGGAAGTGGTGAACCGCACGGGCGGTCACTCGGCCTATCGCACGCATACCTGCGTGGAAGGCGTGGGCCGCGGTTACACCGAAGCTCTGAAGAAACTTGCAGAAGGGCGGGGCGCCAAACTGGTGCTGAATTCGAACGTTACCTGGATCTGGCGGGCCGACGCCGATCCGCAAAGCCCGGTGCTGGGAGTGGAGGTGAAGCGCGGGCGGCGGACATTGAACCTGAAGTCCACGCGGGCGCTTGTGCTGGCCACCGGCGGATTTAGCGCCAACAAGGAGATGCGCAGGTCGTACAGTCCCTCGATCGGTCCCGAATTCAACACGACGAACCATCCGGGAGCTACGGGCGAGGTGCACCACTACGCTCAAGCCGTCGGCGCCGAAGCCATCCAGATGGCTTTCATTCAGCTTTATCCCTACGCCGAGCCGGAAACAGGCCTGCTGGATGCACCGGCGGTATACCCTTTCCGCGGACCCGGTTTTGGCATTGTTTATGTGAATAAGGCCGGTAAGCGGTTCGTAAACGAGATGGAGCGCAGAGACGTGGTTTCGCGCGCCGAGATAGCAACGGGCATGAAGCCGACCTTCACCATCTTCAATGAAAAGATGATTCCGAGAATGGGGACCAAGGAAGAGGTGGAGGCGGGTGTGGCGCGCGGACGGTTCGTTAAAGCCGCGACTCTTCCCGAGCTGGCTGGAAAACTCGGAATCCCGGCGGACGCCCTACAGGACACCATCGCCAAGCACAACCAGTACATGAAGGATGGGAAGGATCCGGAGTTCAACCGGGCCTTTACCAAGGCCATGCTGCCGCTGGACGAGGGACCGTTCTATGGTATTGCGCAGTGGCCGGCGGTCCACTTCTGCATGGGCGGGCTGCGGATTAACGAGCAGGCGCAGGTACTGGACATCTGGATGAAGCCGATCCCGCGCCTGTATGCTGCCGGCGAGGTTTCCGGAGGAATACACGGGGACAACCGCCTTGGCGGCAACGCCACGGCGAGTTGCACGGTGTACGGCCGGATCGCAGGCGTGAACGCAGCCAAGGAAAGGCCGCTTGCATAGTCAGCAGGGGGACCATTCCGATGAATGGTCCCTCATCCTAAACGGTGGCAGGAATGAGAACGGCGAGAATCGAGTCGACATCTCTGATCACGCTGGCGTTGCTGTGTCTGGTATTGAGGCCGGCAGCCTCGGCAAAACCATCCAATTCGCAAACCCCATCAGATGGCTGTGCGGCCTGCCACGCCGACTTTTCTTCCGTGTTGCCAAAAGGGCACCCCGCGGTCAATGGCACCGGCCTGGCCTCCTGCGTTCCCTGTCACTCCTTAGGGCAGGCTGAAGAAGCGAAAAAGAACGGGTTCTCGACTCGCGTTCACCTCGCCCACGCAGGGCCGCAGCTTCATCTCGAATGTGTTGCTTGCCATAGCTATGTGTCCGGAAAGAGCTTCGGGCTGATCGGTCAAAGCATCTCCTGGGGGGCCCCGAAAGATGAGGACATGGCCATCATGAAGGAGGTGTTCGCCTCCTGGGTGAACTCCAGCTACACGGATCATCTGCACGCCCAGGCCATGATCGACTGTGCCGGATGCCACGGGAAGGAAGTACCGCTGCCGGATACCACGGTGGAGAACAGCCGATGCCTGGCCTGTCACGGTCCGCAGGATCAGCTTGCGGCCCGGAGCAAACCGCAAGACTTCCCGAAGCGCAATCCTCACGACTCCCACTTAGGCGAGATCGCCTGCACGGTGTGCCATCACGCGCACGCTGAATCCAAGGTGTATTGCCTTGATTGCCACCGCAACTTCGTGATGAAAATTCCCGGGAGGCCGTGATGAATTGGCTATCTGTAGCTATCTATACGCGAGGACTGTGACAGCCATCACAGACTGCTGGCTTTCCTCGGCGTGTAATCCGCAGCGAATACCAGCTGCTCGCATCGCAAGCTGACGGGATTAGAAGCAGGGTACCTGCGTATGACGAGCGCCGAAGATCGATATCGAACCTTGCTGGATGCGTCCAGCGCCGTGGCCGATCAGCCCACGGTGAAAGCCGTCCTGCACAGCCTGCGCGGCGTTCTGTCCAGCGCTTGTGCCCTCCATGGAGTCTTCCTCTACGTCCTGGATGACGACGGAGACAGTCTGCACGTGTTGGAGTTCGATCGAGAAGCGGACGCGCCCACGATCAAGACTGGAACCAAAATCTTGCGCACTGGCGCGGTGGCGCAAGCGCGACGCCGCCTTCCTGAGCGATGACAAGGCGCGTTTTCATTACGTCAACGAGGAGGCCTGCCGGGTTCTGGGTTATACCCGTGCGGAACTGCTCGGCATGACCGTACCCGATATTGATCTTGAGATCCCGGCGGAGCGTTGGCCGGAGCGTTGGCGCGAACTTAAAACACAGCGGGCGCTGACTTTCGAAGCCCACCACCGAACGCGAGATGGGCGGATTGTTCCGGTCGAGATCAGCGGCAACTACCTCGAATATGAAGGCGGAGCTTATTGCTTAACCCTCGTGAGAGACATCACCGAGCGCAAGAAGGCCGAGGAAGCTCTCAAGCGAAGTGAGGCTTATCTGGCGGAAGCGCAAGAACTGAGCCACACAGGCAGCTGGGCCCTGGACGTGGCCAGCGAGAAGTATGTCTACGTTTCGGAGGAATGCTTCCGGATTTTTGAAATAGACGCGAAGGAGGGTCTGCCGACCAGGGAAGCGGTTTCCCGACTCATCTGCCCGGAGGACTGGGACAAAGTGCGGGGGGACCTTGAGAAGTTGCTCCGCGAAAAAGTAGATACCTCGAGCGAGTTCAGGATCGTGCTGCCCAGCGGAGCGACCAGGCATCTTCAGACGACCCGGCACCCCGTCCTGAATGATACGACTACGGACGGGCAGTGCCCTGATATCGGCGACGGTCAGGCCGCATTCGCCGGCGCAAAAAGCGAGAGGTGCCCAAAACCGGAACCGCCAGTTATTCAGTGCAGGGATTGAGATTAGAACAACTGATCCAACAAGCGCTGCACTAGGTACTGCAGCCCCTGTTCGAGCCCGAGTTTTCCGAGTCCAGTTCGCCCCGGACGCAGCGCGCACCACATGAACCGCCGGATGCGGAAGCGCACGTCCGGTGGTGTGCGAGGACGGCGGGGGTAACCCCGCCTCCTACCCGATTCGTGCCTGCCGAACTAGGCGGCGGCTGCCTTTCGCTGGGCGTCGGTCACTATTTTCTTGCTGCCGATGATCTCCGCTTCGGCCTGAAGCCAGTCGTCGAGGTCGCGCCCTTGCTCGCGGCCGCGCGCCTCAAAGAGTTCATACGCGCGGAGGCGGACTCGTTCTTCCAGCGTCCTAACATCAGTATTCCCACTGGCTAGTTCGGAACGTTGGTCATTGATCTCGGATTCGCGGCTGGCTTCCTCGCGCCTGTCGAGCCGCTCGGCGTCGCTTTGCAACCGTTCCGCTTTGGTGTGTTTCTTTGCCATATGCACCGTCTATTAAACCAACGCTCCGAGCTTGTCTGTGACCGGCGTCACGGCGGCGGCGACTTACGCATGCGCGTCGGGGAGGTTATCCAGCGTTGAGGGTGCAGGGAACCTCCGATTGTGCTCTCAGCCAATTTTCCAATTCGCGGCCCTCGGCGTGTCTACGCTCCTCGTAAATTCGGTGCACATGGAGTTGCCGATCTGACCGCAGTGCAACGACGAGGTACGACAGGACAGCGGCGTGTTGATCGATTAAAATAAAGAACAGACAAGATGAGAACGCAATTCAGCGCTAGTATTTTTGGTTTCATTTTGCTCTTTATCGCGCCATTTCTGCACCCGTCGCAAGTCGCAGCACAGGCTGGCCGGGAGTTTCGGCTTCGCTTCTATCACACGCACACGCGCGAGCGGCTCGACATTGTGTACCGGCACGGCGACGCGTACGCGCCGGAGGCTCTGGCGGAACTCGACCACTTTCTCCGCGACCACCGCACCGGTGAGATACGCCATTTCGATCCGCGCGTATTCGACCTGCTTCACGACTTGATCGCGGCTGTCAACGATTCCGATGGTGAGATCGACGTCATCTGCGGATACCGCACGCCGTGGAGCAACGAGTTCCTCCGCAGCCGAAGCGTACACACCGGCGTAGCCCGTCACAGTCTGCATATGCAGGCAGAAGCCATCGACATTCGCCTACCGGGAGTTCAAACCTCAGTTGTGAGGGATGCCGCGCTGCGTCTGCATCGCGGCGGAGTTGGTTATTACGCGGCCTCAGACTTCGTGCATGTGGACGTCGGACGAGTGCGCCGCTGGTAATCGTTCTTCACCAAGGGTACGGATACCCTTTGGCAAGCACTTTTTCCAATGCGGTATCGTGCCCGTAAATGTCATCGTAGAAGTGGACGACTCCATCTTCCGGCACAATCACCGTGCCATAGACAATCATGACCGGGATGGGATGCGCGAGAGGCACCTTCTGCGGGGCGCTGCTATTCATGGCCGCACGAATGCGCTCCGGCGTCCAGCCAGGATTATCGCGAAGCACCCATGCAGCCAGGTCGGCGGGGCGTTCCAGCCGTATACAGCCGTGACTGAAATCGCGCCGTGACCTCGCGAAAAGTTCCGGCGCCGGCGTATCGTGCATGTAAACATTAAAGCTGTTGGGAAAGACGAATTTCACCAGTCCCAGGGAGTTCTTCGGGCCGGGTCTTTGCCTGATAGACAGTCTTCCGGCTTTTAATTGGTTGAGCACTTCGCTTGAAACCGCTCCCGCCGTAACCACGTTTTCGCGGTTGTCCACAACCTCGAAGTCCTTCTTCGCGAGGTAATCCGGATCGCGAACGATGTGAGGGATCAGTTCCGCCCTGGTGATCGATGGGGGAACTTGCCAGTACGGGCGAAACACGACGTACTCCATCATGTCGCTAAACACAGGCGTACCGTGCCCGAGAGCTTTGCCCACGACAACCTTCATTGTCACGCCAATGTCGAAATCCTTGTCGAAGGCGCGGAGGCGAAATTCGGGGATATTCACCACAATCGGAGCCTTTTGAAACGAACTCGGCAGCCACCTCCATCTCTCCAGCGTAAGTTGCATCTGCTGCACTCGCCGGCTCAGTGGCACATTCAGATCAGCCACCGTTTGAGCGTCGATTCGCCCATTCGGATCGCGTCCAAGCCGGCTCTGAAAATTCTTGACCGCGTTTACCAACGCCCCGTCATAAATCACGTGATCCGCGGGAACGTTGGCATCAGCGGGTAAGTCACCCACCAGGCGGAGCAATCGAGCGATTCGCGGCACGCCTGGATAGGAGTCACCCGGCGCGATCGCTTTCTTGACGGGCGGCAGTTGCTGCCCATCATCTTCTTTCGCGAACTCAATGTATTTTTGCAAAGCTTGAATGGTGCGGCGATAGCCCGGGTATTGCGGCTCCACTTGCGCCAAAACGGCAGGCACGTCTCCCGCATTGACCAAATGGTCTTTGAGAAACTCAGGTAAATCATACTTTTTGGTCTCGTCGCCGATGAGAAAGGCAAGGCGGTTTGGATTGACTCTTCCAATATGCAGATCGGAGATATACCTCATCGAGCAGACCGTAAGGGCAAGGTCGAACTTCACTGCATCCGATTCGCTTGGCTGTTGTGCGATCGGTTTCAGCTTTGC
>Ga0335078_10011687_pt1 | contig 13022 bp, 6 predicted proteins | sample Lox_Sample_32_FD_206711 | JGI IMG/M metagenome (GOLD analysis project Ga0335078, IMG submission 206711) | Soil microbial communities from Loxahatchee National Wildlife Refuge, Florida, United States - Lox_Sample_3.2 | ecosystem: Environmental > Terrestrial > Soil > Wetlands | place: USA: Florida... | reverse complement strand
CTGGAAACGGATAAGGCCGTGGTGGAAGTGCCGTCCTCGGTCAGCGGAACCGTACAGGAGATTCGGGTCAAGGAAGGCGACAAGATCAAGGTTGGCCAGGTGATCTTCACCGTGGATGGCGCGGAGAAGTCCGCGGCTGCTCCGGCGCGCCAGGCGGCAGTTTCGGCGCCGGCCGCACCGCAGAGGCCTCCGGCCCCAGTTGCAAAGCAAGAACCGGCTCTCGCTCCGACCCCATCCGGTCCGCCCGCAAGCGCTCCCGCGTCTACGCCTGCGGCTGGCGCAGCCAGCGAATTCAAGCTTCCAGAGCTCGGCGAGAACATCTCCCAGGGCGACTTGGTGCGATTGATGATCACGCCTGGGGCAAGAGTCTCCGAGGGCCAACCCGTGATGGAGCTTGAAACCGACAAGGCCGTTGTCGAAGTGCCGTCGTCGGTGAGCGGTGTGGTCAAAGAAATCAAAGTCAAAGAAGGCGAAAAGATCAAGGTCGGACAAGTGATCTTCACGCTGGAGGGAGCGACGGCTGGGACACCCGAGCCGTCGCGTCCGCGAACGGCCCCGGTGGAACATGTTTCCGGACAGCATGGAGCACGCTTGGCGTTCCAAGCGGCAATTCGCGCGGAAGGCAAGACGGAGGAACAAGCGCTGCCTCCGGATCAGCCTCAGGCCGCAGTCTCCGCATTCAGCATGCCCGTGCAACTCGGGAAAGTGGCTGGCACTGAGCACCGCCAGCCGGTACCGGCGGCGCCTCACGTCCGGAGGCTCGCGCGGGAACTTGGTGTCGATATCTATGAGGTGAAGGGCAGCGGTCCCGGCGGGCGTATCAGCGAAGATGATGTGAAGGCGTATGCCAAGACGCTGCTGTCCGTCGCCTCCGTAGTCGGGGCGACTCCGCGCGCTGGACACTTTGCGCAGCCGCAACTTCCTGACTTCGCCAAGTGGGGCAAGATCGAGCGCGTGTCGATGCGCGGAGTTCGCCGCAAGACAGCCGAGCATCTGGCGGAAGCGTGGAATACGATTCCGCACGTCACCCAGCACGACCGTGCGGACATTACGGAACTCGAGCAGTTGCGGGCGCGCTTCGCGCCAAAAGCCGAAGAAGCCGGCGGTAAGATGACGGTCACGGCGATTGCCCTGAAGGTCTGCGCGGCGGCACTCAAAGTTTTCCCGCAGTTCAATGCCAGCATCGATATCGAGAAAGAAGAAATCGTCTACAAGCAATACATCAATGTCGGAGTCGCTGCCGACACGGATCGCGGTCTGCTCGTGCCCGTGATTCGCGATGTGGACAAAAAGAACATCGTCGAATTGGCGGTTGAACTTTCGCAGCTCTCAAAGAAGGCGCGCGAAAAGAAGCTGGCACCTTCCGACATGGAAGGCGGGACATTTACGATCACGAATCTGGGTGGAATCGGCGGCGTGGGCTTTACGCCGATCGTCAATCATCCCGAAGTAGCGATTCTCGGCCTGTCGCGCTCGCGCATGGAGCCGGAGTGGATGAACGGAAAGTTTGAGCCACGACTGATTCTGCCACTTTCCCTTTCTTACGATCACCGCTTGATCGATGGCGCTGATGCTGCGCGCTTCCTACGCTGGATCTCGGAAGCGTTTGAACAACCATTCTTACTCTCAGTCCAGGGATGAGAATCAAAACCTTGGACCACAGACGACACAGAGATGCACGGAGGAAGCCGCAACACTCCTCTGTGTTCCCCTGTGTCCTTTGGGGTTGAAAGCCTTTCATGTCCGAAAACACGAATCTGACAATTGCAGTCGTTGGCGGTGGCCCCGGTGGATATGCCGCAGCGTTTCTCGCAGCCGATCTTGGCATGAACGTCACGCTCATCGATCCGGAAGTGAATCCCGGCGGAGTTTGCCTCTATCGCGGGTGCATTCCGTCGAAAGCATTGCTGCACGTGGCCAAGCTCATTGAGGAATCGCATCAAGCCAAGGACTGGGGCATTGAATTTGCGGCACCGAAGATTGATCTGGCACGACTTCGCTCGTTCAAAGAGAACGTCGTCAAGAAGCTGACCGGTGGGCTCGGCGTACTCTCCAAGCAGCGGAAAGTCCACTACGTGCAAGGGCGAGCAGCTTTTGATAATTCCACGACGCTGAGCGTTACGAAGTCGGACGGATCACAGGAATCACTGACTTTCGACCGCATTATCCTCGCGACCGGGTCACGGCCTGCGATCGTTCCAACGTTGAAGCTGGACACTCCGCGCATGATGGATTCAACAGGTGCGCTGAATCTTGAAGATATTCCTGGAACGCTCCTCGTGGTAGGTGGTGGATACATCGGTCTCGAACTCGGCTCGGTCTACGCCGCGCTCGGAACGCGCGTGACTGTGGTCGAGATGCTTCCTGGATTGCTGCCTGGCGCCGACCGCGATCTGGTTCTTCCGCTGCATAAGCGGCTGGAGAAAATGTTCGACGCAATTCTTCTCAATACGACCGTCGCCTCGGTCAAGGAGGAAGGCAATAGCATTCGGGCGACATTGAAAGCTCAGGATGGAAGTACGCAGGAGAAAGTTTTTGACCGGGTACTCGTGTCGGTGGGGCGCAAGCCGAATTCGGAGATCGCGGGACTAGACAAGACAAAGATCCAGGTCGGCCAGCGCGGTTTCATTCAAGTCAATAAGCAACTGCAGACCGACGATCCGTCGGTCTACGCAATCGGTGATGTTGTGGGCGAGCCGATGCTGGCGCACAAGGCATCGCATGAAGGACGCACCGCAGTTGAGGCGATCGCGGGGCATAAAGTCGCGTTCGAGCCGAATGCCATCCCAGCGGTTGTCTTTACCGACCCTGAAGTCGCATGGTGCGGGCTCACCGAGACCCAGGCACAGAAAGAGAATCGCGAGATCAAAGTCGCAAAGTTTCCCTGGGCTGCTTCGGGACGCGCCATCACGCTTGATCGCCCGGAAGGGATGACGAAGCTGCTTATTGATCCCCAGACCGAGCGAGTGCTCGGAGTCGGCATCGTGGGTGTTGGCGCGGGCGAAATGATCGCCGAGGGATGCCTCGCCATTGAAATGGCAGCTCTGGCCAAGGACATTGCTCTTACGATCCATCCGCACCCGACGTTGTCCGAAACTCTGATGGAATCCGCCGAAGTCTTCTTCGGAACGAGTACACACATCTACCGTCCCAAGCGCGGATAAAGCACCGGCGCGGGTCAGAGGCGTATAACCGGATTCAGCGCCTCAGCCACCGTCGGGAGAAGGCCCATGCATTCATCTCTAAACACGATTCCGATATGTCTTCTTTGTGTTTTTTCGTTCTTTCTTCCGGCGCGCGCGCAACTGACAGGTGTCCTGCCGTCTCCCCAACCGGCCAGCAGCGGAACCACACCTACCGATCCGCTCGGCCGAACGACGCCATCCGGGTCGATTATTGGATTCCTTACGGCTGCGCAATCGGGGAACTACAGCATCGCCGCTGATTACTTGCAGATGAATGCAGCCCGCCGGCAGGCCGAAGGCGAGCAACTGGCGAACGAACTGAATGTGGTGATGAACGCCAAGAACGTATGTACCGGGCGAGTCGGCAGTTTTACTCAGGCAGAGGGAACTCCTCAGGAAGGTGTGCCTCTAGGGCGCCAACGCGTCTGCACAATGTCGTCGGGCGACGTGGAAGTTGATCTCGATCTGGTTCGTGTTTCCGATCCAAGCGCGGGCAAAATCTGGCTGATTGCCTCCGACACTCTCACGAAGATCCCGGAACTCTACGATCAAGTCGAAGCGCGCCAGGTCGAAAGTAAACTGCCGAGCGTGCTGGTCAGGCACGAGATTGCGGGCGTGCCGCTGTGGCAGTGGCTTGCTCTACTCGTCGCCGTGCCTGTAGCAGCCGGCCTTGGATGGGCCATCCTGTACCTGCTGGAATTCCCAATTCGCTGGTGGGCGCGTCGTCGCGGCCAGATGGACGTTGCCAACTGGCGGTCAGTCTCCGCTCCTGCCTGGCTGCTCACCGGAACCTTGGCGCACCAGTTCTTCGTTCGATATCTCGGCATTGCGCTTCTGCCGAGGCATTACTATTTCCAGTTCAGTTCGGTCGCGCTGATCGTAGCCGCAACCTGGATCGTTTGGCGATTTACTCGCTGGTCGCTGCATCGCTTCCGACTCCGCGCGCTCGCCCACGGACACGTCGGGACCGGGTCACTGATGATTTTGGGCGAGCGCATCCTGAAGGCAATCGTCTTCCTGCTCGGCGTTTTCGCAGTGCTCAGCAGCCTCGGATTCAATATGAGCACGGCGCTGGCCGGCCTGGGCATTGGCGGCCTGGCAATCGGCTTCGGCGCCCAGAAGACGATTGAGAATTTGTTCGGCGGGGTTTCAGTCTTGGGTGACGAAGTGTTTCGCGTGGGCGATGTTTGCCGCTTCGGCGACCGAACCGGTGTTGTCGAGGATATCGGCTTGCGCTCGACGCGCATCCGGACCGAGGAGCGGACGCTTCTGGCAATCCCCAACGGAACAGTCGCCACAATTAATCTCGAAAATCTCAGCCGGCGTGACAAGATTCTCTTCAAGACGAATTTGGGTCTGCGCCTCGAGACCAAACCAGACCATGTGCGGTTTGTGCTCTCCGAGGTTCGTCGACTGCTCTACAGCCATCCTAAGGTTGAAACAAAGAGCGTACGGGTTCGGCTCACGGATATCGCAGGCACGTCGCTGAGCCTCGAAGTGTTGGCTTACATTCTCACGCAGGACTTCAATGAGTTTGCCGCGGTTCGCGAAGATCTCTTGTTGCGCATGATGGACATTGTCGACGAGGCGGGAAGCGGTCTGGCTCTTCCGGCGCAGACTCTATACATCGGTCGAGACACGGGTATTGAGAAAGAAAAAGCGGACAACGCCGTGAAGAAGATTGCGGAATTGCGTGATGGAAAGCAGTTGCCCTTCCCAGACTTCCACCAGGAAGACATTTCGTCCTTTAAGGGATCAATCGACTATCCGCAGAAGGAATCGGCGCTGCGCCAGCCGAAGGCCGACTCCGACAAACGCCGCTCAGGATGAGGTAGTAGCGTTCGAGGGCCGCGATTTTCGTGCCAGCCACGAAAGAAGGAGATGCGTCGGCAGATAGACACACAGCGGCACAACGACCAGATAGACGAGGACGTACAACCATCCCGGGATCGCATGCTGCTCGTGGAAAAACAGTCCTCGAGCCCAGTTCACATCCTGCTCGGGATGCCAGAAGTAGTTGATGGGCACAACCATCCAGGCCGTCAGCGTTTGAAGTTTCCATCCGCGCCGGTCGTAACCGAGACGCCAGATCGCCCAGATCAGCAACGGCGGCGTCGCTACATGAAACAGACTAAGCAGCCTGATGTAGAGCGGCAGGTTGTGATCGAACATGTACTCCGTGCCACCGATCAGATGATGGCTGGTCAGTAGCGCACCTGCGAGATCAATCGTGTACAGCGATTGAAAGAGCAGCAGTCCGCACGCCACCCACGAAAAGACCAACGGGCTTTCCAGCCACAAGCCAACTCCGATCAGCAGATTTCCGATGTCGCAGAAGAAAAGAAAATTCTGCGGTCCGTATTGTTTCCAATAGACGGGAGCCCAAACCAGCAGCCAAATCGTCCAGCCGACCTTGAGCCACAAGGGCACCCGCATCGGCTGCGATTCCACGCGATCTGCGCTCACCACTCAGCGCGCACTTTCTTGCCTGACGCCGTGGAGAATTGAATGGAGCGTCCGGCGCGAACTAGGCTCGGGTTCAAGGCCGCATCCTGAACCTCCGCCGCCTGGCTCTTGTCCAGCATAAGGCACGGTGGACTCACATCACCCATTGGAATTGGCAGGAGGCGTAACGGGTGCCACCGCCCGCAGTCGAAGATCGTGTAACTTGTAACCAGGGGCACGAGGTAAGTTTCGGGCCTCCCCTCGTCCGTTCTTGTAACCAATAGAATTGTCTTCTGCGTGTTTGCGTGGAGATACCCGCTTGTTTTGTGCCCGTCAACTGTGACCACGCCATCGACGCGAAAATACCACTGCGTGTACCCCGCCTTCGTTGAATAGATAACAGCGACGATGAAGAGTAGCGTCGCGGCAAAGAATAATCGGCCGAGAATTCGGAGCAGCCTTTTCATCTGCCTGAGAGTGTAACGAGAATGCAGCCGGAAGGCGAAGAAGGCTTCTGAACCGGCCCGCCATGCGGCCTGCAAATCCCGCAAAAAGCCTGTCAAATCTGGCAATTACCAGCGTAACTTGCTGGGCCTTACTGCTGTACCTACGATGTTTTGTATGGGTTACACAGCTCTTCTCTTCTGCCCAGATGATAAAACCGCTCGCACGGTGACGCAGGTCCTGAGCGAGCTCGAGTTCACCGTCGAGGCCTGCATCGAGCCGTTCGCTGCAGTCAAGAAGTTGATGGGCACTCACTTCGACGCTGTGGTAGTCGACTGCGATAACGAGCAGAATGCCACATTGTTATTCAAGAGCGCGCGCAATTCGACGTCCAACCAGACATCGCTTGCCGTCGCCGTCGTGGAAGGTCAGGCGGGGGTAGCCAAGGCATTTCGCATTGGCGCAAACCTCGTCCTGACCAAACCCATCAACATTGAACAGGCCAAGGGAACGCTGCGTGTAGCGCGTGGACTGCTGCGCAAGAGCGAGCCGGGGAAGCCTGGTTCTACCGGCACGACCACGACTGCAATTCCAGCAACGCCGGCCGCTCCGACAGCGACCCAATCGACACCGGCTGCGCCAGCCGCCCCAAAACCGCCCGCACCCAAGACAGTTGTAACCCCAAAGCCAGTGGCTCCAGCTGCACCGAAGGCCGTTGCGCCGCCAGCCGCTTCGCGCACTACGCAAATTCCGGTCCCCAAGCCCGCGACTACGCAGGCATGGCCTGCCGCCGCCGCTACCGCGAATACGAAGCCGGCGGCACAGGACGAGGATCTGCTTGGAATCAGCTCGCAGCCACCTGCGCCCAAACCGGCGCCCGTTGTTCCTGAGCCGCCTGCTGCGCCCAAAGTGATTGCTGCGAGCCCGAAGGTGGAAAAGCCGCTGCCTGCTGCAGAGGCAAAGCCCGTTTTCGCTGCTACTTCTCAGATGCATATCGGCGGCGGAGCCGCCAGCGCCCCTGCTCCAGCGCTGGAGCCGCAAGCGGCCAAGGTCGCCGAGAAACCTGTCGAGACGACGGTTACAGTTCCGGAAAAACCCGCTGAGCCCACAGCAAGTGCATCAACGGCTTATGTTGGCGCCGCACCCTCGTTCAGCTTCGGAGCGAGCGCCGAAAAAGAATCGAGCGGAGGCAACAAGAAGATCTTCATTGGCGTGGCCGCCGCCATTGCACTGGCCGTCCTGGGCTACGTCGGTTTCTCCGTGTTGAAGAATCACTCGACCTCTGCGCCGGCATCTGCACCGACCCCCGTTACTGCGCCGGCCGCAGCGGTCGCTACTCCGCAACCGAAACCGAGCGCACAACCTGCGCCCTTGCCGACGCCGCCTGCAGCATCCAGTTCGCCCGCTGAAGTACCGGCGGCGACTCAGCCGGCCAGCAACTCAGATTCCGGTTCTGACGTAGCCGAAACTCACGCAACTCCAAAACCTTCCAAGACCGCGAGTGCAGCGTCTGCTCCTGGCAAGCCTGCCGCTCCTGCTAAAGCTGTGGCTCCCGCAGAGGAAGAGGCCGAGCCTGCCCCGATGATCGTAAAGGGCGGAAAAGTGCCCGAGGCACCTAAAGACATTCCTGCTGCAGACGCTCCCAGCATCAGCGGGATGGCGACCGGCGCTGCGCCACCGCCTGATCTGGTCTCTGGTTCGACAAAGAACGTCACTCCGATGCTGCAGACCCTGAACATTTCGCAAGGAGTGTCGCAAGGGTTGCTGTACAAGAAAGTCGCTCCGACTTACCCGCCGAATGCGATCCGCATGCGAGTCGAAGGAGCCGTCGAGTTGCTGGCTACGATCTCGAAGTCTGGCGACATCACTAAGGTCAAGGTGCTGAGCGGGGACCAACTGCTTACGAAAGCCGCTTCCGACGCAGTGAAGCAATGGAAATACAAACCATACCTGCTCAATGGCGAGCCCGTCGAGATCCAGACGCAAGTGACAGTCAACTTTAAGCTGCCTCACTAGTCGAGTCATCTGTCGCTACAAAAGAAAAAGGCCGCTCTTACACGGAGCGGCCTTTTTGGGTTGTTGAAACCAACTACGGGTTGACCAAGCCGGTGGTGGGGTCCAGCGAGAGCTTTGGCGCCTTCTTGCCACTGGTGAAGTCAAACATATTGTTGAGTGTGCCAGCCTTCGCGTCGCTTGATCCATTGCCGATCGGCGGCAGACCCCAGTTCGTTTCAATGAACTGGGTAATCGATGACTGGTCCGTGATGGAATGGTCAACGTAGTTCTGACGCGCGTACGGAGAAATGACAAGCAGCGGAGTCCGCGGGCCGTATCCGCAGCGTCCTTGCGTGCTCGCCGCCGTGTTCGTACCGCAAAGGCCATTGCCGGTGAGCTGATCGTCAGTCGCGCTTTGCGACTGGTTGACGAGCGGGTCCATCTGGTGGTCGTACCAGCCATCGGAATCATCATAGGCAATGACGATCGCTGTATCCTTCCAGTACTTATTGGCCTGGATGGCATTGATCGTGTTTACAACGAAGGTCTGTTCGTCGAGAGGATCCGAGTAACCGGGATGGCCATCGTATACTGCCTTGGCCTTGAGAAAGGTCACCGCGGGCAATTGTCCTGCATCGAGAGCAGTGAAAAACTCCGAGAGGTCATATTGATGATTGGCCTGATCGGTGATGCCAATCGCCAGGTTCGAGGACGGCGGCAGATGGTGGGGGTTGGCGGTCTCAGGATAATACTGAAATGGTTCGTGGTGAGCGACGTAGTCGGCAGTGGTTCCGGCCAATCCGATGCTGGCAGCGGCGCAGGTCGCGATGCCATTGCTGAAGCTGGTCGCTCCAAACCCGCCCTGGAACCATCCCCAAGTGTAGTTGACGGTGTTCAGTTCGTTGCCGATATTGTTGGTGCCGGCGGGAAAGCTTACATAGGTCTTGCCGGTCGGGTTGCAATCGTCGCCAGCCGGGCGGCCATCGCCGAGTAACGCACCTGACGTACCGCCGCCTGCAATGACGCCGACGGTGGAACCACCGCTCACATACTGCACGTTGGCGGTGTTGCCGCTGATCAAGTTGATCGCGCCGGGACTCGAAGGCCCAAATTGCGTGTCGTAGGAGTTGTCGTTCAGCGCATACGTCTGGGCGTAGTTCCACAAAGCTGTGACAGTGTTGCCGTCGTAGTAGCCCATGACGAGCGCGGGACCGTGTCCAAAGTCGCAGCTGCTGCCACCGGTACCAGTAAATTGGACGAACTTGTCCATCGCCCCAGAGTCGAAGGCCTGTTGTTCGGGAGTGTAGTTGTGGTTCTGGTCGCAGGTCACAGCCTGGGAGCGGTCCAGGCGGAAGGGCTGGGCCGAGTTCGGATTCTCAGTCAACAAGCCGCCGCTCAGCAGGTTGTTTACCGCAGGAGTATTCGGCTTGGCGACGAACTGCGGCTCAGTCGAGGGATTGGTGGCGTGTGGGTAAGTGGCAAAATAGTGATCGAACGAAATATTCTCCCCAAAGATCACAACCAAGTGTTTGATCGGGGTTGTGGTCGTGTAGCTTTCTGCTGGATTAGGTTGTTGGACTACTTTGGGCTTTTCTGCTGCCAAGGCATTTGTAAACAAGCTGACAGACAAGCATGCGGCGCACAAAGCCGACGCCACGCTGCGAAAACACTTCCTCGTCATGGGCGAATCTCCTCAGGTTTGATCTTGATGCCGTCAGTTTTCAGGGATGGCCACTGCACACATACACACCACGACGCCCCCAGAACCAGCTCGCAATTGTGGTTAACTTATTCATCGCACTTTAACGGGAGATGACTGCCAAATGAATTTTCGGTGAACGATCTATTTAGAGGATGAAGGGCTGCTCATGCTGGGGTGGGCGTGGTAGCTCAAGGTTGATGCAGGCTCGACCCGGATCGTTCCCATCATTCCCCCGTCCTCGTGCTCTAGCAGGTGGCAATGGTAGACGAAAGTTCCGATTGTGCTCGGGCTTCTGAAGTCCATACGCAACTTGACACTTGGATAGACGGGGCTGGTTCCGTCCCAGTAGGCAACGTTCACCGTGTCGCGAAGGTACGGCTCATCCACCGGCACGCCATTCCACTGAAGCAGTTGAAAATGACTCTGATGGATGTGGAAATCGTGCAGTTCCCTGGTGCGGTTCTCGATGATCCAGTCTTCGACGTCACCTTGCTTCACCGTTATGTTAGGCTGCGTAGAGCCAGGATCGAACACAGCGGGGGTCTCTCCCTCAGCGGTAAGATAAAAAAGCATCGGGCTATTGGGATTCTTCGGTTCCTGTGGGGTTTCTGAAAAATACAGCCTTCGCGTCCGTGCTGGCGGGATCTCCCTTAGTGGCGCAACACGATCCACTGTCAGTTCCGTTGGCGATACGGGTAATGTTGATTGCTGCTCCGGTGCGTCCTCGGCTGTGACAATCGTTGCCAGAGGTCGTGTTGGATCATTTTCTCCGAGTGGACCGCTGTCTACCGTTCGGGTGACCAGGCTTGCCCGAACGCCCTCCTTCGGACCGTTCACGATGAACTCCACTCGTCCCGCAGGTGGGATCAACAAGTGTCTCTTCCACACAACACTTTGACCAGCGTTTCCGTTGTAATTGACCGGAATTCCGTCGATTGCGACCACGCCCAGAGGTTGGGCCGAGTTTTTGAGAAGAAGCTGGAGATCCAAGTAAGTGATGGCGGATGCATTCAGGACTCGCCACAGCTCGCGCACCTGCGGCCTCATCGTAATGACCGCCGGGACATATTTTGGGTAGGGCACCGGGACAAAGTTGATAGACAGGTCTTTCGCGGGTTTACCAGTTCCGGTTCCGCTGTTGAGAATGTCGCCCTCGGCGTCGCGCAACACCTGCGGGGCCGGCATGGAGTCACTCTGCTCGGGCGGAGCTTCGGGATTGATCAACTCCTGATCACGAATCACCAATACACGCTCCGGTAGTCCCGAGACTTCCCGATTTGCCGTCTCCATCCCTTCGACAATCAGAGCTCCGGAAGCACCCCCAAGCACTTGAGATTTAGTGAATCCGTGAACATGCGGGTGATACCAATAAAGGCCCGGGGGTTGGTCGTCAGGGATTTTGAAACGGTATTCGAACGGTTCGCTGGCCGGTTGAACTAGCGTGTGAAGAACATCATCCTGATGACAAACCGGCGGAATTGTGAGCCCGTGAAAGTGCAGATTCGTGGATCCGTCGGTCATCACACCCCCGGCGCAGGCGCTGGAGCCCGCCTGATCGTTCATGCGGTGTGACGGACCAGAGGCCGCCGGGATCTCGTTGCGCAGCGTGAGCGTGACTTGATCGCCAGGTTTCACCCGTAATGTCGGTGACTGTTGACCTTCCTGGTCGATGTAGCAGTATCGGATCAGGCCGCGATCCCCGATAAACTTGCGATATTTCAACTCCACGCGCAGGATGCCGTTACTACTGCGAAGATCGGCCGGCTCATGAACTGGTCCACCGATAACGCCGCGCGGGCAAACCTCCGCAGTGCGAGTCTGTGCCAGCATCGCGGTGGCAAGACTGAATACGAAGGTGATTTGAAGCAACCGGACGAGGGCACCACGCATAGCGGCTCATTGGGGTGGAGCGTTTCCCTCGCGGAACGTCACACGCCAAGAATCCCCTATTTTACCGAGGCGAACGCATTCGGGAGGTTAATGTCGTGTGAATTTGTGTTCGCCGAACCCGGATCTATTGCGACTGCAGCACTTCGTCAATGGCCACTTTGCCGCCCTTGCTGGCGGTCACGACCTTATGCACGGGGGCATAGCCGCTGAGTGTTATGTCAACCTCGTAATTGCCGGGATCGATCGATACGTCGACGGGTGAGGTCTTGTCCAGCATGTGCTGGTTCACCGAGATCTGCGCACCCTTGGGCTGAGTGTGAATGCTGATGGTTGCTTGTCCCTGGTTGCCTTTTCCGCCAAACAGCTTGGACATCTTGCCGACAGTCTTGATGCTGTCGACGTTGCCCAGCGCCCGCAATGTCGGAGCGAAGTTGAAGGTTTGTCCCAGTACAAACTGTGTGCTCATGGTCTCGTCCAGATAACCCGACATGCGAACCAGCACGACGTGCTGGCCCTTGTCGACACTGATCTGTGCCGGCGTTCTTACACCCATGTCGCGGCTGTCAACATAGACGCTCGCGCCCGGCGGATCGCTCTTAACCACAATCGTCGCCATGAGCTGCGATAACTTAATCGACGCCGTCGCGCGGTAGGCAGACGCCACATTGATGGTGCGGGTGTCGGTGGAGTATCCCGCTTTGCTGGTCGTGATCGTATGCTGACCGGGTTGCAGGTTCGTTAACACAAATGGCGTGACCCAGCTCGGGTCGGACCCACCGTCAACTTGCACTTGAGCGCCCTGCGGCATCGAGTCCACCGACAGCTGGCCAGGGATGACCACCGGTGCTGCTTTTTTCTTGCCCCCGTGTGACTTCGGATTTGCCGCTGGCTCCGTCGCTTCAGGCTCCGATGTTTCCGGCGCTGGAGTGGGTTGAGCAGCCAGTGGTTCCGGCACCGGAGTCGGATCCTTCGCAGGCTGTGAAACGGTCTGGCTGACCTGTGGTGCGGGAGTGTCCGCGACGGTGGAGCGTGGTGCGCCGGCATCGTCATCCGCATTCTGGCTGTGAACGTACATCGTCACCCCGATGCCGATTACCAGAATCAAGGCGCAGGCGCCGCCAATGGCATAGCCCATGAGCTTCGGCGGCACGCCTTTGATCTCTTTGATCGCCTTCTGCGCTACCTCGCGCGGCTGGACCTTCGGCTTCTCGTCTTTCTTGCTGCCGCGATACATGGTTGGGGACGGAGCGGCAGCTTGCACCGCCTGTGTTTCAACCGGGGGCGGTGGTGGTGGTGGAGCTACGTAAGCCTCTTTCAGTGGAGGCAACTCCGATATATCAGAAAAGCTGGTGCGGGTGGCA
>Ga0335078_10011684_pt1 | contig 13025 bp, 12 predicted proteins | sample Lox_Sample_32_FD_206711 | JGI IMG/M metagenome (GOLD analysis project Ga0335078, IMG submission 206711) | Soil microbial communities from Loxahatchee National Wildlife Refuge, Florida, United States - Lox_Sample_3.2 | ecosystem: Environmental > Terrestrial > Soil > Wetlands | place: USA... | reverse complement strand
GCAGGTGCCCATCAGGTGGCGGGAATAGGTCGTGTCGAAACTGCTTGGATCGGGCCAGATTTTGGTGCAGCCGGCCGCGGCGAGAATCTCTTTCTGCCGCTCGGTAAGGAAGTCCACGGTTTTCAAATCGTCGGGGTGATTCCGGAAGGTGACTCGGATGGCCGGCAATCCCCAAGCGTCCTTGACCTCATCGTCTAGCGAAATACTGTTCGTTTCCACGGCCAGGCAGGTCGCGTGGGCCAGAGTGCCGGTGATGCGTGTATAGTACTGGCTCAATTTCCTCTTCCACTCCGGCCCCCAAGTGGGCTCATCCGGCGGCAGTCCGGTCAACGCAAATCCAGCCGGATAGTAGTCCATCCGCGAATCTAACCCGCCACCACCATAGAAGCCGCGCTTCGGATCGGCGGCGTAGAAATCGTGGAGGACGCGCGTCACCACCAGGCTCTTATAGTCGTTCACCGGGTGATCGCATAGCCCCAGCACGATCCCTCCCGCGTCGAACATCAGATACTTGCCGACATTGCCGTGGGAATTGGCCAGGCCCTGCGGAAACAGTTTGGATTTCGATTGCAGAAGCAGGCGCGGCGTTTCGGCTCCGTTGGCGCACAGGACAACGGCTCGGGCGCGCTGGAAGATTTCGCGCTTCCGCTGGTCGAAGTAGAGGGCCCCGGTGACGCGCCCATCCTTCCCCACTTCGATCTGGCGCACGTAGCTATGGGGCCGGAGATCGCAGCGCCCCGTTTTCACGGCTGCCGGGATGAGCGCGGCGAGGGTACTGGACTTGGCATTCATCTCGCAGCCAAAACTCTCGCAAAAGCCGCAGTGGGTACAGGCGGCCCGTCCGCGATACGGCTGCGAGAGTACCGCAACCGGCGCGGGAAACGGATGCAACCCAAGCTTGCGCGCACCGCGCTCAAACAGAACGCCCGACGATTTCACGGGCATGGGCGGAAGCGGATACGGTGTCGAATGCGGTCCATCGAAGGGATTCGACCCGGCCAGGCCTGAGATACCGAGCTCCTGTTCGGCCCTCGTGTAGTACGCCTCCAACTCCGCGTAGGTGATGGGCCAATCGCGCAGGTCTGCGCCCGGCACAGGCCCGAAGATCGACCGTTCGCGAAAATCATTGGGGTGGAACCGCCAATAATTGCCGGTGAAATGCACGGAGCCGCCTCCCACCATTCGCCCATACTCGACCGCCGGGCGGACTTTGGCCTTTTCTTCGGGCGCCGCACGAAACGTATTCGGCTGCAACTGGTGATTGTTGGTGAGGCCGCTGCGGAAGGCGACGCTGACCTCATCGTGCCGAAAGTCGGCCGCCTTCAACCAGGGCCCCTGCTCGAGCACAACCACGCGAAAGCCGGCGGAGGAGAGTTCTTTCGCCATGACGCCGCCCGCCGCGCCTGCGCCAATCACCAGGAAGTCGACCGGGTCAGAGGGTTTGTATGTCATTCGGCCTTGTTCTCCGCGTCATAGAAGCCGAAAGGAGGCTCGAAGTGCATGGACGGATCGCGCCCTAACAATTTCCAGCCGAATTGGGGATTTCCGAAATAAGCCAGGATTGTGTGGGTGCGAAGCTTGTCGAAGAACTCGGTCTTTTCGATGGACTGCAACAATGCGGTCCGCTGGCTTTCGGAAAGCTCGGAAAATCTAGTGGCCGGCGGAAACATCCGGCGGCTCCGCGATGCGACATCGGCAAGCCCCTGGCGGTATACCGGGAGCTGGTCATGATCGAAGCCGGCCAGCGCGGCATCGATGAACTGGATTGTGCCGGCCTGCTCCGCGCCGGGCGTGTCCGTTTCCGGCAGGATCGTGTTGGTCAAGGCCCGAATCTCCAAGGCTTCTGCTGGAGTTAGAACCGTGAAGGAAGATGCTCCGTGGGCCGCCCGCGCAGCCAGCAGCTCGGACCAACAGAGCGAGGCGAGCATCCATTCCCGGCGGGTGATGGGCATTCGCATAGTATAACTGGGTGAAGACGTAGCACAGGCATTCTTGCCTGTGTCGGGTTTGGGCGTGTTGATTCCGGGACCGGCAAAGACCAGACACAGGCAGGAATGCCTGTGCTACGTCGAATAGATGCCCGGGGCTTCGTGGCCCATCGCCTGGACATACTCGACATACGATCCCGGATAGACCTGGGGCGTGTGGTCCGCGCCGCTCTCACCACCCACTTCCAGGACTCGTGAGCCGAGGCCCCGCAGGAACATGCGGTCGTGCGATACGAAGACCATCGTGCCTTCGAAATCTTTCAGCGCATCCACCAGCATCTCCTTGGTAGCCAGGTCCAGGTGATTGGTGGGCTCGTCAAGCACCAGGAAGTTCGGCGGGTTGTAGAGCATCCTCGCTATGGCGAGCCGCGATTTCTCGCCGCCGGAGAGTGCACGGATCGGTTTGTCCACGTCGTCACCCGAGAATTGGAACGCGCCGGCGAGCGTGCGCAGGGAGCCGATGCCATCTTGCGGGAAGTCGTGCTGGAGCTGTTCGAATATGGTGAGATCCGGATCGAGGACGTCCAGGGACTGCTGCGCAAAATATCCCATGATGAGGCTGGCGCCCAGCCGCACGCTTCCGGCATCGGGCGTGCTGGCGCCGGCGATCATCTTGAGCAGGGTGGTCTTGCCAGCGCCATTTCTGCCCATCACCGCCCAGCGTTCTCCCCGACGGATGGTGAGACTAAACCCGTCGTAGATCACGTGCGAACCGTATGCCTTATGGAGATCTTCAATCACCGCGACCTGGTCGCCGGATCGTGGCGGCACGCGAAAATCGAATTTCACCACGTGGCGTTTCTTGGGCAGCTCGATCTTTTCGATCTTGTCGAGCGCCTTGATGCGGCTCTGCACCTGGGCCGCCTTGGCCGCGTGCGTCTTGAAGCGCTCGATGAAGCGCTGTTCCTTGGCGAGCATGGACTGCTGCCGGGTGAAGGCCGCCTGTTGGTTGGTCTCGCGGATGGCGCGCTCGCGCTCGTAGAAGTCGTAGTCGCCCGAGTACGAGATGATTTCACCGGCATCGATTTCCGCGATCCTGGAGACGATGCGGTTCATGAACTCACGGTCGTGCGAGGTCATGAGAAGGGCGCCCGGGAACGATTTGAGAAACTGCTCCAGCCAGATGATCGACTCGATATCCAGGTGATTGGTCGGTTCGTCCATCAACAGCACGTCTGGCCGGCCGAGCAGGACGCGGGCCAGCGCCACACGCATTTTCCAGCCGCCCGACAAAGCTCCCACGTCGCCATCGATCCAATCGTCCTTAAATCCGAGGCCGTGCAGCACTTCGCGGGCCTGCGCTTCGAGCGAATAGCCGCCGAGGTGCTCGTATTCCTCCTGCACGTCGCCAAAGCGGGCGAGGATGCGATCCATTTCGTGCGCCCGCTCCGGATCGTCCAAGGCACGATGCAACGCCTCTAATTCATGGTGGAGATCGCCCAGGCGGCCGCTGCCGGCGATGGCTTCATCCAAGACAGAACGGCCCTTCATTTCTTGCACGTCCTGGCGGAAGTAGCCGACGGTCAGCCTCTTCGGGACCGAGACTTCTCCCTCATCCGGGGCGTCCTCGCCGACGATCATGCGGAAAAGCGTCGTCTTACCGGAACCGTTGGGGCCCACCAGGCCGACCTTCTCACCGGGGTTTAACTGAAACGAAGCGTCGACGAAGATCAATTGCTTGCCGTACTGCTTGTGGATATTGGAAAAAGAGATCATTGGTAAGACCGTTTTGCGCGACGGTGAACGTGCAGACGCGGGGAAGATTTCGGAGCAGCGACTGTCAAGGAGCGGATGCCGAGCCCACGCTTAAAACTCCTGAGAAGGGAACACCGACAGGGCGTCACCTCCCCACACCGAAATCATTCGTGCGACTCTAATCCTACCGCTCCTTGACAGTCGCGGCTCTGCAAATGAGAAAACCGAAAGAGCTTAACGTGCTTTACGAGGACGATGCCGTCGTGGTCGTCGATAAACCGGCTGGTCTGACCGCGGTACCGATCAAAGGTTCCGATACACCGTCGGCGTTATCTCTGCTTTCCGCGAAACTTGCGCTGAAGAGACGGCGGGCCTTTGTGGTCCACCGCATCGATCGTTTCACGTCCGGCATTCTGCTCTTCGCGAAATCGGAGCCGGATCGAGAGATTCTGGTTCGACAGTTCCTCCATCACACGCCAGTCAGGCAGTATCTGGCGGTAATTCGCGGGCGTCTGGAAGCGCAGGAGGGAACGCTGGTTCACTTTTTTCGACGCGAAGGGATGTTTCAAAAGCTGCGCGCCGAGAAAGACGCGGAAGCGGCTCGCGCGGAACTTCGCTATTCGGTCGAGCGGCCCTTGCGGAGCGCAACGCTGGTCCGTGTGGCGCTGGTCACTGGATTGCAAAATCAGATTCGAGTGCAGTTTTCGGCGATCGGCCACCCGGTCATCGGTGACCGGAAGTATCACCCGGCGGAATCTGCCGAGCGGCGAATCGCTCGCGTTGCGCTGCACGCAGCACACCTCGAGTTTGTCCATCCTCGGTCACGAGAGAGCATTTCCATTGACTGCGAACCGCCACGCGATTTTCAGCAACTGATTCAGGGCTTGTCGCTGCGGACTCAGCGCCGATGAGCGTTCACCTGGCTACCTTCGCCTCCAATTCCGCCCAACGCGCGTATAACCCCTCCACGCGCAGTTGGGCCTGCTGCAACTCTTCGTAGGCCTTCGCCACTCGTTTCGCGTCCGACGCGGCCTCCTGAAGTTCGCGTTGCCACGCGGCCAACTCCCGCTCCGCTTCCAGGATCTTGTTTTCCATGCCATCCCACTCGCGCTGTTCCAGGTAGGCCAGCTTCTTCTTAGGCCCTTCCTCCGGCGCCTGCTGGCGCACCTCCTTTGAGGCCGGACCCGGCGAAGGCTGCTGCTCGCTGCGCGCGGCCTCCCACTGCGAGTAGTCGGCGAAAATTCCTCCACCGCCTCCATCCAGACCGATCACCACAGTGGAAACGCGGTCCAGCAGGTAGCGATCGTGGCTCACCAGTACGACGGCGCCCGAGAACTCGAGCAGGCTATCCTCGAGCACTTCCAGAGTGGGAATATCCAGATCGTTGGTCGGTTCATCGAGCAACAGAACGTCCGCCGAGGAAAGCATGAGCCGTGCGATCATGGCGCGCGCACGCTCGCCGCCCGAGAATCGCGACATCGGCATTTCCAGCTGTTCCTCGCGAAAAAGGAAGCGCTTGGCCCATCCCGCGACGTGCACGGGACGTCCGCGGTAAATGACCGAGTCACCTTCGGGACACAACATGCGGCGCAGGCTGACTTCGAGGTCCAAATGCTCAGTCCGGTCCTGAGCGAAATTCACAATTTGCAATTGGTCCGCCCGCCGGATGGTCCCGTCGCCGGGCTCTACTTCTCCTTGGAGAATCTTCAGTAGCGTGGTTTTCCCGCTCCCGTTCGCGCCCACGAGGCCTATGCGTACACCCGGTGAGAGCACCAGGTTCAAGTTCTGAAATAGCCTGCGCCCGCCGAGTGTGATCCCGATGCCTTCGGCCTCAATCAGGCGCTTGGTCTTTCGATCGGACGCGGTGAAGTCGATTTTGGCCGTTGCCGTACGGCTGCGTGCCTGGACGGCCGCGAGTTCCTCGATCAGCCTTCCGGCGGCGTCGATGCGTGCGCGCGATTTGCCGGTCCTGGCCTTGGGTCCTCGCCGCAGCCACTCCACCTCGCGCCGCACCTTCGTCGCCAGCGAATCCTGCTGCTTGGCCTGCGCCTCGATGAAGTCCTCCCGCCGTTCGAGAAACTCGCTGTAGTTGCCCTTGACTTGGAAGATACCCTGCGGATAGACCCGGTTGATCTCCACCATTTGGGTGGCGACGTTCTCCAGAAAGTACCGGTCGTGGGTGATCACCAGGCAAGCGTTGGCTGTGCGAATGACGCCTTCGAGCCACAGGATGCCATCCAGGTCCAGGTGATTGGTCGGTTCATCCAGCAGCAGCACGTCCGGTGCAGTGATCAGAGCGGCAGCGATGGCGAGCCGCTTCCTCCATCCTCCGGAGAGCGACGCGGCGGGCATAGCGGGATTTTCGAAACCGGCCCGCCCGAGCATCATCTCCTGGCGAGCCGTCTTTTCCTGGTCTTCCAGCGGCAGGCCCGACAACGCTTCCGTGAGGACGGAACCGACGGTATCGTCGGGACCGAACAGCGAATCCTGCGGGACGTACGCCAGTCTGGTCAGCTTGCGCAGCGCCCGCTCGCCGCTGTCGGGCGCCTCCCGGCCGGCGAGAATCTCCAGCAGAGTGGTTTTCCCGGCGCCATTGGGCCCGATCAGACCGGTGCGGTCTCCCTCGGAAAGACTCAGCGAAAGATTCTCAAATAGGACTCGCGCGCCAAACGACTTGCTCAGACCGGCGCCACTTAAGAGAACGGCCATCGCTTTCCAGCATGGCATCGAAGCGGGCCGCACTGCCACTCTTTCAATGCTTAGCAGAGCCGCGACTGTTAAGGAGCGGTGGCGTTGGAGCGCGACTTCACGAGCTCTCAACGTGGGCCCGGCATCCGCTCCTTATCAGTCGCGGCTCTGAAGTGCTTCTCCACGTCTACGTTGTTTCCGGTGAACTCTAAGAACTGCCCGCCTGGCGGACTGCGGATTCCTGCCGCGGCACATGAAGACCCTGCTTCCGCAGCGCTTCCACCAGGGCTGGCGTGACCACATCGATGTAACGGCGCGTGTAACGGATCATGCCCGCGCGGCGTAGCCGGTTCATCTGAAAGGTCACGATCTCGCGTGAGGTGCCAATATACTCGGCGATGGTATGGTGCGTGAGCGAAGCCAGCCGCATAGCGCCATCCGGCAGTGGCGTACCCATCTGGTCCGCTAATTGAAGCAACGCTACCATCACGCGCTCCGGGGTCTTGTGCACCGCCATGCTTTCGACGCGCTCCTGAAGGGCAATGCACTGCCGCACGAGGAACTGCGAAAGCGCCAGGCCGAGGCGCGGTTCGCGCTCAATTTGCTGCTCGACCTCCTCGCGGGTCCACGACATGACCGTCGCGGCATCCAACGCAACAGCCGATTCCGAGGGACGGCCGCCGACCATCACCGCCTCGCCGAAGAGCCCTTCGGGCGAGACCAGCCGCCCGATGGTTTCATAGCCGTCGTCCGCCGTAGTGTTTACTTTCACACGACCCAGAACCAGCAGGAACAGCCGGTCCACGGGCCGCTCGGGGCCATAGATAGCGCGTCCCTTCGCAAATTCCTGCACAGGCTTGCGGGGGAGATACGTCAGGGGATCTTCCCAGGAAGAAAGCGTCTCGCTCAACCGATTCATCAGAACCTCGCTTGTGAAACGTTCCCCGTGGACCGACATTAAGAGGATAGCGCTAGGGATGGGACGTGGTCATACGGTCTTTTGGGTACAAACCGAAGATTTATTGCGGAAATGTACCAAATCGAACCGTTATCGTCGGGCGCCCGCCAGGCGGGTAGCCGCTGTGGGTGCGTCGACGATCGTGACCGGGTAGTCCTGAAACGGCGCTGGTAAGCGCTGCACGGATGAATAGGTGCTCCCGTCGGCCAGAAACAATTCGACCAAAACCCACATGGTCTGAAGGGAGGCGGTGGCACTGTATGGCGTTACCGGGATATACACCATCGTGTCCGTATCGTCGATAACGTTGGTGGCGGTCCCTTGCAGAGCCGGTGCGCCGAGCCCGGTGCCGAGTTGGACGGCAGCAGTTGCCCGGAACGCGATTACCCGAGGATCGCCCGAGTGCAGAAACACTTGAATGCCAAGCGTTTGCGTTTGGCCAGTCAAGGGATTGAAGTCGCTACCGCCCAGCGTGTACCAGCGGATCTGCGGCTGTGTCTGTGCAACAGCACTGTAACAAAAGGTAGCCAGGAGCAAGGCAACCTGGAACCAAGTGCGGCGGGATGGTAAACATTGGGAGATAGTCATAGGATTCCAATCCACAGAGCCGAGATGGTACATTATATGCTGATGCTAGGCCGGCGGAAAGCGTACCAGGCGAGATTCTTAAAGTTAACCTTCTTCGCTGCCGATGCGTCTCAGTAACCGTAGACTAAAACGCCAGTAGACTGAATGCTTACACGAATCTTTGTTGCCGGTGTTGCCTTGTGTGCTGCATCGGTGGGACGTTCCGAACCCACCTCCATCGACGTGGGTTACCGCCAGATGTACAACCTGCAGTTCGATGCTGCGCACCGCACTTTTATTGAATGGCAGAGGGTGCATCCGCAGGACCCGTTGGGACCGGCCTCAGATGCGGCAGCCTATCTATTCGCCGAGTTCGACCGGCTACACATTCTCCAGTCCGAGTTCTTCATTCACGACGAGCATTTCATCACCGATCACAAATTAATTCCGGACCCGGCAGTGAAACAAAGGTTTGAGGCGGCCCTTGATAGCGCCACCGCCCTGGCGAACCAGCAACCCCAAAACCCGGATGCGAGATTTGCGGCCCTTTTATCCCACGGGTTGCGGTCTGACTACATGGCTCTGATTGAGAAGCGTTACGGCGCTTCGTTCAAGGAGATGAAGACAGCGCGCGGAATGGCGGAACAGCTTCTGGCAGAACACCCCAGGTATTACGATGCGTGGGTTGCAGTGGGCGTGGAGAATTACATGTTGAGCACCAAAGCTGCACCCCTGCGTTGGTTGCTGCGCATTGGCGGAGGCCAAACGGACCGGGCCGTTGGTCTGGAAAAACTGCGCATCGCCGCTGAGAAGGGACACTACCTGCTGCCGTTTGCGCGTCTGCTGCTGGCGGTGGCCGCGTTGCGGGAACACAACACGGATCAAGCCCGGGACATCCTGGAAGACCTCGCCAAAGAATTCCCGCGTAACGGTCTGTACGTGCAGGAGCTGGCCCGCTTTTAGTTGCTGCCGGGTTTAGCAATTTACACCACCGCTCCGTTGAAAGTCCAGTGAGGTCAGCTCTTCGGGGCCGCCGCGCTTCGGCGCGCCGGGCAGAAGCCCGGCGGCAGGCCGGAAGGCCTGACCCCACTCAGCGCCGGTGGGTGGCTCAGGCGATGATGCCCTTGCGCACGGCGTAGAGGATCAGCTCGGGGACGCTGTGCAATCCCAGCTTTTGCAGGATGTGCATGCGATGCGTTTCCACCGTGGTGACGCCCAGGTTCAGGAGCGTCGCGACTTCCTTGTTGGTGCGGCCTTCGGCAACCAGTTGCAGGATCTCCCGCTCACGCGTGGTCAACAGGTCGTAAGTGTCATCCAGGCCGCGGTTTTCCAGCTGCCGGACGTAGTCTTCCTGTAGGATGCGGCCGATCTTGCGCGTCAAAAACGAGCGGCCCTGTGCCACGGCGCGAATGGCTTCGATCACATCCGCGCGCAGGGAATCCTTCAAGAGGTAGCCTTTGGCGCCGGCCTTCAAGGCCCGCAGCACATAACTTTCATCCTGGTGCATGCTCAGGATCACCACGGCCGTCCGCGGACGATCGGTCACGATGCGGCGCGTAGCTTCGATGCCGTTCATGTTGGGCATGGCGATATCCATTACCACAACGTCCGGGGACTGCTCTTCGGCCAGGCGTACGCACTCCCGGCCGTCGGCGGCTTCGGCCACCACCTCGATGTCGGGTTGGCGCTCGAGCAGAGCGCGCAAGCCGTCGCGCATCACGGTGTGATCGTCAGCCAGCAGTATGCGTATGGACATGATGATTGTTGGCGGCGAGATTCGTGAGTGGCAACTCGGCGGCAATACGGGTTCCGCGGCCCGGTTCGGATTCGAGGCGGAGCCGCCCGCCCAGGCGCCGCACGCGCTCTTCCATGCCGAGCAAGCCCAGGCCACGGACCACGCGCGGGTCAAACCCCGCGCCGTCATCCTGAACCGAGAAGAGCACCCGGTCCGTCTGGCGTTTCACCACGACTTCCACGGTGCGTGCGTGCGCGTGCCGCGCCGCGTTGTTGACGGCCTCCTGCACCACGCGATAGATGCAGGTGGTGTGCTCGTCGGGGAGATCGTCACCCGCCCCTTCGGCGGAAACCACTACATTGAGGCCGGTGCGCTTGGTCATCTCGCGTCCATGCCAGTTGAGGGCCGGAACCAGGCCGAAGTCGTCGAGCATGGAAGGACGCAGCAGGAGGGCCAGATCGCGCACCTCGTTGGCGGTCTTCTCCGCCAGAGACCGGATGGCGCTGAGGTGCAGGCGCAGCTCCCCGTTTTTTTGTGCGCACTCAGCGTTCTCCGCTTCCATCAGGATGGCCGAGAGGGACTGGCCTACCTCATCGTGCAGCTCGCGCGCCAGCGTGCGCCGTTCATTCTCCTGAGCGCGCAGCAGCCGGCTGGAAAGCTCCTGCAAATCGGCCTTCGCGCGGCCATTTTCATCCAGGCGCTGCTCCAGTTCACGCTCCAGGCGCACGGTGTAGCCGATGGTTAACAGCGCCAGCACCAGGCCGCCGAACAAAGTAACGCCGAAAGTCATTAACAGCGAACGCCGCAGGCCCTCGGAAGATTGGGCCAGTTGTTCTTCTACACGGCTCAAGCCCCGCTCATTCACCGCGGCGATGCGGTCGGCGATCTGCAGCATGGTGGTGCGACGGGGCACCAGTTCGTCGTAGAAGAAGCCGTTGCGGAGGCGGTTGCGCTCTTCGGGCGACCAGGCCAGCATGCGGTCGAGGATGGCCCAGTAGGCTTCGATTTCGGAACGCAGGGTGGTGAAGGGCTGCCGCTCTTCCGGCGCGAGCGATTGCGAGTAGGCCAGCAACGCGGCCTGGGTTTCGCGCTCGAGCCCGGCCAGACGAGTGCTCTGCGAGGCGGCGCCTGGTTCGTCCGGCGACAGAAGGAAATCGCGCACGTAGGTTCCCGACAGATAGATTTGCGCGCGAATCTGGTCGAGACCGCCGAGGCGTGCCAGGAATGCCTTGCGCAAGCGCGTCTCCTCACTGCGGGCACGGTCGAGCGAGACCAGCGTGCCCGTGGCCGCGGCGATCAGAAACAGGATCAGGCCGCCGAAGCCGATTGAAAGGACGAGCCACGATGGTTTCCGGCGAACGGCACTTGGCCTGTCAAACAGTTCAGTCACACGGCTGCCCTATGCACAGTGTAGTCAAACTGGCCGCCCCCTCGAATCCTGTCCGGACAGGATGGTCTTGCACAGCCGAAACGGCTATCACGGTAATGGAGGAAGTTTTCGTTATGAAGAGTTCTTGTGAAGTGGTCTGGTTTGCGGTGGCAGCTCTGTCGCTGGCCGGCGCCGGTTGTGCCAAGAAGGTTGCGGTCACGACGCCGCCTCCTCTGCCACCCTCGACTCCGGCACAGGCCGCTCCCGCCGCGAGGCCAGCCCAGCCACAATCACGCCCGGCCGCTGCCAGGCCGGCTCCGGCACAGACGGCGCAGGCACCGCGCTATCCCAATGCCGTCACGCGCGCCCGCATCGACGAGTTGCTGGCGCGGATTCAAGATGCTTACTTCGATTACGACCGGCACGCGCTGCGTCCCGACGCCCTGAAAGCCCTGGAGGGTGATTCCACGGAGCTTCGTGACATACTCGCGCAATTTCCGGCCTTTAAGCTGACCATCGAGGGGCATTGCGACGAACGCGGCTCGGCGGAGTACAATATGGCGCTCGGCGATGCGCGGGCCAAGGCCGCCAAAGACTATCTGGTCGGCGTCGGCATCCCGGCCGATCAGTTGCCTTTGATCAGCTACGGCAAGGAGAAGCCCGTTTGCAACGACCACGACGAAGCCTGCTGGCAGAAGAATCGCAGAGTCCACATAGTTGCGATGGCGCGCTGATGGAAGCCTCCAGCAAGGGCGGGCACCCCACTACCACGGGGTGCCCGCAGGCCCTGTTGCATCTTTCCGTAGGTAGAAATAGCCAGCGAGAGCGGCTCAGGTGAATGTTGTATAATTCTCCCAGGCATCCGGCCGAAAACTTGAGATGGTTGTGGAGGTATTAGCGTGAAGACTCGAATCGCGGTTCTGCTGGCGGGAGTTAGTATGCTGGCGGCTGTGCCAGTATGGGCTCATCATTCGTTCGCTGCGGAATACGACAGGAACAAGCCCATCACGTTGACTGGGACGGTGACGAAGGTGGAGTGGATGAATCCCCACGCACGCTTCTATGTGGACGTGAAGGACGACGCGGGCAAGGTGACGAACTGGGAGTTCGAACTGGGCAGCCCCAACGGATTGATGCGGATGGGTTGGACCCGCAATTCGCTCAAGCCCGGCGATGTGGTCTCGATTGAGGGATCGCAAGCCAAGGACGGCGCCAACCTGGTGAATGCGCGCTCGGTGAAGCTGGCCGACGGGCGCAAGGTTTTTGCCGGGTCGTCCGAAGAGAAGAAAGACGGCCCCGCAGAGCAAAAGTAATCGGCCGGGCGGGAAGCGGAAGGCGCCAGATCTGTGGGCGCTCTTCCCTTCCCGTTTTGCGTCCGATGTACCGGTCCGGGTCGCGGGTGGCCTCCACGCACGCAGATTCCCTCCATTCATTGGTCTTTGACGGCATGGGCGGCGTGACCGCTCACTGACGCGTGCGGTTCTGTGCCGCGTGTTTCGTCCGACTTCTTCCCGAACCCAAAGGCCTATGTTACGCTCGAAGACTATGCTGTTCGAGTCCGATAAAGTGATGTTCGAAATCTATCGCGAGACGGAATACACGGGCAGATACCGCGTCGTCTACTTTACCGAACTGCAGGACCACAACAAAGAGACCGAGATCAATCACGCTTTGGCGGGCGAACACTTCTTCGACGGCTTCATCAAGAATTTCCGCAAAGACGAGGCCAAGGAGATCATCGATTCGATTCTGGGGCGCTTAAACGAGGGTGAACCTGTAGCTCCTGAAGAGATCGAGCGGGCGCTCGGCGAGCACATGGCCTGAGGGCGCGTTGCGCATCACCCGCTTTCCCAGCCTCACCGAACAACAGTTTCTCGGTTGCACCGCGGCTTTCATCGATTCGCTCACGGGCGAGTTGAACGCGGCAGTGCTGGCGCTCCGCCGTCTGGAAAACCGCGCGAAGGGCTCGGCATTCGCGCACGAAATGGCGCTCGATTCGCACCGCTACGGAGCGCTGATCGTACT
>Ga0335078_10011683_pt1 | contig 13026 bp, 12 predicted proteins | sample Lox_Sample_32_FD_206711 | JGI IMG/M metagenome (GOLD analysis project Ga0335078, IMG submission 206711) | Soil microbial communities from Loxahatchee National Wildlife Refuge, Florida, United States - Lox_Sample_3.2 | ecosystem: Environmental > Terrestrial > Soil > Wetlands | place: USA... | reverse complement strand
GACGGCAGCAGGTCGGGGGTGAATTGAATCCGCCGGAAAGCGGGCAGCCCTTTGCCGGCAAATTCGTCATGGATGGATTCGCCGAGCGCCTTGGCGAGAGAAGTCTTGCCGGAGCCGGGATAGTCTTCGAGCAGCACGTGGCCATCGGCGAGTATCGCGGTGAGCACCAGGTCGATGACTTCGTCGCGACCTTTTACTGCGCGGCGCAGCCGCTCCCGCAAGCAATTGATGACGTTCTCGGCCTGCGAGATGCTGCCTGGAAAAGGAATTTCGAGTACCACGGTGTTCGATTTCATGTTTGCATTTCCTCATTCGATATCGCGATCATTTGACCCCGAGCCAGGAGATCGGATTCAAGATCCCCAGCCACCTGCGCGCGAACGGCACGCCGGTCTTTAACTGTTGGGCGGCGGCTTGATAGGCGTCGGCGGCCTGCTTGCGGGCGATGTGTTTTCTTCCCAGCGCGGCCGCCAGGTGCAAATTGGTGATTCCGGCAAAAGCGGGGCATAGACCACCTTTGCTATCGCCGAACCGTTCGCGCGTTTCACCGAAGCGGCGGCGGTGTCCGGCTTCGGCCAGTTTGTCGAGCATGGCCCGGTAGGCGGCCCGCGCCGCCAGCCGTTCGCGGCAGAAGTAAATTGCGTAACGCCGCCACAGTTTCATCCCATAGAGAAATGCGAGAACGGCCAGTAAAAAGGGCGAAATCCGGGAGGCCAGCCAGCCGAGCAGAGTTTTCCACCATGGTTCAGCGGAAGGGTCGAGGTTCTCTTGATTGAGCGGCGAGTTGCGCGCGATGTCGCCCATCATTTGCTGAAGGCCGGAGTCCACTGGCTGTTCCGGAGGTTCCAGCGACTTTTCAGGGGCGATATCGACGACCACCCATCCGAGGCCGCGGACGTAAATCTCGGGCCAGGCATGGGAATCTTCGCCGCGAATCAGGAGCGAGGATCCGGATCCCCGCTGGCGGGCGTCGACCGCATAACCGGAGCCGACCCGCGCGGGAACACCCAGGCTGCGAAACAGGAGCACAGCCGCGTGGGCGAAATACACGCAATGGCCGGTGCGATCGCCAAACAGGAAGTCGGCCACCGGATCGGCAGCAGCCCCATGACCGGAGTGCATACTGTAGGTGCCGTTCTTCTCCAGCCACACCTTCACGGCCAGGACCTGCGCCACGCGATCGCCCGCCAGATCGGGCCGCAGGATATCGAGCGCCTGGCGCGCGAGTTCGCTATAACGGGGATCATCGGGCATGGCCGTATAGTGCGCCCAGGTATCCGCATCCCAATCGGGCGCGCCCAGTTGCCGGCCGAGCAGAGACTTGTAATCTGCGCGCGGGGCCGAGGATTCCACGTTATAGGCGCGGTCGAATCGCCGCGGATCGGGGTTCTGCGCGGCCGTCAGCCGGTTGGCGTTGACCAACCCGAACGGCCGGGCATGGGAGGTCAGTAACGCCACGGTAGTGCGGACGCGGGTGGCGCCGGGGGTCTGCGGGGATGGGTACAGTTCGATCGAAGGTGACGGGAAAAACTCACTGGAATCGCGATCGCGCTTGCCGGAGCCGTCGCGTACCAGGCGTTGGCCGTTGAACTGGCTGAAAGCCGTTTCGCGGAAATAGTAATAACCGGCGGGCGGATTGTAATCGTCGTGCAGGAGAACCACGGCTACCGGCTGCTGGCGGCCATTCTGGGATTGATTGTCGAATGACGGGTTCTGATCCTGATTTTTGCCCTTGTCTGCGGAACTGTTCTTGCCACCCGAATTCTTAGAAGACCCGGCGTGGTCTTTGCCGCCATCGCCTCCGCCGGCGCCGGTCACGGCGGGCAGCATTTTCAGCGCTACCGCGGGCAAGGCGGCAACGATCAGCAGCACCAGCAGGACGCCGGCCAGGATGCCGTTCATGGAGGCGCGTTTGGATCCGCGAAGGGCGAGCAGGATGATGGTCAATGCTGCCACCACTGCTCCAGCTGCCATGAACACCGGCAAAGGGTCGTAGCCGCGGGTCCAAAGCCAATCGATGAGGAAGAACGGGCGATTGACCAACCCATCGCGGTGGGCCGACAGCAGTCCGGTGAGGATCGCGGCCACGGCCGTGATATCTATGGCGACGAAGAAGGGAGAAACGCGGCTGGATGTTTCGAGCGCGCCAACCCAAACCAGAGCGGAGAAAAACCAGAAGAGGCACTCCGCGGCCGCATAAACGCCGCCGGCCCCGAGCCACACGCTCACCTGCGGAGAGCCGCGCAGGGCGGAGACGACGGACGTGAGGACAACCCAGGCGGCCGCCGCTCCGATCCAAAGAACCGGAAGGCGAAGGCCTTTGCGGGCCACGAACTTCGCCATGGCAAAGGCTGCCAGCGTGCCGGCCACTGCGGCCGCCACACCACAAGGCACCGTGAACTGCCAGGCCAGAGCGCCAGCCGCGATCACCCAGATCAACATGACCAGAGAGCGGCAAAGTAATCGCATCACCTTTTCCATAAGTCACTCATCGAAAAAGTCCGCTAGCCGCGTCGACGATCAGCACGTTGTGAGCGAGCAGCCGCAAATGACCACGCAAACGCTCGATCGCCGGCATGGACGCGCCCGGATGGGGCGGCATTCTGAAGAGGATATGTCTCCAGCGTTGCGTCCCTTTCTCATCGGGGTCAACACTTTCGACCGCGGTGACCACCTGGATCTTGAGGCCGGATTTGGCGAGCACAACACCGGCTCGATCCATCCATGGGCCGCGAGCGGACGGAACGAAAATCAGGCAGTGCGCATAGCCTTGCTTCTCGGCCGCCAGGAGAAAACTGGCAATGCTGCCGGCGGAGACCGGGGCGGAGCCTGAGCGGGCGAGCCGCGTGATAGCGTTTTGCGGATCGCTGGTGGCGCCGGGACTACCATCCGCGCCAAAGCACCAGGATTCGCCGGGAAGCCGTCTTTCAATGAAAGTGCGGGCAACGCCGGCGGCGGCTTCATCGCCGGGTCCCGCGATGAAATACGCGCAAGCGCCGGGACGCGGCGCGACGGCGCGTTCCGGCACGCGCACCATCAACTTTCCGGATCGCGCGTAGACTTTCCACAGGATCATCCGGATGGGATCGCCCGGGACGTAGGGTCGCATCTCGACGCGGTCGCCACGCGGCTCGCCGTCAGGATGCGCATCCTCGTCGCCGGCGGCGAATCCGAAGAGGGATTCGATCGGATTCAATGGCCTCCCGGCGGGCAATACCGTGATTTCGGCGGCGTGGCGCCTGGTCCAGGAGATCTGCGTTAGACCGAAGATATCGCCGGCGCGGAAGCGGCGGTCGATGGAATTGAAGATGCCGCGGCGCACTGGTTGCACGGATTCCTCCAGATTTCCGGCGCGGGCCTGCACCTCGGCTCGAAAATCGGCCGGATCGGTTTGCCAGTCGCAGTTGATCAAAGGGATCCACCGCGGGAAGCGGACGGTGAATCCCGTCAATTGCCGGCTGCCTGTTTCGATTTCGAGCAGCGCAGGCGGGGAGGCGCGGCGGGCGCCGCGGTTCAGGATCAGGGCGGAGATCGTGGTCAGCGCAGTCAGAATGATCAGCACGATCACGGCGGTAACGGTGGCAGTCAGCAGGACGAGGTCGAGATGACGAGCGGCAAACAGGAAAGTCAGCGAAATCAAGGCCGACAGAGCCGAGCCAAGCGCGGTGAGGGGAAAATAGCCGCGCCCCAGCCTGAACCATCTGGCGGCCATCTCCCGGATCGACTTCCCGTGTCGAATCATATTTGTGCCATCTCACCCGTATATGCGCAAACCAGGCGCGTAAAGGCCGGCACTCCTTTTCTTACGAGATGCCGGGCAGGACCGCGACGATGAATACACCAGGCGCGTCGGGGCTCAATCACTTGCGGGAGCGGCTCGCAGTTCTGTCGATTACCGGCAACCTGCCGCTCCTCTTTGGGCCATGGCCGGCGGACCGACGTGCAAAAGACCGCCCCAGACTACTTGCCCTGTCGCCGGACATCAGCAATACCGCCGGAGGGGCGCTACGAGTCGCGCGTGATACGACCAAGGCACCGTTGCCGCGGCATATCGACGGGTCGGGGATACGTCTCAGTGGCCGGCAGCCCGGCAGAGTCTTTAATCAGGAAGCGCAGTAGAGATCCAGGGCGAACACCAACGCGTCCTTGAGTTGCCCGATGATATCGCCGGAGAGACTGCCAATTCTACGTTCAAGAAGCACGATTGGCAGAGATCCCAATCCTTGAACGTTGGCTACAGATTCACGATCGAGAAACGGAAGCCGCGGCAGGGCGCCTGGTACGGACTGTCCCTCTGTTGGATGGTTAGAGGCACATACAGGACTAGAGCCCGTGGCCGATCGGGGTCCTGGCGGGAAACGATGACGACGGGACGCGTTTTGGCAGCGCGTCCCAGGTCGTCCAGCCGGATCTCACCAGGTTGGGGGTTCATTGAGCAGGTCGAGGACCGGCAACTGGCTCACCACCGACCAAGCAAGATCGCTCCAGCAGGTGCCGGACCCGAATACGCTGAAACCAGCGGCTGAAGGTCGATAATCTTCTGGTTGACCTCGAGCGTATTTACCTTGTTCGCCAGTCCGATCACCGAGCCCGCCGCGGTTATCAGCCCAGTTACGCTCGTCGACCGCTCATTGAAGCATGCTGTACGTCACGTCCTGGGTGAGAATCTGCGTGCGCGGCGGCGTGACTCCCAACTTCACTTGACGTATAACACCCTGGTCGCGAATGTGCGGCTCCGGGTTGTTTGCCGGCATTCCGGTCAGAGGCGGAGAGGGATGACCGCTTCCGGCGTCCTGCGAGTCACGCGCAATATGGGCGGAATCGATGCCGACATCTGCACTCTTCTTGCGAGGGGCGGGCATTGACCAGTCGTTCCGGCGCCGACAGTGTCCGGCGGCCTGGTCAGCAATACGGTCGTATGCCGCATGAGTCCCAATCCGGGACCACAAAAAACCGTCAGCTACCCCGACCGAAAGATCGCGGCGATGCAGCACGACCCGCGCAGACCAGACCGAGTCGAGCTTTTTGAACTGGAGAAGGCATGTCGCCCTCATTCCAGACGAGACCTTCTTGCGGGCTTGATGCAGAGAGTTCTCCGCCTGGAGTCAATCTTCAGCCTGTCTGCTTCTCCAGCGCCAGTTCCACCACCTCGTCCATCGATTTCACGTAGTGGAACTTCACGTCGGCCACCTGCTCGGTTTTGAGATCTTCCTTCACGTTCACTTCGTTGTCGAAGGGAAGGATCACCTCGCGGACACCGCCGCGCCTGGCCGCCAGCACCTTCTCCTTGATGCCGCCGACCGGCAGGACCTGGCCGGTCAGCGTGATCTCGCCGGTCATAGCGAGGTTCGGCTTCAACTTGCGATCGGTCAGCATCGAGACCAGCGCCGCCGCCATGGTGATGCCGGCCGACGGGCCGTCCTTGGGGATGGCCCCCGCCGGCACGTGGATGTGAATGTCGCTGGACTTGAAGAGCTCGGGATCAATGCCGAGGGCCGCGGCGTTCCCGCGCACCCATGTTAGGGCGGCCTGGACCGATTCCTGCATGACGGGTCCGAGTTGGCCGGTCATGATGAGGCCTTTGTTGCCGCCGGGCATGCGGCCGGCTTCGATGAACAGCACGTCGCCGCCGACCGGCGTCCAGGCGAGGCCCACGGCTACGCCGGCGCGGCGGGTGCGCTCCGTGACTTCGGCGTCGGGACGGAAACGCGGCGCGCCTAAATGCGTCTCGACCAACTCCGGCGTCACCACGCTCTTCTCCCGCGGCGTGCCTTCGGCGGCTTCGGCAATGCGCCGCGCCTGCTTGCGGCAGATGGTGCCGATTTCGCGCTCCAGACTGCGCACGCCCGCCTCGCGCGTGTAGCGGCGAATGACGAAGCGCACGGCGTCGTCGGTGAACTCGAGGTCGCTTTCCGCCATTAGCCCGTTCTCCTCGATCTGCCGCGGAATCAGGTAGCGGAACGCGATGATCACCTTCTCGTGCTCGGTATAGCCCTCGAGCGGGATGATCTCCATTCGATCGCGCAACGCGTCGGGCACGGGGTCGAGGACGTTGGCGGTGGTGATGAACAGAACCTTCGACAGATCGAACGGCACGTCGAGATAATTGTCGCGGAAGGTGGCGTTCTGCTCGGGGTCGAGCACTTCGAGCAGCGCCGAGGCCGGATCGCCGCGGAAATCCCGGCCCAGCTTGTCGACTTCGTCCAGCATGAAGACGGGATCGTTGGTGGCGACGCGGCGCAGCGACTGGATAATCTGCCCCGGCAAGGCTCCGATATAGGTACGGCGGTGGCCTCGGATTTCGGCCTCGTCGTGCATGCCGCCCATGGAGATGCGCGCGAATTTTCGGCCCAGCGCCCGCGCGATGGATTTCCCCAACGACGTCTTGCCGACCCCCGGAGGTCCCACGAAACACAGGATGGGGCCCTTCAGCACGGGCTTGAGCTGCAGCACCGCCAGGTAGTCCAGGATGCGGTCCTTAACCTTTTCGAGATCGTAATGATCTTCGTCGAGGATTTCCTTGGCGCGCTTCACGTCGACCTGCGTGGCGGACGATGCGGCCCAAGGCAGCGCGGCCATCCACTCGACGTAGGTGCGGATCACACCATATTCCGGCGAGGCCGGCGACATGTGGCCCAGCCGGTTCAACTCGCGCACGGCTTCCGTTTTGACGTCTTCGGGTATGCCGGCGGCTTCCAGCTTTTCTCGCAGCTCGTCGATTTCGCGCTGCGAATCGTCGCCCTCGCCCAACTCTTTCTGGATGGCCTTGAGCTGCTCCCTCAGGTAGAATTCGCGCTGGCTCTGCGAAAGCTGTCCCTGGACCTGCGATTGAATGCGGTTGCGCAGATCGAGCAATTCCAGCTCGCGCGTGAGGTGGCGGTGGATGATCGTGAGGCGGGTTTTGCCGTCGGCGGTTTCGAGCAGGCCCTGGCGGTCGGTGTGGGACATCGCCGGAAGGTTCCCGGCCACGAAGTCGGCCAGCCGGCCCGGCTCGGCGATGTGCACGGCGCTTTCCGCCAGATCGTCGGACAGGTTGGGAGAGGCGGAGACGATCTGTTGGAACAAACCGACCACGTTTTGACGCAGCGCCTCGATCTCGCTGGTCATCTCCGGTTCGATTTCGGCAATGCGCTCCACCTGTGCCCGCAGGAACGGCTCGGTGGCGGTGAAAGTTTGCGTGCGCACGCGGGCAATACCTTCACAGAACAGCAGCAGGTTGTCCTTGGGAATGCGGATGGCTTTGTGCATGACGCAGACGGTGCCGATCTGGTAGAGATCGTCGGGACCGGGTGTGTCGACGCGCGGGTCGAGCTGGGAAATGACGGCGAGAGTGCGGTTCTCGCCGAGGGATTGCGCCAGGGCCACCGAGCTCGGCCGTCCGACCGTGATGGGCTGGAGCGCGCCCGGAAAGATGACGGTATCGCGCACGGTCAAGACCGGCACTTCCTCCAGGGCTGACTCTCCATCAGGCGGTATGAGGATCGGTTGTTCGTCCGCTGCCATAAATTAGTCCAAAGATCGGCAGACGGCCAAAAGCGATCGTCCGCCCACGTCCTATGCGCCCCTAGGATAGCAGCCCAGCACTCGCAGGAAATCGGCGATCTCCTGCAGATGGCCGAGCGCGTTGCGCACGTTGGGGCTGTCCACGCGCCCCAGGAAATCGACGTAGAACAGGTATTCCCACGGTTTGCCGCGCAGCGGCCGCGATTCGATCTTGGTGAGATTCAGATCGCGCAAGGCAAATGCGCTGAGCGCGCGGAATAAAGCCCCCGGAATATTGCGCGTGCTGAAGACCAGCGACGTCTTCCAGACCGAATGCGCCGCGCGCGCGGTGGGATGCCGGCGGGCGAAAGCCGGAGTGCGCAGCAGGAAGAACCGCGTGAAGTTCTGCCGGTCGCTTTCAATGGACCGGCGCAGCACCCGGCCTCCATAGATCTCAGCGGCCACGGCCGAACCGACCCCGGCGGCGTCATGGAGATTCTCTTCGACTACCATTTTCACGCTGCCCGCGGTGTCATAAAATGGCGTCCGTTCCATTTGCGGATGGGCGGCGAAGAAATCCAGGCACTGGTTCAGCGCCACCGGGTGCGAGAAGACACGCCTCACCTGGCGGAAGGTGACGCCTTTGGGAGCGATGAGATTGTGCACGATGCGCACGCTGGTCTCGGCGACGATGGGAAAGTTATACGTCACCAGGTGATCGTAGTTCTCATGCACCGATCCGGCCAGAGTATTCTCGATGGGCACGACGGCGCCCGCGGCGCGCCCTTCCTTGAGGGAACGGAAGACATCCTCAAAGCGCGGGCAGGGCAACACGGCGATGCGCGGGCCGACGAGTTTGCGGGCAGCCTCCTCGCTGAAAGCGCCGCGCTCGCCCTGGAAGGCAATCGGGCGTGATGTAGCGGTCATTTATCAGGGCCGTCCCAGCGGCGGATGGTCTGGTCAGGCAGGCCGATCAGATCGAGCGCGCGGTCCACGCTGTGATCCACCAGATCCATAACGGTCTGCGGGTTGTGATAGAAACCGGGGATAGGCGGCGCGATAATGGCGCCCATTTCCGCGAGTAAAGTCATACTTTTCAAATGTCCGAGATGAAACGGACTTTCCCGCACCATCAGCACCAATTTCCGCTTTTCTTTCAGAATGACATCGGCCGCGCGCACCAGGAGATTGGAACTGATGCCGTGCGCGATCGACGACATGGTGTTAATGGAGCAGGGGGCGATGATCATGCCGTGCGTCTGATACGATCCGCTCGCCAGGCGGCAGCCGATGTCCTCCTCGGCATACCAGTAGTGGGCCATGCCGCGGATGTCGGCTGCAGCCTTGCCGGTCTCGAGGAACAGAGTTTTTTCACCAGCTCGTGACAGAACCAGGTGAATCTCGACACTTTGTTGATGGCGAAGCCTTTCCACAAGCCGCCACCCATAGATGGCGCCGCTGGCTCCGCTGATCCCCACCACCACATTGGCCACGTGAATCCTCGGAGAAATGCCTTGTTCCGGAATCGGAACAAAATTGCAAATTTTTCTTGCCGCGGCGGTCAGCGCCGGATATAATCCGTCTGGCGTGAAGGCCGTCACGGCCTGTTCCACTCTAACATGGACCGTCCGGGAGAAAAGCTGAAGCGGGCGCGCGAACGGCTGTCGTTGACGTTTCGGGAAGTCGAGATCGCCAGCCAGCAGATCGCCGAACGGCGCGGCAGCGACGAGTTCGCGATCGGCCTCAGCCGGTTGGCCGATATTGAAAACAAGCGGACCGTTCCGAGTATCTATCGTCTCTACAGCTTGTGCGCCATCTACAGGCTGGATTTTGACGAAGTGCTGGAGTGGTATGGCGTCCCGCGCGACATGTTATCCGCGGATGCGGCGCAAATTCAACTGCGGGTGACGCACGCGGTGCGTATGGGGGCGGAATCGCGCGTCACAGTGCCGCTGCCCGTGGAGATACAGGTCGATTTGAACCAGACGACATTCCTCAGCCATCTGCTGCGGCGGTGGGGCAAATTGCCGCTGGGGATGCTGAACGGATCGGAAGTGCGGCGCTACCGCTATGGGTTTATCGGTTCCGAAGACTGGTCGATGTACCCCTTGCTGCCGCCGGGATCCTTTTTGGCAATCGACCAAGGCCGGCGAAAGATTGCCGCCGGCGGCTGGACCGGCGAACTCGAACGGCCTATCTATTTTCTGGAACATCGCGGGGGATATTTGTGCGGTTGGTGTGGAATTTCAGGCGAAAACCTGATCGTGCAGAGTCACCCTTCGTCGGATAATCCGCCGGCTATTTTCGAATATCCCCGGGATATCGACGTAATTGGACAGGTAGTGGGTGCGGCCATGCCGCTGGAGGCTAGACGGCGACGTCGTGTTCGTAGCGGAGCAGATCCATCAGCGTCTCCAGATCTGTAAGGTACAACTGACGTTCGACCTCGCGGGCAGCGGCGGGAATCAAATCGTGGTAGTGACGGAAATTACGCGGTCCGCCAACCGTGCGCAAATACTCATCTAGGTCGCTCTTCTGATCGGCAAGACTATACGCCAGCCATTCGGCGAACAGTTGCTGGTGACTGCGGTTGATCGCGCGGTCTCCATCTTCGGGTCCAAGGAGTGCGGTCATCAGTTCGTGGCCGTAGCGCCCGGTGCGGGAATCGCGAAGGGAAGCCAGGAAGGCGAGCCGGCCGAACAGAGTTGGGATCTGCGCAAGTGTTTTGCGCCAAGCTTCGGCGGTCGGCGCACGGTGTGCGTGCGATCTGACAACTGGCTCAGCCAACGACTGATCTCCAAAGTGAACTCGCAGTACTAGCGAAACCGCGAGTAGCAGAACGCAGTACCGGGAGACCGATCCCGGCAATTCGATCCTCCACAATTTTATACCAGTCGACAACCCACACACTGTGTTTTCGATGACAGCGTAGAACCTTAGTGCTAGAACGTTCCATTTTCGGAAAATTTGTGGGGGAACTCCCTATATCGGTACAGTCACGTCTAGTATAGTACTAAGCTTACTTACGGAAGTTAATACGTAAGTTGAACAAGAGAAAGGAACCAGGACCCAATGAAGAAACTCGTGCTGTTGGCGGTAGTTGCATTTGCGTTTTTGGCAACGGCCAAGCCCGTAAAGTCGGACCTACCGTTTCCGACTTGCAACCCCTGCGACTGGGTGCGATAGAGGGCGGCAAAGAGTAATTGATGTGGAAGCGGCGTTCGGTGATAGAATCGGCCTGAGAACGATTCGTGCCGAACGCCGCAATTTTTTTCCAGACTGCAGCGCCGGTGCATATCGACTGGGCGAAAATCTTACAAATTGCCGGCATGGTGGGCGCTGGCGCCGCAGCGGGCAGGCTGTTCGCGGGCGGCTTGCATCGGAAATATCGGGCGTTGTTCTTTTACCTGATGCTCCGCCTGCTTTACGGTTTTATACCGCTTCTCCTGAGTAATACCTCTACCCAACTCTTCGAAAAAGTCTACATCTGTTCCCAACCGCTGATCTGGGCGTTTTATGTATTGATGGTGCGGGAGTTGTATGCTTTGGCCCTGGCCTCCCACCGCGGATTGCAGACCTTGGGACGATGGGCAATGTACGTGGCCGTCACGATTTCGGTCACGGTTTCGATGTTGAGCATTCTCAAGAAGATCACTCCCAAGACCGCGCAACTGTCCGCCATGCTGGGCTACGTTTTCGCCATCGACCGCGGCATCAATTTCGCTCTGGTTCTCTTTATCCTGTTGATCCTGTTCTTCTTGAGTCGTTATCCCATCGCCCTCAGCCGGAATGTCGTGCGCCACAGCGCCTTCCTCTTTCTCTTCTTTCTGAGCAATGCCGGAGTGCTGCTGTTGCGAACGATTTACGGCCCTGCGGTGAGCGCGGAGTTGAGTATGGCGGTCGCTGCCATAGGGACTTTGATGGTATTTGCCTGGCTGTTTCTCATCTCCCCGGCCGGGGAAATCACCCGAAAGGTGGTCGGAATTGCTCCCGAACACGAAGAGCATATTCTCCGCCAATTGGATTCCCTGAACGCCACCCTGCTAAAAATCTCCCGCAATTAAGGTTGATATCCAAAGTTAATTCGGTACCAAATTTCCTGTTACCTCATTGCCTTTTGGGGAGAATAAGGGTACGCTTTTGTAGGTGTAGAAAGTAGACGCAAATGAATCTTTTGCTGGCTACCTCATTTGGAGTGTGCTCGGCCCTTTTGCTGGCACTGTGTTTCGTTATCCGCAAAATCGGTTTTGCGGGCAGTGATCTGCCCGTCACCGCGGAGTGGATTGACGAGCTTTCCATTGAACGCTATCGGCCCATGGCCCGGCTGCTGGACGCCGGCGATGTGGAGTTTCTGCGTTCTCAACCCGGATTTACTCCCAGGATGCTCGAAAAGCTAAGGCGGCAGCGCCGACAGATTTTCCGCGGCTATCTCCGCTGTTTGCAGGGTGATTTTGGGCGTGTGTGCTCCGCTATCAAGCTGGTGATGTTGCAATCGCAGCACGACCGGCCGGATTTGGCGACAGCACTGATTCGGCATCAGTTTACCTTTGCCTGCGGAATGCTGCTGGTGCACTGCCGTCTCACTCTCTACGGGTGGGGAATCCGCAGTGTGGATGTAGCTCGACTGGTGAAGAGTTTCGACAAGATGCGGCTGGAGTTACGCACTCTGGTTCCGGCTGCCGTTCCCATGGGCGCGTAATTTCGCTGGTAATTGGGCCGGTTGTCTCCGTATTTTGAGGAAGAATTGGGGCAAAATTTGCAGCGGCTGGAGTGAACCACACTACAGCCGCTTTATTATTTCCCTAGCTTCCCGCAATCCCGGAAATCTCTTTTCCGCCTCTCGAAATTCCCGAGTATGCACGCAGCGGCGTGCTCGTGAATGGTCGACGGGGTGTTGCAAGTGCAGCATTTCGTGGAACATCACGTAATCCAGAGCCGCTTTTGGGACCTCTCGGCGATCGAAAATCCGGCTGATAATAATCGCGTTGTGGGCCGGATCAAAATGTCCCAGCATACTCCGCGAGGCTTTCCGGCTCCAGCCCAACTGCGGACTTGCCAATAATCCATCGAAATATTCCCGATTTATTCGGGCAAATACCTCATCGAGATTATAGAATTCGCCCTGCGGCCCCGACAGGAATTTCCGCCCGCGAATCTGGCGCACCAGGTTGGCCTGCCGCCGTACATCCCGCCGGTTGAGATACAGCCGATACCGATGCGTATGCATCCGCGCCACCGGCTTGCGATATAGCTTCCCGAGCAGGATGAAGGCCAGCGCCTCGAACACCGGCGCCGGCGCGCCCTCCAGCAGGTCGGAAACGCGCATGGTGATCTGACCGTCCTCCAGGCGGACAAAACTGTCGGGGTTGGCGAAACGGCAGAATTCCACGCGCAGCCTGGGAACCGCGGTGCGCGGCTTCAACTCGCGGAAAACACGCTCGCAGATTTGCGCCGGGGTCTCGAAAAAAAGCGAACTTTGCAATGCTCCATCGAGCGGGATGCCGAGCGGTCTGCCCTCCATCCCCTATAGCGTACAATGACGCG
>Ga0335078_10011682_pt1 | contig 13027 bp, 12 predicted proteins | sample Lox_Sample_32_FD_206711 | JGI IMG/M metagenome (GOLD analysis project Ga0335078, IMG submission 206711) | Soil microbial communities from Loxahatchee National Wildlife Refuge, Florida, United States - Lox_Sample_3.2 | ecosystem: Environmental > Terrestrial > Soil > Wetlands | place: USA... | reverse complement strand
CGGTCCCGCCTCGGCGAGGCGCCGCGCGATCGCGGTCGCGATCTCCTCCGCCGGCAGGCGCTCACCGCCGCCGAGGCGAATGACGTCGCTCTCGAGGACGAACGGCAGCGGGTGGTCGCCGGGTGCAACCGCGACGACCGGGACGCGGGCGCGGCGCGCGCGGCGCAGCGCCTCCTCGTCGTCGCCCGTCGCGATGTGGACGTAGACGGCCGCCCCCTCGGGATCGCCTGTCCGCACCGCGGTCGCATCGCCGCCGCGTGCGAGCTCCCGCGTAAGGAGGGTCGCGAGCTCGCGCGCACCCCCGACGGCGATCGGCCTGCGGTCGGCCGCCGACGCCTGGAGCTCCTTGAACAGCTTCCGGACGGCGCCGATCGCGACCGGCGCCTTCACTAGCGCCTCCGCCGAGCCGCGCGGCCGCGCGCGTAGATCGCGAGCAGGACTCCCATCGCGGCGAGGTTCGCGATCATCGACGAGCCGCCGACGCTCACGAACGGCAGCGGGATGCCGGTGATGGGCGCGATGCCCATCGTCATCCCGACGTTCACGAAGATCTGGAACAGGAGCGCGATGACGATGCCGCCCGCGACGATCGCCGAGTAGAAGTCGCGGGCCACGGAGACGATGCGCAGCGCCCGCCACAGCACCAGGAGGTAGAGCGCGAGCAGGAGCGACGCGCCCGCGAACCCGCGCTGCTCGCTGTAGGACGCGAACACGAAGTCGGTCCCGTGCTCCGGCAGGAAGTTGAGGTTCGTCTGGGTCGCGTTGTTCACGCCGCGTCCGTAGAGCTGCCCGGCGCCGACGGCGACGATCGACTGCTCGAGGTTGTAGCGCGTGTCGCGGTCCGAGCACTGCGAGGGGTGGACGAAGCAGGTGAGCCGCGCCTGCTGGTAGCCCTTGAGGAAGCTCACGCCCGCTGCCGGACCGGCCCACAGCACGCCGACGACGACGAGCACCGCGACCGTCCCGAGCACGGTCAGCTGCCGCCAGGGCACTCCGCCGACGAACAGCATCGCCGCCAGCGCGACGATGTACACGAGCGCGGTGCCGAGGTCGGGCTGCGCGAACACGAGCACGACCGGAATCGCGCCGAGCGCGAGGACGCGCACCGTGGCGCCTATCGTCCCGCCGGTGCGACCGCGGTCGGCGAGGAAACCGGCGACGGCGAGGACGAACGCGAGCTTCCCGAACTCGGACGGCTGGAACGTGAAGAAGCCGACGCTGATCCAGCGTGTCGATCCGCGCGCCGCGTGGCCGATGACGAGGACGACGGCGATCAGCAGCGTCGTCGCGCCGAAGATGACCTTCCAGTAGCGGCGGTAGACGTCGGGGTCGACGAAGGTGAGGACGACGAGCATCGCCGAGCCCACCCCGGCATAGACCATCTGACGGTTGAGGTAATAGCCCGGGTCGCCGGCGACCGCGAATCGCGTCGCGCCCTGGACGGCCCAGAGCCCGACGGCCACGAGGCCCGCGACCCCGCCGAGCAGGAGCCAGTCGAGGGAGCGGAGGACCGTCACGAACGGGAGGCCCTCGCCCCGGCCGGCGTGACGGCCTGCCCGCTGCGATCCGGCGTACTCGAGCATCAGGTGAGTGTGCCGGTCCTTTCCGTCAGTCGCTGTGGATGGGGCCGAGGATGTGGAACTTCACGTGGAAGTAGGCCGCGAAAACCCGAGCCGCGGCGGGGGCGGCCGCGTCGCCGCCGTAGCCGCCGTTCTCGATCAGCGCGCAGACGACGAGCTTCGGAGAGTTGTACGGCCCGTAGCCGCACCACCACGACTGGTTCTGCAGGCCGATGTAACCGGGGAGCGAGACGACCTTCTGCGCCGTCCCCGTCTTGCCGACGATCGAGACCGGGAACTTGCCGAACACCGAGTACGACGTCCCGAACGGCATGTGCGTCGCCTCCCAGAGGCCCTGATCGACCACCTTCAGCGCGGCCGGGTCGATCCCGACGTGCTTCGGAGCCGGGAGCGCAGGCACGGGCACGCGGGCGCCGTTCGGGCTTTCGACGTCGTCGAGCACGTGCGGAGTGACGAGGTTGCCGCCGTTCGCGAGCGCCGCGTACAGCCGCGTCATCTGGAGCGGAGTCACGAGCAGGTCTCCCTGGCCGACCGCGAGCTCGATCGAGTCGCCCGGCTTCCACAGCCGGTCGACCTGCCAGTGGCCCGGGTCGGTCGCGGCGGTGTACGTGCGGTGCTTCCACGACGTCGTCGGCAGCAGGCCGCTCGCCTCCGGGCCGATGTCGACGCCGGTCGCCTGCCCGAAGCCGAGCGACGCGGCCCACTTCTGCAGCGGCTGGCCGCGATCCGCCGGGAGCTGGTAGAAGCTGTTGCCGACCCGGTAGAAGTAGGTGTCGCACGAGTAGGCGAGCGCGGTCGGCAGGTCCATCGCCTGGTCGACGTTCGGGTCCCAGTTGTGGAACGTCCGGTGCGACCTGTCCTCGGGCGCGCTGTACGTCCCCGTGCACGGGAGGTACGAGAACGGCGACAGCATGTGCTCCTGCATCGCGGCGATCGCGGTGACCGGCTTGAACGTCGAGCCCGGCGGATACGTGCCGGCGATCGCGCGATCGAGCGACGGGAAGTTCTTCGCCTCCGCCGTCGCGTCCGTGAGCCCGGCGGACGCGAGCTCCTGCGGTGTCACGTGCCCGGCGTAGACGGACGGGTCGTACGACGGCGACGACGCCATCGCGAGGATCGAGCCGTCGGTCGGGTCCATGGCCACGATCGCCCCCGCGCGCGCCGCCCACTCCTTGTTCGCCTGCGCGAGCTTGATCCCGTACTGCAGCGCCTTCTCCGCCGCCTGCTGGAGATGGACGTCGATCGTGAGCCGCACGTCGTTCCCCTGCTTCGCGAGCGTCGTCGTCTGCAGCCCGCCGCGTGGGCGGCCGAGCGCGTCGTGGTGGAGGCGCGCCGTGCCGTCGACGCCGCGGAGGTAACTGTCGTATGACGCCTCGACACCCGCCTGCCCGATCTCGTCGCCCGGCGCATATCCCTTGCCCGCGAGGCTTCGAAGCTGCGACTGCGAGATCTGCCCGACGTAGCCGAGCACCTGCGCCGCGAGCGAGTGGTACGGATAGTGGCGGATGAACGTGCGCCACGTGGTGACCCCCGGGAACTGCGCAGCGTGCTCGTACAGGTAGTCGATCATCGGCTCGCTCGCCGCCTCACGCACCGTCACCGGCGTCACCAGGTCGTTCGCGTCCCGGCGCACCTTGATCCCGGCGGCAATCTCATACAGCGGCACATTGCTGACCCGGGCGAGCGCGCGCAGCTCCGCGTAGCGCTTGGTGTAGACCTTGGGGAGGTCGGCCGGCCACAGCTCGATGGCCGTCGCGGGCGCGTTCGTCACGAGCGGGACGCCGTTGCGGTCGAGGATCTCCCCGCGCGGCGCGTCGACGCGCACGGTGCGGAACGAGTTCGCCTGCGCCTGGTCGACGTACTTCGTCCCGGCGAGCACCTGGAGTGCCCAGAGCCGGAGCAGAAGCACCGCGAACACGACGAGCATCGCGACCCCGAGGACGCTCACGCGGCGCAGGAGGCGGCGGCTGGGGCTGTACGGCTCGACGACGCCCTTGCTCGGCGGCAGGAACCGTTTCGAGCGCGGCCTCTCGTGAGCGGTGCTAGCCAAGCAATTGCACCTCGGTCGCGTAGTCCCCGTGCTCACGCGGTCGCAGCAGGAGGCGCACGAGCGCGTACGCCGGGGCGGTGAGGATGAGGTTGAGCACCATCGTCGGGAGCACGCCGCGCAGCACGTCGCCCGCGGGAGCGCGCTCGCCGAGCATGAAGTGCACGATCAGGACACCGAACGAGTAGAGGAACGTCACCACCGCGACGGAGAGGAACGGCGCGTGCCCGCGGTCGCGTCCGGTCGTTTCGCCGTAGCGGCCGATGCAGTAGCCCGAGACGGTGAGCACGAGCGAGGTCATCCCGAGCGTGCCGAGCGTCGCCGTGTCGACGACGAGCCCTGCGAAGAAGCCGGCGGTCGCCCCGACGACCGCGCCGCGCAGCAGCGAGACCCCGACGAGCACGACGAGCACGAGCTGCGGGACGCCGCCGAGGATGTCTACCTGCGTGAAGATCGAAACCTGCACGATCGCCGCGACGAACAGCAGCGCCGCGGCCTTGAGGCCGTCGGCGATCGTCACGGGTGCGAGCGGGCGCGCTTTATCGGGATCAGGGCGGCCACGGAGTCGAGCGAGTCGAACTGCGCGAGCGGCTGCACCTGGACGGTGAGGAAGCTCGCGATGTCGCTCGTGCCGACGGAGATGACGCGGCCGATCGGGATCCCGTACGGATACTCGTCGGGATACTTCCGGTCGACGGTGCCGCGGGTCACGATCCAATCGCCCTTGTTCACGACCTGGTTCTTCGGGACGCGGTCGAGGATGAGCGTCCCGCCCTGGCCGTACCGGATGAGCCCGCTGACGTGCGTCTTCAGGTCGCGCGCCGACACCGCGCTGTCGGGATCGGTGAGGAGCGTGACGACGGAGGTGCTCCGGCCGGGATTCGTCACGCGGCCGACGAGCCCGTCCGCGCTCACGACCGGCGTGTTCAGGTGGATGCCCTCGTTCGTTCCGGCATCGATGACGAGCTGCTCCGCGAACGGCCCGGAGGGGAACGAGACGACGGCTGCGTTCACTGCGCGGAAGTCCTGCGGGTAGCGCGGCCCCGACTCGTACCTCAGCAGCGCCTGGAGGTTGTCGTTCTCCTGGACCGCGGCAGCATTGCGCAGCGCCTCGGCGCGGTAGGCACGCGCCATCTTCTTGTACTTCGCGAGCTCCGACTTCGCGGTTGTGAGCGAGCTGACGTAGTTGTACCCGTCGCGGAACGGGCGCGCGACGCGGGTGGCCGCGACCTCGAACGGCCGGAGGGCCGAGGCGCCGTAGCTCTGCGCGTCGTGGAGCACACCCGAGGTCGGCGAGCGGAACGAGATCGTGAGCATCGCGAGCGCGACGATCACGAGGATCGCGAGCACGGCACGGCGAACGATCGCCGAACGCGTCTTCGACGGGTACGGACTGGGCTTGGAGCGCTGGAGCGACGACCCCAGCACCGCCACGCGGGCGGAGCGGTTCGGTGGTGCCACGGTTCGCCCTAGGTTATCGCGGCGCCCGGAGCGCCGACGACCCGGCCGGGCTAGGAGTAGCGGCGACCGTTTCGAGACCGCGCGCGCGCCCGGTTGGAACGGTGAATCGCCTCGAACTCCTCGAGGCTGCGCCCCGAGCCGACCGCCACGCACGTGAGCGGGCTCTCGGCCAGATGGACCGGCATCTGCGTCTCGTGCCGGAGCCTCTCGTCGAGGCCGGTGAGGAGCGAGCCGCCGCCGGCGAGGACGATGCCGCGGTCCATGATGTCCGCGGCGAGCTCGGGCGGCGTCTTGTCGAGCGTCGACTTGATCGCCTCGATGATCTGCGTGACCGGCTCGTCCAGTGCGCGGCGGATCTCCTCGGAGGTGAGGATCACCGTCTTCGGCAGGCCGGTGAGCATGTCGCGCCCGCGCACCTCCGCCTGCAGCTCCTCCTTCTGGTCCCACGCGGAGCCGATCTCGAGCTTGATCTCCTCCGCGGTCTGCTGACCGATGAGCAGCTTGTAGTCGCGCTTGATGTGGTTGATGATCGCCTCGTCCATCTCGTCGCCGCCGACGCGCAGCGACTGCGAGACGACGATGCCGCCGAGCGAGATGACCGCGACCTCGGTCGTGCCGCCGCCGATGTCGACGATCATGTTCCCCGTCGGCTCCGCGACCGGCAGCCCGGCGCCGATCGCCGCCGCCATCGGCTCCTCGATGAGGTACGCCTGGCGTGCGCCGGCGGAGAGCGTCGCCTCCTCGACCGCGCGCTTCTCGACCCCCGTCACGCCCGAAGGGACGCAGACGACGACGCGCGGGTGCGCGAAGCGGTGCTGGTGAACCTTCTGGATGAAGTGCCGGAGCATCTGCTCGGTGACGTCGAAGTCGGCGATGACGCCGTCCTTCAGCGGCCGGATCGCCTGGATCGTCCCGGGAGTGCGGCCGAGCATCCGCTTCGCCTCGACGCCGACGGCGTGCACCTCCCCCGAGCGCTGGTCGATCGCGACCACCGACGGCTCCGAGAGGACGATGCCGCGCCCACGGACGTAGACGAGCGTGTTCGCGGTGCCGAGGTCGACGGCCATGTCGCGGCCGCCGAATCCGGTCATCGAGGTGAAGAGTCCCATGGCGCACCGAGTCTAGCTGCGAAGAGTCGCGAAGCTGACTCACTCTCGTGGCAGAGAGCGCCCTACCCTGCCGTCATGAATCGAGTGAGCCTCATCGGGAACCTCGCCACCGACGTCGAGCTCCGGACGGTCGGCGAGGACAAGAAGGTGGCGAGCTTCCTGCTCGCCGTCGGTCGAGGCGGGCGGGAGGCCGGCGCCGACTTCGTCGGTGTGTCCGCGTGGGATCGCCAGGCGGAGCTCTGCGCCGAGTACCTGAGCAAGGGTCGACGGGTGGGAGTCGACGGCTACCTGCGGAGCCGCAACTGGGAGGAGGAAGGCCGCAGGCGCCGCGCGGTCGAGGTGGTTGCGACCCGCGTCGACTTCCTCGGGGGATCGCGGCGCGAGGACGGGGAGGGAGCGGAGGTGATGCCGTTCGAGGCGGCGGCTGCGGGCTAGAGCCGCGCGAGGAACTCACGCGTGGCGCGGAGCACCGCCTCGGGCCGCTCGCCGATGAGCAGGTGCCCGCAGTCGGCGATCGTCCGCAGCGGCGCGCGTATCCGCCGGGCGTACTCCATCCCGTCCTGCAGCGGCACCCAGTTGTCGTTCGCGCCCCAGAGGCAGAGGCACGGGCACGTCACGAGATGGAGATCCTCGCGCGGGTCCGTGACCACGAGCGCCCTCCCGGCGGTGAGCGTGTCCGTGTGCTCCGCGGGACCGGCGAGGAACGCCTCCGCCATCTCCGGGGCGAACCCGGCCGGGTCGGCGACGCCCCACCATCCGAACGCGAGGGTGCGGCCGAGGCGCGAGCGCGCGACCTGACGTCGCCGGGTCGCGGCGATCTTGCCCGGCCGCGCGACGCCCATGACCGTCACGGTCACCCTCCCGGTCCGGCTCGCGGACGAGATCCCCGCGGCCGCAGCGAGGACGACCCCCGTCACCGCCTCCGGCCGGAGGATCGCGGCCCGGAGGGAGACGATCCCGCCGAGCGAGTGGCCGACGAGCGGCGCCGGCAAGGCGCCTTCGGCCTCGAGGACGGCGAGGACGGCCTCGGCGAACGGGTCGAGCGAGGACGGCCGCGCGGCGAGCTTCCCGGATCCGCCGTGGCCCGGGAGCTCCGGCACCACCACGCGGCGCTCGGCGGCCAGCTCGGGCGCGATCAGGCGCCAGTTCGAGGCCGCCCCGCCGAGCCCGTGGACGAGTCCGAGCGGGCGTCCGGAGCCACCTGTGAAGTAGCGGATCCGGGTTCCCGCATGCGTGAGCTCCCGCACCTCGAATCCGGGGAGCACCGGTTTGGCATCCGTCACCATCAGGACATATTCTTCGCGTAATGGATCTCTTGGTGGGACGGGCCGAGTGATGCCCGTCAAGGCGACAAACGAGGGACACGTCAAGCCCGTCTGAGCGCTCGGCGCCGGCGGGCTTTTTCGTACCCGAGAAAGGAGCGGGCCGGCATGGCGAATCACCTCACGCCTGAAGAGCTGTCGAAGGAGCTTGGAATCGACCGGCAGGAGGTGATCCGGGTCTGCATGCAGGAAGGGGTGCCGATCTACCAGGGCAAGATCGACAAATACCTCTTCCAGGCGCAGCTCGCAGCTGTCTCCGGCGCTGAATCTGCGATTCAGCGCGATTGAAGGGTCCCCTTCGCGGAGCGGATGAGCGGCGGTTTGGTTCTGCGCGGGCGGCTGTGACCACGTCGGAGCCGCCCGCTTCGTCCGGCCTTCGCTGACGGCCTCGCGTCAGCTCCGTCGTGGTCGTGGCGTCGGCGAAACCTAGGCGGACTTGCGGGTGGAGGCGGTCTTGCGCTTCGCGCCGCTCGTCGTCTTGGTGCCATTGCCGGACGACGGGCGCCGCCCCTGCACGTCGGCGACGCTGCGGCGCAGCGCCTCCATGAGGTCGACGACCGGCGTCTCGGGCACCGGCTCGGGCCGCCTGATCGACTCGCCCGCGAGCTTCGCGTCGAGCATCGCCTTGAGGTCGTGCCGATACTCGTTCTCGAAGTCGGACGCGTTCCACTCCCCGACGAGGCTCTGGATCACCTGGCCCGCGAGCTCGAGCTCGGCCTTCTTCACCCCCGTGGCCTCGACCGCCTCCTCGATCTCCACCTTCGGCCGCACGTCGTCGGCGTAGAAGAGCGTCTCGAGCGCGAGGGTGTCGCCCTGCGGACGGATGAGACAGAGGTTCTCCTTGCCCCAGAGCACGAACTTGCCGACGGCCGCCATGCCCGACTCCTGCATCGCTCGGAGAAGCAGCACGTAGGGGCGGCGCTGCACGTCGGACGCTGCGGGCGCGAGGTAGTACGTGCGGTCGAAGAAGACCGGGTCGACGTCGGCGAGCTTCACGAAGCGGAGGATCTCGATCGCCTGCGAGCGCTTGAGCGCCACCGCCTCCAGATCCGACTCCTCGACGAGGACGAACTCGCCCTTCGCGACCTCCCATCCCTTCACGAGCTCTTCGGGTTCGACCTCGCGCTCGTGGAACGGGCACCACCGCTTCTGCTTGATCGGCGTGCCGCACTCCCGGTGCAGGGTGCGGAAGGAGACGTCGTCCCGCTGGGTCGCGAGCGCGAGCCCGATCGGGATGTTGACGAGGCCGAAGGTGATGGATCCGTTCCAGATAGTTCTCATTGCGGCAAGCGAAGTGTAGAGGGACCGAGTCTGTTCGACCACGGCGCGCCCATCCCTGCCGAATACGATCTCGCCCGTGACCGGAGAGCTGAAACCGCGGACGGCCCCCGCGCTCTGGCTGCACACGGTCGAGCAGGAGCTCTCCTCGCCCGCCTACCTCGAAGAGCGTCCGGACGGATGGCACCCGGTCTCCTGGCCGGAGGCGGCGGGACGAGTGGAAGCGCTGCAGCGAGCCCTCCTCGCGCACGGCGTCCGCCGCGGCGACGCGGTCGCGGTGCTCGCCCGCACGCGGCTCGAGTGGATCCTGCTCGACTGGGCGATCATGTCGATCGGCGCCGTCGTCGTCGGCCTCTATCCCACGAATACCCCGAGCGAGTGCGCCTACATCCTCGGCCACTCGGAGGCTGTGCTGGCGTTCGTCGAGGACGACTTCCAGCGCGAGAAGCTCGCGTCGGTGCACGCGGCGCTGCCGGGCCTGCGCGAGATCGTCGGCTTCGACGAGCTCGCTGAGTTCGAGCGCAGCGGGGGCGAGAAGCAGCCCGAGCCGGTCGCCGAGGATGATCTCGCGACCCTCATCTACACCTCCGGCACCACGGGGCCGCCGAAGGGCTGCATGCTCACGCACAAGAACCTCGTGACCGCGGCGCTCGGCGTGAAGGACGACCTCGAGGACGAGACCGACACCGTCCTGCTGTTCCTGCCGCTCGCGCACAGCTTCGCGCGCATCGTCCACCATTCGGCTGCGTGGCTCGGGAGCACTGTGGCCCTCGTCGCCGACGTCGCGCGCGTGCCCGAGGCACTGGAGCGAACGCGGCCGACGATCCTGCCGGCCGTTCCGCGCGTCTACGAGAAGATCCACGCGAACGCGCTGGGCGAGATCGAGCGCTCGAGCCGGGCGAAGCGTGCGGTCGGACGCTGGGCGCTGCGCGTCGGCGCGACGAAGAGCCCGACGAGCCTGCAGGGTCGCATCGCGGACGCGCTCGTGTTCTCGAAGGTGCGGAAGCGGCTCGGCGGGCGCCTGCGGATCGGCATCTCCGGCGCGGCGCCGCTCGGCATCGACGTCCTCGAGTTCTTCCACTCCCTCAACATGCTCGTGATCGAGGGATACGGCCTCACCGAGACGTCGAGCTCGCTCTCCGTCAACGACCGCGACGACTACCGCTTCGGCACCGTCGGCCGAGCGGTCGACGGATGTGAGGTTCGTCTCGACGAGGACGGCGAGATCCTCGTGCGCAGCGACGCCGTGTTCGCCGGCTACTACAAGGAGCCGGAGGCCACGGCGGCCGCGTTCACGGAGGACGGTTGGTTCCGCACGGGTGACGTCGGCGAGATCGATGCGGACGGCTTCATCAAGATCACCGACCGCAAGAAGGACCTGATCATCACCGCGGGCGGGAAGAACATCGCGCCCCAGAACATCGAGAATGCGCTGAAGGCGTCACGGTTCGTGTCACAGGCGGTCGTGGTGGGCGACCGGCGCCCCTACGTCACGGCGCTCATAACGCTCGACTGGGGCGAGGTGAGTGCGTCGGGCCGGAAGGCGAACGAGATCGTGCAGGAGCTCGTCGACGACGTGAACCGGGAGCGCGTCCGCGTCGAGCAGATCAAGCGGTTCGCGATCCTCCCGCGCGACTTCTCGCAGGAGGAGGGCGAGCTGACGCCCACCCTCAAGCTCCGCCGCCGCGTCGTCCACGATCACTTCGCGGACGAGATCGAGAAGCTGTATTCCTGATCGAAGAGCTGCGCTCTTCGATCGCCGTCCCTGCGCGCCAGGCTAGTCCGCTCAGCCGCCGGAGACGATGCGGCGGGCTCCGTCGAACGTGGCCGCATACCAACCGGAGAGGCTCTCGATGCGCACGACCTCACCCGTCTCGGGCGCATCGATGAACTCGCCGCCGCCGATGTAGATCCCGACGTGCCCGAGGCCGTCGAAGAAGACGAGGTCGCCGGGCTCGAGGTCGTTCTCCGCGACCGGCACGCCCATCTGCCACTGGGCGCCCGTGTAGTGCGGGAGCGAGACGCCGAGCTGCGCATAGACGTATGCGACGAAGCCGGAGCAGTCGAACCCGCTCGGGCTCTCGCCGCCCCAGACGTAGGGCACGCCGAGGTACTGCATCGCGATCGCAACTGCGCCCGTGTACTGCGACGGCGGTGCACTGCCGGGATCGGCGCCGAGACCGCCCACCGCAAGGTCGCTCGCCTGCTGCGCCTGGTAGACCGCGAGCCGCTGCCGGGCCTGCTGCTCGAGCGCGAGCTGGCGCGCGCGCTGCTCGGCGACGAGCCGCGCGATCTCGCCCTTGATCGACGAGTACAGCCGCTGCTGGTGCGCGAGCTGCGCACCGATGCGCGCCTTGGCCGCCGCGCGCGTACGCACGAGAGCGGCCTGGACCTTCCGCTCGTGCACGAGCGCGTGCTCGCGAACGGTCACCTCGTGCCTGAACGCGACGACCTGCTTCACGACCGCTAGATCCTGCGCCGAAACCGATTGCACGGTCTCGATGCGATTGACGAGATCGTCGATGCTCGTCGCACCGAGCAGCACGGCGAGCGTCGACTGGTTGTCGCGCCCCGTGTAGATGGAGACGAGGCGTTGCGAGAGGTTCTTCTGTGCGACGCCGAGGTTCGCTCGTGCGACGTGCAGGCCGATACGGTTGATCTTCAGGTTGTGCTGGGTCCCGGCGAGCTCGAGCGTCGCGGATTCGTACGCAGTGCGGGCACGTTCGAGGCTCGAGTCGAGCACCTGGATCTGCGCCTCGACCTGCTGCGCCTGGGCCTGTTTCGCGCTGACGGACGGATCCGCCGTCGCCGCCCCGGCCGCGAGGCCTGCCGCGGCGAGAGTGATGACGATGATCGGCGCCTGTCGCTTGAGGGGCTTGATGACGTCTCCCGAACGTCTACCCGGCGCGGCCGCACCGGGCTTCCCGCACGTCACAAGGTCGGGACGCTACCAGGGTCTCCGGATGCTGGCAACCGGTAAAAGCCACGAAAGTTGCCGCAAATTGCCGCATCGACGTTCGAGGAACCGTAAGAATGAACTCGCACAAACTCTCCAAACCGGCTCCTGGACTGTGGTACGGTCCGGCGGAGGTGAGCGGCCGTAGGACACGATCGGCGGCGCTCTTTGCGGGCATTTGCGGCGCGCTCGTGCTCGCGGTCGCATCTGCGGCGGCGGCGAGCGGCGGGCCCGGCGCCCGCGAGAGAATCCTCCGCGCACAGACCGGCGACCTCGCGTCGGAGGCTCGAAGCGCATCGCTCGATCTGTACGCGCTCGACTCGAGGCTCGTTGCGTCGCGCGCCAAGCTGGCGACGTTGCAACAGACGGAGGTGCAACTGCTAAGCGAGCAGCATCTGCTCGACGCGCAGATTGCGGCAACACGCCACACACTCGCGGTCTCGCAGCAGAGCCTCGGAGCGAACCTCCGCGTGCTCTACGAGGCGGGCGATCCCGATCCGCTTGCGGTCGTCCTCGGCGCGGAGTCGCTGAGCGATGCAGTCACCACGCTCGACAGCCTCGAGCGCGTCGCGGACCAGAGCAGGCAGTTCGTGCAGGCGTCGACGTCCGCGGAGCAGCGGCTCACGCGCCTGCGCGTGCAACTCGCAACGCGCCACGCCCGCATCGTCACCGCTGTCGACGCAGCGCGGCGCACGACCGTCGACCTCTCCTCCACGCGCTCGGCCCGCCTCTCGTTCATCGCAGGTCTGCGCGCGCAGCAGGCGTTGAAGGCCGCGCAGATCCAGGCGCTCGAAGCGAGCGTCCGGCAGGCGGAAGTGAAGTCGCAGACGCTCACCGCGCAGGCGGCCGCGAGCGGCCCCGCGGGGACGATCACCGGAGGCGTGAGCGCGCCGTCACCCGCGCCGACTCCCGCGCAGGCCGGCGGGGGACGGACGTTGACGGTGTCGGCCACCGGCTACTCGCTCCCGGGCCACACCGCATCCGGCCTGCCCGTCGGCTGGGGCGTCGTCGCCGTCGACCCGACCGTGATCCCGCTCGGCACGCGCATGACGATTCCCGGCTACGGCGAGGGCGTGGCCGCCGACGTCGGCAGCGGCATCCGGGGCGCGATGATCGACCTCTGGTTCCCGACCCTGGGCCAGGCGCTGCAATGGGGCAGGCGTACGGTCACGATCACTCTCCACTAGACTTGTGCCCGCGCAAGGGGGGTGTTGGTGAGCGAGCCGATGCCGGCTAACGAGGGACGCGGGGTCGAGACGCTCCGCGTCGTGATC
>Ga0335078_10011681_pt1 | contig 13027 bp, 9 predicted proteins | sample Lox_Sample_32_FD_206711 | JGI IMG/M metagenome (GOLD analysis project Ga0335078, IMG submission 206711) | Soil microbial communities from Loxahatchee National Wildlife Refuge, Florida, United States - Lox_Sample_3.2 | ecosystem: Environmental > Terrestrial > Soil > Wetlands | place: USA: Florida... | reverse complement strand
CACTGAACTCGAAATTGACTCCGTAAAAGAACGTGCGGTCGGCGGCGTGCGGCCGCACGAACAGTTCGCGCAGCTTGAATCCGTTAATAGAACCGCCGCGCCCGTCCGAGTACGGACTCCACACCGCAGATAGAGCCCCTGCTCAAACCAGCCGGCGACGCCGTAAGCCCATTCGGCCGCGCCATTCACCGAATGATTGGGGATAATGCCGCCTGGGAACTCCGGCGTTTTCCGGCCGATGGGAGTGAAGTTTGTGTGGACCTCGAGATTGAACACCCCTCAATCGGCAATCTCGGCGTCATAGACTTGAATCTCGTCCGTCTGCGCGATTGCGGCTGCTGGCAGCAGAATCGCCAGGGCGACGAGCGCCGAATTCCGCGGTCTGCTCAGTTGGATCGGCCGCCTCCCACAGGGGCCGGATAGACTGGCAGCGTCACGTGCTCGGCGAAGGTCGCCTTCAAACCTTCGATGGCGCAGGCCTCGTCACCGCCGCCGGCGCCTCCTCCAACGCCGACCGCGCCGATCATCTGCCCATCCACTACGATGGGAATGCCGCCCGAGTTTGTGAAGAAGTTGAAAAAGGTGAGCTGTCGCGGGATGCCGTCCGGGTCATTCTTGAGCTGCGCCGTGCGGATGGAGGTGGGTTGGCGAGTCTTCAGGGCCGTTTGCGCCTTCAGCAGCGCGGTGCGGATGTTGTTGTAGACCTGGCCGTCCATGCGCTCCATGTGGACGAATTCGCCGGCGGTATCAATGATGTACATCGACATGGTGCCGCCCTTCGAGGCCGCCCAGTCGCGGCACGTGCGCGCGATCTTTTTGGCGGCTGCGAGGGAAATCTGGTTAGCGTCGAAAACGTTCGCGGCGCCCTTACCGCCCACCACGAACTCGGCAGGCAACGTAGTTTTGGGCGGCGTAGCAGCCGCGAAACGAGGAACCGGTGCGCTGCCCGGATTAGGGTTCCGGCGCGGCGGAATGTCCTTTTCGAGCGCCGGGACGGATGGCCCCAACACCTCCACCAAGGCCTTGTGCGCGCAGATCTCGTCGCTCCATACCGGCACGCGCGGCGCCGAACCTCCCACGCCCACGGCGCCGATCAGCTGTTTGTTGACCACGATGGGAAGCCCGCCGGAATTGGCAAACAAGCCAAGCTGCATGAACTGCAGCTCCCGCGTGGGGTCTTCGGTTACCTGGTTCATCCGCAGCTTGCTAGGCTGGCGATCCATCAGCGCGGTGCGCGCCTTCATGTCGGCCGTCACGATGTTGAGGTAGCCCTGCCCATCCATGCGGTCCATGTACACGTGGTTGCCGTCGTTGTCGAGAACCATGATGCTGATCTGGACCCCCTCGGCCGTGGCGGCCGCCTCGCACGCCGCGGCGATGCGCTCGGCGGTGGCCAGATTGATGGTGGTGAAGTCTTGAATCTTCCCGGCGGCTTTGCCGCTGACGACGAACTGCTCCGGTACGGTTTGCGCAAATGCCGCGCCGCCCAGCGCTAAAGCAATAGCGGCCAATCGCAGTCTCAGGATTCGCAGTGGCATGGTTTCCTCCTGGCTGTCTTCGAAGTTTACCGGCCCCTGACGGCAGGCATGAGACAGTATACTCCGCGCGCGCATGAGCTATCATGGGCGGACTGGCAGTTCATGGAGGTTGTTCATGCGCAGCTTAATCGGTAGCATCACATTGTTTGCAGCGGGAATGGCCGTTGGAGTCTTCCTGATGCAGCCCAGCGCCGCACAACAGAATCCGAACCCGGGACTGCGGCTGAATCACGTCGGCATTTTCGCCAAGGATTACGATGCGTCCATGCGCTTCTACACGCAGACGATCGGCCTGCGCGAAGCCTTCACGATCCGGGACAAAGACGGCAAGCCGACCCTCTCCTATCTCCAGATCAACAAAGACTCCTTCCTGGAGGTGGCGCCCGCCGGCGATCGCCCCGTGGGCCTCAGCCACATCGGCATCTGGCCGGAGAATTTGAATGCGACGGTGGCGATGCTCCGGCAGCACGGTCTCACGGTGAACGATCCGCGCACCGGAGCGACGAAGACCAGCATCACCAACGCGACCGATCCCGACGGCATTCGGCTGGAGCTTTTGGATTTCTTGCCCGATTCGCTGCCGCGAAAGGCCATGGATAACTGGAAGTAGAACCTTCACGTAAGAACCCCCGCTCCCTCACGGTCGCGGCTCGGTAAGGCGCGGTCGGTTGTTACCGAGCCGCCACCTCAGAGCGGAGGTTCCGCTATGCGGCTCATGGCCCGGCGTGTGCTCGATCTGCGGCCTCCCGTCTCCTAACCGCCGCGCCGCGTGGCGGGTTTTCCGCGCCAATTCCGCCTGTCCTGTTGAAGGCGGAAACATGAAGACGCGGGTGATAGCGATGTTGGCTTTGGCGGGAGCGGGCGCATGGGCAGGAGGCGATCACCCCGAGCACACGGTTCTGGTATGCACGACGATGCATCACGATTTTACAGTCGAGAAAGCAGAGATTATTGCCATTGCCATTTTTGACCGGATCGGAGTCCAGCTCGAGTGGCACGCGAATCGTACCTGTCCGGCTGAAGCGATCCGCATCAGCTTCTCTGATCGGGCCCCGAGTCACCTGGCACCGGCTGCCCTGGCGTATGCGTTCCCATATGAAGCATCGCACATCGAAGTGTTTACCGACCGGCTCGGGCAGCACCCGGCCGCGCTTCAGCCAGTCCTGCTGGGCCACGTGATGGCTCACGAAATCACGCACATCCTGCAAGGCACGGCGTGGCATTCGCCGAGTGGCATCATGATGGCGCGCTGGACTCGCCACGAAATCGATCAGATGGCTATCGAGCCGCTGGGCTTTACGGACTTCGACGTCAGGTTGATTCGCCGCGGACTGGAGGCTCGCGAGTCGCGCCAGATCGCGGCGAGGAGCGCATTGCCCTAGGAGCGCGCTACTTCCCGTCCACCGAAAATGCCAGCAGCACATTACCGGGCATACCGCCGCCAGCGACGTAGCCGGAATTGGTAAAGAGCATGCCGCCGCCGATTGCCGGTCCGGGCCCGTCAATGGTGCCGCCCCTGCCCTCGACGCCGTTCACGGTCTTATAGACACCGACGGTATCGAAGTCCCAAACAATGCTGCCATCTTTGGTGGAGTAGCCGCGCAGATGGCCGTCCATCGATCCGGAAAACGCCACGCCGGGAATCGCCGTGACCGCCGCGGATTGCGCCGGGCTGCAGCGCTGGCGCGTTCCGCAACCGATCGGCGGCGCATACCACACGCGCTCACCGGTGGCGAGTTGGAGCGCGAACATGCCGCCGCCCTGGCTGGGATCGGCGTCGGTAAGCGTGCTGAACGTGAGCATGATGCGTTTGATGTCCGACACCGCGACATAAACGTTCGAGGCATCCGCCGCCGAGCCCCACTGCACGCCGCCCATGGTGCCGCCCTTGCCGACACGCACCTGCCAGAGAACTTCGCCCTGCTGGTCGGGATCGAGCGCGTGGACGATGCCCGATTTCTGGCCCGCGATCAACGCGCGCTTCCCGTTCGGCAGATTCACCAGAATGGGTGAGGAGCCGAAATCGAAATCCGGCCCGTTGACCTCCGGACAGTTGGTCCGATCCGGCAGGCGGCACGCGGCTACGTACGCGTCGTTCTCGGTCATCTGGCGCGACCAGAGAATTTTTCCGGTATCCAGATCGAGCGCCAGGAACGCATCGCTGTAGCGCGTGGTGGGCTCGCTGTAGTTATCGCCCGTGGTGACATAGATGGCGTTGCGTTTGGCGTCAATCACGGGGCTGCTCCAGATGGGCGCGCCGGAAGGCCCCCACAACTGGGTTCCTGCTTTGTTCTTCTTCGTGCGGCGCGGCTCATCGATGGTGTACGTCTTCCACACCAGCTTGCCGGTAGCGGCATCGAGCGCCACCAGACTCCCGCGAAATCGGCAGCACTCGTAATCCGGCGCGGCGCCCGCGGCCTCTTCACCCGATTTCACGCCGACGTACAGCCGGCCGTTGTACAGGGCGGGAGAACTGGTGATGCCCGCCAGCGGATACTCATCTACCTTGCTCTTCCAGAGAAGCTTGCCCGTGCCAGCATCCAGCGCGTACACAAACGCGCGGGCATCGCCGAAGAACGCGGCGTAGCGCGGTCCGCCAGCCGTCTGGATGGAACCTATGTTGACGGCCGAGCGCGCCGTGGAACCGGCATCGAAGAACCAGTACACGCATCCGGTGGCGGCGCTCAATGAATAAACCTTGCCGCCGGCGCTGCCCACAAACACGCGACCGCCGGCGATGGTGGGCTGGGCGTTGGCGCTCAATTCGCCCGGAAACCCGAAAGCCCATTTGACCTTGAGGCGCGGCACGTCATTAGCCGAGAGGCCCGCCGCCGCCTGAAAGCGCGTGTTGGAGGAATTCTGGCCCCAGCCGTTCCACGTCACCGTGCGGAAATCGGCCGTCGCCGGCGCGCACATGGCTTCCTTCGGAGGATCGGTCTCGAGCTTCGAACCCAGTGTTTTGCCGGTGACGAATTGCGCGATGGCTCTGCGCTCTTCCGCCGAGCGGCGGCTGGCCATCGAAATCATGGGACCGGTTTCCATGGCCGCCAGCACCTGGTCGGCCGACATGGCGCGCAACGTGTCGCGCCTGGGCGCGCGGTCCATCCCGCCCTCGTGGCAGGAGGCGCACGTCGATTGATAAAGCGCCGCGCCATCCTGCGCTACGGCCGCACTTGTTGCCAGGAAAAACAAGGCTGCGAAAAGGATTCTCATCAGGCGCGAGGATTATATCACGGGACATAAGTGGGGGCTCCTTCCAGCCTGCTTCCGGGATTCCGCCCGGCATCGTCGTTCAGAGACAGCGCGGTCATCGGCGGCATAAACCCCCCGGCGTTCCGTAGCGCGGGCAATCTACGCCCGAACTCGAAGCGCCGGGCGGAAGCCCGGCGGCGGGCCGGAAGGCCCGGCCCCACGCCGGGTTCTACGGCTTCCGCAATCGGACTATACTGCTTGGGTAGACCAATGAGGAGGGTACCCACGATGGTTGCTTCCCGCCGTCAGTTTCTCGCGATCGCTTCCGCCGGCGCCGCCAGCGCGGCCCTGGGGCTCGCGGCCGACCCGGTGCTCGGCATGATCTTTCCGCCCGCGAACTACCAGGTTCCGCCGGAAGCCACGAAAATGTATCCCACCGGCGTCCGATTCCTCGCCGAGGGCGTGGGCCTGGAGCGCATGACGCCCGAAGGCTACGACAAGGTGGTCGATCGCATCGTCCCGGCCGCCCAACATCTGGCCAAGCAGGGCGCCAACGGCATCTCCGTGATGGGCACGTCGCTGACCTTTTATAAGGGCGCCGCGTTCAACGAGCAGTTGCAGCAGAGCATCACCAAGGCCACCGGCCTGCGCTCCACTACGATGAGCACCGCTATCGTCGAAGGTCTCAAGACGGTCGGCGGACGGCGTGTCGCCGTGGCTACGGCGTACAACGAGGAAGTGAACCACCGCTTGCGTATCTTCCTCGAAGAGTCCGGCTTCGAAGTGCTTACGGTGAAAGGGCTCGGCATCGAGCGGTTCGAAGATTCGCCGCCCGTCACGCAGCAAGGCCTGTTGGAATTCAGCGCCGGCGTGCGCGAGACCGCGCCAAAGGCGGACTCGCTGCTGGTCTCGTGCGGTGCTCTGAAGACTCTGGAAATTCTCGCGCCGCTCGAAAAGCGGTGCCACGTGCCGGTGGTCTCCAGCCTGCCACATGCGCTATGGGCCAGCGTGCGGCTGATAGGGCTAAGCGGGAAATCAGCGGGCTTCGGCAGTTTGCTCGCAAAGGGATAGAAGGAGGTTTTGTGAAACGCTATTCACTCATCGCGCTGGTATGCTTCGGCGCCGCGGCTTTTGCCGCGGACGCGCCTGAAATTCGTTACGATTCCGCCCCCAACTTCCTGAAACTCCCGGCCGATTTGTACCTCGGCGAAGCCTCAGGCGTGGCGGTCAATTCCAAGAAGCACATCTTCGTCTTCAGCCGCGGCAACAGCACCGGCCCGGCGTATGCGGCGACGGCCGCGCAGATTCTGGAGTTCGGGCCCGACGGCAAATACATCCGCGAAATCGGCCACAATCTGTACGCGTGGTCGTTCGCGCACACCGTGCGCGTCGATAGCCAGGACAACCTCTGGGCAGTCGACAAGGGCTCCGACATGATCATCAAGTTCGATCCGGAAGGCCGTGTGCAGATGGTCTTCGGCCGCAAGAAAGAAGCTTCGGATGATGGCGCCGAGGCGTGGAAGCGCGTCAACCCGCCGCGCCCCGCGGTGGACGGCCAGTTCCGGCAGCCTACCGATGTCACCTGGGATACCCAAGGCGACATATTTATCAGCGACGGCTACATCAATTCGCGCGTGGCCAAGTTTGATAAGAATGGCGACTGGGTCAAGCAGTGGGGCCAGCCCGGCAAGAACCAGGGCGAGTTCAATACGCCGCACAGCATCGCCGCCGACGCCAAGGGGAACATCTACGTGGCCGACCGCGGCAACCGCCGTATCCAGGTGTTCGATCCCGACGGCAACTTCCTGCGCGAGATCACCGCCGACGTGCCGCCTCCGCCGGTAGTGCACATGTGGATGGGCACCGCGCCCAATCTCAATGCACCCACGCCCAACCAAGCGATGCTCCCTGGCGCGCCGTGGGCCATCTGCATCACGCCTGGTCCGGGGACGCAATATCTCTACAGTTCCGACGCCTACCCTGGCCGCGTGTATAAGTTCTCTCTCGACGGCAAACTGCTTGGTTACTTCGGCAGCATGGGCCGGCAACCGAAGCAGTTCGGCTGGATTCACGAGATGGCGTGTCCCTCGGAGAACGAAATCTACGTAGCCGAAATCCTGAACTGGCGCGTACAGAAGCTGACCCTGCATCCGGGGCCGGCCGTGAGCGCGAGCGCGCGGTAAGGTGAGCGTGAATGCGGCGCGGACATCCCGCTGGCGCGCATCACATGAACTTGCGCCTTTTGAAAGCGGCGATATCGCTCGCTGCTGCGCCAACCGCTTGGCTGCAGACGCTTGATGTCGCCGCGGAACGGATTGCCCGCTAATTCATCCAGGACCCGCTCGATGCGCCGTTGACCTCTGTTAGGAAGCTTTTCGAGAGCTTTTCTTGCGGGGTTGGCGACGAGCAGCGTCCAACTCTTCGCGGAGTCGCTTGAGGGTGACGTACTCGCCGCGCTGTCCGTATAGTGATGGTGCCTTTCGCCGCGGGAACTCTATCCAATCACCGGGCTGGATTCCGGCTTTTCGTTGAATCGCTCTGGGGACTTGCAGGCTACGCCAGTCATTGACACGAACAGTCACAAGGACAACCCCAACTGGCTTCTTTAGCCGGCATATCAGCCAGAGGGCGGTCACGACGTGCTGGCGCGGAGAGCGGCGGCAGTGTCGTGCTGTCGCCCATCGGCCGTCGCCATCGCACCCCGAACGATTCTACGATCTGTGACGGTGGTACGCTTGGGGCATGGAACGGTACCGTATTGAAAGCGGACGCCGGACGCGCCGGTCACCGGCCACGCGCATCACTCTCGTCGTCCTGCTGCTCATCCTGCTGCTCGGCGCGCGATCCATCGCTTCCTACGCCATCGAGATCGAATGGTGGAAAGAACTGGGCCAGTTGAACACCTGGTTCAGCATGCTGTATTACAGTTTGGTCCCTCTGGTCGCCGCCACGCTGCTGGCGTTCGGTGTACTCTGGCTGGCGCACGCGCGCGCCCTTAAGTTTGCCGGCACCGGACTCAGCGAGCACCGCCTCTACGCCCGTCTCTCGGCGCTGGGACTGTTGCTTCTGGCCTACCTGATCTCGGCTTCCTCCGTCGACACGTGGACGGTCGTGCGGTTCGCCGGGGCGCGCGGACTGCCCGCTGCCGCCACGGCCTGGCACGACGCGGTATTCGGGAAGCCACTTTCGTTTTACCTCTTCGATCTGCCGTTCTACCTGCTCTTGCGCAGTTACATCCTGGCGCTGGTGATCTTCGCCATTCTGGTGTACTGGATCGCGGGGCGCGGCTGGCAGCTCCGTTACCGCCTGCCGCAAATGCGCGAGGCCGGCGAATTCGATCCGTCGCTGCTGCGTCTGGAAGGCGGCCTCGAATCGAAGTTTCTCCGCGGCGCCGGCGTGGTGCTGCTGCTGGCCGTCGCCATGCGCTTCTTTCTCGCGCGCTACGGCATGGTCTATAACGACCACGGCACGTTCCTGGTGGGCGTCGATTATGTGGATAGTCACATCGGCATTCCGCTGCAATGGCTGGTGATCTTCGCCTGCATCGCGGCCGCCGTATTCGTCTGGCTGCGGCGCTGGATGCTGGCCGCATTGATGGCCGTGGCATTGGTGGTCGAGTTCGCCCTACCGCTGGCCGTCGACGCGCTCTATGTCCGGCCCAACGAGATTTCGCTACAGCGGCCCTACATCGACACGCACATTCATGCCACGCGCAGCGCTTACGGTCTGGAACAGCACGTCCGTGAAGAAGAGTTCAAAGTACAGCCGCAGAGCACCATCGATGTGGCGGCGCACCGGCCAACGCTCGACAACGTCCGGCTGTGGGACTGGCGCGCTTTCCATGACACCATCACGCAGATCCAGGCGCTGCGCCCGTACTACGTTTTCCAGGGCGCCGATGTGGACCGCTACACCCTCGACGGCCAGTATCGCCAGGTGCTCCTCTCGCCGCGCGAGCTCGACCTCAGCCAACTGCCTGCGGCGCGCGCCAACTGGATCAATCCCGCGTTCATCTACACGCACGGTTACGGCCTGGTGATGGCGTCCGCCAGCCAGATTACTCCCGACGGCCTGCCCGTGCTGCTCATCGCCGACGCGCCGCCGGTGATCAAAACCAAGGGACTGCAACTGACCCGGCCCGAGCTCTACTACGGCGAAGTGACTCACGAACCCGTCTTTGTCGATACCGCGCAGGAAGAGTTTAACTATCCTTCCGGCGAGAAGAATGTTTCCGCGCGCTACTCCGGCAAGGGCGGTTTTCCCATCTCGTCGTTCCCCATCCGCCTGGCTGCGGCCATCAGCGAAGCCGAACCGAACATCCTGCTCACCGACTATTTCACGGCCAACAGCCGCATGATGATTCACCGCCGCGTGGCCGACCGCTTACAACAATTGGCCGGATTTCTCGAGTGGGACCCCGACCCGTACCTCGTCATCGACGGTTCCGGCCGGCTCGTCTGGATGTGCGACGGATACACTACCTCCGACGCGCATCCGTACTCACGATCGGTGGATATGCCCGACATGGGCCGCATCAACTATATCCGCAACGCGGTCAAGGCCACCGTCGATGCGTACGACGGCGAAACCCACCTTTACATTTTTGCGCCCGACGACCCGATCATCGCGGCCTATCAACATCTCTTCCCGGATTTGTTCCTCCCAGCGTCTAAGATGCCCGCGGATCTGAGAGCTCACGCGCGCTATCCGGAAACGCTGTTTGCGGTGCAGGCCGAAATCTACCGCACGTACCACATGCTCGACCCGCAGTCCTTCTATAACAAGGAGGACCTGTGGGACCTGGCGCGGCGCACTTCCAATCAAGGACAAAGCGGCGCCGAACCAGTCAGTCCGACCTATGTGGTGGCTACGCTGCCGGGACAGAACAAGGCCGAGTTTCTGCTCTTGACTCCCTTCACGCCGCGCAACAAGGACAACCTGATCGGCCTTATGGTGGCACGCTGCGATGGCGACCACTTGGGAGATATCGTCGTGCTGCAGCTTTCCAAACAAGAGCTGATCTTCGGTCCCATGCAAATCGCCGCGCGCATCAACCAGGAGCAGACGATCTCCAAGGACCTGACGCTGTGGAACCAGCAGGGCTCGCAAGTCTTGCGCGGGCAAACTCTGGTGCTGCCCGTGGGCAACAACTTCCTGTACGTTGATCCGATTTACATCCAGGCCACCGAGGCGCGCATGCCGCAATTGAAGAAGGTAGTGCTGGCAGTGGGCAACCGGCTTATTTACGCCGATACGTACGAGCAGGCGCTCTCGCAGCTCTCCGGCGGTGCGCAGGAACTGGTGGAAGAGGCGTCGGCCCCTGCCGTCCCGGCAGCGTCAACCACAAAGGTGGCGGGGCCGGCAGCCGATCAACGTCTCCAACTCGTGCGCGAACACTTGCAGCGCTATCGCGAGTTGACCGCTCAAGGCCACTTGTCGGAAGCCGGCAAGGAACTGGAAGCGATCGAAGCGGAAGTGAAGTAAGCCAAGTGGGGTCAGGCCTTCCGGCCTGCCGCCGGGCTTCCGCCCGGCGTCGTGTGTAGACTACAGACCACGCCGAGCAGAAGCTCGGCGGCAGGGCCGAAGCCCTGGCCCCAGACCATCATTTGTCGGTGGTGTGCGCGAACATCGAGGCCGCAGCGAAGTGACCAGTCCGACACTGGCTGTACCTCACGCGGCGGTACGATGAGGCCGCCATTTGCGGAAAGGCAACTCCGCCCGAACTCGATCGTGTGATTGAGCGATGCCTGGCGAAGAAACCGAACCCGCGGAACGCGATTAACCGCATCCCCCAAAGCTCGGCCGCAAGTTTCCGCGCTGCTCTAACGCTGGGAACCGAACTGACCGATAGAAGTAGTGAGACCGGACGGTCCACTGAAACGTCTATGCCCGATCTATTAGTGAAGCCCTCACGACCATGGGCGCTGCGTCTGCTACCTCCGTTTCCGGCTGTTGCCAACCGGGTCCTCGCGCTGGTGAATAATGAGGACGTCGGCACGCGCCAGATCAGTGAAGTCATCAACCTGGATCCCACATTCACCGCGGAGATTCTGCGCATTGCCAATTCCCCGTTATTCGGAGTGGTGCGCGAGATTTCGACGGTACAGCATGCGGTAAGCCTGGTCGGATTGAACAAAGTCAAGGCGATGGCGACGCTCATTGCCCTCAGTACCGTCGTAAAGTCGTCGCTGCGGATCGAGACCCTGCGCAGGTTCTGGATGCACAGCCTGGTCACCGCGGTCCTGACGGACGAAAGCGCGCGAGCCGCCGGGGCCAAAACGGACGGAGCCTATACGGCGGGCCTGTTGCATAATCTCGGGACTCTGGGTTTGATGTCGGCCTACCCGGAAGAATACGCGCGCATGGTGGAAGTCACCACTGAATACGGCTTGGACCTGATCGGCACCGAGCGGGAGCTGTTTGAAATCGACCATTGCGCCGCCGGCGCCTGTCTGGCGGAAGAATGGAATTTCCCCGATCCCATTGTGGTCGCCATTGCCGCACATCATGAGGAGCCCAAGAAGTCGCCGAACCTCTTCAGCCTGGTCCAAATCTCCTGGCGGCTGGCGGATGTGGCGGGCTATGCTCCCATCCCCTCCGACCGGGAATGGACTTATGACGAGTTGATCGCCCTGATCCCGGCCGGTTCCAAGTCATGGCTCACTGAGGGAATCGCGCGCGTGAAGAGCGAAATCGGCACACGTCTCAGCAGTTTCCGGGTGTAGTCCGGCGGCGCGTTTGCGTCCAGACGGGGCGTTCCACGCACGCCTGGTCTGGCATACAGTTTGGTAATGAAGTACGCGCTGCTGCTGCTGCTGACCTCGCTCGCTATCTACGGACAGCCCAGCCCGGAGCCCCTGAACTACGAGGTAGCATCCATTAAGCCGACCAACGATGGCGACTTAGGCTATACCTTTCGAATCGAGCCCGACGGCACGCTTGCCGCGGCGGGAATCACACTCAAACGGCTCATGATGACGGCGTATAACGTCCAGGGATTTCGCATCGTCGGAGGTCCCGATTGGGTGGCCTCCAAACGCTGGACGGTACAAGCGAAACCTAGCCGGGCGGCTGCATCTCAACAAATTCGGGAAATCCTCCGAACTCTGCTGGAAGACCGTTTTCAGCTTCGTTCGCATTCCGAAAGAAGGAAGATGCTCGTTTATGAACTCTCCATCGATCGCAGGGGTCCGAAAGTTCCGAGAGTGAAGGTCAGCGAGACGGAACCGGTAGTCCGCGTAACCAACGGCTCGATTCGACTCACGAAAGCACAGACGGCGACTTTCGCGAGCCAGCTCTCTTACGCCGTGGGCCGGCCGGTGGTCGACAAAACGGGTCTTTCCGGCGAATTCGATTTCGTGCTCGAGTGGACCCCGGTTCCGGGCGAGGATGGTGGACCCACCAATAGCGGCTTACCGCCCGGAACTCCGGAGCAGCCCGCTTCCACTCCGGATGGACCATCGATTTTTTCAGCCATCCCTGAGCAACTAGGGCTTCGTCTGAAATCCCGGCGCGGCCCCGTCGACGTCGTTGTGATCGATCACGTACAAATGCCCATGGCGAACTGAGAATCCGCTACCGCCAAGCACGCCTTGAAGAAAAGGGCGCGCCGTGGGCATCTCATAGCGTCAACCTCTCTAGTTACCGTAACTTAAATGGCGGCCGGAAAATATCGAACGAGAAATATAAGGAATCAAACATTTAATTGGCGCCGATATTTGACGCCTGCGTTCCGGCCACGATAGAATCGGTCCCCACAGGGTAGGCTAACTGTCAGCAGGGATGCTGGTGGCAAGATCCCACACTACAGATTTCTTGCCGGACGGATGCCGTTTGCGCGGCTTCCGGGAGAGTTTTGCGGCCTACCCGCTCAAACGCACCAAACGAAAATTATCCACCACTCCACTACGAGGTAGCTCATGAGAAGCCAGGTTGTTCTGCGAGTTCTGTCGGCTCTTGCAGTTTCGTTTTGCGGTGCGCATCTGGCGATCGCCCAAGGCGGTACGGCCAATGCCCAATTGAATGGAACGGTGACCGATCCCAGCGGCGCAGCCGTGCCGCGCGCTGCCATTAGCGTACGAAACACAGCCACCAATAACACGCTGGGGGCCTCCTCCAATGACAGAGGATTCTACGCGGTGGCGAACCTGGTTCCAGGGAGCTACGAGCTAAAGGTATCTGCTCCGGGATTCGCGAATTTTACGCAAACGGGGATCGTTTTGGAAGTCGGGCAAACCGCGACCGTCAACGTCGGTCTTTCCGTGGCGGCGCAGGGCGAAACGGTGGTCGTGACGGGT
>Ga0335078_10011680_pt1 | contig 13027 bp, 10 predicted proteins | sample Lox_Sample_32_FD_206711 | JGI IMG/M metagenome (GOLD analysis project Ga0335078, IMG submission 206711) | Soil microbial communities from Loxahatchee National Wildlife Refuge, Florida, United States - Lox_Sample_3.2 | ecosystem: Environmental > Terrestrial > Soil > Wetlands | place: USA... | reverse complement strand
GATTTTCGCGATTGCCGCAGTGGCTTCGAAATCTCGAAGTCAAGCCACACGCAGCCGAGCCGCAGGCCCCCGTCTCGAAAGCAGGCATCTTCCGTCACCGCGAAAACGGCATGGCCGGTATCAAGCCTGCTGATAACCCTTATCAGTAACAGCCGATGGTCGATAGATGTAAAATCTCTGATAGCACTCATGGTGGGTATGCGACTGCACAGCAAAGGCTTGACCCTTTTAGCGGGCTTCCTGGTTGGTTCTTGCATGCAGCCTCTTTCCGCCCAGCAGACCCAACGCGCCCTCCTCGATCGGTATTGCGTTACCTGCCATAGCGATAAACTCCGCACCGGTGGACTTTCGCTCCAAACTCTTGATCTCGCCAAGGTTCCGGACAACGCCGAAACCTGGGAAAAGGTGATTCGCAAACTGCGCGTGGGCGCCATGCCGCCGCAAGGCATGCCTCGGCCCGACAAGGCGTCCATCGACCAATTGGCTTCGTTCCTCGAGGGCGCGCTCGACCGCGCGTATGCGGCCAATCCGAATCCCGGACCCGCCACCATGCACCGCCTCAACCGCGCGGAATACGCCAATGCCATTCGCGACCTGATTGCCCTCGATGTGGATGCCACTGCCTTGTTGCCCCCCGACGACGAAAGCAGCGGCTTCGACAACATCGCCGACGTTCTGCGGGTGTCTCCTTCGCTGATGGAACGGTACTTGTCGGCTTCCTGGAATATCAGCCGCGAAGCCATCGGCGACAGCCGAATCGTTCCCACCACCGCAACCTACCGCGCGCGGCCCGACCTCTCGCAAGACCAGCATATCGATGGCCTGCCGCTGGGCACGCGCGGCGGCATGCTGGTGCGGCACACCTTTCCGCTCGATGGCGAATACATCATCAAGCTTCGCATGTGGCGCAACACCTTCGATCTGATGCGCGGCATGGAAGACCCGCACGAAATCGAAATCAATCTGGATGGCGAGAGAATCGACTCCGTGACCATCGGCGGCAGGCCGGATTTCCTGAAGATGGCCGAAAATCCCGGCGCGTTTGGGTCCGCCCTCGATCAGAAGCTCACGGTTCGCCTACCCATCAAAGCCGGGCCGCACACGGTTTCGGCGGATACCGTGCTGCGCAGCCACGCGATCAAAGACGATCTGGTGAAACCGTTTCTGCGGACGACCGTGGATGGACTCGACATCACCGGCGACCCCTCCGTGGATCGCATCACCATTGAGGGTCCGTTCCACTCGACCGGCGTCAGCGAAACACCGTCCCGCGCGCGCATTTTTGTGTGCCGGCCGGCGAACGGGCAGGACGAATTGCCCTGCGCGAAAAAGATCCTCACTCATCTCGCGCGCAACGCCTACCGCAGACCGGTGAGCGATGCGGATCTGGAAACGCTGCTCAGCTTCTACCAGCGCCGGCGCAACGATAATGGAAACTTCGACGCGGGCATCGAAGCCGCCTTGCAATTCATTCTGGCCAGCCCGGAGTTTCTCTTCCGCTTTGAAGAGGACCCTGCCGATCTTCCAGCCGGCGCCAAGTATCGTGTGAGCGATCTGGCGCTCGCCTCGCGCCTCTCGTTCTTCTTGTGGAGCAGCCTCCCCGACGAGCAGTTGGTAACGCTCGCGGCGCAGCAGAAGCTGCACGAGCCCGCGGTACTGCAGCAGCAAGTGAAGCGGATGCTGGCCGATTCGAAATCGGACGCGCTCATTTCGAATTTCGCCGAGCAGTGGCTGTTCCTGCGCAACCTGAAGAGCGTCGCTCCCAACCTCGATACCTACCCGGATTTCGACGACAACCTGCGCCAGGCGATGAAAGAGGAGACCGAGCTGTTCTTCGGCAGCATCCTGCGGGAAGATCGCAGCGTGCTCGATCTGTTGAATGCGGATTACACCTTCGTCAATGAGCGTCTGGCGCGTCACTACGGCATTCCGGGTGTCTATGGCAGCCAGTTCCGGCGCGTCCACGTGGAAGACGAAGCGCGGCGTGGGCTGCTGGGCCAGGCCAGTATTTTGACGGTCACTTCGTATCCGGCCCGCACCTCGCCGGTGCAGCGCGGCAAGTGGATCCTGACGAACTTGCTGGGCGTGCCGCCGCAGCCGCCGCCGCCCAACGTCCCCGAGTTGAAAGAGAACGCGGACGAGCCGCATTCCCTGCGTGAGCGCATGGAAATCCACCGCAGCAACGCGGTCTGCGCGGGTTGTCACAAGGTGATGGACCCGGTCGGCTTCGCGCTCGAAAATTTCGATGGCATCGGCCGCTGGCGCGCCACGGATGAAGGCGCGCGCATCGATCCTTCGGGCACGCTGTTCGAGGGCACGCGCGTCGATGGGCCGGTAACGCTGCGAAAAATGCTCGCCTCGCGGCCCGAAGTCTTCGTGGGAGTCATGACGGAAAAGCTTCTGACCTACGCGCTCGGCCGCGGCCTGGATTATCACGATATGCCCGCGGTGCGAAAGATTGTCCACGATGCCGCGGCAGACCAATTCCGCTTTTCGGCGATCGTGAGCGGAGTAGTCAATAGTCCGGCGTTCGAAATGAGGATCAAGCGGGCGCCCGCAGGGGAAGGCGCGATCGTCGCCCAGCGAAGGGACAAGGAATGAGTAAGTGGGGCCTGCCCCACGAACGGCACTTAAACAGGAGGTGGTATCCATGAGGCTCATCACAAAAAAACATATCCCGCGGCGCGCGTTTCTGCGCGGCCTGGGCGTAACCCTGTCGCTCCCGCTTCTGGATTCCATGATCCCGGCGCACACAGCGCTGGCGCAGACGGCGGCCAAGCCCCAATTCCGCATGGGCCTCTGTTTCATGCCGCACGGTGCGGTCATGAGCAACTGGACTCCCGCGGCCGAAGGCGCGGACTTCGAACTCTCGCGGACCCTCAAACCGCTCGAGCCCTTCCGCAAGAACGTCGTGGTGGTCACCAACCTGGCGCACCATAACGCGGCCCCGGCCGGCCCTGGCGATAACGGCGGCGATCATACGCGCTCGCCTGCCGTCTACTTGAACGGCGTGCACCCCAAGCGCACCGATGGCGCCGATATTCAGGCGGGCGTCACCATCGATCAGATTGCCGCCGCGAAGATTGGCCAGGAGACACGGCTACCCTCGCTCGAACTGGCCATCGAAGATTACAGCGGCCTGGTCGGCTCCTGCGACGTGGGCTTCAGTTGCGCCTACATGAACACGATTTCGTGGCGCACGCCTACCACGCCCATGCCCATGGAGATCAATCCGCGCGTGGTATTCGACCGCCTGTTCGGCGACGGTTCGACCGCCGAGGAGCGTCTGGAACGCATCGAGCAGGAGCGCAGTATCCTCGATGGAGTGACCGGCCAGATCCGGCGGCTTCAGGGCAGCCTGGGAGCGCCCGACCGCAATCGCGTAGCCGAATACCTGGACACCGTTCGCGAAATCGAGCGGCGCATCGTGCTGGCCGAGAAACAGAACGCCAATTCCGCCATTGCGGTGCCCTCTACACCCGCCGGCATTCCCGACGATCACGAGACGCACACCAAGCTGATGTTCGATTTGATGGCCGTGGCGTTTCAAGCCGACATCACGCGCATCTCCACCTTCATGATGGCCCGCGAGGTGAGCTACCGGACCTTCCCCATGCTCGGGATTACCGAGGCGTTTCATCCGGCCTCGCACCATCAGAACAATCCGGCGCGCTTGGAGCAGCTCACCAAGATCAACACCTATCACGTGGGGCTGTTCGCGTATATGCTGGAGCGCTTGCGGGCGACCAAAGATGGCGAGGGCACGCTGCTCGACCACACGCTGATGCTGTACGGCAGCGGCATGAGCAACAGCAATATCCACAATCATTCGCCGCTGCCGATCCTGCTGGCGGGCGGCGCCGCGGGTCGAATGACGGGAGGCCGTCATCTCAAGTATCCCGAGGAAACCCCGATGGCCAACCTGCTGCTCACCATCCTGCACAAAGCCGGCGTGGAACAGCCGAGCGTCGGCGATAGCAGCGGTCCGTTAGCGGAGGTGTAGCGCGTGAGAACCATTCTTCTTCTCGCACTCTCGGGTTTCGTTTTGCCGGCGTTGGCCGCGCCTAGCGAGGTGGCGAACGCCGCCGAGCATCGCGACTGGCAGGCGGTGCGCGCGCTGGCCGCGCGCCACCTGGATATCAACGCGGCACAACCCGATGGAACCACCGCGCTCGATTGGGCCGCGCATTGGAACGACCCCGATGGGGTCAGGTTTCTATTAGCCTCGGGCGCTGATCCCAGGCAAGCCAATCGCTACGGCGTGACTCCATTGTCGGAAGCGGCGGCGGCCGGCAATGCCTCCATCATCGAAATGCTGTTGAAGGCCGGCGCCGACCCAAAGACACTCACCACGGCTGATGGCGAGACCGTCCTCATGACTGCGGCGCGCACCGGCAATCTCGACGCCGTGAAGATTCTGCTCGACCGGGGCGCGGACGTGAACGCCAAGGAAAACTACCGCGGGCAAACCGCGCTCATGTGGGCCGCAGCCGAGCGCCATGCCGACGTGGTGAAGCTCCTGCTCGAACGCGGCGCCGATTGGAAGATCCAATCCCAGGCTCGCGAAACCACCATCCCGAAGTTGAGCGCGGCTTCCTCGGTGTCGCCCATGGCGCGCGGCGGTCTCACTGCGTTCCATTTCGCGGCGCGCGAAGGCGACCTCGAAACCGGCCGCGTCATGCTGGATGCGGGTGTGGATATCAATGTACTCGATGCCGATAGCACCACCGGGTTGGTCACCGCCATTCTGAATAAGCGCTACACCTACGCTAAGTACCTCTTGGACCACGGCGCCAATCCGAACCTCGCCGACGTTCGCGGGCGCGCGGCCCTCTACGCGGCGATCGACATGCGCAACCAGGATTACTCGGCCATGCCGGCCCATAAAGAAGACGATCCGATGCCTAGCCTTGACTTAATCAAAGCCCTACTGGACCGCGGCGCCGACCCCAACGCGCCGTTGGTCAAACCCCTTCCCGGCCGAAGCGGCATGGACACGGGCGACGCCACGTTGGGCGCGGGAGCCACGCCGTTGATGCGAGCGGCGCGCGCCGGCGACGCCGCCACCATGCGCGCCTTGCTGGCTAAGGGCGCCGATCCCAACCTGACCACCAAAGACGGCAACACGGCCTTGCAATTTGCCGCGGGAGTCGGCTATCGCGATAAGAATACCAAGGGCACGGAGAGCGAGGCGCTCGAAGCTTTGAAACTGGCGGTCGGGCTCGGCATGGACGTCAACCGCGAGAACGGCCGCGGCGAAACCGCCCTTCACGGCGCCGCGGGACGAGGCGCGGACTCGCTGGTCCAATACCTCGTGGAACACGGCGCCAAGCTCGATGCGAAGACCACGAGAGGGTTGACGCCGCTCGATTTCGCCATGGGCAAGAACGAGCTGTTCCAACTACCGGTTCCGCATGAGAGCACCGTCGCCCTGATTCGCAAGCTCGGCGGCCTGGAAGGCAAACCGGCGAAACCGTAGAGTCGCCGGCGACAAGATCGCCAGCGCTACGTAATGCCGGCGGTCTTCGCCGCCGGCTGCTCCCTCATCCTCACGGCTGCGCGAATGTTTACAATAGTCCATCTATGTCTCGCTATTTTGCGCAACGGTTGACCCGCCGGCAGGCTCTCGGCATCATGGGAGCCGCCGCCGTAGCGGCCGCGCAGACAACCTTCCCCAAAGGGGCGATCATTCGCACCGTGCTCCGCGACTACGCGCCCGAGGAGTTAGCCGGCGGCGCCACGCTGTTCCACGAGCACATGCAGTTGGCTCCCGATTTCAACGCGAAGTTCACCGCGGCCGCAGCAGCCGCGCGGGCCGCCAACGGGTTGCCGCCCCTCGCCGGCCGCGGCGGACCACCTCCTTCGAGCGGACCCGACATCATGCACAACGTCGATCTGATGTCTGAGGAAGTGGCCAAGGTGAAAAGCGCCGGCATCGCCTGTATCGTCGACGGCGGACACCCGGACATGGGCCGTGACGTCCGCTTCCTTCGCCAGGTCTCGATGAAATCCGGCGTCCCCATCGTCGCCGGCGGCGGCTTCTACTCGCAGCCGTTTTATCCCAAAGAGATCTCGACGATGACGGAAGATCAGATCCTAAAAGCGCTCGTCAAACAAGCGGACGACGACACGCTGGGCGCTTTCGGCGAGATCGGCTCGTGGGACGAGATCACCGCCGACGAACGCAAGGTCTTCCGCGCCGTCGGCCGCGCGCACGTGGCCACCAATCTGCCGATCTTCACGCATACCGGAATTCCCGGCAAATCAGCGCTCGAACAGCTCGACATCCTCGAAGACGCCGGCGTGAAACCCGAGCACGTGGCCATCGGACACCTGGGGAATCTCGTCGACACAAACGTCTACGTGCACAAGACCATCTGCCGTCGCGGAGCGTATGTGGGATTCGACCGGCAGGGCGGCAACAACGACGCACAACAGGTGCCCATGGTCATGGCGCTCATCGAGGCCGGCTTCGCCGATCATCTCCTGTTTTCCGCCGACGCCTCGAGCGGCTACTCGAAGACCATGACGGTGTTCGTGCCGAAGGTGAAGGCCGCTGGAGCGAGCGACGACGTGCTGCACCGGATCATGGTGGACAACCCCCGCCGCTTCCTGGCGTTCGTTCCGAAACGTCCGCGCAAGAACGCGAACTGATTTCGCCCGCGCTAGGTCGAGCGATAGGCTACCCGCGCCACTTCGGTATACGGGAGGGGCGCGACTTGGGCGCGGAATTCCATCTGAACGTGGGGCTCGACCGTCACCTTGGTTCCGGTGCCCGGCTTTTCACCCCAGACGAAAGTGACGTCATTGCCGATCTCGGCGTATTCCTTATCCAGAATCGCCAGCGTCAGCATCTTTCCTTCATTCCAACTGTAGCCGATCCAGGTAGAGATGCCGATGGTCTTGCCGTTCTTCATCACCGCATCGTAGGGCCAGGTGGCATAGACAGCCGACGGGAAATCGATATATTTGGCTCGATCGCCTTTTTGGAACATCGTTCCCATGGCCTTGAGAACATCAGCTTCGTTCAGGGTCAGCGTGACCTTGACGCGTTTCGGGTTCTGGGAAATCTTCTCGAGTGCTTCGCGTCCCACGAAATCGTGATCGAACTTCACGCTGCCGCCGTAGCCCAGGTCGTAGGGCGTCAGATAATAATCCTCGATGTTCTCCGAGTAGAAGCTGCCTCCCAGCGAACATACCGCCTCATAGCTGTTAGCCGGCAGCCATTCGCGGTACGCCTTCATTTTGGGGCTGGTGTAGACGGCCGGTAAGGGCGAAGGGATCCAACCCGATTCGAGTGTGTTGGACGAGTACGCCCGTCCGCCGACCAGGCGCAATCCAAACTCGTGGCCGGCTTCCATAATCACGGCCTTCACCGCGTCGCCTTCGTCCCACGGGCCGAACAACTCAAAGCCCGGCTGGCCGACCATGCCGTGACGCAGTGCGCGCACCTTTTTTCCCGCGATGGTGAAGGTCGCCATCTGGAAAAACTTGACTTCCGGTACCGGACCGCCCAGCACCTTTTCCATCAACTTCGGCGCGTGCGGTCCCTGCACCTGGAACCGATAGGTCTGCCGCACGATGGGACCTTTTTGCGCAGCCGCTCTTTCGTCGCGCGTCACTTTGGCGTTATAGCCGCCGGTCTCGCAATGGTATTGCACCCAGTTGTGAACCGACGGCCGGCCGACCAGGTTGAACCGGTTCTCTTCCAGGCCGAACAGGATCACGTCTCCGATCACGTAGCCTTCGGGATTGCACACCACGTACTGTTTCGCCTTGTTGGGGCCGAAGTTCTTGAACGTGTTGATTCCCAGGTTGGAGAGCAGCCGCAGGGCATCCGGCCCTTCGACGTACATGTCGGTCATGTGAAAGGACTGGTTGAATAAGACACACGATTTCTGCCACGCGTGCTGCTCATCTCGCCAATTCGTATACTCGGGCGGCACCACCGGATACACGTAGGGCCCGAGCGACGAATTGCGCAATAGCTTCACCGGGCTGGTTTTCTGTAAGAGCTCTTCTAAGTTCTGCTGACTCATAAAGTGTTTACGACCTTTTGGATCCCCGACCCAAAACGGACTAGTGTAGCATCGGCCACGGAAGCGTGGCTACTCGCGACTGAGCGTTTCGCACCGCAGCCAGACTTCGGTTGGCGATGTGCCCCGCGTTCATGGCGCCACATGTCCGCCGCCAAACACTCTGGTTTTTTCCGAAGGGCTGGCCAATCGGGGCGGGCGGGCGGATGACACCACGGCGAATTTCCCCTGGCTCAGAGCCTGTTGTTCGGAAAAAAGATCGGCGAATACGCTTCGTAACCAGCGTAGGGCCGGATCGTGCGTATATCTTTCGTGCCAATGCTGCATAATCACGTAATGCGGGAGATGAAATGGCAATTTCAAGACTCGGATGCTGGCGGGAGCGGCCAGGTGTTCCGCCATGTATTCGGCTAGTTGCCCCGGAAGAATCGCCAGGTAGTCGGTGGACGTCAAGATGGGAGGAATTCCGAGAAAACTCGGCACGGTCAGGCCCACTTGCCGCTTGATCCCCTTGGACTCCATAGTCCTTTCCACCGTGCTGTGTCCGGTACCCACGGTCGAGACGGCGACATGAATCTCGTTTTGAAACTGCTCCAGGGTCAAGGTATTTCCGATTCGCGGATGGTTCCGGCGGACGGCGCAAACCAGTCTGTCGTGAAACAGACTCTGGTGACAGTATCCGGCCCCCATGGGGAGGATGAATCCAACCGCCAGGTCCACCGCCCCCGACTCGAGCAGGCGGGGCGTGCTCTCCGAGATTCGTCCCAGTTCGACCCGCGCGGCAGGCGCCAGTTCTTTCAACCGCCGCATCAGTTTCGGAATCAGAGTGACCTGGGCGATATCCGTCGAATGCAGATGAAACAATCGGTTCGAGCGGAGCGGGTCAAATACCACGTGGTGTTCCAGCGCCGTTTGCAGCAAATCTTCCGCGCTCTTCAACAACCGGATCAACTCCGCCGCATGGGGCGTCGGTTCCATTCCGGCGGAGGTTCGCACAAAGAGCGGATCGTTGAAATGGCGGCGCAATTTGGCCAGACTCATGCTGACCGCGGACTGGCTGATCGCCAGGTTTTCCGCCGTTTGCGACACACTTCGGGTGTGGTGAAGCTCGCTGATGATCGCAAGAAGCTTGAGATCGATGTTCTTCACGTTCTCGAAAAGGCGGCTATGGCCCCTATCTCCCGCAGCAAGAATATCACACAATTGCATGCATTGAGAGCTGTCTGAACGCCGAACGAATGGCTGCCTGAACGGATCGGGGCGAGCGGTCAGGGCTTCGGCTCTACAGACAACGCCGGGCGGAAGCCCTGCGGCAGGCCGGAAGGCCTGATCCCACAACAAGCATTTGCATGCATTCAGAAGGCCCGCGCTGGGATGCCAGCCGTCTCAGGTTTCGAGCAGGCCGTAGGTTTCTCTGCCCAATCGTTCGATCAGCGGCGAGAAGCTGAGGATGCGCCACAGGTTATGTTTCTTCACGCGTCCTTTGCACAAGTTGCGGAGCGCCGGAAGCGGCAGCACGCCGCCGTGGCCTTGCAAGATGGCGATCAGAATGGCCTCGCCGCCCTTCAGAACATCCTCGACAGATGGTGCGATGCTGGCTTCCACGTGCTGCCCCGCCACGCAGCACCAGGGTAGCTGCGCGCAGAACGAGCGCAGGATCGGTTCCGGAACATCCAGCGGCGCGTTATCGCGCGAAACTGCCGCGTGCAGCTTCTTCAAGGAGACCCGCGGATGGACGGCCAAGACCTTCCGTACCCGCGCCACCAGCCGGTTGCGGTGAACCGACGACAACCAGAACCATTCGTGGGCGGCGTCCAGCCAGCCGATGTCGGCGCGGGTATCGAGCACACGCCGGACCAGCCGTTCGTCCACGTTTTGGCCGCGCCTTTTCGCCGACACATGCAGACAAAGGTCCCGCACTCGAAACGCTCCGTTCCGAACTACGGCTTTCTTGGCGGCAATCAGAATGGTCTGCGCCACCTGGGAAACGGGACCGACAAAGACGGCATCGCCGACCCGGTGCAGTTGGAAACCCGGCTTGCACCGGAACACTCGCGCCGCACGCAAAACTCCCTGAACGGATATGCCTCCGCGGGTGAGTCCCTGCCGCTTCAGGCCGCGCTCGACCTCGGGGACGAGTTCGTGGTGCTGTTTCCTGATATAAGCGAGCACCTCAGGCAACGTGGGCGGTACCCGGTGTTGGCGCAGGGAGGGAAGCGCCGCCTCAAATAGTTGCCGTGCGCGCTCGCGTGTCACTCGATACTGAACGGCGGCGTCGGCCAAGGTACAGGGCGCCTGGCCGTCCCAACCTAAATATCTGGCCACCAACTGGCGATTGCGCGCACTCCCCACGCGCCGGAGCGCCTGCGACAGCTCCGCTTCCAACGGCTGCCTGGTGCGCAGCGCTGCGCGCCTCCCTGGACTGGATACCTGGCCAGTGCTCACGATGAAGGTCACCGACCCCACTATACGGGCAAGGGATGCGCGGATCGATAGAAGGATGCTGATATTTCCTATCAGCCACACTGATACGCGCGACGCGGGAAGGCGCTACGCGGCGGCCGTTCCGGATCCTTACTGTTCGAACGAGGCCAAACGGCGTTCGACATTCTGGCGCAGCTCGGCTTCCAGCGGAAGCTCGCGGTTGAGGTGACCGGGCAGCTGGTTGACCACCTGAGCATACGTCGCCGGGGCCTGATACCTGACGGCCGCATAACCCAGCGCGTCGGCCACGCGGCACGAAATCTTGGCAACGTGGACGTGGGCCCCGGCAGCGACGTTCAGCGGCTCGTGGTGGCGCGCGCAGACCTCCGCGAATTCGATCGGGAACTCCCACTTCTTCACCAGCCACGATCCGGCCAGTCCATGGTCGATATTGATGGCGGCGCGCTCCGCTTCGAGAATGGCGTTCGTATCCGCATACTCGCCGCTGATCACAGGGCTGACCTCTTTGGGATACGAGCGCAGCAGCCCGAGCCGGCCGACGTCGTGCATCAGGCCGAAGGTATAGGCGCGGTCGCCGGAGAAGTCGAAAATGGGCGAGATCTCCTCGGCGATCACGGCGCAGGCCGCGCTATGCCGCCAGCACTGACGGATCAACGGCCCGCCGTTCCCCAGGAAGGCTCGCATCGCCACCGTGATGGCCAGAGCCTTGATGCGCTCCAGGCCCAGCACCGCCACGGCGTGGCGCAGCACCTGCATTTTCGAGGCGAAACCAAACAGAGAGGAGTTCGCCAGGAAGAGGACCTCGGCGGCAAACGCCGGGTCGCCCATCATCACCTTGGCCAGCCGCTGCAGATCGATGTCCGGGTCCGCGGAAAGCGCCAGCACCTGGTTGGCGATGGAATGAAACGGAGGCAGGTTGCAGAGTTTCACCGGGATGGTCACGGTATCGGTTTGGAAATCCTGTTCCGTGGGAACTCCGGCGGGTTTTACAATAGCGGCCTCGGCCACGCTTTTTACGGTTTCGGGCATACCGTTACGTATCGGATGTTGGAGCCGGGATTTCGAGGTTGGCTTTGGTTAATGCGAACTTCAGTTAATAGGGCGTCTCCTGTATCGTGGGTGATACTTCATGTGGCAGGTGGTGCACGCGGTCACGATCTGTTCATTGAGAGCCAGCACAGCCTGCACATCTTTGGCGCGAACGGCCTTGACCGAGGCGACACCGGCTTCCACCAGCAGCTTGGCATCCTGCATCCAATCACCCTGGTCGCGGGCGCGGCCTTCCATCATGAGCAGGTTCCCGGATTCGGCGAGCATCAGCGCCTGCTTCTCGAGAGCGTTCCATTCGTTGTCGGTTTGAGGCGGTTTGCGCTCGATATAAAGGAGCGCGTCGGAGTACGGATAGGTAATGGCGAGCATGATCTGCGAGACGGTGGCTACCGGTTGAAAGGTGGGGGCCTGGGCGAGGGCTACGCCCGCGAGAAAAAACGAAGCCAAAGTTCGCATGCTTGCTCCGGCGAAGAAGTTTCTTCGTGTGGAGATTCTAGCATGCCTGCCAAACGGGGCTGCGGGTTTCCGAAATGCTGGATATCTGCGGTTGCACGGAGTCATAATTAGGGAATCTATGGAAAGGACGCATTTCGATGAACGACCCGTTCGTCGGCGCCTGGAAGCTCAACGTCGCCAAGTCGAAATTCGGTGGGCCGAGGAAGCCTCCCAAAGACCTAACGATCGTCATTCACGAAGAAGGTGACTACGCGGTCGATACCGTGAAGGGTGTAGCGGCTGACGGCTCTCCTATTTTCGACAAATATACTTTCCCGAATTCGGGAGGGGCCGTGACAGTTTTGGAGGGCGGAGGCGGTTTCCCGGCAGGAACGGCCGGCGTTCTAGCCGCGAGGAAATCGGATTCCCGAACGAAGGATTGGACGATCACCCTGCCGTCGGGCATGATCGTAACCGAACAAGACGTTCTTAGCGAAGACGGGAAAACGATGCTGATGACCGTCAAAGGTGCGGACGCGCAAGGTAATCGTTACGAAAGCGTGCAGGTATTTGACCGGCAATAGCGGCGGTTGCGGCCGGTGAACACGGGCCGGAACTCGCCAACTCAACAAACATTCGTCCCATTCCCCACAGTTCCCGTGCCGTAGACGAGGAACGCTCCCCAACTACTTTGTGTGCTGGCTCGACCCTCCCAGAAAATGCGGAACGAAGAGGAACGAACCCAATTTCCGCCAATGTGTCTGAAACCAAGTCAGATTCGTTGCGCAAAATGAAAGCCAAAAACGAACCCAACGAGGCCTCCGGCAGCCGCTATCTGCCAGCAGGCTGCGTGGCCACGCGGCGTTCCGGGGAAGCCTCCAACCGTTGTTGTATCATGGGGTGTACTTCATGAAGGCCTTACTGGACGCCCTCCAGCCGGACGATCAGGACTGGGAGCTGGCCCGGGCAATTGACCCCGCCCGTTTACCGGCACACATCGCAATCATCATGGATGGGAACGGCCGTTGGGCCAAACGGCGGCGCCTTCCGCGCGTGGCCGG
>Ga0335078_10011678_pt1 | contig 13028 bp, 10 predicted proteins | sample Lox_Sample_32_FD_206711 | JGI IMG/M metagenome (GOLD analysis project Ga0335078, IMG submission 206711) | Soil microbial communities from Loxahatchee National Wildlife Refuge, Florida, United States - Lox_Sample_3.2 | ecosystem: Environmental > Terrestrial > Soil > Wetlands | place: USA... | reverse complement strand
AGGGCCCCTTGCGGGGCATCGCTCCCGCGCTTGCGCGGGGAGCGACACTAAAAAAAGGGCCCCTTGCGGGGCATCGCTCCCGCGCTTGCGCGGGGAGCGACACTAAAAAAAGGGCCCCTTGCGGGGCCCTGTGTGCATAAGGTGGAGGATTCACGCCGCCGTTAAAGCCAAAGGGAGGAAAAACGGCGGCTGCGCACGTGTCTACTGAAGCCGTCGCAGGTGCTTATCTCAAGTAAAATGCCCGTAAATACGCCGATGGATTTATTTCGCATAAATGCGCATCATTTGAGTGAAATTTGCTCCGAGGGAACCCGCACATGCCATTCAAGCTCTATAACGCGCCGCAATCGACCTGCAGCCAGCGGGTTCGCTTTGTGTTCAACGGCAAAAAAATTCCATTCGACGAAGTGAAGCTCAACCTGCTCGAAGGCGACCAGCTCAAGCCCGAGTACCTCAAGCTCAACCCGAATGGGGTGGTGCCCACGCTCGATCACGACGGCGATATCGTCATCGATTCGACGGTCATCACAGAATATCTCGACGAGGTTGCGCCGGAGCAGAGCTTTACCCCGGAATCGCCGGTCAAGCGTGCCCGCATGCGCGCGCTGATGCATTTCATCGACGAAATGCCGGCGGCGGCCGTGCGCGTGCCGACCTTCAACCTCGCCTTCCTGCCCAGCTTCCAGAAGATGAGCCGCGAGGATTTCGTGGCCATGGCGGAATCGAAGCCGCTGCGCCGCGAATTCATGCTGACCATGGGGCAAACCGGCTTTCCGCAGGCCGAGATGGACGCGGCGCTTGCCCGCCTGCGCCGCTCCTACGAGCGCATGGACGCCGAGATCGAGGCGGGCGGCGGGCCGTGGTTGCTCGGCAAGGACATTTCGCTGGCCGACGTGACGGTGATGCCGGCGCTGGTGCGCATGCACGACCTCAACCTGCCCGGCTGGCTCGATCTGCCGCGCGTCGTTACCTGGTTCGACAACATCCGGGCGCATCCGGCCTTCGCACCGACCTTCTATCCGGGCTCGCTGCTCTCCGAGCGTTTCCCGCATTTGCGGGAAAAGACGGCGGCGCCGGCGTGAACCTTTTGGCGTCCGGGCGCCACCAAGATAGGCGGCGCCTTTGACCGCCGCCGACCTATGCCTAGGGGGTTGCCATGCGCTGCTCGATACCGTTGCTCGCCGCCGCCTGCCTGCTAGCCGCTTTGGCGGCGCCGGCCCGGGCGCAATCCGACGCCAACGCCGAAATCTGCGCCGCCGACGACGCCAGCGCCTTCTCGCCGGAACAGCGCATCGCCGCCTGCACCGCCTTGATCGACGCCGCCAAGGACAGGCCGCAGCGCTTGGCTGCCGTCTTGGTCAACCGCGGCGCCGCCTACTGGTACGCCAACAAGATGCAGCGCGCCTTCGACGATCTCGACCGCGCTATCGCGCTTGATCCGAACAACGCCCGCGCCTTCCGCGAACGTTCCAACGCCAACCGCTCGTCCGGCCGGCTCGACCGCGCGCTCAGTGACGCCAACATGGCGGTGCGGCTCGATCCCGCCGATGCGAAAGCCTTCGACTACCGCGGCAACGTGTTCAACAACAACCGGCAATACGACCGCGCCATCGAGGACTACAACGAGGCGCTGCGGCTCGATCCGAAATTCGCCCAGGCCTTCATGGATCGTGGCGTCGCCTATTATTTCAAGCAGGACTACCAAACCGCGATCAAGGATTACGACGAGTCGATCAGGCTCAATCCCCGGCACGCACGCGCCTACACCAATCGCGGCGCCGCTTACAAGAAACTCGGCATGGACGAAAAGGCGCTTGCCGACGAGAGCGAGGCGGTCAAGCTCGATCCGACCGTGCCGGAATATTTCGACAATCGCGGCTTGTCCTATCAGAAGAACGGCGACTACGACCGCGCCATCGCCGACTACAACGAAGCGATCCGGATCGAGCCCAAGGCGAACTTCCTCACCAACCGCGGCGACTCCTACCAGTTCAAAGGCGATTACGACCGCGCCATCGCCGATTACGACCGCGCCCTCAAACTCAATCCCGGCTTCTATCTCGCCTATAACAATCGCGGCGCCGCTTACCGCAAGAAGGGCGATCTCGATCGCGCCATCGAGAATTACGAGCAGGCGCTGCGCGTCAACCCGCGGTTTGACTCGGCGGCCGAGAATCTCGCCTACGTCCGCCAGGAACGCGACCGCCGCGACTCGCTCGCCAGCAAGCCCATGCTGCCGACCTTCGATTGCGACGCTGCCAAGCGCGCGGTCGAAAAAGCGATCTGTTCGGACCCCGATCTGATCCGGCTCGATCGCCAGATCGACGACGCCTACAAGGCCGCGATGAGCAAGCTCGACCGCGCCGGCATCGCGCGGCTGCGGCGCGAGCAACGCCGGTTCATCGCGACGCGCGACAAATCCTTCGGCCATCCCGACTATCAGCTCAAGCGCGAGCTGGAACGGCGGATGACCGTGTTGCGCGGCAAGGCCACGATGGACTGAGCCTGACGGCGCGCCCATGCGCGCCGCCGTGTCGATGCGGTTTAGTGTCCAGGAAAAGACGCCGCCGCGCTTACGCGGCCGCTTCGGCAACCGGCTTGTTCTTGCCGATGAGATCGACCTGGCGCTGCAGGGCCGCGATATCGGCGGAGCGCAGCGGCAGGTTCACGAAAACGCCGATGCGGTTCGACAGCATGCGGAACGTCTCGGCGTAGGCGAGGCGGATTTCCGCTTCGCTGCCTTCGGCAAAGGCCGGGTTCGGCACGCCCCAGTGCGCGAAGATCGGCTGCCCCTGCCAGACCGAATGCGGCAGCAGGGCGGCGCCTTCGCACACCGTGAAGATGAAATCGAAGCGCGGCGCCGCGTCGCCGACAAGCTCGTTCCAATTCTTCGGCCGGGCGCCGGCGACGTCGAAATTCGACCGCCGCAGCAGATCGACCGCGCGCGGATCGATCTCGCTGTGCGCGTTGATGCCGGCCGAAAAGGCCTGGAATTTGCCGTGGCCCTCGCGATTGAGGATCGCTTCGGCCATGATCGAGCGGGCGGCGTTGCCATTGCCCAAGAACAGAACCTTGTATTGCGGACCCCGATTGTCCATGACGGACTCCCCCAAGAGAATTGTGAACGGCGTCCACCGCTCCGGCCTTGATCCGAGGTGAAACCGGTGACGTTTTGAAGCGGCGGGTTGCGCCACTCTTAGAGGCAAAAAGTTAAATGCAACTTATCGGCTTTGTTCGACCGATGTCTGTCTTGCAAAAAATTTTTGCGCCAACCGATTGTGACAAACACAACGGTTGTGTGACGCGCGCGTCGCGCTGCGGCGGCGCGCCCGCGCTCTCGCGCGCGCCAGCCTCCGCAGCGCAAGATTTTATCGTGCGATTGCAGGCGCATGCGGCGGCTTCGCGCCGGCCGCGCGAAAGACTATCGTGATGGGTCCGCAAGCTACGGCGGACCGCCGGCCGCGCCGCGGATTTTTGCAATTACGGAGGCTTAACCAATGAATCCCATCACCTCGCTGGTCACCATCGTCCTCGCCCTCATCGGCGGCTTGCTGTTCACCGCCGGCCTGCAGCTCGCGGGCATCGCCTTCGGCGTGCTCGCCGTGCTCGTCGCGTTCTCGCTGAAGATGGCCAACAACTGGGAGCGCTTTGTCATCCTGCGCGCCGGCAAGCTGTCGGGCGTGAAGGGTCCGGGTCTGTTCATGATCATCCCGGTCATCGACGCCATCACCGCCGTCATCGACGAGCGCATCCAGACCACCGGCTTCAACGCCGAGCAGGCGCTGACCCGAGACACCGTGCCGGTCAATGTCGACGCCATCGTGTTCTGGCACGTGCACGACGCGCAGAGCGCCGCGCTCAACATCACCGACTACCGCTCGGCCATCGACCGCGTGGCGCAGACCTCGTTGCGCGAGACCATCGGCTCCTCGATGCTCACGCAGCTTTTGTCGGAGCGCCAGCAGGCCGACGAGGCGCTGCGCAATGAGATCGCGCGCAAGACCGCGACCTGGGGCATCTCGGTCAATTCGGTCGAGATCAGGGACGTCGCCATTCCGGTGGCGCTGCAGGACGCCATGTCGCGCCAGGCGCAGGCCGAGCGCGAGAAGGAGGCGCGCGTCATCCTCGGCTCGGCCGAGGCGGCGATTGCGCAGAAATTCGTCGACGCCGCCAACACCTACGCGTCAAACGCCGCCGCGCTGCACCTGCGCGCCATGAACATCATCTACGAGACGACCAAGGAGCGCGGCGCCACCATCCTGATGCCGACCTCGATGGTCGATTCGATGAGCGTGGCGCTGCCGGCGGCGATGATGGGGCAGAAGGATTTGGGCGGGGCGGCCGGAAAAAGTTGAGACCGGCGCGTCAGCCGGCTTTCGCGGCGGCGGGTGTGCGCGCCTTCTTCGCCGCTTCGAAGCCGTGCATGCCGCCATACCATTGGATGGCGACCACGGCGCCTTTGACCGGTTGCAGCAGGCCGAGCGTCATCGCCAGCGCGACCGATGGCCACAGCACCATGCTGACCCAGACCGGCGGACCGATTTCGGTTTCCACCGTCAGGATGATCGGCACCAGGATGTGGCCGACGATGACGATCACCAGATAGGCCGGAAAATCGTCGGCGCGGTGATGATGCAGTTCCTCGCCGCAACGCGGGCACCGGTCGGCGACCTTGAGAAAAGCGCGGAACATGCGGCCCTCGCCGCAGGCCGGACAGCGGCCGCAAAATCCGCGCCATAGCGCCCGCGCGGCGTTTGCCGGCAGGCGGGCCCGCATCGTATCTCGCGGCTCAATCGTCTCAACAGTCATCAAAAATCTTTGAATGAAAATGGGCCCGGCAGTAGCGGGGCCCATTGTCGTATTGCTTTGCTCAATACTTCGCGCTGATCGGCAGTTCCTCCGCCGGGAACAGCGTGATCAGGCGGCAGCCTTTGTCGGTGACCACGACCTCTTCCTCGATGCGCGCGGCGGAATAGCCGTCGGTCGCCGGGCAATAGGTCTCGATCGCGAACACCATGCCTTCCTTGAGCTCGGTCGGGTGATCCATCGACACCACGCGCGAGATGATCGGCCGCTCGTGCAGGTTTAGGCCGAGCCCGTGCGCGAACTGCAGGCCGAAGGCCGCCATCTCGTCGGGGAAGCCGAACTCGTTGGCCTTGGGGAAGACCTCGCAGATGTGCGCGGTCGAGGCGCCGGGCTTGATGCGCTCGATGGCGCCGTCGAGCCACTCGCGCGCCATCTTGTAGGCGTCGTGCTGGGCCGGCGTGGCGCGGCAGACGTTGAAGGTGCGGTAGTAGCAGGTGCGATAGCCCATGAACGACTGCAGGATGTCGAAGAAGGCCTGGTCGCCCGGGCGGATCATGCGGTCGGTGAAGTTGTGCGGATGCGGCGAGCAGCGCTCGCCGGAAATGGCGTTAACCGCTTCGACGTCATCCGAGCCGTGGGTGTAGAGGAACTTGTTGACCTCGGCGACGATGTCGTTTTCGCGCACGCCGGGCCGCAGCTTCTCGTTGACCAGGTCGTAGGCGCCGTCGACCATCGCCGCGGCGCGGTTCAACAGCGCGATCTCGTCGGCCGATTTCACCTCGCGCGCCGAGAGCATGATCTGCTGGCCGTCCTTGATCTTCAGCCCGCATTTTTCCAGTTCGAAGATCATCGGCGGCTCGATGATGTCGACGCCGATCGGCATCTTGGCGACGCCGGCGTCCTTCAGGATCGACGCCATCTCCTCGGCATGGCGCTTCATCAGGCCGAAGGCGGGATCGACGGTGCCGCGCAGGCCGACCAGGCCGGCCCGGCAATTCTCCGGCTTGAGCCAGGGCGAGTAGAGCTTGTGGTGGACGGCGGCGGAGCCGAAGTCCCACAGGATCGGATCCTGCCCGCGCACCAGCAGCGTCCAGCGCGACAGCTTGTCGCGCGCCCATTCGCCGATCTTGGTCGAGGTGACGTAACGGATGTTGTTGTCGTCGAACAGCAGCAGCGCGCCGAGATCGGAGGCTTCAAGCGCGGCCTGCGCGCGGCCGAGGCGATAGCGGTGCATGCGCCGGTAATCGACGCGCTCCTCGAAATCGACGCCCATGGTGCCGAGCACCGGCAGGTGGCGGCCCCAGTTGTAGCGCGGGTTGATGTCCTCGGCGGTGATCTTGATGGGCTCGCGCGTTCTCTCGTCCATGGCGTCCTCCTTATTGGCGGTCGGCTTGCCGGCCTTATAGCGGGTGGGATGGCGGCATTATAGGCCGCCTTCCCGGCAAATTCAGCGCACCGTTCGGCGTTTCGCGCAGGGCTTGACTTAAATACCGCTATGAATATAATCCTAGTTATCCGATCCGCCGAGGGCGCTTCATGAGGCGTCTTGAAGTGGGATCGGATGCGGCGCCCGCGGACAGGTTTCGCAGACCTGCACTCGGGCGGCGCCGGGGCTCCGCCCGGGGGCACCAGGACCCCCTGCGAGGAGCTCGCTGACGGCGGACCGCAAGGTCCGTCGAAAGTGCGGCCCGGTGCCGGAAAGAGAACGCCGCGTGTGGCGCGCCGAGAGGCGCCGCACCTCCCACAAGGAGGTGCGACACAGTAAAGATGGCCGCGCCGCTTGGCGCGCCACCTCCCTCGCATTTGGCGAGGGGACGGAAGGGGACTACGGCCTGCCCCGGGCCGCAAAGAATAGGGGCGATGACGCATGCGCGCTTTCTTATCCCTCCCCACAAGGGGGTAAGGATCACGCTACCTTCTTCCCCCACAATCTCGCCGAGGCAATATCGGCGCCTTCGCGGATCGCGCGCAGCTTGAGCCAGACCGCCGGCTCGATCACCCATTCGCGGTTGGTGAAGGTGCCGAAGCCGCAGTCGGTGCCGGCGATCACCCGCTCGCGCTCGCCGACCGCGCGCACCGCTTCCTCGATGCGCCGCGCCACCACTTCCGGATGCTCGACGAAATTGCTGGTGGTCTCCACCACGCCGGGAATGAGGATTATGTCCTTGGGCAGCGGATGCGTCTTGAACGCGTCGTATTCGTGCGCGTGACGCGGATTGGAGAACTCGATCGACAGCGCGCCGACATGGGCCTGGTAGAGCGCCGGCAGAATCTTCACCAGCGGAATGTCGTGGATGTGCGGGCCTTCCCAGTTGCCGTAACACACGTGCAGCCGCACGCGGTCGCGCGGAATGCCGGCGATGCCCTCGTTGATCGCCGCGACATGCCGCTCCACCGCCTTGACGAAGCCGCCGTCGTCGAGGTCGCGGTACATCATGGTGCGGTCCATGGCGAGATCGGGGGCGTCGATCTGCAAGAGCAGGCCGGCTTTGTGGATCGCCTGGTACTCGTTCTTCATTTCGCGCGCGAGCGCCGAGAGATATTTGTCCTGCGACCCGTAATAGGCGTCGAGCATGGTCGACGAAATGATGCCGGGCGAGGGCGCGGTCATAAACTGCTCGGCGAATTTCCCGGCCGAGATGGACTTGAAACGCGCGATCTCGCTCTCCAGCGGCTTGATATCGAGATATTTGAGCTCGCTTTGGCATTCCGGCGCGTTCTGCTGCTTGCTGACGTGCGGGAAGCGGCGCACCAGGCTCGCCACCAGCTCGGGAAATTCCTCGAATTCGCGGCCGCGCCGCCGCTTCGACACGCCGCCGAAGCCCGCCATGCGCTGCGGCACATAGGTCTGGAAGCCGACCCGCTGCTGTTCGCCGTCATTGCCGATATCGATGCCGGCGGAGGCCTGCTTCTCCACGACGTGGCGCACCGCTTTGTCCATTTCCGCGGCCATTTCGGCGGCGTCGAGCTTTTCCCCGGCCTCGCGCTTAACCAGCAGGTCGGACAGCTTCTCGTTGCGCGGCAGGCTGCCGACATGGGTGGTCAGAATGCGATCCCGGCTCAACAGCATGCGCTTGAACTCCCTAGCGTTTGAGTATTGACTTTTGTCATGGCCGGCCGCCGGCCGATCGTGACATTGACAAAAGACCCGAACTTTGCGGCGGTCGCCGCGCCGCATCTTACGGGCATCCCGGGGGGAAAAACATGGCTGATGCGCAAGCCCGTGCGGCAGTTGCGAGCGCACCCGAACTCGTGGGGGATGTCCCACGCAACTACAATTTCGCCGCCGACGTCCTGCGGTGCAACCTCGCCGCCGGCCGCGCGGAGAAGCCGGCCTACATCGACGGCCGCCACACGCTGACCTATCGCCAGCTCGCCGACCGGGTGGCGCGCTTCGGCGCGGCACTGCGCGGCCTCGGCATCCGCCGCGAGGAGCGTGTGCTCATGGCGCTGCTCGATACCGTCGACTGGCCGACCGCCTTTCTCGGCTGCCTCAAGGCCGGCATCATTGCCGTGCCGGTGAACACGCTGCTCACCGAGGACGACTACCGCTTCATGCTGGCCGACAGCCGGGCGAAGTGCCTGGTGGTGTCGGAAGCGCTGTTCCCGAAATTCGAGAAGCTGATCGGCGAAAGCCCGGACCTCGAGCACGTCATCGTCTCCGGCACCAATCCGCACGGCTACCGGCTGTTCGAAGACATCATCGGCGCCGACGAGCCGGAGGATTACACCGCGCCGACCACGGCCGACGACATGGCGTTCTGGCTCTACACCTCCGGCTCGACCGGCAAGCCGAAAGGCGCGGTGCACGTGCACGCGAGCCTCAAGCTCACCGCCGATCTCTACGGCACGCCGATCGCCGGCTACAAGGAAAGCGACGTCGTCTATTCGGTGGCCAAGCTGTTCTTCGCCTACGGCCTCGGCAACGCCATGACCTTTCCGCTCACCGTCGGCGCCACCACGGTGCTGCTGGCCGACCGGCCGACGCCGGACGGCGTCGCCGCGCTGTTGCGCCAGCATCCGGTGACGCTGTTCTGCGCGGTGCCGACCTTCTATGCGGCGTTCCTCGCGAGCGCCAACGCGCCGCAGACGTCGGAAGTCAAGATCCGCCGCTGCATCTCGGCCGGCGAGGCGCTGCCCGAGCAGATCGCCAAGCGCTGGAAGGAGCGCTACGGCATCGACATCTATGACGGGCTCGGCACCACCGAGATGCTGCACATTTATCTCACCAACAAGCCGGGCGAGACCAAATACGGCACCACCGGCAAGCCGGTGCCCGGCTATGAGATCAGGCTGATCGGCGACGACGGTACGCCGGTGACGCGCGGCGACCTGGGCGAGCTCTACGTGCGCGGGCCGACCAGCGCCATCATGTACTGGAACAACCGCGAGAAATCGCGCACCACGTTTCAGGGCGAGTGGACGCGCTCGGGCGACAAATATTTCCAGGACGAGGACGGCTACTACGTCTGCGCCGGACGGCAGGACGACATGCTGAAGGTATCCGGCATCTACGTCTCGCCCTTCGAGGTGGAGGCGGCGCTGTCCTCGCATCCGGAAGTGCTGGAGGCCGCGGTGGTCGGCTGGTTCGACGAGGAGCGGCTGGTCAAGCCGAAGGCCTTCGTCGTGCTGAAATTGCCCGACAAGGCGAGCGAGGAGCTGGCCCGCACGCTGCAGGACCACGTCAAGCATCTGCTGGCGCCGTACAAATATCCGCGCTGGATCGAATTCCGCAGCGAATTGCCGAAGACGGCGACGGGAAAGATTCAGCGGTTTAAGCTGAGGGCGGAAGATCGCGTATAAGTCCCGTCATGGCCCTCGCAGATTCCGGCTTTCTCGACGTCAGCGCGCAAAAACTTGAATACCGTATGATCGGCCCGCGGCCGGATGCGGCGCCGACGCTCGTGCTGCTGCACGAAGGGCTCGGCTGCGTCGGGCTGTGGAGCGACTTTCCCGACAAGCTGCAAAAGGCGACCGGCTGCGGCGTTTTCGTTTATTCGCGCGCCGGCTACGGCCAATCGTCGCCGGTAAAGCTGCCGCGGCCGCTCAGTTACATGCACGACGAGGCGCGCGAGACGTTGCCGCTTTTGCTCGACGCCATCGGCTTTCAGCGCGGCCTGTTGATCGGCCATAGCGACGGCGCCTCGATCGCGGCGATCTATGCCGGCAGCCATCAGGATCACCGCGTCGGCGGCCTGGTGCTGATGGCGCCGCATTTCTTCACCGAGGACATGGGGCTGGCTTCGATCGAAGAAGCACGCAAAGCCTACGCCACGAGCGATTTGCGGGTGCGTCTGGCGCGCTGGCATGCCGACGTCGACAATGCCTTCAAGGGCTGGAACGGCGCCTGGCTCGATCCCGATTTCCGCAACTGGGACATCACCGAATTCCTCGCCTATATCCGCGTGCCGGTGCTGATCGTGCAGGGCGAAGACGACCAGTACGGCACGGTGAAGCAGATCGAGGTGGCGCAAGAGGAATGTTATTGCCCGGTCGAAGTGGCGCTGCTTAAGGGCGCCCGCCATTCGCCGCAGCGCGACGCGCCGGAGGCGACGCTGAAGGCGATGTCGGATTTCATCACCCGCGTATTGGCGATGAACGGTTGGGTCAAGGCGGCGTAACCGATTGCAAAAACAAAATGGCCGGCACAGGGCCGGCCATTTCAGTCATTGCTGCAAAAGTTATTCCGCCGCCTGCTTGGCCGCGCTCGAGTGCGCGGACACCAGATAATCCATCGCCGCTTGCACGCCGCCTTTCTTGTGCGGAATGCCGGCAACGCCCAACGCCATTTCGGTCGCGCCGAGCGCGCCGATCATCATGGTGTCGTTGACGTCGCCGAGATGGCCGATGCGGAAATACTTGCCGGCATAGGCGCCGAAGCTCGCGCCGTAGGAGATATTGAAATTCTCCAGCGCCAGCGCGCGGAACTTGTCGGCGTCATGCCCGTCCGGCAGCAGGATGGCGGTGATGGTCGGCGAATACTGGCTGGCGTTCTTGTTGAGGTTCTCCAGTCCCCAGGCCTTGACCGCGCGGCGGGTCGCTTCCGCGAGGCGATGGTGCCGCGCGAACACGTTGTCGAGCCCTTCCTCGTGCAGCATGTCGATGCCGACGGCGAGGCCCTGCAACATCTGCGTCGCCGGAGTGTAGGGGAAGAAGCCGACTTTGTTCATGTTCAGCATCTCGTCCCAAGCCCAGAACGACTTCGGAATCTTCGAGGTCTTGTTGGCGGCCAGCGCCTTGTCGCTGACGGCGTTGAACGACATGCCCGGCGGCAGCATCAGGCCCTTCTGCGCGCCGCCGACGGACACGTCGACGCCCCATTCGTCGTGCCGGTAGTCGGTCGAGGCGAGCGAGGAAATGGTGTCGACGAAGAACAACGCCGGGTGATTGGCCGCGTCGATCGCCTTGCGGATGTCCGCGATCGGGGTCAATGCGCCGGTCGAGGTCTCGTTGTGCAGGACGCAGACCGCTTTGATCTCTTTGTTCTTGTCGTCGCGCAGTTTCGCTTCGATCGCCTTTGGATCGGCGCCGTTGCGCCAGTCGGTGGCGATGAATTCGGGCTTGAGCCCGATCTTCTCCGCCATCTTCTTCCACAGCGTGGCGAACTGGCCGGTCTCGACCATCAGCACGCGGTCGCCGGGCGACAGCGTGTTGACGAGAGCGGCTTCCCAGGCGCCGGTGCCGGTCGCGGTGTAGATGATCACCGGGTTGCTGGTCTTGAAGATGGTCTTGATGCCCTCAAGGCACTTCTTGGTCAGCTTGGCGAATTCCGGGCCGCGGTGATCGATAATGGGCGTGTCCATCGCCCGCAGCACGCGGTCGGGCAGCGGGGTCGGCCCCGGAATGTGAAGGAAATGGCGCCCGACCGGACGCGAGGAATTCTTGGCCATTGGCATTCGCTCCTAAACCGCAGCTTTGCAAAGGATATTCGTGGCTTAACCGCAAGCCGGTCCCGGCGAGGGAGCGGCGCTTGTGGCGTTGAACTATGAATGCAACAGTGCGGTCAAGCGGTTTTCCGCACGGCAAACAAGTCCTCCATGGATAGGCTAAACGCGGCTAAAAAAGGACCTGCAGCGTGGCGGTGGTAAGGCCCGGCCTGGAGCGGCGGCTGAAGGCCGAACTGAGCGGGGAGGTGCAATTCGACCGCTTCACCCGCGGCCGCTACGCCACCGACGCATCCCATTACCAGATCGTGCCGGTCGGCGTGGTCGCCCCGCGCACGATCGAAGAAGCCGAACGGGCGATAGGAATTGCCCGCGGCGAAGGCGTCAGCGTGCTGGCGCGCGGCGGCGGCACCTCGCAGGCCGGGCAGACCGTCGGCGACTCGCTGGTCGTCGACTGCTCCAAATACCTCACCCGCATCCTCGCTCTCGACATCAAAGGCGCGCGCTGCACGGTCGAACCGGGCATCGTGCTCGACGAGCTCAACCGCCAGCTCAAACCGCACGGGCTGTGGTTCCCGGTCGATATTTCCACGGCGTCCCGCGCCACCATCGGCGGCATGGCCGGCAACAATTCCTGCGGCGGGCGTTCGCTGCGCTACGGCACCATGCGCGACAATGTGATCGCCATCGAAGCGGTGCTGGCCGACGGCACGCTCGCGCGTTTCGGGCCGATCGGTGGCAGCCTCAACGATGTGCCGGTTCCCATGCGGCCGCTCGCCAAGGACCTCTTGGCGATCGGCGCGCGCGAAGCCGACGAAGTCGCCGCGCGCTTTCCCAAGGTGCAGCGCCGTGTCGGCGGCTACAATCTCGACGCGCTGGTGCAAGGTTCGTATCTTGGCAAGAACGATATCAATCTCGCGCACCTGCTCGTCGGCTCGGAGGGCACGCTCGGCTTTTCCACCCGCATCGAACTGAAGCTCGCGCCGCTGCTCGGCCGCCGTGCCGTCGGCGCCTGCCACTTCGGCAGCTTCCGCGAGGCGATGAACGCCGCGCAGTCCATCGTGCACCTGCTGCCGATCGCGGTGGAATTGATCGACCGCACCATGATCGCGCTCGCGCGCGAGATCCCGATCTTCCGGCCGACGCTGGAGAAATTCGTGCGCGAAACGCCGGAGGCCATCCTGCTGGTCGAGTTCGGCGAAGCCGATCACGAGGAAAACCTGCGCCGGCTGCGCCGCCTCAAGGACATGATGGGCGACCTCGGCTTTGCCTTCGACAAGAGCGGCGATAAATGGGGCGGCATGGTCGAGGTCTTAAGCCCCGAATTGCAGGCGGCGA
>Ga0335078_10011677_pt1 | contig 13029 bp, 14 predicted proteins | sample Lox_Sample_32_FD_206711 | JGI IMG/M metagenome (GOLD analysis project Ga0335078, IMG submission 206711) | Soil microbial communities from Loxahatchee National Wildlife Refuge, Florida, United States - Lox_Sample_3.2 | ecosystem: Environmental > Terrestrial > Soil > Wetlands | place: USA... | reverse complement strand
CCCGCCGGGGCCGCCCCGGCCCCAAGCCGCTCAGACGCGCGCGGTGTCCTTCTGGAACCGCCAGACCGCGCCGGCCACGAAGATCGCCAGCCACACGACGACGTTGACCGGCCAGTACCACGGAATGCTGCCACCCAGCATCGGCGCGTGCACGAGCTGGTTGAGCCCGTACAGCGGCGTCCACTTGGCGATTTCCTGGATCGCGTGCGGGTACTGGCTGAGCGGGATGAACAGGCCGCCGGCGAAGGACAGCAGCGTCAGCAGCAGCGACATCAGCTGCATGACGTTCTCGGTCGGTAGCAGGTAGCCCATGAACAGCCCGAACGCGGCGAACAGCAGCGATCCGATCCAGACGCACAGCGCGGTCACGACCCACAGGTAGCCCGGCATGGACGCCTTGTTCGTGAGGAGGCCCACGATGTTCACGGCGATCACCGAGCCGGCCCCGAGCACTAGCGCGGTCAGCACCTTCATCGCGATGTAGGCGGCCGGTGACAGCGGCGTGAGCCGCAGCTGCCTGCTCCAGCCCTGGGCGCGCTCGATCGACACCATCGCGCCGCCGAAGGTGGTGGCGGCCACCGCGCCGTACAGCTCCAGGCTGATCATGACCAGCGCGGAGGTGTTCCCGTGCGCGCCGGGTCCGGCCGGCAGCAGCGCGTACGCGCTGTTGAGGCCGAACAGCAGGAAGAAGATCACCGGGAACGCCATCGTGATGATGACCGTGCGGCGGTTGCGCAGCAGCCGGCGGATCTCCAGCCTGAGCGCGGTCAGGTTGAAGCCGCCGAGCGGCGGGACGCGCCGCGCGCTCAGGTCGGGCAGCACGGGCGGGTTGACGGTGCTCATCAGATCGTCTCCATCGTCTTCACGTCGGCGGCGGCCGCCGGCGCGTCGGTATCGTCGCCGGTCAGCGCGAGGAAGGCCTCCTCGATGCCACGCGCGGCGATCTCCAGGTCACGCGCGCCGGTCTCAGTCAGCAGGTAGCGCGCGGCCGCGTCGCTGTCGTTGGTGTGAATCAGCACGGTGTCGCCGCGCACCTCGAGCGACTCCACCCCGGGCAGCGCCTGCAGCGCTGCCTCGTCGGCGCCGGGCAGGGTCGCGCGCACGGTGCGCCCGGCCGCCATGGCCTTGATCTCGGCGGCGGTGCCGTCGGCGACGATCCTCCCGTGCCGGAGCAGGATGATGCGGTCGGCGTAGGCGTCCGCCTCCTCCAGGTAGTGCGTCGCGAACAGCACCGTCCGGCCCTGCTCGGCATCCTTGCGGATCGCCGCCCAGAAGCTGCGCCGGCCTTCGACGTCCATGCCCGTAGTCGGCTCGTCCAGGACCAGCAGCTCAGGATCGGACAGCAGCGCGAGCGCGAACCTCAGCCGCTGCTGCTCGCCGCCCGAGCACTTGGCCACCCGGCGGTCGGCGATCTCGCCGATGCCGGCCCGGCTCAGCACCTCGCGGGTCTCCTGCGTGTGCGCGAACAGGCTCGCCGTGTACTCGACGGTCTCGGCCACGGTCAGGTCCTTGAGCAGGCCGCCGGTCTGCATTACGGCCGAGACGAGGCCGCGGCTGATGGCGTGCCGCGGGTGCATGCCGTAGACCGTCACCTCGCCGGTGGTCGGCTGCGACAAGCCCAGGATCATGTCGATCGTCGTCGTCTTGCCCGCGCCGTTGGGGCCCAGGATCGCGACGATCTCGCCGGACTCAACCTCGATGTCGACGCCGCGCACTGCCTGGACATGGTGAAAGTTCTTGTGGATACCCGTCAGCTTCACTGCTAGCGATGTGGGGGTCGTTACGGTCATGCCCCTATGCAATCAGGCGATCGCGACGGCCGGGTAAACCTGTCGTCACGACCTGACCATGACGGCTGTCATGGTCCCGGCGGGTCCGCCCGCTAGCCGCCCAGCCGGCTGGCGAAGTCCGCAGGCACCACGAGGTCGGCCTGACTCAGCTCGGTGACCGCGGACCTGCCGAGGCCGAGCAGCGCGGAATCGATGCCGTTCCTCAGGATGTCGAGGACATTCTCGACGCCCGCCTGCCCGGCGGCGGCCAGCCCCCACAGGTAGGCCCGGCCGATCAGCACGGCGCGGGCGCCGAGCGCGAGCGCCTTGACCACGTCGCTGCCGCGCCGCACGCCGCCGTCGAGCAGGACCTCGATCTGGCCGCCGACGGCGTCGGCGATCGCGGGCAGCGCGCGGATGGTGGCGGGCGTGCCGTCGAGGTTGTTGCCGCCGTGGTTGGAGACCGATATCGCGCTCACGCCCGCGTCGACCGCCCGCTTCGCGTCGTCCACCCGGATGACGCCCTTGAGCAGGAACGGCGCGTCCCACTGCGCGCGCAGCCAGGCGACGTCGGCCCAGCTGGGCGGCGGGGTCTGCATCCACTCGCCGTAGGCGGCGAAGAATCCGGGCGCCGGAGCGGGCGGGATCGTCATGTTCGGCACGGCCAGCTCGGGCAGCCTGCCGGTGCGCAGGTACGCCGCGAGCCAGCGCGGCCTGCGAAGCCCTTCCGGCGCGTGCCGCAGGATCGTGCGCAGGTCATTGCGCTCCGGAATCTTCGGGCTGCCCCAGTCACGTGAGTGCGAGAACGTCCAGTCCAGGGTCAGGATCAGGCCGACCGCGCCCGCCGCCCTGGCTCGCTCCAGCCGCGCCAGGATCGCCTCGCGCGAGCCGCACCAGTAGATCTGGAAGAAGGTCCGCGGGTTGGCGGCCACGACCTCCTCCACCGGCTTGCTGGCGAACGAGCTGAGTCCCATCGCGGTGCCGCGTGCCGCGGCGGCACGCGCCACCGCCACCTCGCCGTCCGGGTGCACGGCCTGCACGCCGGTCGGGGAGATGATCACCGGGAGCGACACCGGCTGGCCGAGCACGGTGGTGGCCAGATCACGCTGCGGCGACAGGTCCGCGACGTGCGGCGCGAAGCCGAGCTCGGCGAACGCTGCGACGTTCTGCGCCAGCGTCTGGCCGCGCTCCGAGCCCGCGAGCAGCGCGCCGTAGACGGACGGCGGCAGCCGCCTGCGCGCCCGGCGCTGCGCCTCGGCAACTGACTCAAACCACGTGCTGCTCATCGGCGGTGTTCCTCTCTCGCGTCACTCGCAGCGGCCGCCACGACACCTTCGGGGTGACCGGGGCGAGCGTGCGGGCCCGGGCGCAGCCGGCCCAGACCCCGCTGCCGTAGGCGATGTCGTCTGCGATGCAGCCGGCCGCGAACGGGGCCGGGCCGAGATCCCGGCTGCCGCGCCGCCAGGTGTCGATCGGGGGACCAAGCAGCAGCGACGCGACTGCCGCGCGCCTGGCCCAGCGCCTGGCGCGGCTGCCGCCGCCGGGCGCGACCAGCGCCAGCGCGAGCGCGGGAGCCGCGAACTGCGTCGCGTACCGTCCCGCCCCGAGCCAGGTCTGCCTGACCGCGGTGGCGGCGCCGGCCGCCACGCCCTCGGCCGGGAGCCCGGCCCGGCGGACGCTCCGGCCGAGCGTCAGCCAGCTGCCGGCGACGGCTGCCGCCGCGAGCGCCGGCCGTCCAGCCAGCGCGGCCGCGACCGCTGCCGCGGGCCACGGGTGCAGCACGAGCGGCGCTATCTGTCCCGGGTGGCGGCGGGCCAGCGGTGCGGCCGACGTGCCGTACCGGAACCGCCTGGACAGCAGGCCCGGCCACGTGCACGGGCCGTCGTGCGGCACCTCGACGTCCGGGGCGTAGCGGATCCGCCAGCCAGCCTCGTGCAGCCGCCAGATCAGGTCGACATCCTCGCCGTAGCGCAGGGCCGGATCGAAGACCGGCCCGGCACCCGCGGCGCTCAGCAGCGCGCTGCGCCGGACGAGCAGCGCGGCGGTCGGCACGTAGGAGACCCTCGTCATCGGCACCACGCGCGCCTCGGCACCGCCAAGATCGAGGCTGCCCCGCGCCGCCGCGTACCGCGCCGCCGCGGAACCCGGGCCGGCCGGCGCGACAATCCGGGGGGCGACTGCGGCGACGAGCGGATCGGCCAGGTGAGCCGCCAGCCTCTCGATCCAGCCCGGTGGCGGCGCGCAGTCGCTGTCGAGAAACGCGACAATGTCGGTGCCGATGCCGGCCAGGCCGGTGTTGCGCGCGGCGCCGGGCCCGCCGGATTCCGCCCGCCGGATAAGCACCGCGCCGCGGCGGGCCGCGATGCGCGCCGTTGCTTCCGGTGCGGCGGAACCGTCGTCGACGACGAGCACCGGAAAACGCCCGCCGACGGCGGCCAGGCACTGGTTCAGGGCGGCCGGCCGGTCCCTGACCGGGACCAGCACGGTGACGTCCGGGATCGCGGCCACAGCCGCGGCCGGCGGGCGCGGGTGGGCCAGGCCCGCGTCGGTGAGACGGCGCGCAAGCACCCCGGCGGGCGCGGAGCAGACCGGTCCGGCCCGCAGTTCGGCGAGCGCGACCAGACCGGCGGCCGACAGCCGCATCGCCCTGGCTGGCGTGCCACCGAACAGCACGTCACCGCCCAGCTGCTTCGTCGCCGGATCCAGCTCGATCCCGAACCCGGCCGGGAGCGGCGGCACCGTAGCGCCGGCCCGCGGACCAGTGCCGCCCGGTACCCCGGTGCTGCCGGGCCGCCCGGCGCCGCGCGGTGCGGCCGTCATAGCGCCAGGCCGCCGTCGACGGGCACGATCGCGCCGGTCATGCCGCTGCTTGCCGGGCTCGCGAGGAACGCGAGCACGGCGGCGATCTCTTCCGCTGCGAGCAGCCGGCCGGCCGGCTGCTGCGGGCCGAACTCGGCGGCGTCGGCCAGCCCGTACAGCCGGGCGCTCTGCGCCAGCATCGCGGTGTCGGTCGAGCCGGGGCTGACTGCGTTCGCGGTCACGCCCGACGGCCCGAGCTCGGCCGCCAGCGCACGGATGAACCCGGCTACTCCCGCCTTGGCCGCGCAGTAGGCGGCCAGCATCGGCAGTCCCCGGCTGGCGGCCGCCGATGCCACCGCGAGGAACCGGCCGCTGCGCGGCTGCGGCCGGCGCAGCAGCGCGGGTACTGCGGCCGTGGCCAGGTTCAGGACGCCCGCCAGGTCGATGTCCAGCACGGCTTGCTGCTGCGCGGCCGGAAGCTGCCACTGCGGCACGCCGCCCGCGATCACACCCGCGCAGGCGATCGCGGCGTCCACGCCGCCCCAGCGGCGCTCGGCCTCGGCAACCGCGGCGGTCAGCGCGCTCACGTCGCGGACGTCGGCCTGGTGCGCCGCGACCCGGCCGGCGGGACCGGCGGCGACTGCCGCCAGGTCCGCGGCGGTGGCCAGCGGGTACGAGACGGCCGGGTCGTCGCGCGCGCGGTCCACGGCAAGCACGCACCAGCCGTCCGCGGCGAGCGCACGGACGGTCGCGGCGCCGATGCCACGGGCCGCGCCGGTCACGACCGCTACCCGGCCGGGTCCGGTCACCGCGGTACAGGCGGGAGGTCGGGCCGGAACCCGGCCAGCGGGCTCTGATCGCAGGCCCGGTCCGGGACGCCAGCCCGCCCCGCAGTCCCAGCCCCGTCCGGGGCGCCGGCCGCGGGACGGGCGCCGGCCGCGGGACGGGCGCCGGCCGCGGGGCGGGGGCCGATGCGCACCGGGACCGGCCTGCGGCCGCGATGCGAGTGGTCGCCGGACGGGCGCGGGACCTCGCCGGCGGACGCCGCGAGTGCCTGCTCGCCAAACCCGCGGACGCACTCGGGATCGGGACCGTCCAGCGGCAGCCCGGTGAAGAACTTGGCGGCCATGCAGCCGCCCTGGCACGCGTCGTAAGCCGAGCAGGAGGCGCAGGCCCCGCCGGACTGCTCCGTCCGCAGGCTCGTGAACAGCTCTGAGCTGCGCCACACACGCGCGAACCCGCCCGGCGCCCTGACGTTCCCGGCAAGGAACGCGTCATGGATGGCGAACGGGCACGCGTACACGTCGCCGACGGGATCGATGAGGCAGACCACGCGGCCGGCGCCGCACATGTTGAGGCCAGGCAGGCCCTCGCCGAAGCCGGCCAGGTGGAAGAACGAGTCGCCGGTGAGCACGCTCTCGCCGCGGGCCACGAGCCAGTCGTAGAGCTGCCGCTGCTGCGCGGCCGTCGGGTGCAGCTCGTCCCAGACGTCGGCGCCGCGGCCGGAAGGCCGCAGCCTGGTGATCCGCAGCTGCGCGCCGAAGCGGTCCGCGATCGCCCTGAACGCGTCGAGCTGGTCTACGTTGTGCCTGGTCATCACCACCGAGATCTTGAATCCGGCGAAGCCGGCGTCGGCCAGGTGCTGCATCGCGCGCAGTGCGGTGGCGTAGGAGCCCGGCCCGCGGACCGCGTCGTTCACCTCTGCGGTGGCGCCGTCCAGCGATATCTGCACGTCCACGTAATCGCTCGCGGCCAGCCGCGCGGCGATCTCCGGCGTGATCTTCACGCCGTTGGTGGAGAACTTCACGCCGACGTGGTGCGCGGTCGCGTAATCCAGAAGTTCCCAGAAGTCGGCGCGTACCGTCGGCTCACCGCCGCCGATGTTGACGTAGAAGACCTGCATGCGCTCCAGTTCGTCGATGACGCGCTTGCACTCCTGCGTGCTCAGCTCGCGCGGGTCGCGGCGGCCGGAGCTGGACAGGCAGTGCACGCAGGACAGATTGCAGGCGTAGGTGAGTTCCCAGGTCAGGCAGATCGGCGCGGCCAGTCCGTGCCGGAACTCCTGGACCAGGGACGGGGCGGCAGCCGTCATCAGTCTTTCCTCGGGCAGATCATCCGCCCGGCCGCGAGCGTGGCCAGGGCGCGGGAGTAGGCGGGCAGGTCGGATTCGGCCAGCCCGGCGGCCTGGCAGGCCGCGCGCGCGCTCGGCTGGCTGCTCAGCGAGCTCACTACCGTAAGCAGCGCCCGGGTCTTGAGGAACGACAGGCGCCTGGTGCCGAAGTGATACAGCAGCGCGCCGAACCGCTCCGGCCGCACCGATACCTGGGGATGCAGCTGCCAGCCGGCATCCAGGTCGAACGCGGTCTCCTGCCAGGCCCGGGCGGCGCTAGTAGACACCGCACATTCCGTCGATCGAGATCTCCTCGACCAGCAGGTCATCGGCGAGGACGTCGGCCGCCGGCAGGGTGGCGACCTCGGCAGCGGCAAGCTCCTCGGCAGCGGCAAGCTCCTCGGCAGCGGCAAGCTCCTCGGCAGCGGGCGGGTCGAGCAGTTCCGTGGCGCTCTCGGGCATGGGTGCTCCTTAGTTTCGGCACAGTGTGACGAATAGCGAGTACATTAATCGTCACCCGATGACGTAATCAATACCCGCGGGCGGAGTTGATCACGGTCATGCACGCAGCAGGCACCGCGCCCCAGGCCAGGGAGCCGGCGCCGGCCGGGGCCAGCCCGCCGGCCGGGGCCAGCCCGCCGGCCGGGGCCAGCCCGCCGGCCGGGGCCAGCCCGCCGGCCGCGGCGCCCCCCAGGCGCGGCCGGCCGCGGGGCACCAGCGCGAGGGAACTCGAGCTGATCTCGCTGCGGCTCTTCACCGAGCTGGGCTTCGAGGAGACCACGGTCGAGCGGATCGCGGCCGAGGCCGGCGTGAGCAGGCGGACGTTCTTCCGCTACTTCGACTCCAAGGCCGACGTCCTATGGGGTGCATTCGACGAGGAGGTGCGGTCGCTGCGGGCGGCGTTCGCGGCGGTGCCGGCGACGGCACGGCTGCTGGACGCGATCCGCCAGGTCGTAGTCGGCGCGAACCGCTACCGAGCCGATGACGTCCCGGAGCTGCGCACCCGGATGAACCTGATCAGCTCCGTGCCCGCGCTGCAGGCCAGCTCCGCCCACCACTACGACGCCTGGGAACGGGCGGTGAGCGACTTCGCGGCGGCCAGACTCGGACAGCGAGGCGACGAGCTGATCCCGCTGGCGATCGGCCGGGCCACGCTCGCCGTCTGCCGCGCCGCGTACGACAGCTGGGCGGACCGTGCCGACGCCGACCTGACCGTCTACCTGGACGAGGCACTGAGCGCGCTCGCTACCGGCTTCCAGGTCACGGATGGCTGAACGGCCACGGTTGTCCACAGTCGCCAACGGCTGGCGGACTAACGTGGAGTGTTTGGTGGCTGCCAGCCACCAAACACTCCACGTTGACATGATCGGGATTGCCCAGCGCGCTGAGAGGATGTCATGGAGAGCCCCGTTAGCCTGTCGACGCCCGCCCCGGCCGACCGCGACGAGTTCCTCGAGGCGGCCAGGGTCAGCAAGCCGACCGTGCTGCCGTGGGTCGACCCGGCCGACACGCCGGAGCGCTATGCCGCCTACCTGGACCGGGCCGCCCGGGACGAGTTCGCCTGCTTCCTGATCCGGCACAGGGACTGCGGCAGGCTCGTTGGCTTCGTCAACATCAACAACATCGTCCGCGGCGGGTTCCAGTCCGGTTACCTGGGCTACGCGGGCTTCGCCACGCACGCGGGCAAGGGGCTGATGTCCGCCGGCGTCGCCGCTGTCGTCAGCACCGCGTTCACGGAGATCGGCCTGCACCGGCTCGAGGCGAACATCCAGCCGGCCAACGAGCGGTCACTCGCCCTGGTACGGCGGCTCGGCTTCCGGCGCGAGGGCATGTCGCCGCATTACCTGATGGTCGACGGCCAGTGGCGTGACCACGAGCGGTGGGCGATCGTGGCCGACGAGTGGCGGCCTGCGTAGCGCGAGCCACGCGCTAGCCCTTGCGGCCAGCGCGCACCAGCTAGCCAGGCGAACGCACGGCCCCGCGAACGCCAGCCCCGCGAACGCCAGCCCCGCGAACGCCAGCCCCGCGAACGCCAGCCCCGCGAACGCACGGCCCCGCGAACGCCAGCCCCGCGAACGCCAGCCCCCGCGAACGCACGGCCCCGCGAACGCACGGCCCCGCGAACGCCAGCCCCGCGAACGCCAGCCCCGCGAACGCGAGCCTGCCGGCGCACTTACCCGGCGAAGGCGTCCTCCGGCGCGCTGCGCGCCAGCCCCGCGATAGATCCGAGGGCGGCCGCGAGCGCGGGCAGCGACGGCGAGGCCAGCGCGATCCGCACCGCGTTCGGCGCCTGGCCGGGACTGACCGCGAACGCGGCGGCCGGCGTGAGAGCGATCCCCATCCGGGCTGCGGCTGCCACGAACGTGTCGGCTCGCCACTGGCCGGGCAGCTCAAGCCAGCAGTGATAGGACGCCGGGTCGGCGCGCACGGTCAGCCCGGCGAGCCTGGCCGCCGCCAGTTCCTGCCGCGCCGCGGCGTCGGCCCGCTTCCGCTCGGTGAGCGCCCGCGCTGTGCCGTCCGCCATCCAGCAGGCCGCCGCCGCGAGCGCGAACCCGCTCGCGGTCCAGCCGCCCGACCCGATGGCGGCCGCGACCGGCTCGGCCAGCGCGGGCGGCACCACCGCGAAGCCGACGGTTAGTCCGGGCGCGACGCGCTTGGACAGGCTGTCGATGTAGATCGTGCCGCCGGGTGCGTGCGCGGTCAGCGGGGCCGGCTCGTCCCGAAGGAACGCGTATACGGCATCCTCGATCGCGCAGATGCCGAGGGCGGCGAGCAGCGCGCCGATCTCGGCGCGACGCGCTGGCGGCATCGTCATGCCCAGCGGGTTATGCAGCGTCGGCTGCAGGTAGATCGCGTGCAGCGCGGCCCGCCGGTGTGCCGCCCTGATCCCGTCGGGGACCAGCCCGGCCTCGTCAACGGGAATGGGTACGAGGTGGACGCCGAGCCTGGCCGCGATGCGCTGTGCGAGCGGGTACGTGATCGCCTCGACACCTAGCCGCCCGCCGGGGGGCACGAGGGCGGCGACGGCGGCCGCGATGGCCTGCTTCCCGCTGCCGGTGAACATCACGTCATCCGCCCCGGGCCGCCACCCTGCCTTCCCCGCGAACGCGGCGGCCAGCTCCCGGACCGCCGCGCTCCCGGCCGGGCCAGCCGGCAGCTGGGCTGCCGCCATCGACTCCGGCCGCAGCACGCGGGCGGTGCTGGCGGCGAGCGCGGCATGCTGGTCGGGCAGGATCGGGAAGTTGTACGCGAGATTGACCAGCGATTCGCCCGGCGCGAGCGACTGCTCGCGATGTCGTTCGGCCGGCCGGCCTGCCCGTACGAACGTGCCGCGGCCAACCTCGCCGCCGACAAGCCCGCGGCGGCCGAGCTCCGCGTAGACCCGCGCGGCGGTCGACGCGGCGATGCCCCTGCTCGCGGCGAACTCGCGCTGCGGCGGCAGTCTGTCGCCCGGTCGCAGCCGGCCGGCCTCGATGTCCGCAGCCAGCCCGGCCGCGATGCTCAGATAGTCGACCACGGCAGGCAGCATATTGCACCGAGAGCATTTTCGCATTTGCACCGATCTAAATCGAGCGTCTACGATGCCGCAGAGGGCGGGACGGCGCCCGGACAGGAGGATCGGCGCAGGTGCCACGCTGGCAGTCGGGGACCGCGGCAATTGCCTACGACGACCAGGGCGAAGGGTCGCCCGTTGTGCTCGTGCACGGGCACCCGCTCGACCGCTCGATGTGGCAGCCTCAGATCACGTGGCTGGCCGGCCACGGGTTCCGGGCCATCGCGCCCGACCTGCGCGGGTACGGGCAGAGCTCGGTGCAATCTGGCTCTTGCACCCTGGACGTCTTCGCCCGTGACATCGCCGGCCTGCTTGACGAACTCGGGCTGGGCCAGGCCGTAATCTGCGGGCTGTCCATGGGCGGGCAGATCGCGCTGGAGTTCACCCGGCTGTATCCCGGCCGCGTGCGGGCTCTCGTGCTCGCGGACACCTCGGCCCCTGCCGACACCGAGGACGGGGCCCGCGGCAGGCACGCCACCGCCGACCGCCTGCTAGCCGACGGCATGGCGGGCTATGCCGCCGAGGTACTGCCGAAGATGATCAGCGCGCGGACCATCGCCCGCCAGCCGTCCGTGGCGGCCCGCGTGCTGGAGATGATGCGGGCGGCAGATCCCGCGGGGGCCGCCGCAGCCCTGCGCGGCCGGTCCGCGCGGCCCGACTACCGGCCGCTGCTGCCCGCCATCACGGTCCCCGCGCTGGTGGTGGTCGGGGCCGAGGACGAGTTCACGCCACTCCCGGACGCCCGGGTGCTCGCCGCCGGGATCGCGCGATCCGCCCTGACGGTCGTGCCCGGTGCTGGCCACCTGCCCAACCTGGAGCAGCCAGGCACGTTCAATCACGCGCTGGCGGACTTCCTGGCGGGGCTGACACCGGCCGGGCCGGCCAGGATAGGCGCATGACGAGACATCCGGGGTGGTCGGCCGAGTCGTCGCTGGTGCACGCGGGCTCGCCGCGCGACCTGGCCGAGCCCCTAGTCGCCCCGCCGGCTCTGACCAGCATTTTCGTCAGCGCCGGCGACCCAGCCGCTGGTCCCGGCTATGCGAGGAACGGCAACCCCACCTGGACCGCGGTCGAGGAGGCGCTCGGCGCGATCGAGCAGGCCGAGGCCGTGCTGTTCGGCTCGGGCCAGGCCGCCTCGATGGCGCTCATGCTCGCGCTGGCGAGCGGACGGGACCGGATCCTGCTCCCGCGTGACGGTTACTACAACGCCAGGGTGCTCGCGGCGAGACTGCGCCCGCACGGCGCCGAGCCGGTCGCCGTCGACCTGCAGGATCTCGGCGAGATCGAGCGCGAGCTTGGCCGCGGCCCCGCACTGCTGTGGGCAGAGACGCCGACTAACCCGCTGCTGCGCGTCGCGGACCTGCGCGCGCTGGCCCGGCTCGCCGCCGCCGCGGACGCCCCGATGATCGTCGACAACACGGTCGCGACCGGCGTGCTGCAGAAGCCGCTGGAGCTCGGCGCGAACGCCTCGCTGTGCTCACTGACCAAGTCCGTCGCGGGCCACTCCGACCTCATCATGGGCGCGGTCGTCACCAGAGATCCGGCGCTGGCGGCCGAGCTGCGCACGTGGCGGACGCTCGGCGGCGGCATCGCCGGGCCGATGGAGAGCTGGCTCGTCCTGCGCAGCCTGAAGACCCTCCCGCTGCGGATCGCACGGCAGTCGGAGACCGCGCTGCGGATCGCCACCTGGCTGGCGGGCCACCCGCGGGTGACCGCCGTGCATTACCCCGGCAACTGCGAGCCGACGCTGGCGCTCGCCCGCGCCCAGATGCCCGGCGGGTTCGGCCCGCTGCTGTCGTTCGAGGTGGCCGGTGGTGCGGCCGCCGCGGACGCGGTGGTGGCGGCGGCGGGGCTGATCGTGCCCGCGACCAGCTTCGGCGGCGCCGAGTCGACCTGGGAAAGGCGCGGTCGCTGGCCGGGCGAGCAGGCCCCCGAGTCGCTGATCCGGCTGTCGGCGGGCCTCGAACCCGCCGACGACCTGATCGCGGACATCGAACAGAGCCTGGGATGACGGACTACGCGCGCTTCGCTCGCTTCTACGACCAGATCATGGGCGATCGCAGCGAGGAGGTGGCGCGGATCCAGTCCTACATCGCGGCCTTCCGCCCGGACGCGGAGTCGCTGCTGGAGCTCGGCTGCGGCACCGGCGCGCTGCTCGCCGATCTTGCGAGGTCCTACCAGGTCACCGGCCTGGACCGGTCGCCGGAGATGCTCGCGATCGCGGCCTGCCGGGTGCCGTCCGCGCGGCTCGTCACCGGCGACATGACGAGCTTCGCCCTCGCCGACCGGTTCGACGTCGCGATCTGCATGTTCGACACGCTCAATCACGTGCCCGACTTCGGCGGCTGGCAAGCCCTGTTCCGCTGCGTGCACGAGCATCTCAGCGACGACGGGCTGTTCATCTTCGACGTGAACACCGCCGGGCGGCTGCGGCGGCTGTACGGCGGTCCGGCTTACCTGGCTGAGTTCGACGGGAACTTCGTCCTCATGACCGTGCAGCCGGCCGGCGGCTGGCTGTCGCTCTGGCAGACGCGAATATTCGAGCGGCTGGACGACGACGTGTTTCGCCTGCACGAGGAGCGGATCCCGGAGCTGGGTGTTCCGCTTGCGCGGCTACTGGCGGCGCTGGACGGCCAGTTCCTGCTGCTGACCCAGGAGAGCCTGGACGGCGGCCAGGTCAGCGACGAGTCGGACCGCGTGTTCTTCGCGTTCCGGCGGCGGCCCGGGCCGGCCGGGGCTTCTTAACGACCCGGTGGGCTGGCAGCGCAAGACGCTGCCAGACAGGGCCTCTTAACGAC
>Ga0335078_10011676_pt1 | contig 13030 bp, 11 predicted proteins | sample Lox_Sample_32_FD_206711 | JGI IMG/M metagenome (GOLD analysis project Ga0335078, IMG submission 206711) | Soil microbial communities from Loxahatchee National Wildlife Refuge, Florida, United States - Lox_Sample_3.2 | ecosystem: Environmental > Terrestrial > Soil > Wetlands | place: USA... | reverse complement strand
TCACGCATGCCCAAGGCGTGATCGGCAGCGAGACGACCCGCGAGGGCCGCGGCTGGTTTGAACAACGGCTCGGGCCCGGCATGACGATTCAGTGGTTTGCCTTCAACGCGGGCCCGAGTGCGATGGAGGCGATTTTTGCCGGCTCCATCGACCTGACGTACGTCGGTCCCAACCCGGCGCTCAATGCCTACATCCGGTCACGCGGCGACGAAATCCGCGTGCTGGGCGGCGCGGCCGAGGGCGGCGCGGCACTGGTCGTCGCGGGCGGCGGCCGCATCCAGCGCCCGGCAGATTTCCGCGGCAAGCGGGTCGCGACGCCCCAGTTCGGCAACACGCAGGACGTGGCGGCGCGTGCCTGGCTGCGCGAGCAGGGTTTCAAGGTGACGCAGACGGGCGGCGACGTGCTCGTCGTGCCCACCGCCAATCCCGACCAACTCGCGGCGCTGAGCACCGGGCAGGTGGACGCGGTCTGGACCGTCGAACCCTGGGTCTCCCGGCTGGAGATGGACGCGGGGGGCAGGGTGTATCTCGAACAGAATGACGCGGTCACCACGCTGCTGGTCTCCAGCGTCGGTTTCCTCCGGGAGCATCCCGACCTGGCCGCGAAATTCCGCGCCGCACACGTTGAACTGACGCAATGGATCAACGCGCACCCGGCGGAAGCGGAGGCGCTGGTCCGAGCCGGGCTGAGCGCCACGATGGGGCGGGAGATGTCCGTAGAATTGGTGGCCCATGCGTGGCGCCGGCTGCATTTCACCAGCTCGCTGGAACCCGCCCAGATCGCCGGCCTCGTCGCGGATGCCCAGGCCGCCGGCTTCCTGCGCGACGCCATACCCCTAGATCGCCTTTTCTCGGGTAAGCCATGACCCTGCAGCAGGAACTGGCCGTTACGCCCAGCGCCAAGCTGGTGGTGGAGAACGTCTCCAAGACCTTCCGCACCGGCCGCGGTGCCGTGCACGCGCTCGACCGCATCACGCTGTCGGTCACCGAGGGCGAGTTCGTCTGTCTGGTCGGCCCGAGCGGCTGCGGGAAGTCGACGCTGCTTAATGTCATTGCCGGTCTCGAGGCGCCCGATTCCGGCCGGGTGCTGACGGACGGAGCGCCCATCCGGGGGCCCGGGCGTGACCGGATGGTCATGTTTCAGGACTCGGCGCTGTTTCCATGGCTCGACGTGCTGGACAACGTGATGTTCGGGCTGAGGCTCAAGCCCGGCCTGTCCAAGGCCGAGCGCGAAGAGGTGGCGCATTACTACCTGCAGCTGGTCGGCCTGGAGCGTTTTGCCGACGCGTACATCCACGAGCTTTCGGGCGGCATGAAACAGCGCGTGGCGCTGGCCCGGGCGCTGGCGCCCAATCCGCGGGTGCTCCTTATGGACGAGCCCTTCGCGGCGCTCGATGCGTTGACCCGCGAGCAGCTCTACGGCGACCTCCAGCGCATCTGGGAGGACCGCCGCAAGACCATCATATTTGTGACCCATAATGTCCGCGAAGCAGCCTGTCTTGGCGATCGCGTCGCCTTGTTCTCGCCGCATCCCGGTCGCATTCGCGAGGAGTTCAAAATTCCGCTGCCCCGGCCGCGCGACATCAACAGCGTCGATCTCGCGGAACGCGCCACGGAAATCATGCGCGCCCTCAAGGGGCATCTGGACGCCAGGGAGTTCGCAACATGAAACGGATCGTCTCTGCGCTGGTGTTTTTCGTCGCGCTGATCGCGGCATGGCAGCTGGTCTATCAGGCGAAAATCTGGTCGCCGGTCCTGGTGCCGGCGCCGGAGGCCGTGGCGCAATACCTCTGGAACAACACGTTTGATCCCGGAACCGCCCGGGAGCCGAATCCCAACCAGTGGCAGTTGTTTCTCGCCATTGGCGTCACCCTGAAGCGGCTGCTGGCGGGATACCTCATCGGGCTGGCCCTGGGCCTGCCGCTGGGCCTGGCCACCGCACGTTTCCGGGTGATGCGCGACACGCTCGGGGTGCTGGCGCTGGGGTTGCAGGGGCTGCCCAGCGTTTGCTGGGTGCCGCTGGCGCTCCTCTGGTTCGGCCAGACCGAAGGAGCGATGCTCTTCGTGGTCGTGATGGGTTCGCTCTGGTCGGTGGTGCTCGCCACCGAGGCCGGCGTGCGCAACGTGAATCCGATCTACGTGCGGGCGGCGCGCACCATGGGCTCCCGCTGGCTGCACATCTGGGTGAAAGTGATCATCCCGGCTTCGCTGCCCTTCATCGTCAGCGGCATGAAGCAGGGCTGGGCCTTTGCCTGGCGCTCGCTCATGGCGGCTGAGATCTTCGTCACCATTTTGACGGGCTTCGGTCTCGGCAACCTGCTGCACTACGGCCGGGAGCTGAACGCCATGGACCAGGTGATCGGCATCATGCTCGTGATCGTGTTCATCGGCCTGCTCGCCGACAAAGTGCTGTTCTCGCCGTGGGAGCGGTTCCTGCACCGGCGCTGGGGCACCGGGCAGCCGGGTTGAGCGCCAGGCGGCGCAGGCGCGATTTCAGCTTGGCCTTTGAAAAGACAGGTATTTGGGTTAACTTAATCATCTTAGAGCTCAATCCCCCGAAGTTTATGGCCAAGATATACAACGACATCACGGAGACCATCGGCAACACGCCGCTGGTCCGCCTCAACCACACCGCCAAGGCCCACGGCGCGCAGGCCGAGGTGCTCCTGAAGCTCGAGTTCTTCAATCCGCTGAGCAGCGTGAAGGACCGGATCGGCGCGGCCATGATCGACGACGCGCTCAAGTCGGGCCGCATCGACGCCAAGACAGTGTTGATCGAGCCCACGAGCGGCAACACGGGGATCGCCCTCGCGTTCGTGGCCGCCGCCCGCGGCCTCAAGCTCGTCCTCACCATGCCCGAGACCATGAGCCTCGAGCGCCGCAAGCTCCTCAAGATCCTCGGCGCCCGCCTCGTGCTTACCGAGGGACCCAAGGGCATGAAGGGCGCCATCGCCAAGGCGGAGGAATTGAACAAGCAGATTCCCAACAGCGTCATTCTCCAGCAGTTCGCCAACCCCTCTAATCCCGAGATTCACCGCAAGACGACGGCCGAGGAGATCTGGCGCGACACCGACGGCAAGGTCGACATCATCGTCTCCGGAATCGGAACCGGCGGCACCATCACGGGCATCGGCGAGGTGCTCAAGCCGCGCAAGCCCGGTCTCCGGATGGTGGCGGTCGAGCCCGATGCGTCCCCGGTGCTCTCCGGCGGCCAGCCCGGCCCGCACAAGCTGCAAGGCCTCGGCGCCGGCTTCATCCCGGCGGTGCTCAACACCAAAATCTACGACGAAGTCATCCGCGTGAAGGAAACCGACTCCGCGCCGATCTCAAAGCAGGTGAACCAGCAGGACGGCATTCCGATCGGCATCTCGTCCGGCGCAGCGGTCTGGGCCGCGCTCCAGCTCGCCAAGCGTCCGGAAAACAAAGGCAAGCAGATCGTCGCGATCATCCCCTCGAGCAGCGAGCGCTACCTCTCCACCTGGCTCTTCGCCGACGTCGGCTCCGAGAGCGACTCGATCGACGACCTGATCCCGAAATGACCCGGTTGCGGCGTCGCTGATTGCGGCCGGGCGGACTTCGGTCCGCCCGTTTATCTTGGGGAGGACGCGTCGCGCCGGCGACCACCGGGGCGCCGCGGCGGTGGGCGTTCAGGCGGGCCCGCCTGAATGGCCGACCACGCCCTCCGGCCGGTGGGAGGTCCGGCACCGGCGGAAACTCACGGTGAATGCGGTGATCCCCACCGCGATACCGACGAATTCGTGATGACGCTGGCGAGCAGCTGGTCGTCCGCCACGCCGAAGTATATCAGGTGCTGGATGACATGCCCCACCTTGTGCTGCACGCCCAGTCGTAGAGGCCGGGCAGGTGCCAGGACGAGTGGACCAAGATGAAAACGACACCGCAGACGGCCGGCCGCGTCAACCGCCGCAGCAGAGTGCGCATTGGGCGCGTGGCGGTGACCGGCCGCATGCCCCATGCGGGCAGGCCGAGCAGGAACGGCTCGTTGGGCCAGTGCCGCCAGTCGATCATCGGCGGAATTTCACTCCGGGCCCGGCGGGGTGACCGCCGCCCGGGCGGCCCGCTCGCGGGCGATCTCCCGGTTTTGGCGTGCCGGGGCCAGCTCGGGCTTGAGACGCAGCGCCTCGTCATAGGCCGCGATCGCCTCCGCATAACGGCCGGCGCGCAGATAGACGTTGCCGAGGTCGTAGGCCGCCTCGGCGTCGGTCGGATCGAGCCGCAGGGCCGCGACGTAATCTTGGATCGCCGCAACTGAACGCTGCAGTTCCACGTCGGCGTTGCCCTTGCCGACATAGGCGGCCACCAGATCGGGCTTCAACCGCAGCGCCGCCTCGAAGTGCGTCAATGCCTCGGCCGGCCGCCCCTGCAGCCGGAGCAGATTTCCCAGATTGGAGTGCGCATCGTACGAGTCCGGCCGATACCGCAACGTCGCCTCGTATTCCGCCTTCGCCTCGTCGAGCCGGCCGAGCCGGACGTATTCGTTGGCAAGATTGTAGTGCGCATCGGAGCTGTCCGGCCTGAGGCGCAGCGCGACTTGGAATTGCGCCACGGCCTCCGGAATGTCCCCGGCCCCGTCCAGCGCCACGCCGAGGTCGTAATGGGCCCGGTAGTGGCCCGGGAACGCCGCAATCGTGTCGCGCCAGAGGGTGATTTCATCGCGGTAGGCGGCGTTGCGCCGGACCGTCAGCCAGCCGAAGGCGACCGCGAGGGCCAGCAGCACGGGAAAGACCCTGCGCCCGGCGATGCGCTGCAGGCCCACCACCGCGGCCACGACCAGAGCGACCAGCGGCAGGTACATCCGGTGTTCGGCCATCGTCTGCGTGGTGAGCGGCACGACGCTCGAGCTGGGCGCGAGGATCGCGAAGAACCATGCCCCGGCAAAGCCGGCGACCGGCCGGCGCCGCAGGGCCAGCAGGGTCGCTCCCACGAGCGCGAATAGCAGCAACGCCTGCGGCAGCACGGCCAGCCAGCGGGTTTCCACGGCGGTGCCGTAGTCGACGACCAGCGGATGCGGCCAGACCGCCAGCCGCAGATAGTGGACGATGGCCCGGCATTGCGTCAGCGCGTACTGCCAGGAGCTCACGCCGAGGCCGAACCCGACGGTGCCGCCGCGTTCCGCGCCCCGCCAGACGAGCAGCGCCAGCGGCAGCCAGGTTGCCGCGAGGGCGAGATGCCAGCGCCCATGGCGCCGCCACGCCTCGCGAAACGTGCCGCTGACGAACGTCCGGTCGTAGAGCCAGACCAGCACCGGCGCGGTCACCATCACCTCCTTCGTCAGCATGCCCAGGAGACACGCGCCCGCCATCGCCAGCCGCCAGCGGCTCGCGGCCGGCGGCGCCGCGTCGGCGGCCCGCACGAAGGCATAAAGCGTGAGCAGATAAAACAAGCCCATCAGCGACTCATTGCGCTGGATGGTGAAGGTCACGGACTCCGTCGCGAGCGGATGCAGCGCCCAGAGGAGCGCGGCGCCGGCGGCGAGCAGGGGGGCGCCGCCGCCGGCGGAAACCATGACCGGCCGGGCCAGGGTGCGGCGCAGCAAGCCGAAGAGCACGAGCGCCGCGAGAATGTGGATCCCGAGATTGACCAGGTGGTAGCCGCGCGGATCGAGGCCGCCGAGCGCGTAGTTGACCGCGAGAGTCAGGTTGACGAACGGGCGGCCGCCGGCGCCGGCGGCCTGCTGCGGCGGCGACAGGACCGCGCGCCAGTCGGTCAGGTGCCGGATCGTCGTGTTGCGCACGATTCCCGGCGTGTCGTCGAAGACAAAGCCGTTCGTCAGGCTGGTGGCGTAGGTGGCGACGACGGCGCACGCCAGCGCGGCGCCGGCCAGGCGGACGCGCCAGGCTGGGACGGCTGGAGATCGCGGGGGAGGCATCGCCGGGGCGCGTTGGGGAAACTCCCACGCTAGCCGGGCGGCGCGCCGACCGGAAGCGCTTTCTCGGGCGCGGCGCGCCGCCCGCAGGCTGCCCGGCCCGCGCGGCCGGGTCCGGTCACGGCTGGAAGGTCAGCGGGATGCTGTCCTTGACCGCGAAGAGATGGAGCAGGGCCCACATGGTGCCGCCGGCCAGCACGAGGCCGATGAAGAACAGGATCGTGCAGAAGATCCGGTCCCAGCGCAGGTGCATGAAGAAGAAGATCACGAACGTGAACTTCACCGCGGACAGGAGCACGAGGCCGGTGATCAGCAGCGGCTTCGGGAACGGCAGGAAGATGAGCAGCAACTCGACGCCGGTGATGACCGCGAGGATCATGGCGATCTGCACGTAGATGTGGAACCGGCTCTGGGCGGAACCGTGGCCGGGACTGCCGGCGGGTAGGGCGACATCCATGGGAGGAAACGGCGGGTTAGTGCGGCGTGGCGGCCGCGAAGACGTACTCGAGCAGGTAGACGGCGGTGAAGATCACGATCCAGACGATGTCGACGAAGTGCCAGTAGAGGCCCATCGACTCGACGTCGTTGGCGTTGGCGGCGCTGAAATCGACCGGCCCCGCGGGCCGCGCCAGCCAGGCGAGCGCGCCGAGCGCGGCGATCTCCCCGCCGATCGGCAGGGCGGTGTGGTGGACGAACGCGCTGAGGGCCTCGCCCTCGACGAACAGGCTGATCAGGCCCGGCACGACAAAGACGAACATCAGGCCCGCCGCCGCCGCGAACACCAGCACGTGCCCGACGTTGCGCAGCATCCAGCGTCCCGTGGCCTCACCCGCCGGCTTGAAGGAGCGGATGTACATCAGGCCGAGCCAGAGGACGCCGATGGCGACGTGGGTGCCGTGCGTGCCGGTGAGCGTGAAGAAGGTCGAGCCAAAGATGCTGTTGGTGATCGTCACATGCTTCACCTCGACGAAGGTCGTGAATTCCGACACTTGGCAGCCGAGGAAGATGCAGCCGCAGAGGATCGTCCCCAGCAGCGCCGAGCGCATGCTCCGGAGGTTGCCGCGCTGGATGGCGTTCACCGCCAGGGCCATCATCAGCGACGACATCAGCAGGATGAACGTGGAGAAGGAGGTGAGCTCGATGTTGAAGACCTGCGTCGGCACCGGGTTGTCCGGCGGCGGATGCAGGCGGTAGATGAGATGGGTCGAGATCAGCGTCCCGAAGAACATGCAGTCCGAGGCGAGAAACGCCCAGAGGAGCAGCTTCTTGTTCGGGATCCCCGTCGCGGTCGAGGGATCGTGATGGTGGTCGAGCGTGGCGGCGGCGGCTTGGCTCATGGCGGGGAGGGGCGGGCGTCTAATGGGCGGCGGGGCCGTGGGCGCCCTCCGGATGCACGTGATAGCCGCCCGGGCCTTCGAGGGCCCAGAGATAGACGCTGACAAAGAGGATGGCGACGCCGGTGATGGAACCGGCCAAGCTGTAGTCGGCGAAACTGAGGCCGGCGATCAGCAGGCCGGCGGCGGCGAACAGCGGGTACCACGACTGGTCGGGTATGTGGATGCCGCCGTGGCCGGCCGCGGCCGGGGCGGGCTCAGGCGCGTGTTCCTTGCCGTGGTATTTCTCATACCACCAGGCGTCGCGCGCCCGGACCACGGGCGTGACGGCGAAATTGTACTCCGGCGGCGGCGACGGGATGCTCCACTCGAGCGTGCGCCCGTCCCACGGATCGTTGCCCGCGACCTCGCCCTTGAAGGCGCTCCAAATCATGCCGACGAGATACACCACCAGTCCGACGCCGAGCAGATAGGCGCCGAGCGTCGAGATCAGGTTCCCCTGGTTCCAGCCCATGTCGGCGTCGTAGGTCCAGGTACGGCGCGGCATGCCGTCGAGCCCGAGGAAGTGCATCGGGAAGAACGTGACGTTGAAGCCGACGAAGATGGTCCAGAAGGAGATCCGCCCGAGCAGCTCGTTGACCTTGCGCCCGGTGAACTTCGGGAACCAGTAGTGGATCGCGGCGAGGAGGGCGAAGACCGAGCCGCCGATCAGCACGTAGTGGAAGTGCGCCACGACGAAATAGCTGTTGTGCTGCTGGTAATCGGCCGGGGCCGCGGCATGCATGATGCCGGAGAAGCCGCCCATCATGAACATCCAGATGAAGCCGAGGGCGAAGAGCATGGGCGTGCGCATCCGCAGATGCCCGCCCCAGAGCGTGCCGATCCAGTTGAAGATCTTGACGCCGGTGGGCACGGCGATGGCCATGGTGGCGAGGGCGAAGGCGGAGGTCGCCACCGTGCCCATGCCGGTGGTGAACATGTGGTGGCTCCACACCCCGAAGCCGATGAAGCCGATCATCGCGCCGGAGAAGACGACAACCGGGTAGCCGAAGAGCGGCTTGCGCGCGAAGGTGGGCAGGATCTCCGAGATGTAGCCCATCGGCGGCAGGATGAGGATGTAGACCTCCGGGTGGCCGAAGATCCAGAACAGGTGCATCCACAGCACCGGCTGGCCGCCGCTGGAGACTTCGAAGAAGTTGGTGCCGAAATGCCGGTCGAAGATCACCTCGGCCAGCGCGATCGCGATCGAGGGCATCGCAAGGATGAGCAGGAAGCTGGTGACCAGCGTCATCCAGCAGAAGACGGGCAGGCGCATCATCGTCAGGCCGGGCGCCCGCAGGTTGATGATCGTGACGATGAAGTTGAGCGAGGCGACGATCGAGGACACGCCCAGCACCTGCAGGCCGACGGTCCAGAGGTCGGCCGAGATGTCGGGCGTGAACTGCTTCGAGGTCAGGGGGGCGTAGCCGAACCAGCCGTTGGCCGGGGCGCCGGCCTTGAGGAACCAGCCGACGTTGAGGATGATCGCGCCCGCGACGAACACCCAGAGGCTGAACGCGTTCAGGCGCGGAAACGCCACGTCGCGCGCGCCGATCTGCAGCGGCACGAGCAGGTTGAAGAACGCGGCGTTGAGCGGCATGACGGCGAGGAAGATCATCGTCGTGCCGTGCATCGTGAAGAGCTCGTTGTAGAAATGCGCCGTGACGAGGTGGTTGTTCGGCACGATGAGCTGCGTGCGGATGAGCAGCGCCTCGAGGCCGCCGAGGATGAAGAAGCAGGTGGCGAACGCCCCGTACATCAGGCCGATCTTCTTGTGGTCGACGGTGGTCAGCCAGCCCAGCAGCCCGGTCTTGGCCGTCGGGCGGCGGAACAGGAGGAAGGGCCGCGCGGTGGACGGCGCCTCGCGGCCGATGAATTCGGATCGGGTCAGTGCTTCTGCCATGGGGAGGGGAGAGTGAGAGTGAAAGTGAGAGTGAGGGTGAAAGTGAGGGTGGATGATGTCTGGGAATGCGTCAGGCGGCAGGCGGCAACCCGAGAAGGGGCGCCACGGCGGATGGGCGGCTTAGCAATTCATTATCCCTTTCACTCTCACCCTCACTCTCACTTCAGGCTCTGCAGGTAGGCGACGAGGGCGTCGATCTCGGTGTCGTTGAGGTTGATGAGGCGCTGGCCGGTCGACGGGTCGATGAACCCGCCGTTGTACATCTTGTTGCCGGGCTTGAAATGGTTCGGGTTGCTGAGCCACGCATGCATGCGTTCCGGGGTGTTCTCGAGCACGCCGGCGGCGATCGTGCTCCGCGCCCCCACGTGGGTGAGGTCGGGGCCCGTGATGCCCACGCCCTCCTGGCCGCGGACGGTGTGGCAGGCAATGCAGGTTTTCTGTTGGAAGAGGTGGCGGCCCTGCGCGATCAGCGCCGCATTCTCATCGGCGGGATCCGGCGTCTGCTTCTCCTGCCACGCGGCGAAGGGGTTGGCGTCGAAGGCAGGCGAACCGGCGAGCGCGTCGCCGGGGACGCCGTGCCAGCTGGCCAGCACCACCTTGGGTTGGCGTTGCGCGGCCGCCACCTCGGCGGGCGTCACGACGCGCGCCGGTTCCTTCTGGTTGGCGACCCACGCGGCGAATGCCGCCGGCGCCAGGGCGACCACGCGAAACCGCATCATGGCGTGGGAGTCGCCGCAGAATTCCGCGCACTGCCCGTAGTAGTAGCCGGGATGGTCGGCTTCAAACCAGAGGTGGTTGGCCCGGTTCGGAATCATGTCCACCTTGCCCGCCAGCTTCGGCACCCAGAAGCTGTGCACGACGTCCAGCGTCCGCAGGTTGACATGGATCGGCCGCCCCGCCGGGACGACCAGCTCGTTCGCCGTGACCAGCGGGCCGACGCCCGGGATCTGCTCGTTGGGATATTCGAACTTGAACCACCATTGCTGTCCCGTGGCCGTGATCTCGTAGGCGTCCTTGGCCTCCGGCGCCGGCACGTCGTAGGTGAACCAGATGGCCTTCAACGTCGGGACGGCGATGATCACCAGGCACAGCACCGAGGCGCTGACCAGACCCACCTCGACAAAGAAGTTGCCGTGGCTTTGCGGCGGCGGCTCGGCGTGCTCGTCGGCGGCCGTGCGGGCCCGGAACCGCAGCGTGGCGTAGGCCAGCACCGAACCGACGGTGACGAAGATGAACGCCGTGACCCAGAGCGTGGTGTAAAACAGATTGAGCTGCGCCCGGGCCACCGGGCCGCTGACATCGAAGGTCGACTGCGGTCCGTCAAGCCAGCATCCCCCCAACAGCGTGAGTCCGAGCGGCGCCGGAAGCGCGCGGACCAAACGGAGGAATCTGGGCAGGACGAACGGGCGACGCATGCGAGGGAAAGAGGGAAAAGTGCGTGTTGAACGGCTGGAAACCCGGCGAACGTTACTGCTTTCGCCGGCTTTTCAACTCATATCACGAACTTGCTCGGGCGCAAATGGATCGGGCGCAAAACCGCCGGATAACCGCGGTTAATTCCGCGGGGTTTCAGGATTAGGCCCGGCTTAAGAGCCCGCCGGAGTTTCGCAGTCGGCGTCCGTCGGGATTAGGATTCCGCGTCATGAAGACTCCGCATCTCCTCCTCCTCTCCAGCGCCCTTCTGCTCGGTGGCTGCGGCGGCGGCAGCAGCGGCGGTTCCACCACCACCGCCGCCGCGCCCGCCCCGGCCAACGGCCCGCAGACCTTTGCGCTCACCGCCAACGACACCATGAGGTACAATCTCACGCGGCTGGAGGTCGGCGCCGGCCAGGACGTGACGCTCACCTTCACCAACGCCGGCCTGATGCCCAAGGAGCAGATGGCCCACAACTGGATCCTGCTCAAGGCCGGCACCGACGCGTCGGCGTTCGTCAATGCGGCCGTGAGCCACAAGGCGGACGACTATTTCCCCACCGAGCTGGCCGACGAGGTGATCGCCCACACCAAGCTGCTCGGGCCGAAGCAGAGCGACACGATCCACTTCAAGGCGCCGGCGGCGTCGGGTGAGTACACCTACCTCTGCACATTTCCGGGGCACTTCATCTCCGGCATGCACGGCGTGCTCGTCGTACACTAATGCGCACGACGAAGGTTCGGGGTTTCGGGTGCTGGGTTCAGGGTCGGGTCTCCAGCCCAAAACCCCAAAACCCAGAACCTGCAACCGCCGCGCCTCACGGCGCGGCGGGCCACCACTGATAGAGGCAGAAATAGACCAGCACCCCGCTGACGCTGACGTAATACCACAGGGGGAACGTCCAACGCGCCCAGGCGCGGTGCCGCTCAAAACGTCCGCGCAGCGCCAGCGTCAGGGTGATCAGGATCAGCGGCAAGATCGCCATCGCCAGCAGGACATGCGAGATCAGCAGCGCGAAATAGACCGGGCGGATGAAACCGTGGCCGCCGAAGCGGGTGGGGGCGGTCTGGAGATGGTAGGTGAGATAACAGGCGAGGAACGCCACCGAAACGCTGAAGGCCGCGAGCATGACGACGCGATGCGCGGCCACCTGCTTGCGCTTGATCAGGATGAAGCCCGCCGTGAGCAGCACCGTCGCCATGCCGTTGAGGCCGGCGTCGAGGGCGGGGAAGTCGTGCAGGGTCATGCGGGCGCCACCATGGATTTCACTGATGGGCACGGATCAATGCCAACAAAATATCCGTGGATGGCGGTGTAGTCCGTGGTCAGAAGAACACGATCCGGTCGACCACCAGCACGGCGAGCAGCAACGGCAGGTAGCAGATTGAGGCCAGAAACAGCCGCCGGGCGGCGGCTTCCCGTCCGTCCCGGCGCAGAAAGCGGAACGCCCGGCGCAGAAACCAGCCGCCGAGCGCCGCCGCCGCCGCGCCATAGAACCAAGTGCTGAATCCCAGCACCGCCGGCAGCAGGGTCACGGCCACCAGCAACCCGGTGCTCGTCAACGACCACGCGGCGACGCGGTCGCCGCGCGGGTCGCGCACGGCCAGCATGGGGAAGTGCACCGCGGCGTAATCCTCCCGATAGGTCCAGGCGATCGCGAGGAAGTGCGGCAGCTGCCAGAAAAACAGGACGCCGAACAGGATGAGACCGAGGCCGGAAAGCCGGCCGGTGGCCCCGGTCCACCCGATCAGCGGCGGCAGCGCGCCGGCCACCGCCCCCAGCTCGGTCGACCAGCGGGACCAGCGCTTGGCCGGCGTGTAGATCGCGAGATAACAGACGATCGTCGCCAGCCCGCACAGCGCCGCCAGGCCGTTGACCGTGGCGAAGAGCAGCGCCAGCCCGCCGGCGCACAGGCCCCAGCCGACCACGAACGCCGAGCCGGTGCTTACCTTGCCGGCCGGAATCGGCCGGTCGCGGGTGCGGCGCATCCGCGCGTCGGTGTCGACCTCCATCCACTGGTTCAGCGCCGCGGCGCCGCCGGCCGCCATCGCCGTGCCCACAAACACGCCGGCAAAGGCCGGCGCGCTCCACGGGACCCGGGCGGCGAGGTAGCCGACCGCCGCGGTGATCACCGAGAGCAGGCTCAGCCGCGGCTTGGTGAGCTCGAGGTAATCGCCAAACCGGGCGCGCGGCGCGGCGTCGAGGAAGGCGGCCGGTGCCGCGGCGTCGTACGGGGGATTGGGCGCGGAATTCATGCGTGGGCAGGCAGACGATCGACCGCCGGCTCCGCCGGTGGTGGTGGGGCCGCCGGCCGGCTGCGTGCCACCAGCACGTCGCGGTGCGTCAGCCACGTGACGAGAAAAGTCACGGCGAGCGTCAGCGCCCCGACCAAGACGTGGGCGGTCGTGATGTAGGGATTGCGGCCGCTCCATACCACCGACGCGCCGAGCAGG
>Ga0335078_10011675_pt1 | contig 13031 bp, 11 predicted proteins | sample Lox_Sample_32_FD_206711 | JGI IMG/M metagenome (GOLD analysis project Ga0335078, IMG submission 206711) | Soil microbial communities from Loxahatchee National Wildlife Refuge, Florida, United States - Lox_Sample_3.2 | ecosystem: Environmental > Terrestrial > Soil > Wetlands | place: USA... | reverse complement strand
ATCCAGAACTCCGTCGCGGGTATGGCCAAGACCGCCTCACGGAAGGCGCGGTCTCCTTCTTCGGAATGTTTCAGAGCACGGCTCGGTCCGCCAGTTTGGAACTTGATGGAAGAGGTCTGGTCGATAACGACGCGCTGATGTAGACACAGTTCCGGGGAAAGTGACCAGGAGTTGGGTGCGGGAAGCCCGCAGTCGATGGAGGACTGCAATCAGTGCGAAGAACCAAGAACTGCAGCGAGGAGCTCTCCAATCCGCATTTGCTGAGGTGACTGCAGCGCGTATTCCAGTCGTCGCTAACGGTTAAGTAAGCGAACCGCGAGTGCGAAACGACCACAGGTTAGCAATCAATGACTGCGCGCAACGGGCGCGCGGTCTGGGTCGTGCCGGGTACGACTTCGGACCGGCACGGCAGTGCTTGGAGGCGGTCGCGTTTCGCGGCCGGTGTATCCGATGCCGCGTGATGCGCCGTCGAGTTCGGCCCGGGGATGGGAGCTAACACCCCACCTCCGAGATCCCCCGGTCTTTCAGACGCAAACGTCCATCGCGGTTCGCTGTCGGTGCGGGACCCGTATCCCCCCCGGCGGGACGGTGTTCGGGGTCACATTCATCCCCCCTTCCTTGGAGGATCTGTTCCGTGGGGGAATGTTCTGCTCGGTGGGTTGCATACGTGCATTCTGTCTCGAGTCCCTTGAGATCCTCGATGCGGTCGACACGCCCAATTCGAAGTCGATGGTAACGGACCTCCACGAGGTCCATCGCGGACTTTCCGAGACTCTCGATGCACTTCAGCGCCGGTCCGGGCCCTGACCCAGAATGCCGCAAGAGATTGAAGCCCTGCTCGACGACCTCGACTCGGCGACGGCCGCCCTCCAGTCGGTAGTGGATAGTGACGACTTAGAGGAAATCCGGCGACGAACCGAGACTGTCCTGGCGGGAGTGAGGTCGCTGGGAGACGTTCTTCCCCAGGACCTCAAGAAGGGCGCCTACCGAAGTCTGCAGAAGCACGTTCGACTCGCTGGTTTGTACATTGACAGAAAGGACCTTCGGATGGTCAGGGGCAATGTTCGGTCACTCCGCCCGGATACATTGGCCCTCAGGACCCGATGCTCTGCGGTCTTCCCTTCGCCGGATCCTGCCCTGGTCGGTAAACCCGTGGAGCTTCCGTCGGGACCGTTCAAGCGACAGTACGTCGATGCTGTGGCGAGTTTCGAGGCGGGGGCATTCGGTCCGGCGATTGTTTCTGCCGTGACCTCCCTTGAGGGCCTATTGAGGGGGCTCTACAAGAGCAGGTTCTCACGGGAGTCTAGCGGAGTCGACTTCAAATCGGTCGTTGACAAGCTGGAGGCGGAAGGACAGCTGACTCGCGCAGAGGCACCCCTCCTGCAAGTCCTCAGACTATTCCGGAACCTCACAGCCCATCCCGCGGAATTTGCGCCCACGAGAGAGGATGCGATCATGGTGTTGAACTACGTGTTTCCGCGTCTCAAAGCCAGTTAGCCCGATGCGCGGCCGATGGAGGGCCGCAATCAGGCAGCGGTAGAGAAGGGCGGGACCGCACCGACAGGGACATGCATTCGGGAAGTCAGAATGGTCAGGGACTCTCGAGAGTGAGTGCGGGGTAGGCGATCGGATTCTTTACCCCTTTTGTCGCCCCGAAGGCAACACTCCCATTTTGAAGCTCCCGCCGATAGTTAACTGATGCTGACACCGCGGATCCGAGCCGACTTCCACTTCCATGCTCGGACTCTACCCACCATCCTCGTGGTCGGAGGCATTCTATTCCTCCTTCTCTGGTTCGGAGTCGCATCAAGCCAGGCCGTTCTCGGACAGACCACCGGAGCTGTCGCTCTCGGGGCGCTTGCTCCTCAGGTGCTCGGCGTTGCCTTCATGCTCCTGATCCTCGGTATCGCGGTCGCCGTCCTCGTCACCATCTTCGGTCGGGGCCACCGGCGCTTGCACTGATTTCCTCTTGCCACAACGGCTTGTGCAGCTGTCGCGCGCGCGATAACCAGAGCATCAACTGGAACGTGAAACGTGGCGCATCTCGCAACGGCCCCTTAAATGGGCCACTACGCGACTGCGCTCGCGAGGCTCCATGACGCTGGGTCAACGACTGCTCGCCGCGCTGCTCGCGCTCGCGATGATGTTCGCCTTTTCCGCGATTCTGTGGGTCGTCGCGCCGCGGTGACCGAGAGCGAGAGCCGGCCAAAGACCACTCGCGCCCCCGCAGGAAGTCTATGCGAGGTGGAGAAACGTTGCTTCCAGAACTTCTTCCTCTGATAGCCGGTCGGTGGCGATGACGCGCGCTCCTTCGATTAGACCGGGGACTCGCGCTTCGAGGTTCCGGAACGCGTCGTCCCTCGTCATCCCGGGAGTCATAGGGGGGCTCCACTCTGATTCGGACTCTCTCCTAGACTTGTGAGTCGCAAAAGTCCGGGTCAGCTGAATTAGGCGGACTTCAGGTGCGGGCCAGTGCGTCCCGAAGGCAGTGCACAACCGAACCACTTGGTCCTCGTTCTGAATCACCCCTTCGACGAGGAGACTGTAAAGCTTCTCCTTACGCCAGTAATCCAAACAGACCTCGCCGAGTTTTACTGTCTTGTTAGGCCAGTCCCCCGGCTCCTGGAGGCGGAACGAGAGTCCAATGAAATTGTCTAGCGGAACGAACCTCCAGTGCTTCGGCAACCTGCTATAGAGACGTTTACACAGGACCGTCTTGCCGGCTCCGGGTCCACCCGTCACGAGAACGAGGCGAACCGCGGGGTTGATCTCGAACACGTCTGACGGAACCCCCCAACGACTATGAGGGGGATGCTCGGGCACCACTGTAAGGCGGGTGGTAGGAATACAGCTAAATACCATACTGCGTATGGCCAGTGTCAGTATGCCGACTGGAAACAAGCCCGCCAAACGACGATCCTCGGCAGTCCCCCGTCGAGAGGTGCCTGAGAAGGTCACTCTTCTTCTTCCGAAGGATACCGTTGATCGCCTCGATTACATCGCCGACCGTGCATTGCTCGGCAGTCGCGGCCGAGCGGTCCAGTCGATAGTCGACGAGGTCCTCGGAAGTGAGGACACTATCCGCCTGCTCCTCAGCGCATCGCTCCGAATGGGACGCGCCCGAAGCCAACAGGAGGCAGCCGCCTTGCTCTTTCTCGTTTTGAGCCAGGCAGGGAACCTGGCCAATCGCCTCGATCGATTCCTCGACGTTAAGCCCTACACGGACAAGCAGTGGGAGATGCTTGTAGGTGCCATCGCACCGAACGCTCCATCAGGACCGGTAACGACACGGGCCCCGCCAACCGAAACTCCACGGAGGGGGGGTAGTACGGAGTCTGCACACTAGGACGCTCATCCAGGGGGTGAGCAGGAACAGCCCACCCTGCAAGCGTCCCGTGTGCCTCCCAAGTACTACCTTCCCTCCATATCAGGTCTCTCTCGGCCTCCTGGCAAAGGTGTCAGACTTCGCAATTGGAACGTGACGCGGTGGGTCGTGACCGCGCGACGACACCCGCGAACGACTCCCCCGCGTCCATCTCCCGGAGCTTCGCGTGAAGCTGGCGCAGCGCGAGCACCTTCTCCTCGAGGTCTTCGAGGATCGTGCGGTTCACCCGCGCCCGCAGCTCCTTCGCGGTCTCGCCGTCGCGAGCGTAATCCGCAAAGCCGCTCCTCGCCGACTCGAACGAACCCGCATTGAACACGAGCTGCCCACTCGCCCAGGCACGGCCGGCTTCGGGAGATGCGGTCGCCTCGGATTCCTCGTGGGCGACCTCGATCGTGGGGCGGGGCGCGACGGGAGGTTTCTGCGGCGAGGGCGGGCACGGGAGGTCGCTCGCGATGGTGAAACCGGGGAGCGGTTCAGCGTCCTCGCGGGCTCGGGGCCTGCCGTGGTAGGTCCCGTAGTCGGGCGAGTGCTCGCGGAGGTAGGCTGGGTAGGGCTTCGCGGCTCCGAAGTCGACGACGTAGCGGACTTCTGGATCCCGTGGGATTCCGAGGCCGCATCCGCAGGAGCAGCCCCGGGGGAAGCGGTTCCCGGTGACGGTTCTCAGTCGCGATGTGGTGGGCTCGGTCGGCGTCTGGCTGTCTCGTGTCGGGTTCTGGATGCTTGCTTGCATCGCTCGTTCCTCGCGAAGAGGGGAACGAGCGATGCGCGGCGACTCGGGACCAATTGTAGCGACCTGCTGTTCATAGAGCGGTTGTCCGAAAACACCGCCATGCCTAGAAACGAAAGACGGCCCACAGAAACGCAGTTTCATCCCTGAGGAGGTTCAAACGGATTGATCGTTTTCAATCCCATCCTTGAGCCTACAGGAGCCATAGGGTTCCCCGGGTCAAGGCTCCCGGAATCTGGTGTGCGGCTCTGGACCCGGCCCGTGTTTCACTACCCCCCTCAACCTCTCTATACTGGAATACCTTCGAGCCACCTTGAGAGTCGAATGGCCTCACCCTTCCGGCTCTGCGAATCATTCGATGCGGACGGGAATGTCTACCGTCGATATGACCTGACCCCACCCAAAGAGTGCCTTGCAACCGCAGCCGAGGAGTATCGGCGCCTGCGCGTAGGGAGCATAGGAAATCTAACCGGAATCCAACTCGACGGAATCGACGTGGTCGACATTTCGGCACTACACAACAGGCTCGTCGCTGCGGTAATCCCCGCACCCAGTGGCAGTCCGCTCGACGTGGTTAGATCTGACCTGGGGGAGGTGCTTGCGTACATGGTCCTGGAAAATGAGTTCGGGACAACGGTCCCGTTCAAGTTGGTTCGAGAGAGGGAATTGCCCGGTAAGCCTGGCCGTGGCATTGATGCGATTGGCATTGAGGCCGGAGACCCACTTACGCTCGTACTGTGCGAGGCCAAGGTCTCGGATGAAGATGCACACCCTCCCCAGGTCGTGGACGCAGGCGATCAGTCAATCAAGAAGACCCTGGTTCATCGATTGACGGACAAGACGGGGACTGGGGATTTGATATTTGCCGCGGCAACTCGCACGTCCGACGAGGGAGACCGCAATCTGCTTCTTGCGGCGGGGATACTTTGGGAGGAGGAAGACCACGGCCACCTCCAAGTTGTCGGCTGCGGGGTGCTCGTGCGTCCCACCCACAGGTTTCATGTCTCGGACTTTGGCTCGCTCCGAACATCTCCTGATACGCTAAAGCCGGCCAAAGTCCGACTTCTTCTGCTTACTATCGACGGCGAATTGGCAACCACTGTCGACCGTTTCCACAAGCTCACCTTGGGTACGGAGGTGTCCTGAATGGTTGACACACTCCAGCAAGCCCTTGACAGCGTAAATGCCGCAGATTTCTCACGCACAGTTGTGGATGAATACCTAAAGCGAAAGATTACGACCGGCGAACTATTCGATTCTTCTACCAGCCAAGTATCTAGGATTCCTCGACTGGGAATAGCCTATGAGAGTCTAGCCGTCGGATCGTACGAGGCTTGGGTAGCGGAGGGGGGTTCCCAATCCGGCCGAAGTGACGAGGGGAAGCCAGTAGAGGGTGGCGGACCGCCATACGCCAACGTCCGGGCACACGCTGAGAAGGCCTTCTATTTCTGGCGGGCGTTGTCAAACCTCGGAATCGAGAGCGATTCCTTCAGCGGGCTAGGTTTGGACGCACTGCGAGAGGAACTTCCTGACCAATCGCTCAGCGCCGCTGACCTTTTGGCCCTTCACTTTGCAGTCGCCGGGGCTCTTGCTCTGAAGCCGGCTGAGGTTCGCCAGGAACTCAAGAAGTGGCAGCCGAGTTCGACCACCCCCATGGAGTCTTGGGAGTCGACGGTACTCAGGACCGTTTGCCAAGCGCTCATACTCCTCTGTCGGAAACAGAATGGTTGGCAGGACGTAGACTGGGCGATGGAGCGAATTGCACAATTGCGCTCCATGCAGTCGAAGCTCGAGGAAGAGTACCTGAACAAAGAGGAGGGAGAGGCGAAACAGGTCGCCGCGGCTCTCCGACTGGTGGGACTGTATCATCTCGCTCAGATGGTAAGCCTCTCCGCGGAATTCCTATCCTCTGGCCGCCCGGGGAGCACGGCGCTTCGAGCTCGGCTGGACACCCACTTGGATCGAGCCAAGGGGGCGTTCGATGCTTCGAACGAGGGGAATCTGAGCTACAAAGCACAACTGATTTGGATCCTTTGCCGGGAACTCGTTCAGAACTCGATATGGACAAGTGGTGAGACACTCCCCCCGCGACTAAGGGACTTCCTTCGGCTTTTGTCGAGTAGAGCACGCACCGAACCGATTCTGGAGCTTTGGCCGTCCCAGCAAGAGGCGCTGTGGAAGAACCTGCTAACCACGTTCCATCGTGCCGTCCTCGTGGAAATGCCAACTAGCGCCGGTAAGACTCTGCTCGCCAAGTTTGTAATGGTCCAATCGCGAGCCCTGGTTCCCAACGCGACGATTGTGTACGTGGTTCCCACGAGGGCGCTCGTGAACCAGGTCACCTTCGACCTTCGGCAGGACTTTGATGGAATGGATCCGCCACTCCGAGTGGAGATGACGATACCCGCTTTCGAGCTGGACCCCACCGAGGACACATTGCTTTCCTCCCGCCCCGATGTCCTCGTGGTGACGCCTGAGAAGCTAGATTTGCTAGTCCGAAAGAAGCACGCTTCTGTCGAGAATGTTTCGCTAATTGTCGCCGATGAAGCTCACAACATTGGGTCGGGAGCGCGTGGCGCTCGCCTGGAGCTCTTACTAGGAATGTTGAAGAGAGATCGACCCAACACGCGTTTCTTGTTACTCTCTCCATTTCTACCAAACGACGCGGACCTGCTTGCGTGGCTCGGTAACGGTTCGGCCCTACCCCCCATCGCAGTCACCTTTAGACCTGGAAACAGAGTGGTTGGAGGGCTCCTCGCGGAAGGACAAAGAGATGAGCGGAGGCTCATCTTCGAGACTCTCCCAGCGGTCAATAATACCGACATCTCCGCCGGACTACGAATTACCCTTGGCATGGGAAAGGACGTTCCGAAGGGAACGTCGATCAAGGCCCTCACGCGTGCCACGGCGCATGCACTGAGGCGCCGCGGCGCCGTTCTGGTGCTTTGTAATGGAAAGAAGCCCGCGGAAGAACGCGCCCGAGAAATCGCCGAAGATCTCGGCCCGATTCCTGCTAGTGCCGAAGTTGACGCGGTGATTGCATACCTCGAGGCGGAGGCGGGTCAGCCTATCCCGCTTCTCGACTTTCTCCGGAAGGGAGTGGCGTACCACCACGCCGGGCTCTCGCACGAGTCAAGATGGCTGATTGAGGTATTGATCAAGCACAATTTGGTGAAGGTGGTTTGCGGCACCCTAACTCTCGCACAAGGAATCAACTTCCCGATCTCAAGCGTAATCGTTGAAACGTTCAGAAAAGGCAGAGAAGAGGAACTCAGCTACGAGGACTTCTGGAATATCGCGGGGCGCGCCGGTCGCACTTTGATGGACTCGGTTGGGCTGGTCGGATTCCCGATTCCCGATGAGAAGCATCGAGAGAAGGTCACGGACTTTCTCCGAGAGGAAGCAGACCTGGTTGCCAGCCAGTTGGCAGTGCTAGTCGACAAGGCTGAGCAGCTCAGCACGAGATTCGACACGCGTTCTATTTGGGAAAATCCGGAACTCTCGACGTTACTACAATTCCTTGCGCACGCGATGCGTGTTGCGGGCCGGACCAACATTTCCGACGAAGTTGAAGACATCATGCGATCGAGCCTCGTCTACCACCAACTTCGGGCGAAGAACCCCGAAGGAGTGAAGCGCCTGCTTGGACTCTGTCGAGCGTACCTTGTCGATCTGGGGCGCCGCCCTAACGTCTTTGGGTTGTTGGGCCAAGCAGACGTTACCGGGTTCTCGACTCCAAGCGTTCTGCGCGTCCTAGCGCAGGTCCGCACGGAATACCCGGACCTGAACAGAGCTGAAACATGGCTGCCGGAAACCCTGTTTGATCCGGCTTCTGATGCTCTTACCCGGCGTGTCGCGGTAGTCGGTCAGATTCCAGAGATACACCTTGGTCAGGGGAGGGGAGGCGAGTTCAATCCGGCATTGGTCTCGGCCATTCTAAAAGACTGGGTGGCAGGCAAGAGCATTGTTGAGTTGGCTAGAGTGCATGCGCTTCGTCCGGAAGGCGATGAGGAACCGGACCTCGTCAAGTTTGAAGATTACCTATTCACCCTGCTTGGGAAGGCCTCTTGGGGCTTCGGTGCCCTGGAAGGGGTGTGCCTATCAAGTGCAGAGGGGACCAAGGTGAGCGATGTGGGATACGTACCCTCGATGATTTTCTTCGGAGTGAAGAGTAAGGAAGCGGTTTGGCTTCGAATGGGCGGCGTCCCTAGAATCCTGGCCGGTGACTTGGCGAACCTCTGGCGCAAGGAGATGGGGAACCCAACGAGCTACGAACAGATTCGGTCCTGGATAGGAGCTCTGTCGGATGATCGGTGGCGCTCTGTGATCCCGCAGAATTCAAGACTTACACCTGAGCATTGCCGTTTCATCTGGAAGACTCTTGGCATGGGCATCTAGGCGTTCTGCCGTTTCTCGATTCGTCGCGACCCATCGCCGGTGGCCATGATCACCATATGACGGTTCGGCCACCCCGCTAATCGCTTGCAGCGCGATGAGAGAAGGTGCGGAAACGACGGTCAACAGGGCCAATGACATCCGGTAACGAGTGGGGTCAGTCCTCACTATTCCAGTGGTGCTAGACCTCGTGGTAGGTCTGCGCCTTTCCAATCGTAGACTTTACGCCTTACTTCGAGGTACTAGCCCCTCTCATTGTCACGCTAACGGCGGTACGGCGGGGCTACCGTTACCAACTCGCTTTCGTCGAGCGGGAGTGGAGAAAGCGGGCGTATCTCGAGGGTGTCTCCTGCCTCCGACGGTTGACCCTGTTGATTGAGCATCCGGAGCAACTGAACTACGAGACGTGGACCGTATCACGGGAGGTCAACGACCGTCGGTGCCGAAAAGACAACAGCCGGGCAATATCGACCGAAAAGCACCCCCGTCGGAGTGGCGCGAAAGTTACCCGGGCCGAATACAACCGAGTACTCGTACCGTCCCTGACACTCTTCAGCGTAGGCTCGCTTAGAAAGTTCCAACTCAAATAGTCCGAGCGCGGCGATGCCCAGGGGCACAGTGAACGGCCACAGAGAGAGCAGGAGGAAGTCTAGATAGACGAAACCACCTGCCGCCGCAATCGTCACTAAGGTGCTGAACCCGAGAACGAGGACCGTACCGATGAATACGATACGCAGGCGACCGGCCCAAGGGTGTCTCGATAGCCTTGCGTGTCTGGTGAAGGGAACTAGGTTGACTATCCGGCCTACTTTGTTGTAGAGTATCTTGTTCCCCAGGCCAATAGGGATTCCATCGGCTTCGTCGGTACGTCGTTGTTCCAAATCCCGAAGGTCTTTCAGAACCGCGTCCACCAGGGCGGAGCGCGCGGACTCCGAGGGGACTTGGACTTTCCAAGCAGAGATCGTCTCAGGCTCCTCAGTCTCGAGCAACCGCATGATGCGGGGCACTGTCGCGTCAATCCCGAGCTTTGCAACGGCGGTCCAAATCGAGAAGATTATTCCCTTTCGAAGAACCGGCTCGACTGGTTCGAGATTCTTGGCGGCAATGATTCTAAGAGTCGAATTCATCACGTCAAGCAGCTGGCGCGATTCCCTTGCCTCGCGGGCTTCACGGCGTGCGTGCTTGGCTTGCGAGAACCCGAAGTACAACCCAAATGCGAAGGAGAGGATGCCCACAATGCTCGCAACGACGCTCAGCGTCTCCAGTTCCTGGGCAACCATAACCACCCGGAGTCGCGCAGAGGGTTGACTCTTTCTGCGCGGTGCCCCGCCGGCTGAAGACTACTGGCGCGGACGATCGAAACCGCCGGCAAACAAAGAGGCAAACTTCCGCCTCCTCGGTCGAGTAATACCCTTTAGGAGTGACGATTATCTGGTCATCAGCCTGACTCAACTTGGAGACTAGTGACCGAGGTTACCGAGAACACGGTCAACACCCTAGTCGCGCAATACCTCGCGCGAGAGGAGGTTCCCGTCCTTACCCAAACCTCCGAACTACGAACAGGACACGGTATTCCGGACTTTGTCGTCAAGGGTGCGTCGACGCTGTTCGGCGAAGGAGAGTGGAGCAGCAAATACGCTGACGGCCTGATTCAGGCGTCTAACTACGGCGACTCGCCTGGTGCCGACGGCTACTTTCTCCTGGCCTACCCCGAGTCACTCCGGAAACAGGTAACGCGCGAGTGGAGACGTGATCCAACCGATCTTGAGGCCATACTCGGGGGCGTGACCTATCGAGGAGTGCTCAAGGTTGGAAAGGAGCCCGCGAGACCATGGAGAGGTCTTCTCGAAGCCATCCCGAAATGGTTGAGGGATGGGATTGAGAGGCGTCCGCAGCCGCCCGATCCTGACGAGTTCTTGAATGCCGTGCAGGATATGGTCGAGAGTCTCGCCGTGGAATTGCCATTGACGGGCGATTGGCCACGGCTGTTCGAACATGCTGACTCAGTCCTCGATCGTAATGCGGGTCAGCCAGAGCACAGCAGGAGAGCCGCTGCCTATCTCCTCCTGGATCAGATTGTCTTCTATCGGATTCTCCAAGAGCGCGGGTTTCCCGAATTGAAACCCGCTGGTATCGACACTCCCCTTGACCTGAAGAGGAACTACTTTGACCAAGTCCTCAAGGAGAACTATCACGCGATTTTTGACCTGGACATTTGCTCCAAGATTCCAATCGAAGCCACCAGCGAAGTCAGAAAGCTCGTACGGGTGATCAACGTCCTTCAGCCAGAGCAGTTTACGCGAGATCTTCTAGGGAATATCTTCCACCGACTAATACCTCAAGAAGTCCGAAAGCCGGTCGCTGCGTTCTATACAAATGTGTCGGCGGCACGCCTGCTCGCAAAGCTCTCCGTTGAAAGACCCGGCGACAAGGTCGCCGACCTCGCTTGTGGGTCTGGGACCCTATTGATGGCTGCCTACGACCGGAAAGCCGAGCTCGCCGGAAAGCCTGTCGACGAGGAGATGCACAAACGGTTCGTGGAGGAAGACCTAACCGGTGTCGACATAATGTCGTTCGCGGCCCACTTGGCCGTAGTTCAACTCGCACTCAGGAATCCGGCCCACTTCACGGACAAGGCGCGGGTCGCCGTCTACAATTCTACGACTTTGGGGCCCGGCAGTTCGATTCGGCCGATCGAGGAGACTGTTGTAGGTCCGCGACCCCTCGAGACTTGGTCGCAGGAGGGCCATTCACCTCGAAAGGTCCGCCGCGGTGCCGTTTCTAGCCAAGGCGCCGGGAAGGGATTCAGCATGGAAGCAGTAGATGTCGTCCTCATGAATCCTCCATTCACCCGAAAGCAGAGCATCCCGAGAGAAAGCCGGGAACGGATGAACAAGAACCTGAAGGAATATGGGAAATTCATCGACAACGGAATGAATCTGAGCCCGTATTTCATCCTCCTCGCGGACAGGTTTCTCAAGCCTGGTGGCAGGATTGCGATGGTCCTCCCGGACTCAATCCTCGATCAGGACAGCGCATCCGGGGTGCGCAGCTTTCTGACCCAAAAGTACCGGCTTGAGTTCATCATCCAAGCTGGACATCGGTTAGCATTCAGCGAGGACGCAGCGTTCCTCGAGATTCTGCTCGTTGCTCGCAAACGCGGACGTGGAATTGGCGAGCGTCCATGTGTTGTGGTTCGACTTGGTGTCAAGCCCACTGAGTCGAATTCGGGGGTGTTGGCAGATTCCTTGAAAGAGTTCCTCTCTGCCGGCGTTGATTCCCCCGCGATTCAACGATTCGAAACGCAAACTGGGAGTGAGGTGGCTCTGGTCCCTCAGGCAGAGTTCGCGACCGCAGTCAACTGGGTGGAGCTGCTCCCGCACGCCGGTATCGCGGGATTCAACCTGCCTCACTCTCCATTGATGGCTCCTCTCAGCACAGTTGTCGTCAAAACGACTCAGGGTCTCCGATTCAACAAGATGGAAGGAATCTGGGACCCCGATAGCACGTACCTTTCCGTTCCGAGGGCGGCGAAAGTGAGGAGCCGATGGGAGGTCGTGTCAGAGTCGGCCGGAGAGGTCGAGGCTTTCAACAAGAGGCTGGGGCTCAAGATCCGAGTTCCCCGTGGCGTTCTGCGCGGTTCGACCAGATCGGCCTCGGGAATGCCGTCCCTAGAAATCACTCGCCCCTGGGACTATACGGTCGTGGGAAGGTTTCCCGGCGATGAGTCATTCTGGAAGAATCCGGATCCCGACCTAGTTGTCGTCAAGCGACAGGCGAAATACGCTGAGAAAGAAACCAACTTGATTGCTGCCGGACGAAACAACGTGGATCTCCTTTCCGAGACTACGCACTTCATCGCATTCGTCTCGCCTGAGAAGATCTCCCCGCCTTGGCAGTTTTGGTGTTTGAAGACGCGGTCGCTGAGGGATGCCAAGATTCTGGGACTATGGTGGAACTCGACACCCCATCTAGCCCAACTATTCTTGTCAAGAGGCAGGGGGATGGGAACCTACGGCGGTTGGGAGAAAGGGGACCTAGAACCCCTCAGTGTGCTTAATCCTGAACGCCTCGGATCGACGGCAATCCGTGATTTGATGGAGGTCTACGACCGCTGGGCAAAAGTTGCCTTTCCCTCACTTCGGCTTCAGTTGGAGCAGCCCTTTGAGGGACGGGTCGCAATAGACAATGCTGTCTGCCGAGCTATCGAAGTTGAGCCGCCACGAGTGGGCCTTCCGGGCCTCTACAAGCACCTGCTCGACAGAATCAACCGGTTGGGCCTGCAGGGACGCTCGGAGTAGTTCACCACTCTCGGAAAGCGGGCCGGCCGCTTCGAATCTCGGGTTTTGAGCCGACCATAGTTCGCATCCCGCCAGATGCGAACGAATTGGAAATGTGACAACTATGGGCCTAAATAATTACACCCATACTATACTACGGGCCCGCGCGGCGCATTCGACGCCGGACCGTATTTAGGTGCTTGCTCGGAACGAAGCTCGCCCGCGCCGGAGGGCGCCTTCAGTT
>Ga0335078_10011672_pt1 | contig 13033 bp, 15 predicted proteins | sample Lox_Sample_32_FD_206711 | JGI IMG/M metagenome (GOLD analysis project Ga0335078, IMG submission 206711) | Soil microbial communities from Loxahatchee National Wildlife Refuge, Florida, United States - Lox_Sample_3.2 | ecosystem: Environmental > Terrestrial > Soil > Wetlands | place: USA... | reverse complement strand
TCCGAAAAATGCCGCCCGCGCATAAATGCTTCAAACATCCGCGGCGGTTCGTAGATCTTCAGCTTCACATCGACCACGCGGTCGCCCGCCATCTTGATGTACAGCGCGCCTTCGCCTTCCACCCGCGCCAGCGTGTCGACCGTGATTGTTCTTCCCGGGCTCATGTGCGTTTGCACTCCTCGCTCGCCTTGCGGAACTGCCATGCCCATGCGTTGAAGCTGCGGAATGCCCGCGAAATCTGCTCGTCATTCTGCCCGAGAATGCGGAACTGGTTCGTCATCGATTCTGTATTCGGAGTCTCCATCGGCCCGTAGCAGCCATAACAGCCGCGATCGTAGCTCGGACACAGCGCCCCGCACCCGGCCTGTGTCACTGGACCCAGGCAGGGAATGCCGCGAGCGACTTCGATGCACACGTTGCCTTTGCGCTTACACTCCATGCACACACTGTAATTCGGGATATTCGGCTTGCGCCCGGCCAGCGTCGCGGTGATCAATTCGATCAGTTGATATTTGTTGATCGGGCATCCGCGCAGTTCGAAATCCACCGGCACATGCTCGGCAATCGGCGTCGACAGTTTCAATGTGCTGATGAACTGCGGCGTGGCATACACCACGCGGATGAATTCTTCCACGTCCTTCCAATTCCTCAGCGCCTGGATCCCGCCCGCCGTGGCGCATGCCCCAATCGTGATCAGCGTCCGGCACTTCCGCCGCACTTCCTGGATGCGCTGCGCATCGTGATGCGTCGTGATCGATCCCTCAACCAGCCCAATGTCGTACGGACCTTTGAGCATGTTGCGACTGGCCTCGGGGAAGTACGCAATTTCCACCGCACCTACCACGCCCAGCAGTTCGTCCTCGGCGTCGAGCAGGCTCAACTGGCAGCCGTCGCACGACGCGAACTTGAACACCCCAATCCGCGGCTTCGTTTTAGCCTTGCTCTTCTTAGAGCTCATACTTCTCCAGCAGCGGCCTCATCTGTTCATACGTGAACACCGGACCATCCTTGCAAATAAAGTGCGGACCATACTGGCAATGCCCGCAGAATCCGACCGCGCACTTCATGTTGCGTTCCATCGACAAGTGAATGTCGTTCCGGCTCAGCCCATGCGATTCCAATTCCCGCGTCACAAACCGCATCATGATTTCCGGCCCGCACACCATCGCCACCGAACGGGATGGCTTCAGCCGCGCATATTTGAATAGCGTCGTCACTACGCCCACGTGCCCACGCCAGCTCATGCCGCCGTAATCCACGGTGACCAGCACCTGTGTCTCTTTCTGCCGCGCCCACGAAGCCAGTTCTTTGCGATACAACAAGTCCCGCGGACTCCGCGCCCCGTACAACACCACCAGCCGCCCGTAATCTTCGCGATGATTCAGCACTTCATAAATCACCGGACGCAGCGGTGCCAGTCCAATTCCACCCGCAACGATGATCACGTCATGCCCACGCGCGGCCTCGACCGGCCAACCGGTACCGAACGGCCCGCGCACGCCCACGCCATTTCCCACGCTCTGGGTCACCAGCGCATTCGTGGCCTGTCCCACCGAGCGCACCGTATACACCAGCTGATCATGTTGCCCCGGGTCTCCGCTGATCGAAATCGGCAGCTCGCCCACGCCAAACACCCACAGCATGCTGAACTGTCCTGGACGGAACGAGCTCCCGTTCGCGCCGTCCTCCGGCTCCATCCGCAGCGTGAACGTGTCCGGCGTTTCCTTCGACACCTCCCGCACCAGGTACTGCTGCGGAGCCATCACATCGGTTGTCACTGCAGTCGCCATAACCAAACCATTACCGTACTGCGTACACATCAATCAACTGAAGCCGCGTCGCTTCCAGCCGCTGCTCGATAATCCTCGCAAACCGCTTCAAAATCTCATACCCCAGGTCGTGATTCTCCTCGCACTTCGCGCGCAGACACTTGCCATCCAGCGCAATCGCCCGCACATTGTCCATCGCCCGCGCCTGATGCTTCCACTGGTACGGCGCCAGCAGCCACGACCAGCCCAGGATTTCCCCCTCTTGCAGCGTTGCCACAATGATCGGCTCATGCTGTGGCGCTGCGATTTCGACCGAGACCTTTCCTTCGCGCACCAGATAAAACGTGTTCGCCGGATCTCCCTCGCGAAAAATGTAGTCGCCGCGCTTGAACCGTACATTCGAAGCACATCCCACTAATAGCTCCGTGAATGCCGCGTCCAGATCCGCAAAAAAAGGATGTTCGGCGATGATTCTCTCAAGTGTTTCCATGATTCCCTCCGTCCCGCATCGCTCGCACTTCCTCGGTAATATCAATCCCTGCCGGGCACCACGTGATGCAGCGCCCGCAGCCCACACATCCGGAACTGCCGAACTGATCGATCCACGCCGCCAGTTTGTGCGTCATCCATTGCCGGTAGCGCGCCTTGCCCGAGTTGCGAATGCTTCCGCCGTGGATATACGAAAAACTCTGCGTAAAGCACGAGTCCCACTTCCGCCAGCGTTCCGCATGCTCGCCCGTCACATCGCTCACATCCTCCACGGTCGTACAGAAACACGTCGGACACACCATCGTGCAATTCGCGCACGTCAGGCAGCGCGCCGCCACATTCTCCCACCGCGGGTGATCAAAATTCTGATACAGCAATTCCTTGATCCCATCCCGATCAATGCTGCGTACCTGCTCGCGCCCAGCAGCCTTTACCGCCGCATCGGCGTGCTCGACGTCGCGATCGCTCGCCGGAGCCGTCCGCAACTCGCTCAGCACTTCCGCTCCACGCTCAGTCCCCGCGTTCGCCAGGAACCGGTGCCCGCCGGCATCAAGCAACTCCGTCAGCACGATGTCCGCTCCGCCCGAAACCGCCGGCCCCGTTCCCATTGATGCGCAGAAGCAAGTCGCTGCCGACTGCGTGCACTGCACCGCAATCAGAAACGCGCCTTCCCGCCGCGCACCATAAATCGGATCCCGATACTTGTCTTCCAACAGCACGCGATCCTGCACCGCAATCGCGGCCAGCTCGCACGCGCGCACTCCCAAAAACGCCTGCGGCGCTTTCGGTTTCGTCTCATTGTTCAGGATTCGGAAAGTCTGGCCCTGACGTTCAGCCGACCACAAACGCACTTCTGCCGGATGCAGATATTTCTTCCAGCTCTGCGGCCCCACCACATACCCAAACAGCGCCCCATCCTCGCGCCGCTTCAGCCGATAATGTCCCGGTGCTTGCTCGTCCGTCCAGCCTGCAGGCAAATCTTTGACCGACTCAATGTGGTCATAGACGATCGCTCCATCGCGCGCCGTCGGACCAATCACAACATATCCGCGCCGCGCGATCACCTCGATCAGCCGGTTCAGTTCATTCGCCGGAAAAGTGGTAGGGACTTGCTGCGACACCGCGTCACTCCACGATGCTTCTCGGGTTGCCAGCGCGCTTTCAGCAACCACACGACCTCCTCGTCGATCCGTAAGGAGATCCGCTGCCTTCGCGCCATCCGAAGGATGGCAGTCAGCGTATCACAGCGTTGAATTGTTGTTGTCCGTTGCGGTTTCGGTCCTGCTCGCTCAAACTACCGTGGAATAGTGACACCGGGGCAGCCACACCGCAGTGACCTTCATCACGCGGTTTCACAATCTCAGGCCGCGCGCCCCGAGCCCGGTTTCTTCACATTCCCCGCATTCACCGCGTCCAGCCGGATGCGCGTCGCCCGCGTCGTTTCTTCAATCAGGTCGTCGTTGAACTTCGCCCCGTCTCCCGCCATCACCGATCCCGCGGCCAGCGCGAACCGGAGCGCGTCCGCCTGATCTTCAAAATACAAAATCACTTGTCCCGACATGGTCACTTCTCCCGGTAGTCGCGAATCCGTCGACATTGATAGCAGGCCCAGGTTCCACTTGCGACGAGGGGCGCCGCTTCCAGCAGCGTGCACAACACTTTCCCCGATTCTCGGGAAGTTTCCGCCCGGCGTCAAAGTGTTTCTCTTGGTTCGCCATACCCGGAAGTACACGCGCCTCGCCAGAGGGAAGGGCGTCATCCCGACCGTAGCCGTTCTTCAGGCGGAGGGAGGATCTCCCGCGCAAATGAAACTATGATGAAACCCGGTCGCCTGATACCAGGACGAACCGGGTGCCCTATTTCTCGCGCACAGTCACAAATGGGGTTTCTTGCCTGCAGCGCCACTGAATCCTTCTGCATGAGAGATCTCGCTCCATCATTTATCATGTTCCCGCACCCGCTATGCGAAGCGCCCCAATCCTTCTGGTTGTCGTCCTGAGCATTGTCGCCCTGGCCGCCGACAACTCCTCTGTCCTCGGCTCCTGGCAAGGCGATTCCAAATGCACCGTCCCCAGCTCGCCCTGCCACGACGAGCGCGTCCTCTACAAAATCGCGCCCGATAAGAAAGACTCCACCAAGCTCACCATCGACGCCTACAAACTCATCGGCCGCGCCGCCGAATATATGGGCACCATTACCTGCACCTACGCCGCTCCCAAACTCACCTGCAGCGGCAACACCCTCAAGAAGGATCTTTGGGAGTTCCAACTCTCCGGCGACAACCTGACCGGCACTCTCAAGATTGGCGATGACCACACGCTCTACCGCCAGATCTCCGTGCATCGCGCGCCCGCCAAGGCAAACTGAATGCCCGTCATCATCTCCATGCTCCGCGGCGTCAATGTCGGCGCCCACAACCGCATTAAAATGGACGCACTCCGCTCCCTCTACGCCTCTCTCAAGCTCGAAGACCCGCAGACCTACGTCCAAAGTGGCAACGTCATCTTCCGCGCGAAAGAGAAGCCGACACCGCAACTCGCCAGGAAAATTCAGGCCGCCATCGAGAAGACATTCAAAATAAAACCCGAAATCATCCTCCGCACCGCCGACGATTTCCGCGCCGCCCTCGCCATCAATCCCTTCGCCCAGCGTAAAGACGTCGAACCCGGCAAACTCCTCATCACGTTCCTGGCCGACGCTCCCAGCCCCGAAGCGCAATCCAAGCTCGACGCATTCAAGTCCCTCCCCGAAGAACTCCACCTCATCGGACGCGAACTCTACATCTATTTTCCCAACGGCGCTGGCAAGTCCAAACTCCCCTGGGCGCAGGTAGAAAAATTCCTGAAAGTCCCAGGCACCGCCCGCAACCTAAACAGCGTGATGAAGATGCTGGAAATCGCCGACGGGATGGAAGCCCGTTAGACACCCGACGTGGTGTAGAATCGAAAAGTAACCCTTTCCGCCAGCGGTAGCGGCGGAATCCTTCCAATGTCGGGACGTGGCTCAGCCTGGTAGAGCACTCGCTTGGGGTGCGAGGGGTCGGCAGTTCAAATCTGCCCGTCCCGACCAATTCTTTTCTCCGTCGCCGGGTCGGTCGAGCCAAGCTTGTGCGCCCGGTCGAGCAGTCGCTCGACCGCCCACAAAGCCGTTCGATTGAGTGGAATTGTTCTGACCCGAAATCTGTTCTTGCCGACTCGGACTCCTGAATCAGCTCACGCTCGAACTCAGCCATTGCGCCGATAATCTGGAACATCAGCCGCCCCGAAGGTGTGCTCAAATCGAGGTTGTCTTTGAGGCTGATGAAAGCCACTTTAAAAAAATCAAGGTCGGCCAAAGCGTTCACGAGATGTTTGAGTGACCGCCCGAACCCGTCTATCTTCCAGCAGAGAACAGCATCGAACTTCCGCCGATGGGCATCAGCCATAAGCCGATTGAGTTCTGGTCGTGATTCCTTCGAGCCGGAAACACCTTCGTCAACCTACTCACCGACAACTTTGAAAGCTCTGCGGCTGGCGTACTCCCTCAATTCCGCCAACTGCATCTCTGGGCTCTGGCCGTGAGTGGTCGAAACTCGTGCATACAAAGCGACTCTCATGCTCCTCCCTCCGTTCTCAGACACGCATTTGTGGACAGGTCGGGTATTCTGAGGCGAAAATGCAGTCGTGTTCAGGAAAGCGCCAACCATCCTGTTGCATTCCGCTCTCGCCCCGCCCACTGTGATGGACACGTTGCGCCGCTCCGTTGACCCTGAACAAAGAACTCTGTTCTCGCTCTCTGGCTACAAAGGTGAGCGACCAGTGGTCGGTGAAGTTCGAGAGAGTACATTCAGTTTGCAGAAGCGGCGATACAGCCGCAACGATTTCGCAGGTCACTTCTATGGGACGGTTGAAGCTGAGCCCGGAGGCAGCCGAATCCAAGGTTATTTCGATGCTCCTCGCTGGGCGAGGTATTTCATGCGAGTGTGGCTTGGATTCGCCATTCTGTGCGGTACGCCAATATTTGTGCTCACGCTGCTCGACGTGCTCACTGGAAGTCACCACACGACTGGAGACACGTGGGTCGGACTGGTCGTTCCACCAGCTTTGATTCTGTTTGGAACCGTTCTCCCGAAGGTGGGAAGGGTGTTCGGTCGAGGCGACCGCAAATTCATGCTGGATTTCCTTCAGCAAACCGTGGCAGCACGAGTCGAAGACATCGAGATGAGCATTCGCTGAAAGCTCGGAGCAATGAAAAACGTCGTCTCGGAAGAAATAAACGGAAGAATGTGTGGCGTCTCGGAACAACCCAGCGCCCGGATACACGTCATCCTCGCCAGAAAGGCTCCGGTCGGGGTCATTTTCCGTCGTGGGTCGAGCAAGTGGTTTCACATTGTGAAGTGGAACACCGACACTGACACGTTCGAGCACGGTCAGTGGTTCCACGGGCAGATGTATCCGAGGCGCAGCGACCTGTCGCCGGACGGAAAGTTTCTGGTCTATTTCTGTGCTAAATGGAGCAAACGTCGAATCGAGGAAGCCGAAGCGATGCTCGACAAGAACAAGGCTGGGGCACTCACTCATGACCTTTGCCTTCTGCTGAAGCGCAACCGAAGGCCAGAACTGAATACACCTATGCTTGGACTGCGGTAAGCAAGCCACCCTATCTTACTGCCCTTGGGCTGTGGCCGAAGGGCGACTGTTGGCACGGTGGAGGGTTGTTCAAGTCGAACCGAGTTCTCTGGCTGAACCATAAGCCTCTCGTGGCAGTTCCTCATAAAGACCACCTACCCATCGGACTGCGGGTTGAGAATAATCCGCATGCTTGTGGTGAAGATGACCCCGTGTATTCCATGCGGCTTGAGCGAGATGGGTGGAAGAAGACGCAGGATTGGAAGTACGGCTGGGCGGGACACGGATTCAAGACCCAGCAACCAGAAATCCGAGTGAAGAATTCCCGTAAAACTTCGGGAGTCACGCTGGTGATGAACCGTTCGATTTCCGGCTTCAGGTACAGAGAAGCGTTCTCGGTGCGTAGCCGTGAGGGAGAAACGGAAATCCGAGGGGCTGAATGGGCAGATTCGGACGCTGCCGGGCGAATCGTGTTCGCTCGAAGCGGCTGTCTGTACGCTGCGAACCTCGATGCATTTCCGGAACTGCGAGACATCGAATTGGTCAATTTGAACATGCTGAAACCCGAACCAATCGCCTCGCCGGATTGGGCAAAGCACTGGTAAGAAGCCTGTGACATTTTTGTGACGCAACCAGAGAAAAACGGGGGGATAGAGACAAACCAGAAAACCAGAAGGGCGTTTATTTACTTGGACTCTGAGTCTTCAGAGCCGCCTGGGGTGCGAGGGGTCGGCAGTTCAAATCTGCCCGTCCCGACCATTCGTAAATTCAAAAGAATTCGTGGAGCGGCGGACGCCTCGTCCGCCGATGTCCCGTAGAGACAACCGAAAATAGCCCGGCGTTTCAACGCCGGGTTCGCGCCATCATCGCGCGTGCGTCCCGTAGGGACGCCTGAACCACGCCCCTAAAACCCGCCGCTCTTCCCAACCTTCCCCACCATCGCCTGAAAGTCCTCCAGCAACTGCCCCGTCCACTTCGGCCCATTCTCACCAGCAAAAAATTTCGCATCCGCAAAACGCCGATCGTACATCAGCACCTTCTGGAACGTTCGCGACGCTTCCTCTTCCTGCCCATGCTTGAACTGTGCCAACGCAATGCCCGCCAAGGTCTGCGGAGACGTGGAATCCAATCGCGCCGAAAGATTCCAGTGGTCCGTCGCGTCTTCTAGTTTGCCCTGCTGGTAAAACACGTATGCCAGTTGGCAATGCGCCGCCGCCTGGTACCGGTCTAACTCCAGCGCGCGCTCAAATTCCGACTGCGCCGCGTCCAGCGCTCCCGCCCGGAACCGTTCCATCCCCAGGTACACGTGCGCTTCCGCAAGGCTCGGATCATCCTTCAACGCATCGCGAGCCTTCTCGGCTGCCTTGTCGATCTTGTAACTCGCCGCCAGTCGCCGTGCCTCAATCAGCCGCCCTTGCGCCTTCTCTCGCAGCTTGGCCGCGTCCTCTCCCAAAGCGCTCACAACCAATAGAAAAAGGACGAACCCGCTGTACACCGCATGCCGTATCCACCCGTTGCAGCGAACACGCCGTATGAGAGATGTCATCATTTACCTCTCCCATCATTCAATTTTGTAGCTGACGCCTGCGCCAGCACCATGGCCCGCGCCAGACCGGCTTGGGCTGTGGGACTCTGCGCCCCCGCAGTTTCCCGCAACACCTGTGCGCGCACGAAATCGAATAACTCCCCCACCGAAACCTTGTGATCGCGATTGACGTCTGCTTTGCCAGTAAGTCCCTGCAGCACGTAATAGGTAAACACTCCGTGCCCTCCGCCCCACTGCTCTCCCTCGCGCGATACCTCGTCCATGTCGCTGGCCGTGATAATGGCGCGCTGCTTTCCGAATCCTGCCTTGATCCAGCGCGAATTCGTCATGTTCGGAATCGCGGCCCCGATTCCGCCGCTGTGACACGCGTCCACTAGCGTGACCACGTTCGCCTGCAATGTCCGCTCAAACGCCGTTTGCAAGTCCCACATGGGAATCGCGGTGCTGGCTAGATTGTCTAAGTCAGTGTCATAACCCAGCAGGTAGTAGTTATCCGGACGTTTTTTGAAATCATTCGTCCCGTGTCCGGCGAAATATACAATCGCCAGGTCATCTGGCCCCGGCTTGGTCAGAAAATCAAATAGTGCCGATCGGATGTTGGCAAACGTCGCGTCTTCATTCGCCAGATACAACACGTGATCGGCCGGAACTCCGCCACCCTTCGGATCGACCAGCATGTCGCGCATCTGTTGCGCATCCCGATCCGCGAACTGCAGTTGATTGATTCTCTTGTCCCGGTAATGCGACACGCCAATGATGACTGCCCATCGTTCACTCGGAGTTCTTACTCCATGAGTAACTGGAATCCGCACCTGCTCCCGGTTATTATGTGCATCGGTCACGACCAGTTCGATGGCGTCCTGCGTTGCCGAAAGCGCGACCGGAGCACTGAATCCATACGATGGCCCCTGCGACTGAATCTGCACTTCGCGTATCGTCGCCGTCGTGGCGGAACTCAGTCGAACCGGTTCTCCTCCCACCGTCAGCTTCAACGGCGAAACCCCGGCTTCGATCCAACCACTGACGGTGAGTTCGCGGACGCCCTCGACCACCCCTTGCGGTTCGTTGAGATGAATCTTCGGAGGATGCTCGTCGCGCCCTCCCACATACGATTCCCGCTGCACCTCACGCAGCGATTCCGCTTCATCCCGCACATCCAACACAAACGTCGCATAGAAAGGACGTCCGTAAATCGATTCCGCCGAAACTTCCACCGCATTTCTTCCCGAATGCAGAAGAAATCCGGGACGGAAGTTCAAATCCAGGTCGCACAGGATGCCCCGATCCGAAGATCGCGTGGACATGATGATGTTCGCGGCTTCGCCATTCACACGCGCCAAAATCTTGCCGGGCGGCAGTTCTTCGGAACTCTTGCTCACCTCCACGATCAGGTGATCCACCGACGAAGACGGTAGCTCCCCCATCGCATTTTCGCTGACACTCACGTTCCACTGCGGCACTTCAAGCGCAAAAATGCCCGCTGCTGGCGGCGCACCCGGATGCGAGAGCGCCGCCAGCGACAAGGCGACAGTCAGCAGGATCCCTTGTCTCATTCCCGCCTATTTCGGCTTCACTTTCGACGGATCTCTCTTTGCCGGCGCGGATACGGCCACTTCCGCCGCTGCGCTGCCCGTCGTCTGCGTTACGTTTAAAACCGGCGGATCCGACCACCCGTTTTCTCCCATCAGCGAGAGATAGTCGTACATGATGTGCATGTTCCCCGGAACGTTCCCTCCGTGATTCAACTTGTAGAATTCCACGTAGGTCTTGATTTCATTCGCCGCTTCCGCATACACACCCGGATCGTTTTTGCTCATCAGCGCCAGCGCATGGTTCAGATGCGCGTCGGGATAGGCCGAGCGGGGCGTATCGAACTGTATGGCCTGCACAAAGTGATCCATCGCCTTCTGCTCGTCGGTCGCATTCCGCGCCGTCTGCTTGTAAACCCGGCCCAGATAGTAATGGGCCCGCGGATCATTCGAACGTACCGCGATCGCCTCCTCCAGATTCTGACGCGCCTCGTCAAATAAATCGTAGGTGAAGGCCAGCGCTCCGTTATCCCGCTTGAGCGAGCTCATCATCAGGCTGAAATTAGGCGAACTGGTCTGCAGGCCTCCCTTGCTCCTCTGGTCCAGATCCGCCTTCAGGGCGCCGGTCAGCAAATTCTGGACATGTTCGCGACGCTCGATGAGCGTGTTGGCCTGGCCGTAATGAAATCCCATGCCGACACGGTCATCGCGATGAATCGAATCCTGCAGCGTCACAAACACCTTCGGCGCCTCGCGCACGTCGAAGCCTCGCGACAAAACCGTGTGCGCCGCGAACTCGTCGGCATCGGCTTCTTGCGTCGCCGAATAGTCGGTGAATTTCGGAACCCGCAATCGCTCGATGATGCTGGCCACCAGAGCCGTTCCGCCAAACCCGAGCGCTGCGCCAAACACCGCGCCGCCGCCCCCACCTTTTACTCCTCCCACCACTCCGCCGATACCCGCCGCCACCGCACCGAGAATCGCTGCCTTCTTTTTCGCCGACCTCTCTTTTTCCACTTCGAGTAAGTCTTCCAGCACCACGCCGCGCACTTGTGCGTAGGCGTGACGATGCTCCACGTGCCCAACTTCATGTGCCAGCACATAAGCCAGTTGCGCTTCATTGTCGAGCATCGCGACCAGCCCTGTGGTCACGTAGATGCTCCCCGTGCTCAGCGACCATGCGTCCGGCCGCGGATCCTCCACGATCCGAAATGCGTACCATTGCCCGCTGCCCGAGGGAACCATCGACTGGCCCAGTTTGTTCACGTAATCCTGCAACATCGGATTGGGATAGAAGAAGCATTCGGCCGACATATAGAAGCGATGAGCCTGCTCCGTATCTTCCGCCCGTTGTTCCAGGTACATGGCCTCGATGATCATCTTGACCTCGGGGCGCTGCGCCAGTTCCTCCATCTTGTTCTTCTCGTCATCGGTGAAGCTTACTTCGTGATGATTCTTGTAACCCTCAAGTGCTTTGACGAGATTCTCTTCTTGCTTCTTATCGCCGGACTGATACACCGCGATAAGTTTTTCGCGTAACGCATTAATGGTGAAAGCATGTTGTGCTAAGTGCCCCTCTCCGGTAAGTGCCGAGTCGCAAACAGGGCTTTGCGCACTTAGCGGGAGGGTAAGGACTGAGAAACACAGCGCGGCCAACCAATGTCGCAGAAAGCGAGTGGTCACTTGAGCCTCCTGACAGGTTTTCCGAGGGGAAACGTTCGCGGTGATCACCTGCCCCGGGAGCCAGAACGGCTCATCACCACGACAAGGGAAGTTACCTCTTAATAGCCCCTCCCGGGGTCCAAGTCAAGTCCAAATCGCGCTTACTCGTCAGACCTACGAGCACGAGCCACGTACGCAAAATAAAAAGGGCACGTCCCAGGACGCGCCCTTAGTGTTCCTCTATGCCCTCTGTGGTGAAAGGCTTTTACTTCCCATCAATCTCCACAAACTGCGCTGCCGACTACGAAAGCATCTCGTCTTCCCGCCGCCAGATCGCGACCGCGTCAGCCCCGCGCGCCAGCATCCCCAGCCGCGGAGCCCGCGCCCCGGACGACTCCCGCTCCAGCAGCGCAGCATGGGTCGTCGCCGACTCGGCATGCTCCGGCCCTACGGCGCCATCCTTAATGCTCTTGTTCGGGACAGTTTCATACGCGTATCCGGTCATCAGGGGTTGGCCGCCGTACAGCCCTTGCACGGTGAGCCGCGCCCATCCGTAGTGCGTCTGTCCATTGATTTTGAACTTGAATCCCAAATACTTGTTCACAGCATTCGCCCAGGGGCCAGTGAACCACACTGAGCTGTGGTAGCCACCTTGGTCGGCCATAAATCCATAGCCATCCTGAAACGGCTCGCCGGGACCTACCGGAACTCCGAAAAATCCAGCGGCCGGATAATTCCCATTCAGCCGTATGCCATTGCCTTGGCCGATCACGGCCGGCCGCACGCTCAGCGCGTAGGAATGTTCCAACGAAGACTTCGATAGATTGAAATCCACGATGCCGTCGTTGTTCAGGTCGATAGGTGTCAGCCCTTGTGTGATGGTGGTGTTGGTGGGCGTGTAAATGATTCTTGCCTCAGCCCGTTGCGCCGCGCCCAGCAGCCCAATTCCTGCCGCGCCCGCCGTGGCTACGTACGCCGCAAGATTCTTCTCCAGCCCGGGAGTGAGCCGCTTTGGACTCTTCACGGGCGAGGGTCTACCCCCGAAGTCACTGCTTCTCAGCATATGGTCTCCTTGTAGTCGTTCAAGTGTTTTGGGGGGTTTTAAGAAACGGCGGAATTCTCTCGCATCCCACCGCCCCTGTCAAGGCCAATAACGGCGGGCCATCTGGGCCGGATACTCCTGTCCGCTCTCATGTCTCTGGGTCATTTATGTGCAACCCAAACTCAGGTTGCCCTACCCTCTCACGCTCGTTTTTCCGGCCGTGCTTTCTTTCGCGGCGGCGAGATTTTGGCTTCGGCCTTCTGTGGCGCCTTGCGGGTTGAGGGATGCCCTGCGGCCGAACCCGCTGTCCCACAACCTCAGTGTTCCTCTGTGCCCTCTGTGGTGAGAAAGCTTTCACTCCGAACGATCTCCACGAACCGCGCCGCCTC
>Ga0335078_10011671_pt1 | contig 13035 bp, 7 predicted proteins | sample Lox_Sample_32_FD_206711 | JGI IMG/M metagenome (GOLD analysis project Ga0335078, IMG submission 206711) | Soil microbial communities from Loxahatchee National Wildlife Refuge, Florida, United States - Lox_Sample_3.2 | ecosystem: Environmental > Terrestrial > Soil > Wetlands | place: USA: Florida... | reverse complement strand
GCCGAGCGAGAGATGCGGCAGGCCGAGCTTGCCCAGCGCCTGGATCAGGCCGAAGCCGGTTTCCTGGTCGTAGGCCGCGACATGGCCGGGCAGCGCGCGGCCGTCGTTGGTGTTGAGCCACACGCTTTCGGCTTCGGTGACGAGATAGCCGATGGTCAGCACCAGCCCGTCGGCGATGGCGACGCCGTTGCCGGCGCGTTCGGTGCCGAGGGTCTGGGCGGTGAAGGCGTCCTCGGGAATGGCGGCGCGGACGCCGACCACCGCGTCGAGCGCGCGGTCGAGGTCGTAGGCGCAGTCCTCTTGCTTGGGCTGCGCCTCGAGCGGGGTTTTCCATTCCTCGGTTTTCGCCATGGCGAAACGATACACCTAGTCCTCGGCGCCGCCAAACCGCCGCAGGCGCTTGAGCTTGGCTCGCGCGCGTTTTTCCTCGAGACGGCGGGTCTTGGCGGCGCGGCCCGGCCGGGTCGCGACCCGCGCCTTGGGCGCGGTCGCCGCGCGTTCGAGCAGATCGAGGAGCCGCGCCCGCGCGTCTTCCCGGTTGCGCTCCTGCGAGCGAAAGCGGTGCGCGGTGATGACCAGTTCGCCGTCGCGCGTGAGCTTTTTTCCCGCCAGCGCCGCGAGGCGGCGGCGCGAAGCGGCGTCGAGCCCGCGCGCACGATGGACGGCGTAGCGCAGCTGCACCGCGGTTGCGACCTTGTTGACGTTCTGGCCGCCCGGCCCGCCGGCGAGGATGAATTTCTCCTCAAGCGCGGATTCGTCGATCGCCAGGCCGGTCATTTGGACTCCCGGGTTTCGGCCTCGGGCGGATAGCCCGGCGGCGGGATGGGGAGCGAATCGCCGGGGAGGTTCTTCGCCTCCCAGCCGCCGCCGAGATTTTCGATCAACAGCACGCTGGCGTTGAAGCGGCTTTGCAGGATCGCGAGCTGGGTCTGGCGGTCGGCGAGCGATGTCGCCTGGGCGGTGATGACGCTGGTGAAGTCGACGGTGCCGGCGCGGTATTGGTTGAGGATCAGGCGCTCGGCCTCGCCCGCCGCCGCCACGGCGCGGTCCTGCACCTCCGACTGTTCCTCCAAAATCTTGAGCGCGGCGAGATTGTCCTCGACGCCCTGGAACGCGGTCAGCACGGTCTGGCGGTAGGCGGCCACCGTCTGGTCGTAGCCAGCGCGCGCCGCCGCCACCTGCGCCGTGGTCAGGCCGCCGTTGAAAAGGTTGAGGGCGATCTGCGGCCCGGCCGCCCAGGTGACGCTCGACGCCTTCAAGAGCGTGTCGAGCATGGCGCTCGCCACCCCGTAGCTGCCGGTCAGGGTCAGGGTCGGGAAATAGCCGGCGACCGCGACGCCGATCTGCGCGTTGGCGGCGGCCATGCTGCGCTCGGCTTGCGCCACGGTCGGATTGCGCTCGAGCAGCTGCGACGGCACTCCGGCGGGCGCCACCGGGGCTGAAAACGCGAACGTCACCGGCGCCAGGCTGAAATCGGCCGGCGGCTTGCCGATCAGCACCGCGATCGCGTGCTCGAGCTGGGCGCGGGTCACGCCCAGCGCCACCGCCTGGGACCGGGCATTTTCGAGAATCGCCTGGGCCTGGGCGACGTCGGACTTGCCGACGGTGCCGGCGCGATACTTGTTCTCGGTGATCTGGAGCTGGCGCAGATAGGCCGCGGACGTCGCATCCAGCAGCCGCTTCTGTTCGTCGGATACGCGCAGCTGGAAATAGTCCTGCGCCAGCGTCGCCTGGGTCGAAAGCGTCAGGGCGGCGAGTTGCGCCGCATCGGCCTGGGCGGTGGCGGTGGCAGCCTCGACCTGGCGGCGGGTCTGGCCCCAGATGTCGATCACCCACGAGGCGTCCGCCGGCAGCGCGAACTGGTTGCGGATCTTGCCGCCGCCGAACTGGCCCGAGGCGGCCTTGGAGCGCGTCGCCGAGGGATCGACGCCAAGCGACGGGAAGTAGTTGGCGCGCGCCTCGGCCACCAGCGCCACCGACTGGCGGTAAGCCGCTTCCTGCGCCTTGAGGTTCTGGTTCGAGATCACGACCTGTTTTTCCAGGCCGTCGAGCACGGGGTCGCCGTAGACCGACCACCACGGCGCGTCGCTGGCGGCGGGCTGGGGCTCGGCCAGCTTCCAGTCGCCCAGCTCCTTGTAGAGGGCGGGGGTCTCGACCGGCGGCTTCTGGTAATCGGGCCCGACCGAGCAAGCGGCCAGCGCGAGCGCCAGCAGCAGCGGGAACATCCGCGTCATGGTCATTCCCCCGCCGCCGGGTGCGCGCCCGGCACGCCCGCCGCGCGCCAGCGCCGCCCGCTCCACAGCCGGAAGCGGTCGAGATAGAGGTAGATCACCGGCGTGGTGTAGAGCGTCAGCAGCTGGCTGACGATCAACCCGCCGACGATGGCGAGGCCCAGCGGCCGGCGCAGCTCGCCGCCCTCGCCGAGGCCGATCGCCAGCGGCAGCGCGCCGAGCATCGCCGCCATGGTGGTCATCATGATCGGGCGGAAGCGCATCAGGCAGGCTTCGTAGATCGCGTCTCGCGACGAAAGCTGGCGCGCGCGCTGCGCGTCCAAGGCGAAGTCGATCATCATGATCGCGTTCTTCTTGACGATGCCGATGAGCAACAGGACGCCGATAAGCGCGATGATGCTGAGCTCGGTCTTGAACAGCATCAGCGCCAGTACCGCGCCGACTCCCGCCGAAGGCAGCGTCGAGAGGATGGTGATCGGATGGACGTAGCTTTCGTAGAGCACGCCCAGGACGATATAGACCGCGGCCAGCGCGGCGAGGATGAGGAACGGCTGGGTGGCGAGCGAAGCCTGGAACGCCTGCGCCGTGCCCTGGAAGGTGCCGCGGATGTTGCTGGGGACGCCGAGCGACTGCATCACCCCGGCGACCGCGGCCGAGGCCTGGCCCAGGGAGGTTCCGGGCGCGAGGTTGAACGAAATGGTCGAGGCCGCGAACAGCCCCTGGTGGTTGACCGACAGCGGCGTCGCGCCGGGGCCGTAGCTGGCGAAGGCCGCGAGCGGCACCATGGTCTCGCGGCTGACGCTGACCGCGCTGCCGGTCGAGACGCCGCGCTGGCCCGAGATCGCATTGGTCGCCTGATTGCGCGCCGCGTCCGACGCCACCGCGACGGCGGATGCCGCCTGGCCCTTGGGAATCACGGTACCGGCGACCGCGTTGGTCGACTGGGTGCCGCCGACCGCGCCGCCCGAGGTCGAGACGTAGAGGTCCTTGAGCGTCTCGGGGCTCTGCCAGAACTGCGGCGCGACCTCCATGATGACGTGGTACTGGTTCAACGGATTGAAGATGGTCGAGACCTGGCGCTGGCCGAAGGCGTCGTAGAGCGTGTTGTCGATCGCGCTCATCGAGATTCCGAGCCGCGCCGCCGACGAGCGGTCGATGTGGAGATCGGTCTCGAGCCCGCGGTTCTGCTGGTCGGAATTGACGTCGGTCAGGCCGGGCGCCTGGGACAGCGCCTCGACGATTTTGGGCGTCCACTCGTTGAGCGCCGCCAAATCGTCGCTTTGCAGGGTGTACTGGTACTGCGCGTTCGACGGCCGCCCGCCGATGCGGATGTCCTGCACCGCCTGGAGAAAGAGCGTCGCACCCGGCACCGCCGACAGCTCGCGCCGCAGCCGGCCGATCACCTGGTCGGAGGAGAGGCTGCGCTGGCGCAAGGGCTTCAAGGCGGCGAAGACGAAGCCGGAATTGGTCTGGCCGCCGCCGGTGAAGCCGGCCACGCTGTCCACGTCCGGGTCCGATTTCATGATGGCGACGTACTGGGTCAGCTTCTGCTGCATCAGCTGGAACGAGATGCTCTGGTCGGCCTGGATGCCGCCGATGATCCGGCCGGTGTCCTGCTGCGGGAAGAAGCCCTTGGGCACCACCGCGAACAGCACGACGTTCAACCCCAGCGTCGCCGCCAGGATCAGCAGCACCAGCCCCGAATGCCTGAGCGACCAGGCGAGCGAGCGGCGATAGGCGCCGCGCATGCCCTCGAAGCCGCGCTCGCTCCAGCGGTGGATCCGGCCCGAGCGGCCCTGCTCGGGGCGCAGCAGCCGCGCGCACAGCATCGGCGTCGCGGTGAGCGAGACCGCGAGCGACACCAGCACCGCGACCGACAGGGTCACGGCGAATTCGCGGAACAGCCGGCCGATGATCCCGCCCATCAGCAGGATCGGGATGAAGACAGCGACCAGCGACAGGCTCATCGACAGCACGGTGAAGCCGACCTCGCCCGCGCCCCGGATGGCCGCCTGCAGGCGCGGCATTCCGGCCTCGATGTGGCGCATGGTGTTCTCGAGCACGACGATCGCGTCGTCGACCACGAACCCGGTCGCCACGGTCAGCGCCATCAGCGACAGATTGTCGAGGCTGTAGCCCAGCAGATACATGATCCCGAACGTGCCGATCAGCGACACCGGCACCGCGACCGAGGGGATCAGCGCCGCCCTGCCGTTGCGCAGGAACAGGTACACCACCAGGATCACGAGCACGGTCGCCACCATCAGCGTCCGCTCGACGTCGAGCAGCGAGGCGCGGATGCTGGTCGAGCGGTCGACCGCGACCGAGACGTCGATCGCCGCCGGGATCTCGGCCTCGAGCACCGGCAGCAGGGCCTTCACCCGGTCGACCGTGTCGATGATGTTGCCGCCGGGCTGGCGGTAGACGATCAGCAGCACCGCCGGCTGGCCGTTGGCGAGGCCGGCGTTGCGGATGTTCTCGACCGAATCGACCACTTCGGCGACGTCCTTCAAGCGCACCGGCGCGCCGTTGCGGTAGGCGATGACGAGATTCTGGTATTCGGCGGCGGTGCGCGCCTGGTCGTTGGCGTTGACCTGATAGTGCCGTTCGCCGTCCTCGATCGCGCCTTTCGGGGAATGCGCATTCGCGGCGGCGAGCGCGGCGCGCACGTCCTCGAGGCCGATGCCGTACTGGAACAGCGCGCCGGGGTTGAGCTCGGCGCGGACCGCGGGCAGCGCCGAGCCGCTGACGTCGACCTCGCCCACGCCCTCGACCTGCGACAGCTTCTGCGCCAGCACGGTCGAGGCGGCGTCGTACATCTGGCCGCGCGACAGGGTGGCCGAGGTCAGCGCCAGCACCAGGACCGGCGCGTCGGCCGGGTTGACCTTCCGGTAGGACGGGTTCTGCCGCAGATTGGCGGGCAGGTCGGCGCGCGCCGCGTTGATCGCCGCCTGAACGTCGCGCGCGGCGCCGTCGATGTCGCGGTCGAGCCCGAATTGCAGCGTGATCCGCGTGTTGCCGACCGAACTCGACGAGGTCATCTCGGTGACGTCGGCGATCTGCCCGAGATGGCGCTCGAGCGGCGTCGCCACCGCGGTCGCCATCACCTCGGGGCTGGCGCCGGGCAGCGCCGCGTGAACCGCGATGGTCGGGAAATCGACCTGCGGCAGCGGCGACACCGGCAGGCGGAAGAACGCGACCGCGCCGGCCAGCGCCACGCCGAGCGTCAGCAGCGTGGTCGCCACCGGCCGCTTGATGAAGGGCGCGGAGAGGTTCATTCCGCCGGCTCCTCCTCGCGGTTGACCAGGCCGTGCGTGCGCCGGCGCACCCGCGCGGCGGCGCGGTCGAACCAGAGATAGATCACCGGCGTGGTGAAGAGCGTCAGCATCTGGCTGACGATCAGCCCGCCGACGATGGTCAGGCCCAGCGGGTGGCGCAGCTCGGAGCCGACGCCGGTGCCGACCATCAGCGGCAGCGCGCCGAGGATCGCCGAGAAGGTGGTCATCAGGATCGGGCGGAAGCGCAGCAGCGACGCCTGGTAGATCGCCTCGCGCGGCGATTTGCCCTCGTTGCGCTCGGCGTCGAGGGCGAAGTCGATCATCATGATCGCGTTCTTCTTGACGATGCCGATCAGCAGGATGATGCCGATGATGGCGATGATCGTGAGGTCGTCGCGCGCCAGCATCAGCGCCAGCAGCGCGCCGATCCCGGCCGAGGGCAGGGTCGAGAGGATCGTCACCGGGTGGATGTAGCTCTCGTAGAGCACGCCCAGCACGATGTAGACGGTGACGATCGCGGCGAGGATGAGGAAAAGCTCGTTGGCGAGCGAGGCGCGGAAGGCGAGCGTCGCGCCCTGGAACACCGTGATCACGCCCCTGGGCAGGCCGATCGCCTGCTCGGCCTCCTGGATCGCGTCGACCGCCGCGCCGAGCGACGCCCCCGGCGCCAAATTGAACGAGATCAGGTTGGCCGGGAATTGGCCGAGATGGTCGATCTGCAGCGGCGTGGTGCGGGTCTCGACATGGGCCAGGGTGGTGAGCGGCACCTGGCCGCCGCCCGCAGCCGGCAGATAGATCGAATCGAAGGCGTCGAGCGAGGCCTGGAAGTTCTTACCGGCCTCGAGAATGACGCGGTACTGGTTCGACTGCGTGAACAGGGTCGAAACGATGCGCTGGCCGAAGGCGTCGTAGAGCGCGTTGTCGATGGTCGCGGCGGTGATGCCGTAGCGCCCGGCAGTGTCGCGGTCGATCACCACGTAAGCCGAAAGGCCCTCATTGGCCTGGTCGCTGGCGACGTCGGCGAGGCCGGGGGTCTGGTTCAATCGCGCCACCAGCTTCGGGACCCATTCGGCGAGCTCGTCGGGATTGGCGTCCTCGAGCGCGAATTGGTACTGGGTGCGGCTGACCGTGGTGTCGATGGTCAGATCCTGCACCGGCTGGAGCCAGAGCGTGACGCCGGGCACCGAAGCCGTTGCCTGCTGCAGGCGGCGGATGACCTCTTCGACGTCGGAGCCGCGCGCGCTGTGCGGCTTGAGGTTGATCAGGAAGCGGCCCGAATTGAGCGTGGTGTTGGTGCCGTCGACGCCGATGAACGACGACAGGCTGTCGACCTCGGGATCCTTGAGGATGACATCGGCCAGCGCCTGCTGCCGGTCGGCCATGGCGGCGTAGGACAGGCTCTGCGCGCCCTCGGAAATGCCCTGGATCAGGCCGGTGTCCTGCACCGGGAAGAAGCCCTTGGGGATGACGACATAGAGGAACGCGGTGAGCGCCAGCGTGGCCACCGCCACCAGCAGCGTCGCCGCCTCGCGGTCGAGCACCCAGGCGAGCGCCCGTCCGTAATGATGGATGAGGGCGTCGAATTTTTCGCGATTCCAGCGCTGGAAACGATTTTCCCTGGTCTCGCTCGACCGGCGCAGCAGCTTGGCGCAGGCCATCGGCACCAGCGTCAGCGACACCGCCGCCGAGATCAGGATGGTGATGGCGAGGGTGATGGCGAATTCGCGGAACAGCCGCCCGACCACGTCGCCCATGAACAGCAGCGGAATCAGCACGGCGATCAGGGAAATCGTCAAAGAAACGATCGTGAAGCCGACCTGCGCCGAGCCCTTGAGCGCGGCCTGGAGCGGCGTCTCGCCGGCCTCGATATAGCGCGAGATGTTCTCGATCATGACGATCGCGTCGTCGACCACGAAGCCCGAGGCGATGGTCAGCGCCATCAGCGACAGATTGTTGAGGCTGAAGCCGAGGAGATACATCGCGCCGAAGGTGCCGACGAGGGACAGGGGAACCGAAAGACTCGGGATCAGGGTCGCGCGCGGCGAGCGCAGGAAGACGAAGATCACCAGCACCACCAGCACTACGGCGAGCGACAGCTCGAATTCGACGTCGCGCACCGAGGCGCGGATGGTGACGGTGCGGTCGGTCAGCACCGCGACGTCGACCGCTTGCGGCAGCGACGCCTGGAGCTGCGGCAGCAGGCCCTTGATGCCGTCGACCACCGAGATGACGTTGGCGCCGGGCTGGCGCTTGACGTTGAGGATGATCGCCGGGACGCGGTCCTTCCATGCGCCCAGGCGGTCGTTCTCGGCGCCGTTGACGACGCTGGCGACATCGCCCAAATGCACCGGCGAGCCGTTCTTGTAGGCGATCACCAATCCCAGATACTCGTCGGCGCTTTGCAGCTGGTCGTTGGCGTTGATGGTGTAGGACCGCGTCGGCCCGTCGAACCCGCCCTTGGGCGTGTTGACGTTGGCGTTGGCGATGGTGGTCCTGAGATCGTCGATGGCGAGACCGTAGGCGGCGAGCGCGCGGAGATCGGCCTGGACCCGCACCGCCGGGCGCTGGCCGCCGTTGATGCTGACCAGGCCCACGCCGGGGAGCTGCGAGATCTTCTGCGCCAGGCGCGTCTCGGCCAGGTCCTCGAGCTGCGGCAGGGGCATGGTCGCCGAGGTGACGGCGAGGGTCAGCACCGGGGCGTCGGCCGGATTGATCTTGGCGTAGATCGGCGGCGCCGGCAGGTCGGCGGGCAGCAGGTTGCCGGCCGCGTTGATCGCCGCCTGGACCTCCTGCTCGGCGATGTCGAGGCTGATAGCGAGCCCGAACTGGAGGGTGATGACCGAGGCGCCGGCCGCGCTCTGCGACGACATCTGCACCAGGTTGGGCATCTGCCCGAACTGGACTTCGAGGGGCGCGGTGACCGACGAGGTCATCACGTCGGGCGAGGCGCCGGGATAGAAGGTGGTGACCTGGATGGTCGGGTAGTCGACCTCGGGCAAGGGGGCGAGCGGCAGGAAGCGGTAGGCGAGCCCGCCCACCAGCATGATCGCCACCATCAGCAGCGAGGTCGCCACCGGCCGCAGGATGAAGGGACGCGACGGGCTCAAGGCCATGGCCCCTGCCCTATGGCTGGCCGGGGGCGGGCGGCGGCGGCGTGTCGGCGGGCGCGCCGGTCGCTTGCGCCGCGGCCGGGCGCGGCGCGACCTTGGCGCCCTGTTTCAATTTATCGGCGCCGTCGGTGACGATCGGCTCACCCACGGCGAGGCCGTCGGTCACGGCGACGCGCTCGCCGGCGCCGGGCCCCAGCTTCACGGCGCGCACCGCGACGGTGTTGTCGCTTTGCACGACGTAGACGAAGGTGCCGGGCGATCCGCGCTGCACCGCCGAGACCGGAATCACCACCGCGTCCTTGAGCGTGTCGACCGTGAGGCGGATGTTGACGAACTGGTTCGGGTACAGCGCCTCGTCCTCGTTGGCGAACGAGGCGCGCAGCTTGAAGGTGCCGGTGGTGACGTCGATGCCGTTGTCGAAGCTGGCGAGGGTGCCGTCGGCGATCTTGGTCAGCCCGGCGCGGTCGAAGGCGGCGACCGCCAGCGTCAGGCCGGCGCGGGTCTGCTTCATCACCGGCGGCAGGTCGTCCGAGGGCAGGGAAAAAATCACCGAGATCGGCCTCATCTGGTTGATGACGACGAGACCGGTGGTCGAGGACGGCGTGACGTAGTTGCCGGGATCGATCTGGCGCAGGCCGAGCCGGCCGGCGATCGGCGCAACGATCCGGCAGTAATTCAAATTGACCCGGGCGGTGTCGACCGTGCCCTGGTCGAGCTTCACCGTGCCTTCGAGCTGACGAACCGTGGCGCTCTGGTCGTCGTAGGTCTGCTTGGCGATCGAATCCTGTTTCATCAGCGCGGCGTAGCGCTTGAGATCGACGCGCGCGCCGTCGAGCTGCGCCTGGTCGCGCGCCAGCTGGCCCTCGGCCTGGTCGAGCGCCGCCTGGTAGGTCCGCGGATCGATCTGGGCGAGGACGTCGCCGGCGTTCACCTCCTGGCCCTCGTGGAAGGCGACCGAGGCGAGATAACCGCTGATCTGGCTCTGGACGGTGACGCTGGCGAGCGGCGTCACCGTGCCGAGCGCGGTGAAGCTGATCGGCATGTCGCCGGTCGCGGCCGGCACGACCGTCACCGGCAGCGGCGGCGCGGTGCGGCCGGCGGTGTTGTTGGCGTTGTGAAAATAGAACCACCACACGCCGGCGGCGGCGAGCGCCAGGACGAGCGCGGCCCAGAGCGCGGCGTGGCGCGGCTTGCGGGGTTCGGGCGGTGGCAGCTGCGGTTCGGTCATGGGGTCGGATCGGGCACGCTTATGGCGGAGTCCGGCGCCGTTTGGCGCCGGCGCCGGAATGGCGTGGCATTGCTCCCGTCCTTGCGCTCCTCGGCAGGTTGGAGAACCTGCGCTAATCTTGGGGGTTGCCAGACATCGTCAGCGCGGCGGCCGGAACAATGCGAAAACACCGACCTCGAACCGACGGCTCCGGACACCCGGCAGGTTATAGGCCGCGTCGCCGCCGCCAATCCCCTGTATTACAAGAGAAATCGCCCGGAGTCAGCCCCGGGCGGGACGGCATTCATGCGGCCCGATGAGGCGCTGGCGCGCTGGAATACACGCTTCCAGGGCGAGGACTTCCTGTTCGGAACCAAGCCCAACGCCTTCCTCGCGGCGCAGACGAAATATCTTCGGCCCGGGCTGGCGGCGCTCGCGATCGCCGACGGCGAAGGGCGCAACGGCGTGTTCCTGGCGAAGCGCGGGCTCAAGGTCGTCTCGGTCGATTTCTCGCCGGTCGCGGTCGCCAAGGCGAAGCGCTTCGCCGCGCGCGAAGGTGTCGACCTCGCGGTCGAATGCGCCGATCTCGCATCCTGGGATTGGGGCGTGGCGCGTTTCGACGTCGTCGCCGCGATCTTCTGTCAGTTCTTCGGCGCCGAGCTCAGGCCGCTGATCTTCCGCCGCATCCGCGAGACGCTGAAGCCGGGCGGCGTTCTCATCCTGCAAGGCTACCGCCCGGAACAGCTCGCCTACGCCAACGGCGGGCCGAAGCAACTCGATTATCTCTACACCGCGGCGATGCTGCGCGATGCCTTCGCCGGGTTCGAGATCCTTCACCTCGCCGAGCACGACGATCCGCTCGACGAAGGCAGCGGCCACCAGGGAATGTCGGCGCTGGTCGATCTGGTGGCGCGCAAACCGGCGGCGTGACCCCGTCCGCCCATCTCGCAAACGCGAAGCCGGCCGCATCCTTTAGCGGCAGCCAAAGATTTGAATTTACTGGGTAAATTCTCTGTAATCCGGCCGATCTTAGGCTTGCGCGACGCCCGCCCACCGTATTGAATGGGCAAGCAAAACCGGCGCAAATCGCGGTCAACGCGGACGCCAAAATAACTCAGAGGGGAAGGAAATGCCTGCATCGACAACCAATCGTTGGGCCCAGCTGATCATGGTCATCATCTGCATGGTGATGATCGCCAACATGCAATACGGCTGGACGCTGTTCGTCAGCCCGCTGAAGACCGCGCATGGCTGGTCGGTCGCGGAAATCCAGTTCGCGTTCAGCGTCTTCATCGCGCTCGAGACCTGGCTGACGCCGGTCGAGGGCTGGCTCGCCGACAAGATCGGGCCCAAGCTGGTCGTCGCCTTCGGCGGCGCCATGGTGGCGATCGGCTGGATCATCAATTCCTATGCCGACACCCTGTCGATGCTTTATCTCGGCGCGGTGATCTCGGGCACCGGCGGCGGCGCGGTCTACGCCACCTCCGTCGGCATGGCGGTCAAATGGTTCCCCGACCGGCGCGGCCTGGCGGTGGGATTGACCGCGGCGGGCTACGGCGCGGGCGCGGCTTTGACCGTCATTCCGATCCGCGCGGTGATCGCCTCGAGCGGTTACGCTGCCGCCTTCTTCTGGTTCGGCCTGATCCAGGGCGCGGTCGTGTTCCTGATCGCCTGGGCGCTCAAGGCTCCGGGGCCTGGCGATGTGCCGAGCGCGAAGCAGGTCAAGGTCGCCCAGTCGGCGCAGAGCTATACGCCGGCGCAGGTGCTCGGCGCGCCGGTATTCTGGATCCTCTACATCATGTTCGTGCTGGTCTCGGCCAGCGGCCTGATGGCGACGGCCCAGATCGCGCTCATCGCCAAGGACTACAACGTCGCCGACACGGTGATCTTCCTCGGCGGCACGACCCTGACCGTGGCGCTCTTGGTCGACAACGTGTGCAACGGCGCGGCGCGGCCCCTGTTCGGATGGATCTCCGACAACATCGGCCGCGAATTCACCATGGCGATCGCCTTCGGCCTGGGCGGGGTCAGCTACTGGCTCTTGGGCTCGGCCGGGACGTCGCCGTGGGCCTTCGTCGCCTTCGCCGGGCTGATCTTCCTCACCTGGGGCGAGATCTTCAGCCTGTTCCCGTCGACCTGCACCGACACCTTCGGGCCCAAATTCGCGACCACGAATTTGAGCCTGCTCTACACGGCCAAGGGCATGTCGGCATTCCTGGTGCCGCTCGCCAACATCGTCAAGGGCGCGACCGGCAGCTGGCACATGGTGTTCGTGGTCACGGCGCTGATGAACTTCGCGGTCGTGGCGCTGGCGCTCTTCGTCCTCAAGCCGCTGCGGTCAAGGCGGATGGCGTCACTGGCGCGCGCCGCCGCCGAATAACGCAAGCGGCGTCACGTTTCGCGGGCGGGGCTTCGGCCCCGCCCGTTTTTCTTTCTCCGGCTTGAAAATGACCGCTGCTCGTGGCCCTAATCGCCGGAAGAAGGCGGCGCGCAGAACGCGGCCCAGGGTCCGGGGGAACTAATGCCATTCGCGCGGGCAAGCCTGCCCAATCGCTGGCTCCAGCTGCTGTTCGGCATCGTCGCGATGGTGACGGTGGCGAATCTGCAATACAGCTGGGTGCTGTTCGTCGCACCCCTCGACGCGAAGTTCCACTGGGGCCGGCCGGCGATCCAGATCGCGTTCACGATCTTCTTGCTGACCGAGACCTGGCTGGTGCCGGTCGCCGGCTGGTTCGCCGACAAGCACGGCCCGCGGCCGGTGATGATCGCCGCGTCGGCGCTGGTGGCGGCGGGCTGGGCGATCGACGCCGGCGCTTCCAGCCTGCCCGTGCTCTATCTCGCCGCGGCGATCGGCGGGCTCGGCGCCGGCGCGGTCTACGGATGCTGCGTCGGCAACGCGCTCAAATGGTTCGCCGACCGGCGCGGCCTCGCGGTCGGGCTGACCACCGCGGCCTACGGCGTGGGCTCGGCGGTCACCGCGATCCCGATTCTCGCCATGATCGAGCATCGCGGCTACGCGGCCGCGTTCTTCCGCTTCGGCCTGGCCCAGGGGATGGTGGTGCTGGCGATGGGCCTGCTGCTGGCGGCGCCGGGACGGCCGGCGCGGCGGCCCCGGCGCGGCCCGCCCCAGGCCGCGCGCGACACCGCGCCCCTCGCCATGCTGCGCACGCGGATTTTCTGGCTGATCTATGCGCTTTACGTCGTGGTCT
>Ga0335078_10011670_pt1 | contig 13035 bp, 13 predicted proteins | sample Lox_Sample_32_FD_206711 | JGI IMG/M metagenome (GOLD analysis project Ga0335078, IMG submission 206711) | Soil microbial communities from Loxahatchee National Wildlife Refuge, Florida, United States - Lox_Sample_3.2 | ecosystem: Environmental > Terrestrial > Soil > Wetlands | place: USA... | reverse complement strand
CCCCCGCGTGCGGGTGGAAGAACGGAGTGACCTGGACGATCCGCACGGACGAGCCCTAGCGCGGCCCTCCCTTTACTACCACTGGCGAGCGGCGGGCCGGGTCGACTAGGCCTCGGGAAGAGCACTGCGTCGCGGGGCGGTGATCGGCTCCGCTTCCCGGCTCTGCAAGAGGGCCTCCGGCGGGAGGCTTGCGATCTCGACCCCTTTCATCGCCTCGCCGAGCCCCGAAGAGACGCGCGCGAGCACGTCGGGCTCCGCAAAGTGAAGCGACGCTTCCACGACCGCTCGAGCGACTTTCATCGGGTGCTGGGCCTTGAAGATCCCGCTACCGACAAACACCCCATCGACCCCGAGCATGCGACACAGGGCCGCGTCCGCAGGAGTGGCGATCCCGCCGGCCGCGAAGTTGACGACCGGCAGCCGGCCCAGTCGGCGGACCTCGCTCACGAGCGCTTCGGTGACCCGTTCCTTCTTCGCCCACCCGGCGAGGTCCTTTTTCGGAAGCTTCTGGACCTCCGCGATGTCGTAGTTCATCTGGCGAATGTGACGGACGGCCTCGATGACATTGCCGGTGCCGGCTTCGCCCTTCGTCCGGATCATCGCCGCCCCTTCCTCGATCCGTCGGAGCGCCTCCCCCAGGTTGCGGGCGCCGCAGACGAACGGGATCTTGAACGCCTTCTTGTCGACGTGCTGGAACGGGTCGGCCGGCGTGAGCACCTCGGACTCGTCGATCATGTCGACGGCGAGCGACTGCAGGATGGCCGCCTCGGCCGTGTGCCCGATCCGGCACTTCGCCATGACCGGGATCGAGACCCGTTCCTTGATCTCCCGTACCTTGACGGGGTCGGCCATACGCGCGACCCCTCCGGCGGCGCGGATGTCCGCGGGTACCCGCTCGAGCGCCATCACGGCGACCGCCCCGGCCTCCTCCGCGATCGCGGCCTGATCGGCCGTCGTGACGTCCATGATGACCCCGCCCTGCTGCATTCGGGCAAAGCCGCGCTTCACGAGCTCCGACCCGAATCGGAGCTTCTCGATGGGGTCGCTCATACGGAGATGCCGCGCTCGCTAGACCCGTGGTGCGTATAATACGGACGGGCCGGACCGCCCCGAAATCTTATGGTCGGGGCAGCCTATCGAACACCGGCAGGGGGAGCTGGGCACCGGCTGAGAGGACGAGGGGAACCTCGTCGACCCCACGAACCTGCACGGGATAATGCCCGCGAAGGGAACGCGATGCGGCACCTGACAAGGATCTCCGCCGGCCCGCGGAGGACGTGACGAGCGGACCGACGGCCCCCGCTCCCGCGGGTCGACGACTGCGCCGCCCGGGTCGGCTCGGGCGAGGTCTGTTGGTGCTCGCGGTCGCGCTCGTCGTGGTGATCGCCGGGTTCGCGACCTACGAATACTATGCGAGCGGGGCGAGCTCGACGACTCCCACGCTCGTGGTCTATACCTATTCGAGTTTCTTCGGAGGGAATTGCGGGGGCGGCGCCTCGAATCTCTCGGCCCTCCTCGACGACTTTGACCAGGCTCACGGGGTTCGGGTCGAACTCGTCTGCCCTTCCGGGAACCTGGTGAGCGCACTCCAAACGCCGGCGAACTTCGGACTCCCCGCGGCCGACCTCGTGGTCGGGCTCGATGAGGTCACGGCCCCCGAGGCCGACCAGTTGGGGCTCCTCGCCCCGTATTCCCCACCCGAGCTCCCCTCGATACCGTCCTGGCTCGTTACCGAGCTGAGTCCCGACCACGCGGTCGTCCCCTACGAGTACGGCCTTCTCGCCGTCGACTACACGTCGGCGTTCCGCAACGCTACCTCGGGCGCGGTGGCCCGCGCGACGCTTCCCGACCTGGTCGACAATTCGAGCTGGTCGTCGCAGTTCGTGACGGAGAGCCCGGTCTACGATATCACCGGCGAGGAGTTCCTGGTATGGCAGATCGAGTACTATGAGACCGTGCTCCATCAGAACTGGGAGACGTTCTGGCAGCAGTTCTTCGCTCGACCCCACCCGAACCCCGCCCCGGACTGGTCCACCGCGTTCGGAGAATTCGGCTCGCCGAGCGGCCAGAACCAGATGGTCGTGAGCTACGCGACCGACCCGGCCTACGCCGCGTTCTTCGGCGAGGGCTCGACCTTCAATTCCACGGTCTCGTGGTGGAACGGGACGGCGTACGGCTGGCGCACGATCTACGGAGTGGGCGTCGTGGCGGGGTCGCGTCACGTAACCCTCGCCGAGCAGCTCGAGCAGTGGATCCTCAGCGGGACCTTCCAGGCCGACGTCCCGGAGAACGAGTGGGAATACCCGGCGAATAGCACGGTCGCCCTGCCGGCGGTCTTCTCGTCGGCCCTCGACCCCGACGGCGTGGTCGCCCTCAACAATGCGACCTCGCCGGGTCAGGTCGCGGCGAACCTCACGGCCCCGGGAGGGTGGATCGACTCATGGGAGTCGCTCGCGGGTGGTTGAGTTTCGACGCACGCGCGGAGGGCGCGAGCTTCCTCGTGCCCGTCATCGCGTTCGTACTCGTTTTCGCCCTCCTCCCGGTAGGGATCCTGTTCGCGAACGCCCTCGTGCAGCAGGGAGGGGCCTCGGGGTTCCTGTCGGTGGTTGGCGAGGCGCGGAACGTGCGCGCGCTCGAAAACTCCCTTGAACAGGGCGCGTTGTCCGCCACCCTCGCGGTCGCCGTGGGGTACCCGGCTGGTGTTCTTCTCGGTCGATTCTCCTTCCCGGGCCGCTCCGTCCTGAGGTCGCTGCTCCTGATCCCGTTCCTGCTTCCCACGTTGGTCGTCGTCTTCGGGGTCCTCGACCTCTTCGGACCCCAAGGGGTCGTCTCGGGCGTCTTCCCCGGCGCCGGGTGGTTCGGTTCGGGGATCCCGGCGATCGTCGCGGCCAACCTGTTCTTCAACGTCCCGATCGTGATCCTGCTCACCGCCTCGGGATGCGAGAGCGCCTCCGTCGATCTCGAGGAAACGGTCGCCTCGCTCGGCGGGTCGCCTTACCGCGCGTACCGGGACGTGTGGGCGCGGCCGACCTGGGTCGGGGCCGCCGCCGGCGGACTGCTTACGTTCCTGTTCTCCGCTCTCTCGTTCGCGCCACCGCTCCTCCTCTGCGGCGCGAGCAGTCGATGCTACACGTTGGAAGCGCAGGTCTACGCGCTCGACCAGACGTTCCTCGAACCGAACGCCGCCGCGGTCCTCGCCCTCGCCATGGTCCTCCTCCTCGTGATACCGACCGTGCTCTACCTCACGCTGGTGAGCCGTCTTCGGGCGAACCCCGGACAGCGCTCCGCGAGACCCCGCCCGATCGATTGGCGATCGCCCGTATCCTGGGCTCTCACCGCGGTGACGACCCTCGTGCTCCTCGCCGAAGCGGCGCTCCTCGCCGCGGTCCTTTATCGAACCGTTGCCCCGGCGAACGGCTTCGGTGCCGGCGCGGCTTGGTCGGGCCTGTTTTCCTCGACGACGACCGAGCACCTCGGCGTCTCCATCGTCGGGGCGATCGGGAACACGCTGTTCTTCGCGGTGGTCGCCGCGATGCTCGCGCTGATCCTCAGCATCGCGAGCGGCTACGCGGTCGCGCACCGACCTCATCGCGCGGTCACCCTCGGACTGCTCCTCTTCGTGCCGCTGCTCCTGTCTCCGGTCGTCCTCGCGTTCGCACTCGCTTCGTTCTGGAGACCGTTCCTCGGCGCCAGCTCGAACATCTGGACCCTGGTCATCGTGAGTCAGGCGATCCTCGCACTCCCCTTCGCGTTGCAGAGCCTCCAGATCCCGCTCGCCGGACTCTCCTCGAGCGCGCGCGAGACCGCTCGGACCCTCGGCTCCGGAGCGTTCGGCGCCTTCCTGGACGCGGACCTCCCGCGGGTACGGGACGCGCTGATCACGGTCGGTCTCTTCGCCTTCGCCTTCGGCCTCGGAGAGTTCACCGCAACGAACTTCCTGGTCCCTCCCTCGCTCACGACGTTACCGGTGGCCCTCTACGCCCTCTCGGCCGTTCGGTTGTACCCGGTCGCCGACGCGGCCGCCGGCCTGCTCCTGCTCCTGAGCCTCGCGGTGTTCGTCGCCATCGCGGTGGGAGGTCGACGTGTCGAGCTCTGACGCCGCCCCGTTCCTGAAGGTCCGGGGCCTATCGGCGGCGTGGGACGGAGTGCCCGTGCTCCACGAACTCTCGCTGGACCTTGCGCTCGGGGAGATGCTCGCCCTGCTCGGCCCGAACGGGAGCGGGAAAACGACGTTCCTGCGGTGTCTCGCCGGTCTCGAGGCCCCGACGGCCGGATCCGTCGTCCTGGGGGGACAGGAGATAACCCGCACGCCCCCGCACCGGCGCGGGGTGGTCCTCATGTTCCAAGACCCTGCGCTCTTCCCGAACCGTTCCGTCTACGAGAACATCGCTTACGGACCGCTCCTTCAAAAGCGCCCTCGCTCCGAGGTCGAGGAGGAGGTCGAACGATGGGTCGACCTGCTGCACTTGAAGGGGTTCGAGGAACGTCGGCCCCACCAACTGTCGGGAGGAGAGCAGCAGCGCGTCGCGCTGGCCCGCACGCTCGCCGCCCGCCCTCGCTTGGTGCTCCTCGATGAGCCGTTCGCCTCGATCGACGTCGAGCTCAAGGCGGAGCTTAGGTCCGAGTTCCGTCGCGTTCTTCGGGAATCCGGCACGACGGCGATCCACGTGACCCACGACCGCGAGGAAGGGCTGTTCCTCGGCGACCGCGTAGCGTTGCTCTTCGACGGACGCCTCGACCTGCCCGGTCCCCCGGCGGAGGTGTTCGCCCACCCGAGCTCGCTACGCGCTGCGCGGTTCCTGGGTTACAATGTACTGTCCTCGCCCACCGGAAGAGTGGGCGTTCTTCCGGACGACCTCCGGGTCGTCCCGGCGGAGAGCCCCGGCCGGGAGGCCGAGGTGCTCTCGGTCGGAAGCGTGGGTCGCGAGAACATGGTCTTCCTGCGGACCGACGACGGAGAACGGGTGGAGATGCGGATCGCGTCGGACGCAGGTCCGCCGCGTCCGGGCGAGCGCGTTCGGGTCGCTTGGACTCGGGAGGTGCCCCTCCCGGAAACGGGGGACCGCGGGGGCAAAGAGCCCAAGAACGCCCGGTCAGTAGGTCGTCCGTGACGCTATCCGACCCGCTGCACGTTACCGACTCGCTCGATTGGGGGAGCGGCCGCGCCACCATCTTTCGGCCGGACCGACTCGCGGGCGTGGACCCGACGCGCCTCGCTCGCCGGCCCCGGACGATCCGGCTCCTTCTCGAGAACGTCCTTCGGCACTTCGACGCCCGCGTTTCCGACCCCAGGACGATCGTCGCCCTCGCGAACGGTTCCGCCGTTCCGGACGGGACGGAGTTCGCGTACTACCCCGAGCGAGTACTCCTGCAGGATTTCACCGGTATCCCGGTGATCGTCGACCTCTCCACGCTGCGGGCGGCGGCCGGTCGCCACGGCGTGGACGCCGGTCGGGTCAATCCGATCGTGCCCGTCGACCTCATCGTCGACCACTCGGTGCAGGTCGACAGTTTCGGCTCGAACCGGTCGATCCTCATCAACCTCGACCGGGAGTACGAGCGGAACAGCGAACGGTATCGGTTCCTTCGGTGGGCGAAGGAAGCCTACGCGAACCTGCACATCGTTCCGCCGGGGAACGGAATCTGCCACCAGGTCAACCTCGAACACCTCTCGACCGTCGTCGGCGTGCGAGGCGCGGACGGAGAACGGGTCGCGTTTCCGGACACCGTGATCGGAACCGACTCGCACACCACCATGGTGAACGGGGCGTCGGTGTTGAGCTGGGGCGTTGGCGGCATCGAAGCCGAGGCGGTCATGCTCGGCGAGCCGTACTTTCTCGGCCGACCCGAAGTCGTCGGAGTGGGTCTGACGGGGTCGCTCCCGCACGGCGCGACCGCGACCGACCTCGTCCTCACCGTCACGCGCCGTCTCCGAGAGAAGGGCGTCGTCGACAAGTTCGTCGAGTTCTTCGGTCCGGGCGTCGCGACGCTCTCGGTGCCCGACCGGGCGACCGTCTCGAACATGTGCCCCGAGTATGGGGCGACCGCCGCGTGGTTCCCGGTCGACGAAGCGACGATCGCTTACCTTCGCGGCACGGGTCGAGACCCGGAGATGATCGCGCGCGTAGAGGCGTACGCGAAAGCGCAGGGGCTATGGGGGTCGCCCGCGCCGGGGTCGATCGATTTCGACGACACGCTGTCGATCGACCTGGGCTCGATCGTGCCCACGGTATCCGGTCCGCGCAACCCCGAAGAGAGCGTCCCACTGCCCGAGACCCCCGACTCGTTCCGGTCGGCCCTCGCGAGCTACCGAAAGGGCCGGCCCGGGCCTTCGAGCGACTCCCTCCCTGTACGCACCCCTCCGGTGCGGGACGGCGCCGTCGTGATCGCCGCAATCACGAGCTGCACCAACACCTCGAACCCGTCCGTGATGATCGGCGCGGGGTTGATCGCGAAGCGGGCCTGCGAGCTCGGCCTCACCGTTCCCGCGCACGTGAAGACCTCGCTCGCCCCGGGCTCGAAGGTCGTGACCGCCTACCTCGAGCGGGCGGGCCTTCTCCCGTTCCTCGACCGCCTCGGATTCGAGGTCGTAGGCTACGGGTGCACGACGTGCATCGGGAATTCCGGACCGCTCCCCGAGGCGATCAGCGCGCAGGTTCGCGAGCGTGACCTGTACGTCGCGGCCGTGCTGAGCGGAAACCGGAACTTCGAGGCGCGGATCCACAACGAGGTGCGGGCGAACTACCTCGCCTCCCCGATGCTCGTCGTCGCCTACGCCCTCGCCGGGCGGATCGATGTCGACCTCTCGCGGGAGCCGATCGGTCAGCGGAAGGACGGTTCGTCGGTCTATCTCCGAGACCTCTGGCCGTCTCCCGAGGAGGTCCGGCGACTCGTCGAATCAAGCCTCGATGCGGCGATGTTCCGGGAGAAGTACCAGTCGATCGAGGTCGGAGACCCGCACTGGGAGTCGCTCGACCCTCCCACGGGGACCCAGTACGCGTGGTCCGCAGACTCGACGTACCTCGCCGTGGCCCCGTACCTTGACCTACCGCCCCCCTGGCTCCCGAAGGACGGGCTCCTCGCCTCGGGAGCCCGAGCGCTCGCGGTCCTCGGAGACCGCGTCACGACCGACCATATCTCTCCGGCCGGAGAGATTCCCGAAGACTCTCCCGCGGGCCGCTATCTGCTCGAGCACGACGTACCGGTCCGCGAGTTCAATACCTACGGCTCCCGCCGCGGACACCACGAGGTGATGATCCGTGGCACGTTCGCGAACGTTCGGTTGAAGAACCAGCTCGCCGGAGCGAAAGAGGGAGGTTACACCGTCCACCTTCCCCACGGTGAGCTCACGACGATCTTCGATGCCGCGGCCCAATACCGATCGGAATCGGTGCCGCTGGTCGTACTCGCGGGGAAGAGCTACGGACAGGGAAGTTCGCGGGACTGGGCGGCGAAGGGTCCCCGTCTTCTCGGCGTCGGCGCCGTCATCGCCGAAAGTTTCGAACGGATCCACCGGACGAACCTCATCGAGATGGGAGTCCTTCCCCTCCAGTTCCGGCCCGGGGAAGGATGGAAGCAGTTGGGCCTCTCCGGCCGAGAAGCGTTCACGTTCCGGTTGCCGGGCGGGTCGCTCGGCCCGGGAGTCAGCGTCGAGGTCACCGCGCGTTCCGAGGACGGCTCGAGCCGATCGTTCGTGGTGAGTTGTCGGATGAATTCGCTCACCGAGCTCGAATACTATCGGGCGGGCGGGGTGCTCCCGTACGTGATGGCGCACCGCTTCGCGAAGTAGGAACCCGCAACCCCGGCGGATCCGCGCTACCGAGGGAGCGACTCGGGTCCCCAACGGACGACCTGTTCGCTTCGGCGATAGGTCACCGTCCGGTCGCCGACCTGCGCCCGCGCGGCGGAGACCGCCCGGGCGAGGGCCTCCGGCGGAACCGACAGCAGGTGTCGGTAGGCGCGTTTCTCGATGACGTCGATCTGGCGCGAGAGAGGTTCGGTGACCTCCCGGTCGCTCACGACCCTCACCTCGGTGGGGGGGTGGGCTTCGAGGATCGCCTGCTCCCGGAGGCGAGGGGCGGGACGAAGCAGATTCGGGTATCCGGCTTCGGTGAGCACCTGCCGAACGATCGCGCGGGCGCTCATCCGAGGAGAGGACGCGTCCCTCTCGGGCACGACACGGTCCATGACGGCGATCACTCCCTCGCGGCCCACCCGACCGGCCTCGCGGAGGCCGGCGGCCGGTTCGTCGAGGATGTGGAGGACGTGAACGAAAAGGGTCGCGTCGAACGCGCGGTCGGCGAACGGGAGTCGAGTGGCCGACCCCTCGACCAATCGGGGAACGCCCTTCCGCCGCGCGCGGTCGAGCATCCCCCGCGAGGCATCGAGGCCGACCAGCCGGACCCCGCCTTCGACAAGAGGGAGGGCGATTCGACCCGTCCCGACCCCGATCTCGAGGATCTCCTCTAAGTGACGCTCGCCGAGAAAGTCGATAAGCCCCCGAAGTGCCCCGGGGTCGAGCGGCTGTCGAGTCTCGTCGTAGACGGGGGCGAGCGCATTGAAATCGCGGCGGGTCTCTCGAAGGGTCATCCGGCTCGGGCCGTCCAACCGGGCGACGTATTTGGGACCCGCCCTCGCGCGAGCCGCTAGAAACTCCGGAACCGGCTACCGAAAGCTAAGAATCCCCCCGGTGTCTGGGGTCGCCGATGACGACCATCCGCGACCTCGACCGGCTCGTCCGAGAACACCACCTGCTTCGCCACCCGTTCTACACGGCGTGGTCGAAAGGCGAGCTGCCCATCGAGACGCTGCGCGACTACGCCGGTCAGTACTATCATTTCGAGGTCAACTTCCCGCGGTACGTTGCGGGCGCCTACGCCCGGATACCCCGTCCGCAGGACCGCAGGGTCCTGCTCGAGAATCTCATCGACGAGGAGGGACGATCCCCGACCCATCCCGAGCTGTGGGTCGACTTCTCGCGGGCGATCGGTGCGGGCACCCCTCGGGCGGCCCCGACCGGCCCCACCCGGTCCCTGCTCGCCGCCTACGAGCGGCATGCGCTGCGCGGTACCGCCCCCGCGGCGCTGGGAGCGCTTTACGCCTACGAGTCGCAGTTCCCCGAAGTCGCCGCAGAGAAGTCCCGAGGGCTCCGCGCGCACTACGGAATTCGGTCGAAGTCCGCCCACGAGTTCTTCCGGGTCCACACGTTCGCGGATGTCGAACACTCGGCGGCCGAGCGAAACCTGCTCCGAAGCTATCTCTCCCAGGACCGCGCGGCGGGCCGCGACGCGGAACGGGGCCTCCGTGATTCGCTCGGCGCGTGGTGGAGCTTCCTCGACGGGTTCCCAGTCCCGTAGGGATCGGCGCGCGACAGTCCGCCCGACGGGCCCCCGACCAAGTCGGAGCTCGAGCGTCGTATCAATTCGGTCCCACCCAGCGTACATAGCGGCCGGAACCGATGGGCCGGACGCCGGCGACCACCGGCGAGGGAGACGAGTTCGACTCGATGCAGCTGTGGGGAAAGCTGTACCTGGTCATTTGGGCGGTCTTCGTCGAGTTCCTGCTGGGAACCTGGCCCGCTCCGCCGGCGTACGTTCCCTACCTGCATCTCGCCCTCGGCCTGTTGATCATTCTGATCCTCTACGTCACCGCCGAACAGCTCCGTCAGACCCGGGTCCCGGCTCGGGTGAAGCGGATCGCGCGGGCGTCGTTCGCCCTTTCCGTGCTGATGGGATTCCTCGGCCTGCTTCTGTGGTTCAACGTCGGTAGCCGTTGGACCCTCCCGTGGGTCGGGTACTCGGTCTACCAGGCGATCCTCGTCATCCACATCGCGAACGCCCTCGCCATTATCACCCAGCTGGCCGCCGTGGCGATCGCCTACGACATGTGGGAGGACCACGAGTTCGAGAAGGAGACCGAGCCGGGAAAAGTGCCCCCACCCTCGCCGGCGAACTGACGGACGCGGCGGATTCGTCGACCTGGGTCGACAGGACCGGTCCCATCGGGGAACAGACGTATAGCCTCGGCCCCGGTGGGCAACGGGATGCGCTTCCAGGTCGTGGGCCTTCGGGTCACCAACCTCCCGCGTTCCCTGCGGTTCTACACTCGCGCGCTCGGTCTTCGCGAAGTACGGCGAGGAGACACGCGTTCCTGGGGCGGAGGGATCTGGGTGTTGCTGCAGGACCCGAAGTCGCGCCATCAGGTCGAGCTCAACTGGTATCCCAAGAGGTCCCGTTTCTCGGAACCGTATCGCGCGGGGACGGGCGTCGACCATCTCGACTTCACGCTGGGCGTGGCCTCTCAACGAGAGCTCGAGCAGGTCTACCGTCGACTCCTTCGGTTCGGGGCTCGGCCCACCGGCTACGAACCGAAGACCACCGCGGGTTGGATGGCGAGCGTGACCGACCCGGATGGGATCTGGATCACCGTCGGACGCCGTCCCACCCGACGGGAACTCGAATGACCCGGGCCCGGCGACCCGCCCGTGCCCTGGGCGTCCGGACCGCGTTGTACCACGAGCTCGCCCCGTACTACGACCAGATCTATCACGGGAAGAACTACCGCGCGGAATCGACGCGGCTCCGTTCGATCGTCCGTCAGTTCGGCCGCTCGGCGGGACGAGACTGGCTGGACGTCGCCTGCGGGACCGGAAAGCACCTCGAGCACCTCCGGAAGTACTACCACTGCTCGGGCGTGGACGCGAGCCCTGAGATGCTTCGGATAGCCCGTCGTCGCCTGCCGGGGGTCCGGTTCACCATCGGCGACATGCGGTCCCTTCGTCTCGGCCGCGAGTTCGACGTCGTGAGCTGCCTGTTCAGCGCGATCGGCCACCTGCCAACCGAGCACGACCTTCTACGCTGCTTCCGTCGATTGGCGCTACACTTGAAGCCGGGCGGTGTCGCGATCGTCGAGCCGTGGATCTCTCCCGAGATGTTCCGGGGAGGCGCTCTCCACCTTCGGACCTATCAGGACCCGAAAGTGTTGATCGTTCGGGCCTCGTACTCGCGTCGCCGGGGAAACGTTTCGTTCACCTACTACGACTACCTGGTCGGTCGGAGCGGGCGGGGGATCCGCCACCTGGTCGAGGTCGACCGCGGATTGATGGTCCGCCCCGGCCGCTTGGTCGATTTGATGCGCGAGGCCGGGCTTCGACCGCGATACCTCAAGGACGGGTTCATGCGGGACCGGGGGCTTCTGGTCGGGACCAAGCCGCCGGGGCCGAACGTTCCTCTACGACGATAGTCGAACATCCGGACCCAACTTCGGGTTGGGCGTCTCCCACGGCGCGACGATCGGCTTTAACTCAGGAACCCCTGCGTCCACTGTGGCCGAAGAACGCAACGTCGTTCGAGACGCACGGGCGCCTCCGTGGGTCGACCTTGCCGATGGGATCCGAGTTCGACGCATGGTGGAGGCGAACGGCTCAACGATCTTCCTCTATCGTCTCGAGCCGGGTCGCTCCTTCGGGAGCCACCGTCATCCGTTCCCGGAGCTCGGAGTCGTCCTGGCGGGAGAGGGCCGCATGTCGGTCGCCGGAGAGGAACGGTCGCTTCGAGAGGGAGACTCGTACTACATCCCCGCGGACGCGCCCCACGGGTTCGAGGTCACCTCGAAAGGGCCTGTCATCATGATGAACGTCACATCGCCGTTGCCACCCGACACGCTGGGGCCACCCTCCGCCGAAGTGCTGCGCATCGCCCGGAAGGCCGCGCGTGCGGCGGAGGCACGGTAGGTTCTCCTCGGGCCCACCGCTCCGTCGTGAATCGGGTGGAGTTGGGTCGGGCCGAGAGTGCGAACTGTATCGGTCCGCACGAACCGTACTCGCTCGGGGTCTCCACAGTTATCCGCTCGAGGCCGTACCGAACCCGCGGGCATGCGAGTTACTGGCCGGGCCTCGGTTCGAGACCTCTTTTGGAACTTCGCCCGGGCTGAGTTCGAGGTGCCGGCCCGGGGTCCCCGGCATACTCAGCCGGAGATCCCCGGCGAACTCAAAGAACGAATCCTACGAGGGGAGAGGGCGGGACTCAGCCGGTACGATTGGGGTCTGTTGCGGGAGGCGCTGATCTCGACCCGAGCATCGATCGTGAACCCCGTCCTTGCGTACGTGCGAACGTGGTCCCTCGCCGAGATCGAGGCTGCCGACCTCGCGGACCTGCGCGTCATGAACTTGCGGATCTTCACCTCGATCGCTCCGTCGAGAAAGCTGCTCGACCTCGCTGCGTCGCTTGACCGGGGGATCTTCCCGGAGATTTGGGACCCGGGTCACTATCGTGAACTTCGCGCCGGCTTCGACTGGGATCGAATGCGCGGCAGGCCGATCCTTCTGAGCGAGCGGACGGGCGGTCCGTGGACGCTGGTGGAGGGTACTACCCGGCTGTGCGTGATCGCATCCCGACAGAATCGAGGAGAACTCCGATTCGATTCCTTTCCCGTTCTTCTCGGGGTCGGAGCCAAGCTCGGTGAATGGGAGTGGTTCTAGCCGACCAGAGGTGTGACGTCTCCGTGCCGGGTCGGAAAGAAGGAGGCGTAAGGGAACTAGACGGGCGGGGGCCCGGGACAGAAGTCGGCTTAGGCGGCGTCCTTAAGGAGGGCTCCGAACGACGTCTTCCGTTTCACTTTGCCCTTCTCCAATTCGAAGATATTGACAAACCGAACGTTGAAGACACGTCCGTCCTTCTTGGTCACTCGCGTGATGCCTTCGACTACCACCACATTGTTCTCCTCGACCATCCGCACGATCTGGGTGTCGAGTTCGTCGTCACCGTAGTTCTGAATGAAGGCCTTCTTCCCACGTGTAACGGCTCCGGTCGGCGGGACTCCGTCGCCCCATTCGACCCACTCCACGTCCTCGGCGAGGATCGAATCCGACTCCGAGCGTTTCGTGCGGGTTAGGTGGGTCTCGACGAGTTGCTTGTTCGAGCTCATGGCGTCCGCCACGTCCGGAGTGCGGCATAAACCCTCGTCTCGTTCGATACGAACTCCTTCGGAATGGCCCTACCTGAGGACGGCAACGAAGCGCCCCCTCGGTGACCCGTG
>Ga0335078_10011669_pt1 | contig 13036 bp, 10 predicted proteins | sample Lox_Sample_32_FD_206711 | JGI IMG/M metagenome (GOLD analysis project Ga0335078, IMG submission 206711) | Soil microbial communities from Loxahatchee National Wildlife Refuge, Florida, United States - Lox_Sample_3.2 | ecosystem: Environmental > Terrestrial > Soil > Wetlands | place: USA... | reverse complement strand
GGCAAGGAACTGGATGCCCGCTCCGATCTCTTCTCGCTGGGAGCAGTCCTGTATGAGATGGTGACGGGTTCGCTGCCATTCCGCGGCGAAACCTCGGGCGTAATTATGGAAGGCATTTTGAATCGCCCGCCGCTGCCCCCGGCGCGATTCAATCCGGAAGTCCCAACCGAACTTGAACGTATCATCGGTAAGGCCATCGAAAAAGATCGCGACCTGCGCTATCAGAACGCTGCGGAATTCCGATCCGATCTCAAGCGCTTGCGGCGTGATTTGGAGTCGGGCCGCGTCTCCGGCAGTTCGGGATCTTCGCCGTTTGCCTCTGGAGCCGAACCCGCAGTTTCCAAATCGCCGTCCACTGCCTCAGCGTCCGGACCCTCCTCGCCGCTTCCGGCCCAGGACGCTGCGCATCCCTCCAGCAGCTCCGTGATCGCCGCGGCCGCATCCCGCAACAAAGGCAAAGTGATTTCTGCCGGCGCAGTATTGCTCGCCATCCTGCTTGCCGCGGGTTATGGCATTTATCATCTTGTTTTCAGCCGGCCTGCAACAAGCCCCGGCAACATCAGAAAAATCAGTTCGTGGAACAAGACCATGGACTGGGTCAGGCTTTCCCCTGACGGCCGCACCATTGCGTTTACTTCTCCGGTCGAGGGATACGATCAGGTTTTCGTCATGCTCACCTCGGGCGGCGAACCGTTACAGCTCACCCGGGACCAGGCCAACAAGCTCGTTTTGGGATTTTCTTCCGACAGCACTGAAATTTACTTCGCCCAAACCCTGGGCGAAGACGCGATCTGGAGCATCCCCACCCTGGGTGGCAATGCCAAGCGGCTGGCATCCGGAATAGATGTCGCGCCGTCTCCCGATGGCCAGTTCCTGTTCGTCGAGAAGAGAGAAGGACACATCGTTCGCATGGCAAGAGCGGGAGGCGGGGAAGAACCGGTTTACACTCTGCCCGGCCCAACCCCTCTGCGGGTTTATCCAGACGGCAATTCTTTGCTGGTCTCCAGTTTCAACGAAAATCAGCTGACCCTCGAGCGGCTGGATATGGCGAGGAAAAAACTCGAGAAGCTCGGCGAAGTGCCGGATGCCGTGTCTCGCGGCAGCTGGGCAGTTCCGGGTGAGTCCGTTTACCTGAGCCGCAAGGTGAACGGCATCATCAACATCTGGCAATTTTCATTGCGAGACCATTCCCTTACCCAGATCACGAACGGAACCGGCCCCGACCGCAGTCCCATGTCCGACCCGAACGGTAAGGGGATTTACTTCACCAGCGGCAGAACCGCTGGAACTCTCACGCTGTATCGTTTCGCTTCCCGGCAATTCACTGACATCGTCAACGAAGATGCGACCCAGCCGGAGTTTTCCAACGATAGCCGTTCCGTCACCTACGTCACCTATCCCGAGCCCGGCAAGTCCGAGATCTGGATCAGTAATCTCGTCACCAATGAGCGCTTTAAACTCGTATCGTCCACGGATAGCAGTCTGGAGACGCTGGGGTTTTCCAACGACAACAAGAAATACCTTTATTCCGATCGACCCGGCCATGATTGGCGGCTCTTTGTCATCAACACCGATGGCACCCATCAACAACAGTTGAACTGGTCCGGAGAGTTCGTGGGTTTCGTGGTCTGGGAGCCGGGCGATCAATCGATCATTCTCGGCGGGACCGAGAAAGATGGCCAGACGGCCAAAGACTGGAGAATCCGTTTGGACGGCTCACCCGCGGTGCCGTTCTCCGAGAACTGTGGCCTGGCCGCGGACATGTCTCCCGACCGGAAATTTCTGCTTGGCACCACGCTCTGGGGCGACAACCCGGGAATTTTCCAATACTCGTTTGCAGAAAAAAAATGTTCGCTGCTGAAACCCGGCATCACCAGCTTTCTCGCGATGTTCGACAAAGACGGCAAGTCTTTCCTGTACTCTTTGGCCTCCCATGGAGAAACCACCATCTGGCGGCAGCCCTGGCGAAATGGCGTTCCGGTGGGTGCAGCGGTTCCCGCTTTCAAGCTACCTTTTGCCATGCGTGAGGACTACGGCGGCAACGCTTACTCGGTCGCGCCCGATCTTTCTTCTGTCGTCTTTGCCCGCCCCGGCGGCTACGATGATTTGTATCTTCTGTCGCACTGAATCCAGCCGCTGGGCGGGAGCCCGCGCTGATGTAGCGAAATTGAAAATCAATGGGCCAGCCCCGCTCCTGGGTTGTTGACGGATCACATCCTGGGCTGCGTGTTATCACGGCGCGAGCCCTGTCGCTCGTGATAATTATTTTTCAGGGATCGTTGCGAGTTCCTAACGGCCGGGGCAGCTAGCGTGAGCCCAATCGTTTAGAGATAGAGAAGGACAATATGCGAGTGCCCACACTTCTACTTGGTGCGATTTTGTTGGGTTCGCTATTCCCTTTGAGCTACCCACAAAGCCCGGCATCTCTCGGCGACGGGCCCGTAATTCCACCAAATTTCAAGTTCGACATGGAAACCGGCGCGCGGCTTCGCTCTCAACTGATTCCCTATACCATAGCGCCTACGGGGCGCTACGACGCCGGGAACGCCGTGTTTGAGCGTCTTGTACAGGAGGTCCCGCCCAACGGCTCAAAATTCTCATGGGCGTTGCGCATGGTGGATGGAGAGCAGCTCAATGCTTATTCGTCCCCGGAGGGAACGATTTATGTGGAAACCAGCCTGGCACAGTTGGTGGACCAGAGCTCGGGGTTGTGGGCGGCGATTCTGTCGCACGAAATCGCCCACGTCATGCGGCGCGATTGGGCGCGCCGCTACCTTTATGAAGAGTCGCTGGGAGGGAACAGCGCCCCAATGATAGTTCTTGGTGAGCCCGGGTTCTCCTCCGACACGTGGTTAAACTCCCAAACAGCATCCGAGAAACTGGGCCGGTTTTGTCGCCAGCTGGAACTCGATGCTGACCGAGACAGTCTCATGCTCATGGCCCGCGCCGGGTACCATCCCGATTTTGTGCCCGCGTTGCACCACTTACTGCACGCGAACGTCTCGGCTGCAGTCCCCGCGTCCCTCTACGCGATGCACCCTTGCTGGGAAGAGCGAGACGAGGCGCTGCTGAAGGCCTACGTAAGCGCTGCCATTGAGTTCGACCATCGCTGGCCGGAATGGTATGCCTCGCCGGGCGGCAATCCACCGATCCTCGTGTTCGCCTCCACGCCAACCGTTAAAAAGATAAATTCGCAGGAATGGGAGATTAACCTGGCAATGCGCTGCCAAAACCTGGCGGGTGCAGTGGAGGTTGTGTTTCACTTTGTGTCCGCGCCCGGAAATGGCCGGCATACAAAGCATTCGCTTGAGCAGGCACGCAGTATTGAACAGCGCGAGGTGACGGGCTGCACCTCACCCTTAACGACTATAAGTTTCAGACTGTTGGGGCCTCTCGATGCGAGCCAGTCCGGCACTCAAAGGGCCAATATATCTGTTTTCGACGGTTGGGGTGCTGTTCTCGCCGAGCTTGAAATCCCCAAACTGCCGCGCTGACGTCGATCCAGGGCCGCGGCTCAAGAGCTTTTTAAGGGTGAGGAGAATTGACTTGCCCCTTCATCCCCCCTAACATGACGAACGATGATCGGGCAGATTATCTCCCATTACCGCACGCTCGAAAAGCTGGGCGGAGGCGGCATGGGGGTGGTGTACAAAGCTGAAGATACACGCCTGCACCGCTTCGTAGCCTTGAAGTTCCTGCCGGATGAAGTGGCCCATGATCCGCAGGCGCTGGGCCGCTTCCAGCGCGAGGCGCAGGCCGCATCGGCGCTCAACCACCCCAATATCTGCACGATCTATGACATTGGCGAAGCCGGAGGCCACGCATTCATTGCGATGGAGTTTCTCGATGGAACGACGCTCAAACATCGCATCAACGCCCGGCCGATGGACACGGAAACCCTGCTTGCGCTCGCGATTGAAATCGCTGACGCGCTGGACGCGGCGCACACCACCGGCATCGTGCATCGCGATATCAAGCCTGCGAATATTTTCGTGACCAGCCGCGGCCATGCGAAGATCCTTGACTTCGGCCTCGCCAAGGTTGCGCAAACTGCTTCTTCGAGCCGGAGCGATCATCTGGAGACGCGCACCGTGGATGAGCAGCACTTGACCAGCCCCGGTTCAACCCTGGGCACGGTCGCCTACATGTCTCCCGAGCAGGCACGCGGCAAGGAACTCGATGCGCGCAGCGACCTGTTCTCATTCGGCGCGGTGCTCTACGAGATGTCGACCGGAACGCTGCCGTTTCAAGGGGAGACTTCGGCAGTCATCTTTAAGGCAATCCTGGATCAGGAGCCGGTGCTGCCGGTGCGGCTCAACCCCAATGTTCCCTCCGAGCTCGAGCGCATTATTCATAAGGCTTTGGAGAAAGACCGCAATCTCCGCTACCAGAGCGCAATCGAAATGCGCAGCGATCTTGCGCGGCTCAAGCGCGATCTTGATTCCGGCCGCTCCTCCAGCATTTCCAGCGCGAGCATCAGCGCATCGAGCGTTCCGCCGGCCGTGTTGGCCAGTGGACCTTCGACCGCGTCGGTGCAGCCTGAGCGCCGCCTGTGGAAATACGCCGTCGGAGGCGTTGCCGCTCTCATCCTGATCGCGGGCGGCGCGGCGTACTTTCTGCGCGGCAAATCAGATTCGCAGAAAATCAACTCACTGGCGGTGTTGCCGTTCGTCAATGCCACAGCCGATCATAACAATGACTATCTCAGTGATGGGCTGACCGAAAGTTTGATTGGCACCCTTTCGCAGCTGCCGGGCCTGAAAGTGATGGCACGCACCTCTGTGTTTCGCTTCAAGGGGAAGGAAGATGATCCGCGCCAGATCGGGCAATCGTTGCAGGTGGCGGCGCTGCTCATGGGGAGGATCACCCAGCATGGCGACCAGTTAGATATTCAGGCCGACCTGGTCAACGCCTCTGACGGGAGCGAGTTGTGGGGGTCGAATTACGAGCGCAAGCTGGCCGACATCACTCAGGTGCAGAGCGACATTACGCGTGACATTTCCAACAGTTTGCAACTTCGGCTCAACGGCGCACAGCAACAGCAGTTGACGAAAACGGGCACGAATAATCCCGAAGCCTACCGGCTTTATCTCGAAGGCCGTCAACTCTGGTATGGCCGGACCAACGCTGGACTGAGGAAGAGCATCGAGCTTTTCCAGCAGGCAATTGCGGCCGATCCGAATTACGCGCTGGCTTATACCGGCCTGGCGGAGACGTACAGCATCAGCCCGGGGTATGACGTCGGCATAAGCTCAAAACAAGCTCGAGTGCTCGCCGATGAAGCCACCCGCAAGGCACTCGAACTCGATCCCGCCTCACCGGCTGCCCACCGGGCGCGTGGCATCGCCCTGGCCCAGGAATGGGATTGGAACGAAGCCGAGCCCGAGTTCCGCCGGGCCATCGAGCTCAATCGCAACGACGCAACCGCACATTACTTTTATGCCATATCGTTGCTCACGCCAGAAAGGCGATTTGATCAGGCGCTGCAGGAGTTTCAATCCGCTCTGTCGCTGGATCCGCTTTCCAAGATCGTGAACACGAATTATGCCGTCGTGCTCATGGATGCGCATCGCTTTCCTGAAGCGATGGCGCAATTTCGCAAAACCCTGGACCTCGACCCAGCCTTCGCTCCCGCCCGCTACAAGCTCTCGCAGTTCTACGCTACCCAGGGCAAGTTTCCGGAGGCAGTAGAAGAGCTGAAGAAATTTATCCCTCTGTCTGGGTCGTGGAGCCCGGACGCAAAAGGATATCTCGATCTGACGCTTGCTCAATCCAAGAATCAGGAGTGGTACGCGGCGATCTCCGCCGCTTACGCATTAGCCGGCGACCGCCAGCACGCGCTCGACTATCTGGAAAAAAGCCTTGATAGCGACGATGAAGAACTGAGTATGTTGATTCCTTATCCGGTCTGGGACCCCATTCGGTCTGATCCCCGCTTTGTCGCGGTTATAAAGAAAATGGGACTTCCGAAGTAGCGCCTATCATCTAGCGCGCGGGCGTGACAGAAGCGCTAAGCGCAGGGTCCCTACACTCCGCAGATAATCGCCGCGCGATGGTAGTGGAAGATTGAGTGCCGTGCCAAAGTGGATTGCAATTTTTTTACATTTTCATGACAACAGCAATCTGCCACCCCAATATAAGTTGCCACACTAGGAGGGACGTCATGAAATGCACGCGATTCGCCTTGGTTCTGGTTCTGCTGGCCGGCTCCGCCTATGCAACGTCTGCGCAATTTGCTCCTGTCTATACGTTTGCCTGCAAAGGCAATCCGCGCGTGAGATCCGGGCCCTGTCCTCAGGGTGGGAGACCAGAAGCTCTCATTCTCGGATCCGACGGAAACTTCTATGGCTCGGCTCAGGTATCTGAGGAGGTGAACTCCCAGGGAACTGGCGGCACGGTATTTTCCCTGACCCCCGGCGGGACGCTAAAGGTGTTGCATATGTTCACCCCGGGCGCCAATAACGACTATCCCAACGGAAACCTTCCCGGGCTGTTGACCGAAGGCCCCGACGGCAGGATCTACGGAGAAACGCTTTTTGGAGGAAATAACGGCTGCAATAGTTACTGCGGCTACGGTGTCCTCTATCGGGTGAACCGAAACGGTTCGGGCTTCCAGGTCCTCCACAAGTACTGCTCCGAAGCCAATTGCGCTGATGGGCAGTATGCCGGGGCTTTGGTCCCGGGCACGGACGGCAATGTCTACGGCACCACTCAAGGCGGCGGCACGGGCGGGTCCTGCAACGGCTTTGGCTGCGGCACCCTCTTCCGCGTTACTCCATCCACCGGCGCCTTCGAAACCGTGGTGAATTTCACCTCCTCCAACGGAGGAGTTCCCTCCAACCTGATCGTCGCATCGGATGGCACCTTCTGGGGCTTCTCTGTCGGGTCAACTGCCGTCATTGTCTTCCACTACATTGAAGCGACCGGCACGTTGCAATCTATCCCCGTGAACTTCCCGCTCTTCGATGGCGACCTGCCCTCCAGCCCTACTCTGATGACCTTCGGCCCGAACGGCAACCTTTTCGGCCTTTACGGAATTTATGCCATCAACGGCGCGGGAGTGTTTGAGGTTAATACCGACGGTAGCAACCTGCAGCTTTTCCCGTTCTACACCAATAGCCCGGGACGAGGCACGCCGGAAACTATGCTTCTTGCCAGCGATGGCAACTTCTGGGTAGCGGATGAGAACGGAATCACTTCAGATTATGGCGACATCATTACCTTGTCGTCGACCGATGGCAGCCTGATCCAAACCCTGGATCCGTTTTCCTCGACCTCGCCAGAGGGAGCGTTCCCCGTAACTTTGATTCAGGCCCCGAACGGTGTGCTGTGGGGCTCGTCGATTCAATACGGGGAGGCCTCGAGTAAGCATTTTGGCGATGGCGTTGTCTTCAGCCTCAACGCAGGTCTGCCGCCAAAATAAGGACCGCTTCAGCAAACCAGCGAATTGCGTTCACCCCCACTCAAGCTAAAACCGGGCTTGGGTGGGCCGCAGCCGGCCGGTCGGTAATCATCTCGGGCAGAAGGGCAAAGGCGGGCCAGCCGCGCACTACTTGTCATCCTGAGGCAGCGGAGTCGCCCGCTCGCGGGCGACTCCAAACGAAGGACCCGTGTACTGAACCCAGGTGAGCGTCCAAAACCGCTCGCGGAACCTGGCTGGCTGGCCCATCTTTGCCTTTCGGCCCGAGACTACTACGACAGCGGCTGTTGCAGGCTGGGTTTTAGTTGCAGCTTCGCTGATAATCATGGTCGCCCCCATCCGGTGGCATGGCGCTTACGGACGCTGGCGGGTTGGACGGATTGCGCCGCTGGCGGTCCGCGTTCTCTCCCCCTTGCCTATGATGGCGGGAGCCGGCCTGATCTACGCAGCCTTCTAGATCGCCAGAGAGACTACGACATGAGAAAAGGCTTCACCAGAAAACCAAAGCCGGACGAGCCCGGGCCGCCCGTCAAGAACTACATAACGCCGAGCGGGCTCGCGCGCCTCAAAGATGAGCACCGGTTTCTGCTCACCCGGGAACGCCCTGCGGTGACGGAGGTGGTGGCGTGGGCTGCCGGCAATGGCGATCGCAGTGAAAACGCCGACTACCAGTACGGCAAGCGGCGGCTGCGACAGATCGATGGGCGAATTCGTTTTCTCACAAAACGAATCGAATCGGCGGAAGTGGTGGACCCGGAGGCTCCGAGAGCGGGGCAGTCGGCGAAGCGGGTATTCTTCGGAGCGACCGTGCGTTACGCCAACGCCGCGGGAGTATCACGGGTGGTGAGCATCGTGGGCACCGACGAGATCGATCTCGACCGCAATCACATCAGTTGGGTGTCGCCTCTGGCGCGCGCCCTGATGAAGTCGGAAGCGGGCAACAGCGTTGTGCTGCAATCGCCGGGCGGCACAGAGCAACTGACCGTGCTGGAAGTTTATTACCGGCGCATTTCGGTGGAACCGTTCCGTGAACCTCCCGGAGCCCAGGCAGTCGAGTTCCAGCCTCGTTCGCGCTAGCGTGGGGGGCTGAAAACAATAATCGGGGGAAAGCAAAAGCAGCGACGATGGGGCGCTAACGACGGAGGAGGAGTTCGAGCGGGCGCTGTACGCGAGCGCGGCAAGGTGATGCGCGTTTGTGAGATGAAACTTGGGTCCCTTCCGTCTGTCCCCGAATTCCAAAGTTAGGCTAAGATGCTGTATCGAAAGTTGCAAGGCGATAATCATGCCCGAAAAACCAGCGCTCACGGTCGCAGCCCTAAAACAAGAAACCAAGAAGTTCATCGCAGTATTTTCAAAAGAGCATCCAGAGCTCTTTGGTATCACCGACGGGAAAGCTGTCGGCACATATGTCGAGGAAAAATTCAATGTCTACCTTGGAGAGCGTTACGAATATCAATCCGGCAATGCTGCAGTCGGCATCGACTTTCCAGCCTTGGAAATTGATGTGAAAGCGACATCAGTCCGACAACCGCAATCTTCTTGCCCTTTCAGATCCGCGGAACAGAAGGTGTATGGGTTAGGTTACAACCTACTCGTATTTGTGTACGAGAAGACCGACGACGCCCAGCGAAAAACGGCGGCCCTAGACTTCAAGAATGTCGTCTTCGTTAGAGCTGACAAGACGGGCGATTTCCAGACCACAAAGGGGATTCTCGGAATTTTGGAGCGTGACGGGAACACAGAAGAGATCGTTGCATTTCTTGAAGAGAGAAATCTATTTCTAGACGAAGTTGGCCGACTACATTTGGCTGAAAAGATTATGCACCAAAGGCCGTGCTTAGGATATCTCACGATCTCAAACGCTCTACAATGGAGGCTGCAGTATGGTCGTGTAATTAAACTAGCAGCTGATAGCAAAACCGACGGAGTGGAGAATATACTTGCGTGAGTTCGGCGATTTCCAAACTCCCCTCGATTTGGTGAGAAGCGTTCTACGTGTTGTCTATCGAGGAGGAGGAAGGTGGACGCGAGCCCTCGAGCCTACATGTGGAGTGGGCAATTTCATCACCGGATTACGTTCTCTTGCCTTTCCCCCAGTCGAAATACAGGGAATCGAAGTTCAACCGAAACACGCCCCTCGCACGACGGTAGAAGCGGAAAAATCGGGCGACTCGACAGCAATCCAAATCAAGCAAGCCGATATCTTCAAAGTCAACTTGGCGGAATTGGTATGGTCGCATACGGGACCTCTCTTGGTGGTCGGGAATCCGCCTTGGGTTACAAATGCAGAACTTGGCGGCCTCGACAGCGAGAATCTGCCAACGAAATCCAACTTCAAGGCACGAAGCGGTTTCGGAGCGAAAACCGGCGAGTCGAATTTCGATATCGCGGAATTCATCTGGATAAAGCTAATCAAAGAGTTGGCTTGGTCCAGACCCACGATTGCTCTGCTCTGCAAGACAGCGGTGGCTCGCAACGTCCTAGCCTACGCCGAAAGAGCAGGCCTGCCAATTTCTTCTGCCGAGATTTATCCCATCGATGCCAAGAAATGGTTTAACGCGGCGGTCGACGCTTGTTTGTTCAGGGTAGATGTCGGTTTTGGCGAACCGAACTACACCGCAAGCCTATATGCCGATCTGGACGCGGAAACTCCGCAATCCGTTCTTGCGACGGCCAACGGTTCGATAGTTTCAAACCACGCCGTTTATGAAGAATTCAGCTTCTTAGAGGGTGAGAGCCCTATCGTTTGGCGCCAAGGAATCAAGCACGATGCCTCTTCAGTCATGGAGTTGATTTTAGAAAGTGGTACGCTCCGGAATCGGGCAGGAGAGGTCGTTTCTGTAGAGTCGGAACACATTTACCCGCTTCTGAAGAGCTCTGACCTCAATGGCGACGACAATCCGAACCCTAGATACCGGGTTCTAGTGACCCAGAAGGGACTCGGGGATGGCACAACGAAACTGAGCCAAGAAGCTCCTCATCTGTGGAAGTATCTGACCTCGCATGAGCATGTTTTCCTTGCGCGAAAGTCCTCCATCTATGAAGGTCGGGCACCCTTCTCAATGTTCGGCATCGGTGAGTACTCGTTTACCGACTATAAAGTCGCCGTTTCCGGCATGTACAAGACTATTCACTTCCGGGTTGTCGGTCCTTGCGAGGGAAAGCCTGTACTATTTGACGATACTTGCTATTTGGCTCCGTGCTCTACCGCCGAGCAGGCGTGTATTCTAGCCGCTTTGTTGAATGATCCAGCGTGTCTCACATTCGTGAACTCCCTCATCTTCTTGGACTCGAAAAGGCCCATCACTAAGAAAATTCTTCAGCGTCTCGACTTGGCCGCACTTTTAGCGCGCGTTGATCGGCGGGTTCTCACACAGGGCGCGAACCGGCGATTAGAAATTCTTGGTATCGAACCTGTCACGGAGGCCGCACTTAATACTTTCTCCTGGCCCGGCAGCGAGCCTGACCGCCAGCTCTCAATCCCAGGAATGGACTAAGCCTACTGCCAACCCATGGAGAGCGCGAAAAATAGCGGTCAATTCGAGGGCTGGAACCAGACATCGATAAACTTGCTGCAGTTGTTGCGAGTCTGGCGCAGGCGAAATAAAATGCTGAAGCTATAATTCGCGAAACTCTATCGGAGAGAACAAATGAAAACAATACCGTTTCTCGCTATCGTCCTGGTGGCATGAAGAGAAAATGCGGAGGAAATTCGGGACAGACGGAAGTGGCCCGCTTTCAATGCCTGTCTTTGTTACGCTTGACGTAACACGTAACGAAATGATACTTTTCTAGTAGTGCATGGTAGTCAGCTATCGCGATAAGCGCACAAGGGACTTCGCGGCCGGAAAACGGATCAAGGCGTTTTCGGGCATCGAGCGGGCCGCACGCCTCAAGCTTGACCGTATGGAAGCTGCTACGTCTCTAGGCGATCTGGCTGCCTTACCAGGCAATCGGTTCGAAGCCTTGAAGGGCGGCCGCAAAGGCCAGTACAGCATCCGCATCAACGATCAGTGGCGGATTTGCTTTGCGTGGCATGAAAACGAGCCTGGGCCATCGAACGTAGAAATCGTGGACTACCATTAGGAGAACTGACATGCCCGTCGTAGCAATTCATCCCGGCGAACACCTCGCCGAAGAGCTGGAAGCGCTCGACATGAGTGCGGCTGAGCTGGCGCGAAAACTTGATGTGCCTACCAACCGCATTACCCAAATCTTGAATGGAACTCGCGCTATCACCGGTGACACCGCGCTGCGACTGGCCCATTTCTTCGGCACGAGCGCCGAATTTTGGCTCAATCTCCAGAGCCTGTACGATCTGCGGGTCGCCCAGGCGAAGATCGGGAAGTCCATTAACCGCCTTCCAAAACTCGCAAGACGCGAACTGGTGCAGGCCTAGCGATTAAGAAACTCGGGAGAAATTCGGGGACAGACGGGACGTTTTCGCTATTGGCGTTGCAGCAGAAAGAAAGCGAAATCGGTGGCCAGGGGCTCCGCACCCAACCGTCGAATCATTGCAGCGATCTGGCCGCGATGATAGGTGGAGTGGTTGGCCAGATGTTGCATGAGGTGCGCTAAATTGAGTTGCTTTTCGAGAACAGGAAGAGTTCTTCGCAGAGCTTCCTCTGTCACAGAATTCACGAACTCAGTTTGTTCTTTCTCGACTTCAGCCCATTTCCGGCTGACAGTGGTGACGTCGGGAAATGCGCCTGGCCGGAAAAGTGGGTTATCTCCAGCCCACAGACCTTGCAGAAAAGCAGCGCTGTGGGACGTGGATCTCCAATATGTGAGCCAACCCCACTCGCTACGGATAATGTGCACCAGAGTATCTCGCACCGAACGAAAGCTGCCACCCAGGTCGCGTGTGAACTGCTCAGGACTGAGCGCCGAAGCTGCCTGCAAAATCCTGCCGTTGGCCCACCGATCGTATTCGTACAATAGTTGAATATCGTCTTTGGTCATTTCCGGGGAGTTTACACCTTGGGCGAGGAGATCGAGATCGGGGGACAGACGGAACGTTCACCAGCTTTTTCAACGAATGGAAAATAGTGAACGTCCCGTCTGTCCATTTCCAACTCAGGCAAAATAAGAAGCTGAAGCTATAATTCGCGAAACTCAATCGTGGAGAAAAAAATGAAAACAATACCGTTTCTCGCTATCGTCCTGCTGGCATTCGCTCTAGCCGCCCATGCACAGGACACAATGAATAAAGACGCCATGAAGAAAGACGCAGCCGTCAAACCTGCCGACCCGGAACTGAGAGTCGTGCTCGATTCCTGGAATGACATTGGCCGCAAGCTGACGGCGATGGCCGAAGATTTTCCCGAGGACAAATACGACTTCAAGCCGACACCTGCGGTGCGCAGCTTTGCCGAGCAGCTGCTGCACGCGGCGGGATCAATGTACTACTTCACGAATCCTGCGACGGGGCAGAAGATTCCCGCACCAGAAGATCCCAAGCGCGAGCAGTACAAAACCAAGGCGGATATCGTCGCTTTCGTAAAGAAATCCGTTTCCGACGGCGCCGCCGCCCTTCAGTCAAAGGGCGAGAAAGGCCTGATGCAGACTGTTGTATACGGTGACCAGAAAGCGCGTGTTCTCGACATCGCGTACGGC
>Ga0335078_10011668_pt1 | contig 13037 bp, 11 predicted proteins | sample Lox_Sample_32_FD_206711 | JGI IMG/M metagenome (GOLD analysis project Ga0335078, IMG submission 206711) | Soil microbial communities from Loxahatchee National Wildlife Refuge, Florida, United States - Lox_Sample_3.2 | ecosystem: Environmental > Terrestrial > Soil > Wetlands | place: USA... | reverse complement strand
CAGCGAGCGAAGAACCGCGGCCTCACATCCAGGTCCACGATCAGATTCCGCCTCCACGCCTTGGTCCCGCCGGCGAAGCGATCCGCGACGTCACCGCGCGCGAACGCAAAGGCATCAATCGCCGCGAGCTGCTGAAACTGGCTCCTGTCGTCGCCCTCGGTGCGTTTGCCATCCCGAAGTTGCAAGAGCCCTTGCTGAAGACCGGCCTTGCGTTCAGCGACTGGACGGCGCAGAAGTTCTTCGGCCAACGACGCCTGGAGCCGGAGTACAGCAACAACGAGGTCGCGCCCTTCGACAAGTTCCCGTACAACTACTGGGACGTGGCCGATCCTGGCGTCGATCTCGATCGCTGGACGCTGACCGTGCAAGGACTGGTGCAACGTCCCGGCGATTACAAGCTTGAGCAGATCCAAGCGCTGCCAAAAATCGTACAGAACACCCGGCACGTCTGCGTCGAGGGATGGGACGTTGTCGGTAACTTCGGAGGTGTGCGCGGCTCGGACCTCCTGCGCTGGCTCGGTGCCGATCTTACTGCGCGCTTCCTCGAAGTCGAGTGCGTCGACGATTACTACGAATCGATCGACATGGAGACCATTCTTCACCCGCAGACGCTCTTCTGCTACGAGATGTACGGCCAGCCGCTCGACCGTGGCCACGGCGCGCCGCTGCGTCTGCAGATGCCGACCAAGCTCGGCTACAAGCAAGCCAAGTATCTCGACATTATTCGCGTGACCAACGTGCTCAAGCCGGGCAAGCAGGGCTACTGGGAAGACCAGGGCTACGACTGGTATGGAGGACTGTGATGGCGACCAACGCGAACGTTGTCGAAGCTGAGAAGCCGAAGCCGCAGACCATCACTGTCTCGTACGAGCATCCCTTTATTGTGCGGCTGGCGCATTGGCTGAATGCGGTCGCGCTCTTCGTCATGATCACCAGCGGGCTGCGCATCTTCCGCGCCTTCCCCAGCTTCGGCCCGAAGATTCCGCAAGAGAACTTCTGGGTCCCGCCGCCGGGGATCACGCTCGGCGGCTGGCTGGCCGGCGCCATTCAATGGCACTTCACCTTCATGTGGATCTTTGTCGGCAGCGGCGTACTGTATCTCGTCTACCAGATCGTCACCGGCCACTGGCGCCAGGTGCTGTTCCGGCCGCGCGACATCCCTGGCGTATGGCCGATGGTGAAGCATTACTTCTTCTTCGGCAAGAAGCCGCCGGTGGTGGCTGCGTACAATCCGCTGCAAAAGCTCGCCTACACCTCGACGGTCTTCTTCGGCACGGTGTCGTTTCTCAGCGGACTGGTGATGTACAAGCCGGTCCAGTTCTGGTGGCTGACGGCAGCGCTCGGCGGCTTCCGCCTGGCGCGCGTCTGGCATTTCCTGGCGATGTGCGGATTCGTGGCCTTCATTCCCGGCCACCTCATCATGGTGGCGCTGCACGGCTGGAACAATTTCTACTCCATGATCACCGGCTGGAAGCGCGATCCCGAGTACATCGACTGAACGGCGTTTTGACCACGGAAGCACGGAGGGCACGGTAGAACCTCGAGGTCAAGGAGCTTTCTACTTATGCGTTGCTGCCGTGCGTTTGCCGGATTTTCTCTGGCGTTCGTTGCGCAACGCCGATTGCACCAGAAATGCCGAACGCGTTAGGCCTGCCCGGTCCGCCAGATCGTCAATCTTACGAATCTGACTGGCTCGTGCTGTGATGTTCACGCGCATTGACTTGTCGGTGGCGGGATTTGCACTTACCAGGAAGCAAATCGCGCCTCGCTGCGCCGGATCATTTTGCAACCGATCTAACGTTGACGGCTCGGGAATCGCCTCGCCATCATCGATCATGCCCTGAATGTGAAGCTCTAATGTTTCAGGAGCAAGGCGCCGCGCCTCTTCCAGCGTTTTGCCTGCCGTAATACACCCGGGGAAATCCGGGAAACTGACTCCGAAATCCGATTTGCCGTCCTTGTGCAGGTAAGCAATATAGTCCATAACTTATCCGGTTACCTGAGCTTTACTCTGGCCTGCTTCTCTATGCTTCGCAAGGTCCCCAGCGGGATATCTCTTCGTGGATGCGGTACTGTAACTCGGCCTGGCTTTGATGCATGCTTGAATTGTTTATGACTGCCGACATGGTTAACCTCGTACCATCCGTCGTTTTGTAGCGCCGGATAACTTCTCGGCTGTCCATTTCGACCGCGCCTTATGCTACACATTTTATACACACTTGGCGAAAAACCAGCGTGGCCTGGAAGACCCACGCTACAGCCGGCCCTTCGACAGGTACAGGGCAGGTTCCGGAGATCGGCGCTACTCGTTGGCATCCAGCGCTAGATCTTCCGCCACGTTCTTGTCGTGCTCTTCCAACTCCGCCATCAGTCCTTCATCGGTCAAATCCAGCGGCCGCGAGTTGTGCCAGTCATGATGAACGATGGTATGCAGCCGGTCCATTACTTCCTGATCGCGCACTTCGATGGCCAGCTCGCGGCGGCTGTCGAAACTCCCGGGCGAGAGATTGATCGATCCGATGATGGCGCGCATGCTATCGGCAAAGAGCAGCTTGGCGTGCAGCTTCAGGCCTTTGAGCTTGTGTACCTTGATGCCCACGTCATCCATGATGCGCATGCCGCCGACGGCTTCGACCAGCTTCTCCTTTTTGAGCTTGTGCGGCGGCCGCGCCAGCACATGCACCTTCACCCCGCGTTCGCTGGCGCGCACCAGCCGCTCGATGATCACCGGGTCCTGATAGCGCTCGTTCTGCACCCACAGTGTGTGCTTGGCCTCATCGACGAGCTGGCCGATCCGCTGCCTGCCATTGCCGATGCACCAGATCAGATGCGAATGTTCTCCCGGCTCGAACTTCTGGCGCTCCCAGTCGGCATCGAAGCACTCGACGACTTCACTCACCTCGTGCGGATGCGAGGTCACGACCGCGTAGTCGCGCGTCTCGCTGAGGTTCTTGGTCTCCCAGTTGAGCGACTGGATGAAAGCGGTCTCGTCGTCCAGCACCATCGACTTCTCGTGCGTCACGTCGAAGGCGGGATTGCTGTCAATCACGTCGATGGCCGCGTCGGTCAAAAGCTTGCGAGCGTCCGCGTTCTCCTTCTCGCCGCTGCGCCGCGCCGGATTCAGCATGATCCGCACCTTCACGCCGCGGCGATGCGCGGAGATCACCGCGTGCAGAAGCTGCGGATCGGAGAACAGGAACATCTTGATGCGCAGCGATTTCTTGGCGTGATTGATGGCGTCAAGAATCGGCTGCGACGAGTCGTCAGGAAGAACAACCAGGTAACGGGACATAGGGCCTCACGGGCAGTTCACCACAGAGAACACGGAGAGCATGGAGCTCACCCTCGAGTTTCTCAGTGTTCTCTGTGACCTCTGTGGTGAAGAATCATCAGGCTTTCGCCACTGCCGAGTCAAACTGCGTGCGATGCAGGTCGGCGTAGATGCCGTTCAGCGCCATCAGTTCATCGTGATTGCCGCTCTCCGCCACCACACCGCCGCTGATGACGATAATCTTGTTGGCATCGCGAATGGTGCTGAGCCGGTGCGCAATCGTGATCACGGTGCGGCCTTTCATCAGCCGCTCCAGCGCCTCGATCACTGCCTTTTCCGATTCGCTGTCCAGCGCCGCCGTCGGCTCGTCGAGCAGCAGGATGGGGCTGTTACGCACCATCACGCGGGCGATACCGAGGCGCTGCCGCTGCCCGCCGGAGAGCGTCGAGCCGCGCTCGCCGACCATGGTGTCGTAGCCCTTGGGCATCTTCTGGATGAACTCGTCGGCATTGGCGAGTCGCGCCGCATCGACGATCTCCTCGCGCGTCGCGTTCGGCCGCCCGAAAGCGATGTTCTCCAGGATCGTCCCGCGGAAGAGCACCGTGTCCTGCAGGACATAGCCGATTTGCTCGCGCAGCGGATTCACCTTGTAGTCCCGAACGTCGCGGCCGTCGATCTTCACGCTGCCCCCCGTCGGATCGTAGAAGCGCGGGATCAGGCTCACCACGGTTGACTTTCCACTGCCCGTCGGCCCGACGACCCCGACCATCTGCCCGGCCTCGATCTTGAAGTTGACGTCCTTCAGCACCGGCGCGTCGGCCGTGTAGCCGAAGGCGACGTGCTCGAAGGAAATATCGCCCTTCAGGAAGCGCGGCTCGAAGGCGTCGGGGCGCTCGGGAAGGATCGTGTCGGTTTCCAGGATGGCCTGCACGCGCTCCACTCCCACGGCAGCCTGCGCGATGGCGTTCGTCGTCGTCGCCAGATCCTTCACCGGTTTGAAGAACTTATTCAGATACGAGAGATAAACCGTCAGCGCGCCGATAGTCATTACATCGCGCAAGATCAGCGCAGCGCCTCGCCATAACACGATGGCGGTACAGAACGCCACGGTGATGGTCACGATGGGCGACAGCAGCGACTTCACCTTGCGCGCCTTCAACGCGGCACTCACGGTCGCCTGGCTTACCTGCGCCAGCGCTTGCTGCTCCATGTCTTGCCGTCCGAAGGCCTCGACCACCTGCATCGACTCCAGCCCCTGCTGCACGACGGCGACGATCTCGGATTCTTCCTTGCGCACCTGGTGCGTCGCCTTCTTCACGGCCTTCTTGAAGCGCGAAATGAAGAAGAGCATGAACGGTGTGACCGCGACCGCGATCAGCGTGAAGTCCCAGTTCAACCAGAACATCAGCCCCAGCATCGACACGATGGTCAGCATGTCGATCAGGATGTCGAGCGTGGAAGACGACGCGAAGTCCTGGATGGTCTCGATGTCGGTCGTGATAGTGCTGAGCAGCGCGCCCGTCTGGTGGGTGTTGTAGAAACCGAGCGAGAGCCGCTGCAGGTGATGATAGGTCCGCATGCGCAGGTCGTGCGCCACCCACTGGCCGACGCTCTCGGTGTAGTAGTTGTCAATGTAGCTGGCGAGCGCGCCCATCAGCGCGATCAGGATAAAGGCCAACGCCGCCAGTCCGGCGACCTGCAACTTGTTGCCATGTTCCAACATAGGCCGGATGACCTCATCCAGCGCATGAGGGAGCTTATGATTACCGACCACGTTATCAATGATGACTTTGAGCGGCCAGGGATTGGCCAGGCTCATCCCCGTCTCGACCAGCATGGCCGCCAGGATGATCAGGAGCTTGCCACGGTACGGGCGAAGTAATTCACGGATCAAACGGATCATGGCGCCCCTTCAGTAAGACCGGTAGGAAAGATGCCGGGCACGAGCTTGCTAGCATTGTGACTCGGCGAGCCAGAATTTTGCAATCAGGTTACAGTCGTCTGGCACTTAGCATTTAGCACTTGGTATTTAGCATTCACCACTTGGCTGACCGTTCGGTCGGGAAATCATCTCATATGGGTGCCCCGTTCTAGCCTTCGTTTGGCTAGGGCGGGGCAGTGGGGCTCTCGCAACCCGCGCCCCCCGCCGGCTAAGTGCTAAATGCTAACCGCCGCCTTCAGAAGATCCTCCCAATCTGGAAGAAGAACTTCCCATGCCCATAGTCCCCGACGGCCCCACCAACCTCCACCGGCCCGAAGATCGTATTCACAATCAGCGCGCCGGCAACATCGCCGGGAAGATACGGCGGCTTGGGCGCCTTGGGAAACGGTAGTTGATAGGTCTTGCCAATCTCGAACATCCCCAGGAAATCGATGGTGCTGCCCAACAGCGGCGGCAGCTGCTTCAGGGTCCGGATGTATCCCGTCTGAAAGAGGAAGTACTGATCGGTCAAAAGCTCGTTGGTGCCGAAGGCCAGAAAGCGCGTGACGCCGCCGAGCGAGAATGCCGGTATGCCTGCATTGAAGCCGTAGCTCGTTCCGCCCTCAGCGTTGAAGAACACGCTGGACGGATCGCTAATCTTAAAGAAGTTCTGCGAGATCAGCTCCGACAGCGGGAAGCCGTGCGGTGCCGCGGGGTTCTCGTTGAAATACTTGGTATAGAACTTCAGCCCCTGGCCCTTGCGCGGAACTACCGGTTGATCGAAGTTGTCGAGCGTGTACTGGAGACGAAAATCGCCGGTGACTCCGGACACGTTGGGCAATTCATTCGTATTGCCAATTTCCGGCTTCAGGCTTTGGTATCCCCCCTCATAGCCGAAGCGCAATTCGCCGGTCTTGCCGAAGGCATATCCGAGGTCAAGCCCGCCGAGCGCAGTGCGATTGCGATACAGCGCCACCAGATCATTCTCGTTGAACAACGGATATTGCGCGTTGTTATACCCAGCTCGCGGCGCGACAAACCAGTCGCTGGTCGGCGTGAAGGGCCGGTAATACTCGCTGCTCAGGCCGTACTGCGAGCCGACGACGACATCGTTGCGCAGCTCGCGCCGATAGCCGCCGAAGTTCAGGAACGTAATGCGACCGCCGATGCTGAAGAAGACGTTGTCGTAGCTGGCGCCGTCGATGAGAATCAGCGGCCGGATAATCGGCGGCTGGTAGTTCTTCTCCTCCGGCTGTAGCTGCAAGCCTGGCTTCCCATCCTGCTCGACCATGGAATAGTTCACGACGGAATATGGCCCCGTGCCAATAAGCGAGAAGATGTCCTGGTCCAGCTGCTCGGTGTTGATTGGTTTTCCGGCGTAGCCGGAGAAGTCCTTCGCCAGCGGCTGGGCGATATCGCGCGGCAAACCCTTCACGGTGACGAATTCGGGCGTCTGCGCTTTCAGCCGCCGTGCTTCCCGCATGGCCAGATACTGCTTCCAGGTATCGTCGTCGACCGCCAGCGGCGCCAGCTTGGCCGCATTGGCGGCGGCAGCCTGGTAGCCGATCTTGATGATCTCGTCGGCCTTGTCGAAGTCCAGCAGGCCATACTTCTGCAAGGGAACGCCGATCAGCATGTCCGCCTGCGCCATGGCGCGGCGCTCGTTGGCGGAAATTACGGCGGAGATCGAGGCGCCCAGCACCGCGAAGCTCGACAGCGTAGCGTTGGGATTGAGCGGCTCCTCTTCCAGGTGAATCCCCAACGTGATGTCGGCGCCCATCGCTTTGGCCACGCTGACAGGAATGTTGTTCATCAGGCCGCCATCTACGTAGATGTGTCCGTCATAGCTCACCGGGGTGAAGATGCCGGGCAGCGACATGGTCGAGCGCAGCGCCAGATTCAGCGGCCCGCTGCGGAAGACGTGCTCGGAGGAATCGATCAGGTCGGTTGCCACGCAGGCGAATGGGATCGGCAGCTCGTCAAAGCTCTTGATCTGCGAGTAAGGCAACGCCACGCGATCGAGAATCAGCGAAACACCCTGCCCGGCGTTGAAGCCGGCGGGGAACTGCAGGCCTTTGTGCAGCCCGAACTCCAGCGTGCTGGGATAGTCGCGGGCGTCCTGTTTGCGGCGGTAGGAGAGATCGTCAAACGGCGTCTGTCCGCCGATCACCTGCGTCCAGTTGACGCTCTCCACCACCTCCTGCACCTGCTGGGCGTTTCGTCCCGTGGCATACACTCCGCCCACCAGGCCGCCCATGCTGGTGCCCGCAATGTAGTCGACGGGGATGTGATGCTCCTCCAGGTACTGGATCACGCCGACGTGTGCCAGTCCGAGCGCTCCCCCACCCTGCAGTACCAGGCCAAGCGTGCGACGTTTGGTGGCCGGCGCGGTCGGCTTCACCGGCGTTTCCGCGACTAGCGTTGCGGCTGAGACGAAAAGCAAGAGAATCGGGAGCAGACATCTGGATCGCCGATGCATGACGTTCACCTTGTCGAAATAAGAATTAGGAATGCGGCGGCCAGAACGGCCCTTGAGCACGGCAGCCGCGCGCTTCGGATGGTCGCGCCGCTGTCGCCGATGGAAGATAGGCATCACGCCGGGCTGCCCTGGCCTTAGAGCGGGTAAGGGTACTTCTGGAACATCTTGTCCACAGCGTCGTCTACGAGTTTCAGGTTCTTGGAATTGTCCTTGCGGAGAATTCCCATGGCGGTGCCGCGCCAGACGACTTGCTTGGCTTTCACATCGTAGATATCGACCACCAGCGCTCCGACAACGGTGTTCTGCGCGACGCCGTAATCGGTGCCCGCGGTCAGGATGGTGCCCGAAGGATCGTAGTTACTGTAAGTGGTTTGGGTCTTGGAGCCGCCGCTCACCACCAGGACCAGATCCGGATCCTGCGATTCCTTCTCCAGCGTCAATCCACGCTTCTGCAGTTGAAGATTGATCTGCTTGCGGACCTCCTCCGCCAGTGCCAGGTTCTTCACACTGTTGGGATTGAGTTTCTCGCCCCAGGCGTAGGTGTGATACTGGGAAAAGTCCTTGCTCTGGTTGTAGTTCACGTGCACTTCCTGTGCCAGCGCACTCGCGCAGAGCATCACCGCCGCAGCTGCCAGACTGGAATATCGCCACCCGCACGATCCCTTGCCTCGACTTGCGCCGGCGCTCATTCTCAGCCCTCTGCTTTCACCGGGTACTGTTTGAACATCTTTGTGATTGCGTTATTCACCTGATCGACCAGCTTGTTCTTGTTGTGCATCGCCAGGTTCTGCTGCGACATGCCGCGCCATATCAGCTTCTTGTTGGTCGCATCGATCAGGTCGACCACCAGCTGCCCTTTGTGGATGGTGACCGTGGTGTTGCCATACATGCCGGTCAGCATTGGGCCGGAGAAGCTGGGATCGAACGGCGGAATGCCGCCGGTGGCCATATACAACGGATCGTTGGAATAAAACGTCGAGTCCTGATCGATGGAACCGTAGATCTGGATGATGAGGCCGGGCTTATCGTCGACATTCACCCTCTGCAGCCCGCGCGCCTTCAGTTCCTGCTCGATGGCGCCCACTATGTTGGCGGCGAGCATGGGATGCGCTACCGCCCCATGCGGCGCCCAGGCATAGGTCTTGAACTGCGCGAAGTTCAATTGCTTGTCATAGACCACATTGATTTTCTGTGCCTGGGCCGCGGCACAAAGCACAATCGCAGCGAGCAACAGGGCAAGGGCAAGACGGACTCGGAACATCAGCGCTCCTTGATCGTGCGTTCGACACCACTGCCGGCCGTTCGCACGCGGCACACGTTATCAGTAAAGCTGGCGGCGGTTATCGTCGCCACAATACTCCACTTTCACAGTAGAGGAAACGCTAAACCGCGCGAACTATCAACTTTGTTAGCTCCTCGTGGAAAAGTTGCCAGAGCAGTCTCGGACAACTAGTGAGGGCTGCTGCTGCTGGATGCAGCCACATCGGCGGAGCTGAAGCGGCCGCCGGCGCAGGTGGTAACGATGGCATCCAGGAGATCGGAGCTGATGCGCGACTTGTAGACATAGCCGGCGGCCCCGGCGTCGAAGGCGGCACGCACGAAATCGACGTTCTCGTGCACCGTCAGGAAGATGACTTTGGCGGTAACACCCGCCTTCTGTAAGCGCCGGGCAACGTCGAAGCCGGTCATCTCGCCCAGCGATATGTCAAGAATGATGAGATCAGGATTCAGGATCGGAGCCTGCTGCAGAACGGAGGTGCCATCCGAGAGCGCAGCCGTGACGGCGTACGTCGGCTGCAGCATATCAACCAACATCTCCAGTATTTCCAGATTGTCGTCCGCCAACAAGAGCCGTATCGAGGACACGATCGATCTCCGCGTGCGCAGCATGCGCGGGGACTGCTGCCCCCAGACGTTACCAACAACAGCTTTAGCTGCCTACTGGCAAAACTACTATTTTCTGGAACGGAAAAAGCAGGCCGATCTCAGGCAAGAGTCATCTGGCGCTTGATCGCGTACTCGAGCAGCTCCGCATTGGTCCTCACCCCCAGAGTTTCCATCATGCGGTACTTGTGGAACGCCACCGTACCGGGCTTGAGCTCGAGGACGCTGGCGACTTCCTTCATCGACATACCTTCAGCCAGCAGCTGCAGAATTTCGCTTTGCCGCTTGGTGATGCGCTTCTCGGCACTGCGCGGCTTGCTCTGGTTCAGAAGGAAGGTGACGGTTTCGCGGGCAATCAGCGGAGACAGATACGATTCGCCCTGCACCACCTTGCGAATGGCGATCAGCAACTCCTCGGCCGCGGACTGTTTCAGGACGTATCCCGACGCGCCACGACGAAATGCCTCCGCCGCCACATCCGCGGCCGAGTTCATCGTCAGGAAGACCAGCTTTACCGACGGCAACTTCTGCTTGATCTGCTCGCCCGCATCCAGGCCGTTCAGCCGAGGCATGGCAATGTCCAGGATGATGATGTGCGGCTTCAGGGTCAGGGCCGACTTCACCAGGCTGCGCCCGTCAGTGACAATGTCCACCACCTCGAATTCAGGTTCCAGCAGGTTCTTGCAGGCGTCGGCTAACAACCGATGGTCGTCGGCGATAAGCAGACGCGCCGTTGGTTTGCGTTCCATGGGAGGATTCTCGGGTAAGCTGGGCTGCACGCCTCGAGTGGCCTTTCAGGTGTATGCGTCGGGCGGGATAGTCACAGCTGTCTTCGCTTGGCATGCCGTTCTTACGTGACCCCACACGCGGAGCGAAACGGCTACCCCTCTGACATTGTAGGGCCGCAGAAGCCTGTCGTGCCAGCACTTAGGTTGTAGCGCCCGCAGCTCAACCTCGAAACTCCAGTTCAGCTGCCGTGCAGAGAGCGTCCACCTCCAGAGCCTGCCCGCAGGGTCCGTTGTCGGCGGGGGTCTGCAGACCCCCGCTAACGACACTGCCTTGCATTGCAAAATGCAACCAATCCTACTTGCTCCCTCCGAGCGTGAAGTTGATGCCACCGAAGTACTTGAAGTTGTTCAGTCCCGCTGAGTAGTGGGCAATATGGTTGGCGTTGACATGAGTGTAAAGGTAATCGACCTCCACAGGGCGGATCTGCACATGATCCGTCAGAGCAAAGTCCAGGCCACCACCAAACTCCATGGCGAAGCCGTTGTTGCTCCCGAACCCGTTCTTGCTGCCGCAGCTACCGTTTTCAACGCAATAAAGCAGCGTGCCATAGCCGTTGGAGTGAAATGCGCCAAACAGCGCCTCTCCGAAGGGCTGAAACTTACCGGAGTGCTTCTTGATCTGCGGGCCAAACATGTAGGTGAAGGCGTTGCCACTGGCCGAGGCGGAAGCGCCGTAACCATGGCTTCGCAGCCAATTCGTCCACCCCGTGCCGCCCGCATATCCCATGAAATCGGCTTTGACGCCGAAGAGGGAGCTGAAGTTGTAGACGAACGCACCGCCGCCACCGTTGAAGTTCTGGCTGGTAATAATCTGCGGATTCAAGTTGACATACGAATAGCCACCGGCCAGCTCCACCCTCGGAAACTCGCTCTGTGCCACACAAACCATCGCAGCAAGACATACAAACCCTAGCAAACAAATGGACCTTTTCACGATGATCTCCTTACGAACGGTTGACATTGTGAGCTCGGCGCAAATAGGGAACGCTCCGCGCGGTGCGCAGAGGGCTATGTCGTCGAGCTGAATAGGGATCAACTTATGTTAGAGCGGGCAGGCACCGGCTGAACGGCAAAATCAGCATTTCCCACTTCGGATTCCCGATTTGGTAATCACGGCAATAATCCTTGCGCATTACCTGCGGCTTGATCGCAGGCAATTGCGAGGCGCTTTGGTTCACCGGGTTATCGAGGCGCCGATCAAACTGCATGCAGAGCGCGGCCTCGGTGCCCGGAACGTCTACTCGCGTTGGCTGTTGTCCATCGCCTTTTGCTGCCAGAACACCAACTCCATAGCGACCAGTCTGGCAACCATGATGGCCAGATAAAGTTGCCCGACCAGAGCCTCTCCGATGGCCAGCGCTCTCGCTAGCGTCGATACCGGTGTGATGTCCCCGTAGCCCACGGTCGTCAGGGTTACAAAGCTGAAGTAAATCCAATCCGACGGCACGGTCATTTCTCCTCCCGTCTCCGTGAACGAGCCGGGATGCAGAAGGTTGACCACGTGATAGCCATGGGCCCAGGCAACGCCGAAGAGCAGATAAACGGCGATCGCGCCCTGGATTCGTACGTGTGTCACCCGGCCAGAACGGAAGATCTGCATCAACAGCACGAGCGCAATCACCGCGATGGCCAGCAGCGTCGCCCCATCGTCGTACAATTCCGCCCGGAACGAGCGAATCCCGAAGGACAGCCAGCGCACGATCAGTGCGATGCCGCCGACGACGGCCGCCACGGCAAACAACTTTGGACGTCCCCAGGCGATGGCGATGCCTGAGAGCAACAGGATGGAGAAGCCCAAATCGGCGTACAACCGGGTGTCATGCTTTCCGAAGCCGAGCGCCGGCAGCACAAATGCAATGAGAACTTCCAGCACCAGAAAGAAGGAGAGATTGGCCTGAGACTGCCAACTGTCGACGATGATCCCCCTGGCTTTGTTGCGGACAGCTTCGCGCGTTCGTCGTACCGCGTGCTTCTGCATCGCAATCACCTATCGGCCGGATATGAAAAGGGGGCCAGAGCATTCCGGCCCGGTAACACCGTCGGCGCTAGGTTCCAGCTACGCCTTTATTCTGCAGAATCCTTACCACCACTCGCCGGTTAGCGGCCTGCCCTTCGGCAGTCGCGTCCGAAGCGACCTGATCGGAGGTGCCCATCGCACCCGGCGCCAACACGTTGGTCAACGGGATCCCGCCCTGCTGCTCCAGGAAGTCCAATACGTTGTCGGCCCGTTGCTGACTCAGCTTCTGATTCAGCGCCGCTGATCCTACCTTTGACGCGTATCCCTGCACCTGAATGATGTAAGCGGTGATGGTCTTCGCTTTGGCGGCCAGCTGCAACAACTGCGGCTTGTACTGTTGGTCGATCACCGTGCTGTCGTTGCCGAAGTACACCGTTACTTCGCCCAGGATGTTGTAGTCGGCCAATTCGCCAAAGCGCTTGTTAGCAGCGGCAATCGCGGCTTTGTTGGCGGCAGTCTGCTGCTGCTCGGCCGTTTCTTGCTGTTGTTCCTTCTGCAACTCCTGTTGCTGTTGTTTCATCTTCTGCTCGTTTTTCTGGATCTGCTGCTGGTTCGCCTGCGCCTGCTGCTCGACTGGCGTTATGCCGGCCTGGATGTCCTCGGCATTCTTCAGGTCGCTGGCCTTGAACTTCACCACCTCCGCGATTAGCTGGTTCTGCGCGTTATACGAGCCCTGC
>Ga0335078_10011667_pt1 | contig 13037 bp, 10 predicted proteins | sample Lox_Sample_32_FD_206711 | JGI IMG/M metagenome (GOLD analysis project Ga0335078, IMG submission 206711) | Soil microbial communities from Loxahatchee National Wildlife Refuge, Florida, United States - Lox_Sample_3.2 | ecosystem: Environmental > Terrestrial > Soil > Wetlands | place: USA... | reverse complement strand
CTTTCTGGGTTTCGCAGTGGCGAAAAATTCGTCCCGGCGAGCATCTTCTCCCTGCCCAGGCAGCAACTCGCCTTGTTCCTGCATCACCTCTGGGCGGCCGGTGGATCTGTGACCGTTGGAAAGACCGGAGCCGGACGGATTTGCTACAGCACGGCAAGTGAACGGCTGGCTCGTGATTTGCAGAGCCTATTGCTGCGGTTCAACATCAAAGTCGGCCTGCGCCCGGCCGGTAACAATTCCAGCCATCCTAAATGGGCCGTGGATGTGTGCGGCGTTGCAGATCAACGGCGGTTTCTCTGCGAAGTGGGAGTGCACGCGGAACGACGGTTGAGTATCGGGAAAGCGCTCCGGCACCTTGAGTCCATGGCAACCGTTAGGGGTGGCTTTGACACAGTCCCGGCTGAGACAGTCCGGGCTGACATCGCGTCGGCTCACAAGGTGTGGGCTGACACGGTACCGGCCCGAGTATGGGAGCGCGTCCGTGAAGTAATCAATGAGCGCACTCCCGGGTTCGCGGAGATTGAGGCAAGCGTGCGCGCCAGGAACGGAGAAGAGCTTAATCCGAGCATCGGGCCTACTTGGACGCGCTTGGGCCGCATCACTGATATCCTGAAGGATGGTGAGTTCGAGATGGTCGCGACCAATGATGTGTATTGGGACGAGATCGCGTCGATTGATAGTCTCGGCGAAGAGGCCGTTTATGACGCCACTGTACTAAAAACTCACAATTTTATTGCTAATGGAATCAATTTGCACAATAGCATTGAACAGGATAGTGACGTGGTCATCTTGCTGCACCGGGAGGACGCATACGAGCGGGAATCACCCCGGGCTGGCGAAGCCGACCTGATCGTCGCTAAGCACAGGAATGGGCCAACCGCCACCGTTACCGTCGCTTTCCAGGGGCACTACAGCCGCTTTGTCGACATGGCCCCCGGATGAGGAGCTGGACGAACTGGAGCAGGCCGGAACGTTGCGCGTGGCGGAGTCGCTGTCACCGGCAGCGCGTTGCTTTGCCCGGGCGGTCGGCTTGACAATCGACTGTCACCTGCGGTCTGCTTATCGTCATGCCAGCGAGTGCGCAGGATCATGGTCGCGGGATGCACACTCAGGTGCGCACCTGGGTCGCCGTGATCCCAGTGCATGCCACGCGCGCTGCGCTCCGCCGCTGCCTTTCGTGTTGTCGTTGACGGCCATTCCCTCTTGACGACCGTCCCAGGGCCGCCCGGCCCGGCGCCACGCGGAAGAACCGGCTATGAACCTCGATATCTCAGCTGCTCCTGAGCTCGCCCAGCTTGCCTGGATGCCCGCATCGCCGCCGCCGTTCGGGAGTCTGGGCGGTAAGACGGCCCGCGTGACTGCGGGCCGCCTGGCGGGCCTGCTACGGGCGGTGGCTGCCGACCCGGCCCGGTGGTGGCATCTGGTCCGCTTCGACTCGCGGCGCCCGGTCCACCTGCGCCTGGACACGGTACCGGGGTGCGAGTTGTGGCTCGTTACGACGCCGCCCGGGTACTGCGGCGCATCGAGTGACCATGGCCCGGGGTGTGAGGCGGTGACGGTGGTCGCCGGTGAACTCGCGGAGCGGACCATCACGGCGGCTGGGGCTGCGGACCGGCCGCTGCGGCCGAATCGGGTGCGCGTGCGCGGTCGTGCCAGTCTGCACGAGACAGTCAACCCAGGTACCTGCTACGCCGTGAGCCTGTGCGCGCACGCAACCGCGGCGCCGTCTGCCTGAGGCCTGCCGCGACGGCATTCGCGTCCCGGCGGTGCGGGCGCGGGTGCTGCGCACACGGCGATCTGGCCTCCGGCCCTGCAGCGGGCCCTCCCCTGGGACCGCGTTTAGTTCACCGTTTGCAACGCCCTCGCATGGCGGGGGCGATATAACGGCTTGGGGACAACTGCTGTCAGCTCGGGAGGATCGTGCAGCGCAGCCGCCAGCGACATCTCCCTCGGATTTCCCTTGGCCGCGGGTGGGCCGTTACCTGCGCCGGCCGGATTTCCGCGGGCGGGAACGCCGTCGCGGTCGTCATTTGCCTAGTCGCGGCACTCACCGCCGGGGTGTCGGTGATGCGCGGTATCCGCCCGGTCGGCGCACCACAACCCACGCGCTTCGCACCCGGGACCCCGCGGAGCGTCTCGCTGCCCTCGTCGGCCCAACGCGTCGTGGCAGCCGCCCCAGTCGCGGAGCTAACGGGTGCCGTCCGGGGCCTGATGTCCGAGCAACAAGGGGCAGCCGCGCGCCGCGACTACGGTACGGGCGTTACAAGCAGGCCGGTAGTGCGGCTTACTCGGACCAGCCCCGATCGATCCTGGGCGTTCGGGACCACGGTGATTCCGGTCCCCGGCGGCAGCGCTGCCCCGCCATGGACCTCACTGTTCCTCGCGCATGCAAGTGGCGGACATTGGGACATCGCTTTATCAGGAACCGCCGGGTTCGGGCGCATGCTCGGGCTCGCCGCCGCGTCGGTACTCGGGGCGGCGGAAAAACAACTGCTAGCAAGGTTCAATGCGGTGCAGGCAACTCCCGCCGCTGACGCCACCGCTGCGCCGCTCAGCGGTGTGCCAACAGCCAGTTCGCAGGCACCTGGCACCGGCGGCAATTCACCACCAGGCCGGTCGGCGGCACCGCGTGGTAGCGCGGCGCCCGATGTCACGGTGCCGCTCGGTAGTACGGTGCCGCCCGGTACCGGGGGGCTGATGCTGCCCTGGCGGGCCGGTCAAGCGTGGCGACTTGTCGCGGCGTTCAGCGGTTCGGGCAATATGCGGGCGGCATCGATGTTCGCCTTCTCAGGAGGCGACGGCCGGGTCCGCGCGGCCGGTCCGGGCCGGCTCTACCGGTTCTGCGGCGGGCGGGGCAGTGACGCGCTGCTGGAGGTGATCAATCCGAATGGGTCCGCGACCGAGTATTACCAACTCAGAGCCGAGACAGAAATCCCTGACGGTAGCCACGTCACGGCCGGGACGTACCTGGGCATGACCGGCACGTCGCTGGCTTGCGGCGGGACCGCGCCAGGGCTGGGTCGTCCAGGGCTGGGTCGTCCAGGGGCTGATCCAGGGCCGGGCCCAGGACTGGGTCGTCCGCGCCTGCGTCCAGGCCCGGGGCGTCCAGGGCCGGGGCGTCCAGGGCCGGGCAAGAAGGCAAGCATGCCGCTACCTGGCGCCGTCTCGTTCGCCGTGATCGGCACCGGAGGCTTGATCAACCTCAACGGTCTGGCGCTCGGTGGCTGGGTCTTCCACGAGCAGGCAGAGCCACCCCTTGTCTGGGCGCAGCGAGCGGCCGTCAGGGTGGTGATCGGCGGGGTGCTGAAGAATTTTGCTGCCGCGCTGCCGGCCACTGCGACCATGGCACCGACTGCCGCGCCGATGGCGACACCGAGTGCGGGCGGTCGCCACGCCTGACCTCGACGGCGATTGGCAAGCCCTGACGGCTATGTCCTGACCCGCCGTGTGCTGACCTGGGTGGCCTGACCGGCGTTTGCCCTCATGACGGTACGACGCCAGCGAGGCCGCGTCGCGGCGCGGCCGTTCGGTCCGCGCATACCCCTGACCTGGGAGAATGGCCCGTTACAGGCACTTTTCTGTTGTTTCGTTGCGAAACTGGAATGTGCGGCGCTACCATTATTGTCGGCCAGGGGATGCAGTCGTGTTGCCAGCTTCGGGCTAGCGGTAAGGCATGCGGATCCTGGCGCCTGTATCCGGCGCTGTGGCCAAATACCGGGTGTCATGTCACCCCCTTTCGTGGGAGGCAGCATGTCAGCAAGGAGCGGCCAATTGCGGGACAGGCGGCAGGTCCGTCCAAAAAAGCACGTCAGCACGTCGCGTTTGATTGTCTCAATAACTGTGATCTTGGTCTTCGCCGCCGGGATCGCGGCGGGCGACACCAAGACCGGTGAGCGGATCGCCGTCGCGGTCCAGCGATTCCTGATTTTCTACTCGGGCGTCTTCGCGCTCGTGGCGCTCACCAGCGCGGTTGTGGCCGGTCTGGCCGCGACGGATCGCGTCATCATGTCCGCGGGGAATCGCATCGTCGGGCAAGCGGTGCACCGGGCCGTCGCATTCATCGCCGTCGCGTTCCTGGTTACTCACATAGCAATGGAGATAGTGGTCGGTAAGGCAGCTGCCATCGATTCCATCGTGCCTTTCCTATCTCACGGCAAAACCTTTTACGTGGGCCTCGGCACCATCGCTTCTGACTTGATCATATTGATCGCCGCGACCGGGATAGCACGAAGGAGTTTTGCCGAGAAATCGAGCCCGTTTGTGTGGCGAATTCTTCATGGTTCCGCCTATTTGGCGTGGCCGCTATCGATAGTGCACGGCTTGGTGGCCGCCATCCAAAGCCCTACGTCAGCTGGAGTTACGGTGCCTGCATGATCGCAGTCGGCCTCGCCCTCGTCTTGCGGAGCGTCGCGACCGTGCGCCCGCGTCCGGAGACACGTCAGGCTTGGCCGCCCGACACCAGTCAGCCAACGTCGGCCGCAGCCAGTTTCGCGGCGCAGGCGTACCTGCTGCAAAGTCAGCGTGCGGCAGCCATGGCAGGGATCTCGGCTGAAATGCCTGCCGGGCTGGCGGGTAGCCAATCGGGAGGCGTGGCGGGCGCGCCTGCCGCGGCGTCGGCAGTGCCATGGCCGGGAACGGCAGCATCGCACTGGCCGGGGAGTCCGGCAGGGGGAATGCCTGTTGTGCCGGGGACAGTCGCGCACACCCCTGCGCATGGGGTGCCCGCGGCGCAAGGGATGCAGTATTACACGCCGGCGGCGGGAATTCCTGTTGTGCCGGGGACGGTGGCGCATACTCCGGCGCACGGGATGCCATCGGCGCAATACCGCACTCATCCGGCGCGCGGGATACCGGCCGTGTCATCCACGGAACCCCCGGCCGAGTATGGGCCAGTCACCTTCGAGATGCAGGCGCTGTATTCGGCGCCACCCGATGAGCAGGCCAGACGGGCCGCTAGATGATGAAGACACACTTGGCGGCAGAGGTCGTCCAGATCGGGACACCGCGCCTCACCGCCGGGCTCGACCGGACGTTCCGACTGGATCTGGCAGCTCATTTAGAGGTGCACGGGCGGTTCCCGCGGCTGACGCTCAGGCAGCTGATGGCCATGGTTGAGCGGGTCGACCTCAGAGGTCGCGGCGGTGCCGCGTTCCCGCTCGCCCGCAAAATGAAGGCCGTCTCCGAATCCTCGAACACCGACAAGTCGAGAACTGTTGTTCTGGTCAATGCCGCTGAGGGCGAGCCCGCGAGCGCCAAGGATGCGATGCTCCTCATCCGGTCGCCGCACCTCGTGCTCGGCGGCGCGCTCCTCGCGGGACGCGCACTGCGTGCTCGCGAGATCGTCGTCGGGGTCGCCAGCGGCTCACCTGCCGCGAAGTCCATTCTCGCGGCCGCCGCCGAGGCAGGCTTGAAAAGGCAGTTGCGGGTTGTCGAGGTTCCAGAGCGGTTCATCTCCGGGGAGGGCGGCGCGCTCGTCAACGCGGTCAACGGCAGGCTCCCAGTGCCACCCGGGCGCAAGACGCGGGCGAGCAGCAGCGGTGTGGACGGCCTGCCCACGCTCCTCTCGAACGCGGAGACATTCGCGCAGCTGGCGATGCTCGCGCTGCTTGGCCCCGAGGAATACAAGAGAGTAGGGCCCGAGAATGAGCCTGGCACGATCCTGCTGACCGTGGGCGGCTCGGCAAAAAAACCCGCGATCGTCGAGACGCCGCCTGGCGTACCCCTTGGCGCGATCCTCGACATCTGTGAAGCCAATATTGGCGAAGGAGTCCTTGTCGGTGGTTACCACGGTATGTGGCTGCCGCCGATAGTGGCGGTGAGCGTCGGCGTTTCGCGCCTGAGCATGGCCGATGCTGGCGGCGTGCTTGGCGCGGGCATCGTCGTGCCACTGGGCGAGGGGACGTGCCCGCTCGGTGAGGTCGCCCGGGTAGCGAGCTACCTCGCCGGAGAATCAGCCGGGCAGTGCGGTCCCTGCAAGCTCGGGCTGCCGGGCGTGGCGCGTGCGCTGACCGCGCTGGCCGACGGCTCGGGCGGGATGGACGCGCTCGAAACCGCGCGCAGGTCCGCCAACGCGGTACGCGGACGGGGTGCATGTGCCCACCCGGACGGCACGTCGCGGTTCGTCCTATCCGCGCTCAACGTGTTCACAGACGACGTTGCCGCGCACGTGTTCCACGGTTCCTGCGGACGGCCAGTGCGCGGCGTCCTGCCGTTGGAATCGGGACAGGATCAGCCGCGTCTGAAGGTCGACTGGACCCGCTGTGAAGGCCACGGCCTCTGCTCCCAACTGGTCCCCGAACTCATCCATCTCGACCGCAACGGGTATCCGGTGTTTTTGGATGCCCCGGTACCGTTCTGGTTGCAGCGGGAGGCGCAACAGGCCGTCGAGATGTGCCCGACGCTCGCGCTCCGGCTTGCCCAGCCGTCGCAAGCGTCTCCAGGGCCTGACGGTGGGCCAAACCTATCTATCGGTGCCTCCGCCCCGACGATGCTCCAGTTGCCTGCGGGAAACAAGGACGATTAAAGGTGTGCCCGCCCAGCCCGGCAGACCAGCGGTCACCGCCAGTGCTCACCGCCGGGGGCCGGCCGACGGTGAACGGCTTTATGTCCGTTCTCCGGTGATCTGACCCACAGTGACGTCGGCCGGGCCTGCCTGGGTGGGGCCAGCGGGCCGGGGTGATCTCGGGAAGCGAGGTTCCGCTGAGTGGGCACCGAACGGTGCCTCACTTCGAACGACAACGTCAGCAAGGCGCTGACCAGGCTGACCACGACCTTCGGTCTTGCCGGGCACTACCGCCCTGGCGAGAAGGAGGGGCAGGTCCAGGGTGCGCAGACGAATGTGGGCGGCTCATGGATCATGCTCAATAAAAACGTGCGGGCAGCGCGAGTGCGGCACAAGCCGCTTACCGCACCCAGTCTGTGACTGTTCTTGTCGTGGATGTTGATGCCCGCGTCTACGGGGGATGTGGATGTTGATGCCCGCGTCTACGGGGGATTCAGCGGCCCGGCCGCCACCCGGGGGCCGGGTTCACGCTGTACATGATCGGACGTTACCCGAGGGCCGTGGTCGCAGCACCCTCGCGTGCCGCGAGCCGCGTGTCGGCCGTGAGCACGGCCTCGTACCGGCGGCGGATATCCGCACGGTCCGCTCCCTCGGGAACCGAACGCTCACTCGCCCGCTCGATCATGGCGGCCTGGTCCAGCAGCACCCGGCGCTGCCCGGCGCTGGACGTCTCGTCCATGATCTTTGCGAGCGCGTCGAGCTGGCGGATCATCACGGCGGGCATGCCCTGCCCGGCCTGGCGGATTTTCTCGAACGCACGCTGTACGAGGCGTTCGTAGCTCGGCTCAGCCGTGATGACCCGGATGAACCCGCGGCTGTCCCGGTGCACCCGCGCCGGACGCCATCTTTCGATAATCTTGCAGAGACTGTCCCCAAGCCAGTCAATGCAGGTCAGCGCGGTGAAGGTGTCGTTGACGGCCGGTGAAAGGGCACGGATGGCGATCTCGACGAGCTGGTCAATGCCGAAGGAGATGTCCTGCGTGAGCGTCCGGTGAGGCCCCGTAATATGCGCGCGCCCGAGCGCGGCGCTCACCCGTGCCGCAGCCTCGGGTGGCCACACCTCGGCGAACGGGTGGCCCTGTACGAGGAAGTGCCCTGGCCGGTAGTCCAGGGCGATGACCGCGTTCGCATCGGCGGCGAACTGTACGAGGATCCGGTGCCGGATGAACTGCAAGTAGCCACTCACTGGCGCCCGGACCACGCCGCCGCCCGCCTCCATCCGCGCGAGCAGTTCCGCTGACGACAGGCCGTTCTCGCGGTTAACCGCTGATCCAGGCGCGTCATCATGGCCGCCCTGCACGTCAATCGCCTCCGACAAGTCACGGGCGATGCTCGCGATCACCTGCGGCAGCTGGATCGACGTCGCCGTGTGATGGATGAAGTAGATCAGCAAGGCCAGGGCGGCGACCATCAGTGCCAGCGTCACGGTGACGCCGATGTGCGGCACGAAGTCCCCGTGGGATCCCGGACCGATCGAGACGAGTACGAGCACGGCGTACACGAACGTCGCCACGAAGGTCCCGAGCGTCATCTGTGTGGCGCGGTCACGGATGAAGTTTCGCAGCATCCGCGGCCCGAACTGTGTGGACGCAAGTGTGAGGGTCACCAGGATGATCGAGAAGACAACGCCCACCACCGTGATGACGGCGGTCGCGATCGCGGTGAGGATCTGCCTGGCGCCGTCGGCGGTACCGCTGATCACCCAGGAGGGCAGACCAAACTCGCCGCGGTAGGCGGCACGGTCCAGGCTTAGTGTGCCGACGAAGATCACCGTGGCCGCCAACACCTCAATCCCCGGGACCAGCCACAGGTTGGTGCGCAGTACCTCTGCCCGCCAATCGGAGCCAAGTGCCGAAGACCAGTTACCGCGATGCATGATGAGGCCCCTGCGCTCGAACGCTGCCGACCAGGCTTCCCGGCTCACCTGCCGCTGACTATACCGCCTGAATAGGAGGCGCAGAGATCGGCTTCAGGCGAGCCAGCAGGTTGCGGTCTTTCGGGTTCGTCCAAGAGTCCGGATGTTCGCCCGCATGAGCGAAAGATGATCGCCGCGGATACGCGCTACGGGACCAACAGGACGATCAAGAGCGCAATGTAGCGCAGATCCGTGACCTTGCGGACTTGCCTGGCACCTTGATGAACCGCAGAGTAGCTCGCTTCCGATGGCGGCGACGCGTGCCGCGAGGGAGTGCGGTTTGTCCGGTCGGCTCCGCATCGAGGATGGCGCCGTTACACAAACCTCGGGTTGCATACTGCACCTCTTCGGGTTGTTCCGTGAGGAGTTCGGGTTCGGGCTGGTCAGGTGTGCTTGGGTCGGCGGCCGATCTTCGGCCGGTTGGGCGGGTTGCCGGGGTCGGGCGGGTGGTAAAGGAACTCTCCCTTGTCGTTATAGCGGGTGCCGGTGACAATCCCGGCTCGACGCCAGGCCTTGATGGTGTGGTTGCGGACGCCGTGGGCGGCGGCGGTTTCGGCGAGGGTGAGCATGCCGGTGGCACGGAGTCGCTGGCGGCGGCTGCGTAGCCGGTAGGCGCGGATGATGTGGTCGACAATGAGGCGGTGGAAGGGTTCTCCGGTGCCGCTGGCCAGGCCTTGCTGGTTGAGGATGCCGGCGATCTGGCCTGAGGTGTGCTGGTCGAGCAGGGTGTCGATCGCGGAGACGACCTCGGCCGGGGTCCGTCGCTGGTCTCCGACGGGCAGGGGCGGTGAGACGGTGATGGTGTGGTCCTGGCCGCCGGCCAGGCGGGCGTGCGCGGTGATCAGGTCACTGGTGCGGGTGACGGTGACGTCGGTGAGAAGCAGCCGGGCGATGCGTTTGCGTTCCCGCTGCGGGGTAGCGGGGTCGTTCCAGATCGCGGGCAGGTCGGTGACCAGCTGCTGGATTCGGGTTTTCTGGGTGGCGGTGAGCTGGCCGGCGTGCTGCTGGCTGGCCTTGTCATAGGCGTCTTGGGCATCGTTCAGCGCGCGGAGGGCGGTGTTCCAGTCGGCTTCGAGGGTGTCGGCGACGAGCCGGTTGGCGGGGTCGACGGTCAGGTAGCGGCGGCGGGCCAGGTCGGCGAGGTACTGGGCGCGTTCGACGTGGGTGGCGCGCAACGCGTCGGCCTCGGCGGCCCGGTGCTCGAGCTCGGCCGACACCTGCAGGGCGGCTTCGACGGTGAGCGGGGTGAGGGTGTCGATGAGCAGGGCGCCGATCGCGTCGTCGAGCGCTTCGCCCGGGATCGCGGCGCAGACTGGCCGTGCGTTTTCGATGCCGTCGCGCTGGCACATGTAGGTGGGGACGTCCCGGTCCCGGCGGTGGTGGTAGCGGATGGTCATCCGCAGCCCGCACTTGCCGCAGATGATGATGCCCTGCAGGAGCGCGGCTCCTTCGCGGGGTGGTCCGCTGCGGCGGTCCTGGCCGTGGGTGGTGGCGTTGGCGGTCAGCTTGGCGAGGTTGGCGTCGTACTGGTCCAGGGTGATGTATCCGGGGTGGGCGCCGGGAATGAAGGAGATCCACTCGGAGCGGGGCAGCGGCCTGCGGGTCTGTGTCCCGCCGGGTGGGTGGTGGTAGGCATGGCGGCCGTAGGTGAAGCAGCCGGCGTACCGGGGGTTGTGCAGGATACGCAGCACGGTGTGGCAGGCCAGCGGCTGCCAGTCGATCTCGCCCTTGCGGGGGCCTTTGAGGTGCCGCCAAGGGAACAGCAGCCCGTCGGCGCGGAACGCCTTCACGCAGGCGGTTGCTGATCCGGTGGCCTCGAAGGTGGCGAACAGGTGCGTCACGGCTCCGCGGACGGCGGTGTCGGGGTCGAGGATGACGTGGTGGGCGGCGTCGTAGACCAGGCCGACCGGCAGCGGCATGATCAGCTCGCCGCGGCGGGCCTTGGACAGTTGCCCGCCGCGGAGCCGGGCCTTGATGAAATGGAGCTCAGCCTCGCTGAGCTGGCCTTTCATGCCGAGCAGGAGCCGGTCGTTGAAGTTGCGCGGGTCGTAGAGGCCGTCTTCGTCGCAGATCAGCGTGCCGGTCATGCCGCACAGTTCCAGGAGCTGGTGCCAGTCGGCGGAGTTTCTGGCCAGGCGGGAGCATTCCAGGCCGAGGACGATCCCGGCGCGGCCGAGGGACACTTCGGCGACCAGCTGCTGGAACCCTTCCCGGTCGGCGGCGGAGGCGCCGGGACTGGCCCTGGTCGATGTCGATCACGGTGATCTGGCTGGCGGCCCAGCCCAGCGCGATCGCCTTGCCGCGCAGGTCGTACTGGCGGATCGCGGATTCGGTGTTGTGGATGACCTGCTTGAGGCTGGACTGGCGGACATACAGCAGGGCGGTCTTGGACAGGTGGGTGGCGGTCACCTTCGAGGAGGCGGTATCGGTGAACACGGATGCTCCTTCGCCGGGGATTGCGGGTGGTCAGGTGCCTGCCAGCGCGACGGCGAGCCCGGCCAGGGCGTGGACGAGCTCGGTGGCGACCGGCCCGGGCAGCTGGCCTGGCGGCCGGGCCGCCGGCGAGGACGCCGGTGTGGTGTTGCTGGTGGCTGCGCAGGTCAGGTGGGCCAGGGCACGCCGCCAGGCGGTGACGCCCTTGCTGATGAGCACGCCCAGCCCGAGCGGGAACGCGGTCGCGCGGGCGTGCAGGGCGGCATGACGCAGTTGCTCGTAGTGGGCGTCCAGCCCGCCGCCGGGAGTGGTGACCTGGCCGGCATCCGGGCCCGGGTGTGATGGGCCTGGTTCAGCAGCCGCGGGGCCAGGTGAAGGTCGCAGGGACAGGGACGGGGTTTCCTCCTTCCCGTGCTCGGGGGCGGGTGAGTCAGCGGCTTTTGGAGTGCTCCCGGCGGCGGGCTAGCGCTCGCTCGATGGAGCGGGGGTGCACGCGCACGCCGAACTCCTCGGCGATGGGCCCGGCCAGGCGGGCGGCTTTCAGGGCGGGATCGGCCGCCAGCTGTTCCTCGGCCCAGGCGAGGATCTGCCCGGTGAGCTTGTGGCCGCTGCGGGGCCCGGGCTTGGCCGGCACCAGCCCGTCCAGGCCGGAGGCGGCCAGCGCGGCGGCGGCCTGGTAGTACGACGGCCGGGAGTACCCGAACGCCGCCGCGGTCGCGGTGACTGGTGCGCCGTCCACGCTGACGCGGCGCACCATCTCGTACTTGACCTGCACCGCGTCGCGGGTGTCGAAGAACTCCCCGGCCAGGAACGCCGGGTCGGTGACCTGCTCGGGGTGCGGGTTCAGGCACCGTGACTCGCGCAGCGCGGTCACCTTCGGGTCCTCCGGTGATCCTCGCGGGGCCATGCCGCCTCCCTGCCGATCCGATCGTTAGGATAATTTTGCCGAGGTCGATTGGCCATTTCACTACGACACGCCGCAGAACCGTGAAGAGAACTAGGAAATGAGCCGGATAGCTACGTTTAATCCGTTCTGCTGGACGAGGTCCAGGGAAGGTCTTCGGCGTAAACCCTTTAACGCTCACGGCGTAATCCGCTTGACGGCCTCGCCGCTGCGGGCATCCAGCTGGGACCGCAGCCGGTCGATCAGATCCGCCAGCGCCAGCAGGCCCGCCGTGGTGAACGGGCAGCGGCCGGCCGCGATGACCACGAACGGATCGGCGGGCGCGACGTCGGTCCACCCGGCTGGCAGCGAGAACAGCTCACCGTTCGCGTCATGGAGATAGACCCGGTCCTCACCCCAGTTCTGGCGGTGCACGACGAACTCGAAGTCCCGGCCGCACAGCGGATGGAACGGGTGCGTCACCCGCACACGGCGGTACCGATCATCGGGATGGGGTGTAGTTGACGATGCGCGACAAGGCACTCATCGAGCCGCATGGCGGGGTGATCGTGGCCGAGTTCTTCGACATCGACAAGTCACGCTCGATCCCGCCGCAGCGCCGGCCCGAGGCTGCCAAGCTCCTGGCCGCGCTCGCCGACCCCGACCGGGGCTTTGATGCCGTGGTGGTCGGCGAGCCGCAGCGGGCGTTCTACGGCAACCAGTTCGGCAACACGTTCCCGCTATTTGAGCACTTCGGAGTGCCGCTGTGGGTACCCGAGGTCGGCGGGCTCATCGACCCGGCCAACGAGGCCCACGACATGATCATGTCGACCTTCGGCAGCCTCAGCAAAGGCGAGCGGAACCGGATCAAGATCCGCGTCCGGGCCGCGATGGCCGCCCAGGCCCAGACCGAAGGCCGCTACCTCGGCGGCCGGCCACCCTACGGGTACCTACTGATCGATGCCGGACCCCATCCGAACCCGGCCAAGGCCGCCGACGGCAAGCGCCTGTACGTCCTGGCCAGGGACGAGCCGGCCGCCGTCGTGGTCGAGCGGATCTTCGCCGAGTTCCTCGCCGGTTACGGGATCTTCGCCATTGCCGAGCGGCTGACCCGCGACGGGATCCCGTGCCCGTCCGCCCACGACCGGCACCGCTGCGGCCTGGCCTGGTCCAAGAGCGCCGTCCGCGCGATCCTCGCCAACCCCCGCTACACCGGCCGCCAGGTCTGGAACCGCCAGCGCAAG
>Ga0335078_10011666_pt1 | contig 13037 bp, 13 predicted proteins | sample Lox_Sample_32_FD_206711 | JGI IMG/M metagenome (GOLD analysis project Ga0335078, IMG submission 206711) | Soil microbial communities from Loxahatchee National Wildlife Refuge, Florida, United States - Lox_Sample_3.2 | ecosystem: Environmental > Terrestrial > Soil > Wetlands | place: USA... | reverse complement strand
GGGGTCCGGGGTTTCGGTGCCGGCCCACTCCCTCACCTTCGAAGGGTACTCCTGACGATTCGTGGCCCCGTTCGCCCGGGTCCGTGAATCCGGTAACGATTATGGCGGAGCGAATCTAACGCCGCGTGTGGCGGTCAGCCGACGCACCTTGTGGTGGGCGATCGTCGCCACGCTGCTCGCCGCGTTCCTGTGGGCCTTCTACTACGTCTTCGTCCTCTGGGTGACCCCCGGGACGGCGCCGTCGGCGATCCTCTCCTATCCGTTCCTGGCCGGCGGGGTGGCCTACGCCGCCTGGGCGATCGCCTCGGGCCACCGACGGGAGTTCGTCTCGCTGTGGGCCGATCCGAAGGCGTGGGCGCGGGTCTCGTTGCTCTTCGGGATGCAGGTCTCCGTCCTCGCCACGACCTATCTCGCAGGTCCGGTCGATGCGTCGCTGCTTTCGCTGATCGGCGATGTCGTCCTGACCCCGATCGTCGTCGCGCTGGCGCTCGGGGCGTATCGGGCGCGGATCGTTTCTCCGCTGTTCGCGCTCGGTATCGTCGTGAGTCTCGCGGGCGGAACGATGGCGATCGTGGGCGGGCGCAGCCTCTCCGCGGTGCAAGGGTGGGGCTGGCTCGCGGTCCTCGGGGTCCCGGTCACGGTCGCGTTCTATTTCCTTCTCACGGCGAGGGCGAACCTCCGGCAGGCCCCGTCCGCGGTCGTGGGTCAATCGATGCTGGCCGCCGGGCTCCTCACGGTCGTCTTCGCCCCTATCTTCCCGGGCGGTTGGTCCGGCCTCGCCACGGTCGCGCCGCTCCCGATGGTGCTCCTGGCCCTGTGCGGTCTCACGAGCTTCTTCCTCGCGCCGGCGCTCTACTTCCTCGCGCTCGACCGGGTCGGCCTCGTGCTTCCCCCGATGCTGATGACGGGGATCCCGGTCTTCACGCTGCTGCTCTCCGCGGGGGTCCTCGGTATCGCGCTCCCGATCGTGGGCGTGCTCGGGATCCCGGTCGCCGTGGTGGGAGCGGTGCTCGCCCTGAGCCGAGAATCCACGACCCCGCACGAGGAGCGACCCCCGAGCGCCGCCCCCGGCGGCGAGGGCGAACGGCTCACTGCCAATCGGTGAGACTGCGCGTCGACCCGCGCCGTTTCGCCGGTTTTCCGACCTCGGAGAGCGGCGTGTCGAGGGTGGCCGGCGCCGCCGGCGAGGCGGCCGCGGGCGGGGCCGGCTCGGACGCCGGCGTTCCCAGCCGACGCTGGTGGCTCCCGCGCAGGAGCGCGGCCGCGTCCCAGTCGAACACCTCCGTTACGCGCGCGAGAGTCTGGGCGACGCGGTCGGCGTAGTAGTCCCAGTCCGCCTCCTTCGTGAACGGCCGACCCTCGACCCACGGCTCGATCTCTTGCGGGCTCTTGCGGGAGTCGGTCACGATCCAGGCGACCCGCATGCCGGGAATGACGTCGTAGCCCTCGCTGCGCAGTTGTTTGTAGACCCGCAGGAACGGAAGCGACTCGCGGGTCGACTCGTTGTACTCGCTCTCCGCCCGGACGGTCCGGGCGATGACCAGCCGCTCGACCGGCACCTCGCGGTTGCGGACCGATTGAACGAGCTCGCGGGCCCGTCGCAGGGCCGCCTCGGTGTCGCCCTTGAGGACGAGGTCGAAGACCTCCATCAGGGCGGCGGACTGGAAGTCGAACGCGTCCGTGCGCCGCGTTTCGTAGCCGCGAACGACCAGGTCCTCGTTCGGCCAGACCGTCCGGCCGACGTAGCGCTTCTTCACCCCGTGGGAGAAGAACGATTCGAAGACCGACTGGAACTCGAACGTGACCCCCTCGTGGGTGAACCGCTTCGCGATCCGCTCCCCGAACTCCCGCGCCCCTTCGAGCGAGGCGACCGGAGAGCGGACGAACACCGAGTCGGTGTCGGAGTAGACGACGTCGAAATGGTCGGCCTCGAGGTCCCGGATGATCGAGGTGATCGCTTCCCGTCCGAACGCGGTGATCGCGGCCCCGATGTCCTTGTTCGTGAACCGGTAGAAGCTCGACGCGAGCACGCCGTAGAAGGAGTTCATGAGCACCTTCACGGCGTTCTGCAGGCCGTCGTAGTACTCCTTCATCTCCGCGGCGGTCGCGGCCTGGCCGGCCTGGCGGAACCGGGTCCGGTCCGCGAGAAGGTCCGACAGGATCTCCGGGATGATGCCGCGGCGCACGGACGGAGCCAGGAACCGCGCGCCCGAGGGGGCCACGGTCGTGCCGTCCGGCGAGAGGGTCGTGAAACAGAGATTCCGGGAGATGATGATCGACGGGTACATCGACTTGAAGTCGAGGACGACGACCCACCGGTAGATCCCCGGCTTGATCGGGTGGACGTAGCCGCCCTCGATCGGATTTTCCCGGCCGGCGAAGTGGCTCATCGGCACGCCAACCCCCCGGGCGTCCGCCCGCGGGATGAGGATCGAGTCGATGTAGAGCGAGGTGCGACCGTTCATCCCCTCCTCGAGCGGGAGGTGGGCCACCGTGGCGAGGTCGGCGGCCTTCTCGACAGTGCGCAGCCGCTGCAGGATCCGCAGCGCGAGGTCCGCGTCGTGTTCGCAGTACTCCATGACGCGTACCGGGTCGTTCGCCCACTCCTTCTCGATCTCCCGTCGATCGACATCGAGCTTCGAGTCCCCGAGCAGGGTCCGCGCGACGAACTGGAGCGTTTCCTGCTTCGGCTTCAGGTCGCGGCGGACCGACCACCACGCATCCGCCACCGCGCGACCGGTGACCTTCCAGAGGCGTTCTCCCATTTCCCGGGGCTCGGAGTGTTCGCGCCCGATCTCGAGGCGCCCGAGTCCCGTCGCCGCGGCGCGCTCGACGAGCAGCGGGAAATCGTATCCTCCGATGTTGTAGCCGGTGATAACATCCGGGTCGTCGTCAACGACCGTTCGCACGAAGTCCGCGAGCAGTTGACGTTCGTCGGTGTTGTGGAGGCGGAAGGTCGTGCGCGGCCGGCCTCCGCCGACCGAGACCCCGCAGATCGTGAAGATCGTCCGTGCTCGGATCGCGTTCTCGATGTCGAACGAAAGGACCCGAAGCGACGGTCGGAACGGTTCCGCCGGACGGATGTCGTGGGTGTCGTCGCTCACCACCCGAACGACGTCCGTGACCGAGTAGCGGTCCCGGACCTCCTTGGGTTCGTCCTCGGCCTCGAAGGCGACCGAGAGGCCGAGATGCTTGTCGTAGAGGAACCGGTGGACGAACGGGATGTCGCACGCGAGGACGCTGTTCTCGTCGCCTTTGCGACGGTACTGGTCCCGGTACTGCGGCACGAGCCAAGGCCGATGCAGCGTGACCCGAAGCGCCGGATGCTCCTGGCCGGCAACCCAGGTTACGATGTCCTGAACGCCCACGATCTCCTTGTCGGACGCGAGTCGTGAGCGAACCTCGGCGGTCGGCTCGGTGATCTCGAAGTACGGCCGGAACCCGTAGTAGCGGGCCACGATCGGACCGCCTTCCTTCGTGCGACCGAAGAGCTCGACCACGACGCCGTCCTCGACGGCCTGGTACGAACCCTCGATGAGGAACAGCTCGACCGTGCGCACGCCCGAGGAACTCCGGCCTGAGTTAAAGGGGTTTATGCGGGCCGCTCGGCAAGCCAGCGTCCGAGCGCCCGGACGTCGTCGTTCCAACGGGCACGAAGACGACGGGAGCGAAGCGCGGCCGCCGGATGGATGAGCGGGAAATGCGGTCGTGTCCCGCGGTCCCGAGGACGCCCCGCGGATCGGAGGATCGGGGGAGCGGCGGGGTCGACGGCCCGCAGGGCCCGCGCCCCGAGCGTGACGATGACTTCGGGTTGCAGCAGGTCGAGCTGTTGCTCCAGGTAGGGACGGCAGATGCGGGCCGCCCCCGGGTCGAACCGGTTCTCGGGCGGTCGACACTTGAGGACGTTGAGCACTCCGTACTCCTCGGAAGCGAGCCCGAGCCCCGCGACCGCCCGGTCGAGCTCGCGGCCCGACCGCCCCACGAACGGGAGCCCCGCGCGGTCCTCGGCCGCCCCCGGCGCTTCCCCGATGAAGACGACCCGGGGGGCGAGACCGCCGCGGTAGACGACCGCTTGAGTACGGGAGAGGCCCAGCGGGCACATCCGGCAGGAACGGATCCGCGCGGAGAGCGCCTCCCACGCGGCGCGAAGTTCGGGGGTCACCGTCCGCGCGGGGGAAGCGGGCGGGCGGTTTCCGGACCGCGTCGCACGTCGCGAAAGATCCGCCATTCCCTCCGTCCCGGCCCCCTTCGGGCCACCGCCGAGCGCGACGCGGCACGGACCTTAAATACCACCACCTTGTGGTCGGCCCTCCGCCGATATGTCGCCGCCGTCGGGGCTCAACACAGCGGGCCGTCTGGCCACCCTCCGCCAGCGTCGGCGCTGGTCGGACCGGTACTACAAGCGGCGCACGCTCCATCTCAAGGAGCGCTCCGACCCCCTCGAAGGGGCTCCGCAGGCACGCGGGATCGTCATCGAGAAGGTGGGCGTCGAGGCGAAGCAACCGAACTCCGCCATCCGCAAGTGCATCAAGGTCCAGCTCATCAAGAACGGACGGCAGGTCACCGCGTTCGCGGTCGGTGACGGCGCCATCAACTTCATCGACGAGCACGACGAGGTGCTGGTCGAGGGCATTGGCGGCCGGATGGGCCGCTCGTACGGCGACATTCCCGGCGTCCGCTACAAGGTGATCCAGGTGAACAGCGTCTCGCTCGACGAGCTTGTGCGCGGACGCAAGGAGAAGCCGGCCCGATGAGCGGCAACGCCGAGTCGATGCGGCCGCCCGAACCCTCCGAGGAGGATGCCGGGCCGATCGTCCACCGCCCCACGCCGCCGCCCCCGCCTCCGTTCCCGCTGCCGCCGCTGTTCGGGAAGTACCCGTTCGAGGGCGTCGAAGTCCATGATCCCGGGCTGCTGCCGTACATCTATCTCCACCCGATCTACGCACCGCACACCGAGGGCAAGCTCACGGGCAAGCCGTTCCTCAAGACCCGGATGCACCTCGTCGAGCGACTCGCGAACCACCTCATGAAGGGAGGGAAGTTCACCGGCAAGAAGGGGAAGGCGCTCGCCACGATCCGTAAGGCGTTCGACGAGGTCGCCCAGAAGGAGCAGAAGAACCCTCTCCAGCTGCTGGTCGACGCGGTCGAGAACGCCGCCCCCCGAGAGGAGGTCACCCGTCTCCAGTTCGGCGGCATCTCCGTCCCCCGCGCGGTCGATGCCTCACCGTCCCGCCGTCTCAACGTCGCGATCCGCAACATCGCGCTCGGGGCGATCCAGGCGTCGCACAAGTCCACGAAACCGATCCACACGTGTCTTGCCGACGAAATCCGTCTCGCCGCCAAGGGTGACCTGACCTCCTTCGCTGTCGGCCGGAAGGAAGAGGTCGAGCGGGTTGCCCAGTCGGCCCGGTAGGTCTGGAGGAGCTTTTCGATGACCCACATTCGAAGCGAGCTGGCGAAGGCCATTCCCGAGATGATGCGGAGCATCGACCGCATCCGCAACATCGGGATCGTCGCGCACATCCACCACGGGAAGACGACCCTCTCCGACAACCTCCTCGCCGCGGCGGGCATGATCTCCAACGAGCTTGCCGGAAAGCAGCTCTACCTCAACTTCGACGAACAGGAGCAGGCGCGCCTGCTCACGATCAACAACGCGGACGTCACGATCGTCCACGAGTTCGAGGGGGTCAACCACCTCATCAACCTCATCGACACGCCCGGGCACGTCGACTTCGGCGGGGACGTTACCCGCGCAATGCGGGCGGTGGACGGGGCGATCGTGGTCGTCTGTGCCGTCGAGGGCGTGATGGCGCAGACCGAGACGGTGCTCCGCCAGGCGCTGCGCGAGAAGGTGAAGCCGACCCTGTTCATCAACAAAGTCGACCGCGCGATCAAGGAGCTCAAGCTCACTCCGGAGTCGCTCCAGAAGCGCTTCGCGGACATCATCTCGGAAGTGAACGAGCTGATCCGCAAGATGGCGCCCGAGGAGTTCATCGACGACTGGAGCGTCGACCCGCGGGACGGTTCGGTCGCGTTCGGCTCGGGCTACGAGAACTGGGCGATCAGCGTCCCGTACATGCAGAAGACGGGCGTGAAGTTCAAGGACATCATCGACTACGTCTCGACCGGCCGCTCGCGCGAGATCGCGCAGAAGGCGAAGATCAACGACGTCGTCTTCGACATGGTCGTGCGCCACCTCCCGAGCCCCCACGTGGCGCAGCGCTACCGCATTCCGAACATCTGGAAGGGCGACGCGGCCTCCGCGATCGGCCAGTCGATGGTGAACACCGACTCCGCCGGGCAGACCGCGTTCATGGTCACTGACATCACGATGGACCCGAGCGCGGGGGAGATCGCGACGGGTCGGGTGTTTTCGGGTCGGCTCCAGAAGGGCATGGAGCTCAACGTGGTCGGTTCGAAGGCGAAGAACCGCATCCAGCACGTCTCGCTCTTCATGGGACCCGAGCGGCTCATGGTCGAGGAGGTCACGGCCGGCAACATCGCCGCGGTGATCGGGCTCACGGACGCCTTCGCCGGCACGACGATGTCGGACGCGCCCGACATGGTCCCGTTCGAGGAGATCCGGCACGTTTCGGAACCCGTCGTCACGGTCGCCATTGAGCCGAAGCGGATGGCGGACCTGCCGAAACTCATCGAGGTCATGCGCAAGATCGCGAAGGAGGACGCGAGCCTTCGCGTGGAGATCAACCAGGAGACCGGGGAGCACCTGCTCTCCGGGATGGGCGAACTCCACCTCGAGATCACCCAGTACCGGATCGTCAACGACTACAAGGTCGAGATCGAGGCGTCGAAGCCGATCGTCGTCTACCGCGAGCTCGTGCGGCACCCGGGCGGCCCCTTCGAGGGGAAGTCCCCGAACAAGCACAACAAGTTCTACTTCGAGGTCGAGCCGCTGCCCCAGGCCGTCGTCGATGCGATCCACGAGGGCGAGATCCCCCAGGGAAAGTCGTTCAAGGACACGAAGACGCTCGTCACGAAGCTCGACACCCTCGGCGTCTCGCGCGACGAGGGCCGGGGCATCATCGCGGTCGAAGGCACGAACATCCTCTTCGATGTAACGAAGGGTATCCAGTACCTCAACGAGACGATGGACCTCATCGTCGACGCGTTCAAGGAGGCGATGAACCGCGGGCCGCTTGCGAACGAGAAGGTCTACGGACTCAAGGTGCGCCTTGTCGATGCGAAGCTGCACGAGGACTCGATCCACCGCGGCCCCGCCCAGACGATCCCCGCCGCCCGTTCGGGGATCTACGGCGCGATGGTCCTCGGGGACCGGCTCCTGCTCGAGCCGTTCCAGAAGGCGACCGTCAACGTTCCCCAGGAGGTCCTCGCGGGAGCGACGCGGGAGCTGCAACGCCGCCGCGGCGAGATCCTTGACATGACGAGCGTGGGTGACCTGCAGACCGTCGTGGCGAAGGTGCCCGTCGCCGAGATGTTCGGGTTTGCCTCCGATATCCGCAGCGCGACCGCGGGCAAGGTCCTCTGGGCGACCGAGTCGATGGGCTTTGAACCGGTACCGGTCGACCTCCAGCCGAAGGTGGTCGCCGAGGTCCGCCAGCGCCGCGGTCTCAAGCCCGAACCGTACGACGCGGCCTACTACTCCGGCTAACGGAGCCACCGCCGTTCCGTCGGGGGCCCCGCGTGAAGCTACGCGGCTTGTAGTAGCTTACCTGCTCACGGCCCCGAGTAAGCTACGAGCCTTGTAGTAGGTTCGGGCGGTCGGCGAACGCATTACGCGGAGGCTCGAGGACGCCGCGCGGGCTCCGGCGTATCGTCCGCGAGCGAGTCGAGGGTGCGCTGCCCGTGCGGACGGGGTCCCTCCGCCGAACGAGAGCGCAGTGGCCAAGCCCCTTCGTGGTCGAGCAGCCAGCGCTTGCGCCAAAGCCCGAGGCCGAACCCCGTGATCGACCCTCCTTCGCCCACCACCCGGTGGCAGGGGATCACGATCGGGATCGGGTTCCTGCGCATCGCGCCGCCGACGGCCCGGGCCGCCCCCGGATAACCCGCCTTCCGGGCGAGCTCGCCGTAGGTGACGGTCCGTCCGCCGGGAACCTCCCGAAGGAGCTTCCAGATCTTCCGGTCGAATTCGGAGGCGCTGTCGGGCTCGACGTCGACCTCGAAGTCCTTCCGCTCCCCCCGGAAGTACTCGCGCAGCTGGCGGGGGGGGCTCTGCGCGGGGAACGGGGGGTTCCGTCGCACGGCCCCCGCGGGGATGCCGGTCTGATTGACGCCCTTTTCGAGAAGGTCGACGACCCGAACGGTCGAGCCGAAGTACGAGATACGGAAGGTGCCGATCGGCGTGGAGACGTCGGAGAACTGCAGCGCAGCGGGCATCGCCGGGGTAGGGCCATCGAGGCTTATGGCCGTTTCAGCCGGGGCCCACGCTCTCGAGCCCGGTTGGGCCGATCCGGAACTCCGCGGACCCCTCGGGGAGCGAGCGGTGCTTCACGAGGACGACCCGCCGCAAGGGGCCCGAAAGGCGATCGAACCGGAGGATCGTCTTCGCGGCGTGGTTCAGGAACGAGCCGCCGAGCGGCTCGAGGGTTCCTTCCCGCATGCTCCGCCAGACCTGGTTCGTGAAGAGCACGGGCACGTGCGCGCGCAGCGCGGTCACGACGAGGTCGGCCATGGAGAGCGAGAGCGATTGGCGGGCGTCGTCTTCGTCCGAGCCCGAGAGCGAGAGGCGGTAGAAGAACGTCCCCGAATCGACCACGATAAGGCCAACCGGCCGCTTCCCGTCCCGCGCGAGCGCGCAGGCGGTCTCGACGGCCTTGGTCTGTTCGGCGAGGTCCTTCGGCGTCGAGAGCAACCAGCGCTTCAGCTCGCGGTCCAGCCCCTCGCCGGCGATCGCGCGCAGCCGGTCGACGCTGACCCCCTCGGTGTCGACGTAGAACACCCAGCGGTTCTCGAGCGCGATCCGGTGGGCGACCTGGAGGCAGAACAGCGTCTTCGCGCTGCCGCCCTCCCCGTAGACCTCGGTGACGGAGTCCGTCTCGAGCCCGCCGCCGAGGAGCCGGTCGACCGAGGCGATACCCGTCGGGCAGCGGTCGGATTCCATCCGCGCTCCGACACCGCCCGGGGGTTAACTGCTTCTCGCCGGGCGCCAGCCTATCCCGAGACCGGGTAGGCGACCCCGAGCTCGGGCGGGTGCACGGACGGGCCGGCCTTCTCGAACGCCTCGGGATGCTCCGTGTGGATCGGGTAGACCGTCCGGGCGGCGGTAGCGCGGATGATCTCGAGCAGCTCCGCGCCCGACGCGTGCCCGCTCGCATGCATCTGGTGGAACTGAAGACCGAAATGGTCGAGCCAGTTGTGCATCACCCGGTCGTCGACGTCGTCCTCGCTGAACGGCTCGCTCATCGAGTGGATGAACGGGCTCCCTTTCGGAGGACGCAGGTCGATCAGCTCGGGGAAGTGCGCGAGGTCGAGGGCGAGGAGGAACTTCCGGCCCCGACCGCGCACCTCCTCCGAGGGCAGGGCGGACTCGAGGAACGGCCGCTCCCACAGGTACGAGACCCGCTTCTTGCGCGCGTAGACCTCGAGTCCCGGCGTCTGTCCCGGGACGGGGATCTCTCCCGGCGGGAACCGGTGGGCCACTTCGGAGAGCAGCAGCGCCGTGCGGACCGACACCACGAGCTCCCGGTCGGCAGCCACGGCCGCCGCGTGGAGCGTGCGCAGCCGGTCGATGTCCCGCGGGTACGTGCAGGCGAGCGCGAGCTCCGGTCGCTCGGTGAGAACGCGGTCGACGCCGCTGCGGACTCCGGCCTCGGAGAGGTTGCGCCGCGGGTCCGGCCCCGCCCGCGTCCCCTCGATGAGCAGCGCGTCGACCCGCTCCTTCGCGACCGCCTCGAAGAACGCATGGGTGTCCCCGGCCCGGGGCCCGTGGTGACGGAAGTCACCGGTGTAGGCGATCGTGCCTTCGCTCGTTCGGATCAGAAACCCGTAGGCGAACGGGATCGAGTGGTCGACAGGATACGGGATGACCTCGATCCCTCCGACCCGGAGGGGCTCGCGGTCGCGGAAGACCTGCCAAGGGTGGTCGCCGTACTTCATCCGGGTCGATTTCTCGATGGCCGAGAGAAGCGTGCGCGTCCCCGCCCCGACATGCACCGGGATCGACGGGTCCACGAGCTCGAGATATCCCGCGTGGTCGGCGTGCGCGTGGCTGACGAAGATGCCGTGCACCTCGGGCGGCGTGTACGCGAGGTCCCCGTCAGCGAGGGCCTCTCGGGCGTAGAGCCCGGGGATCCGGGGAATGAGGTCGAACTCGAGCAGGTCCTTCGCCCGGGAGGTCGAGCGCGGCTGAAGGTAGTCGACGTAGTACTCCTCCGCTCGCGGAGAGAACGACGGCCCGAAGTCGAACAGGATCCGGTCCGGGCCATCCTCGATGAGGATCTTGTTGCCCCCGATCTCGTGGACCCCGCCGAGGAACCGGATCGTCGGTCGTTGCACGGGGAGCGGAGGGAGTCCCGCTTGAAACGGTTTGTCGGCCCGAGGTCGGAGGGGTTTTCCTCTCGGCCGGCTTGAAAAGCTTCGATGTCGCGCCCCCGGGGCTCCCGTCCGCGGTTTTCGGGCAAACTCCGTCGTCCCGCCAACCCGAAGGCGACGGCCGCCGAGCATCGTCACGTCCTCGGGCTCGCGGGCGCGCTCGCCGACGAGCTCGACCCCGCGGGAACTTCGGCCGTCCTGCTCGCCGGGAGCTGGGCCCGCGGGGACGCCCACCGCGCTTCGGACATCGACCTCTGGGTCGTCGGACGCCGGCGCCCCGCAAAGCCCGGCTTCTACGGTCACCGGTCGTTCGAGCGGGACGGACGCCTCGTCAGCGTGCGCTACAGCTCGCCCGCGCAGGACCGCCGGGAGATGCGCGACCCGGCGCGGCTCGACGGGGCCGTGCCGGGGTGGCGGGTCGCGAAGATATTGCGGGACCCGAGCGGAGTGGCGTCCCGATTGCAGTGGGAAGCCCGCCGGTTCCGTTGGGGTCCGGTGCGTCGGGCCCGGGACGCTTACCTCGCGGAGCAGCTCGTCGGATGGTCGGAGGAGGTCGCCAAGCTCTTGCGGGCCATGGATACCGGTGAGAAAGAAACGGCGTCCGTTCAGCGGAACCTCCTCGCGAACCGGATGGCGTGCCTGCGGGCGATGCAGCTCGAGCTTCTGGGAGACACAGAGAACGGTCTCTGGGAACGGGTGGGACGCCGGGCGGGGCCGGCGTTCCGGGCCGCGCAGCGCGCGGCCCTCGGCACCGACGGCGGGGTCTGGTCGGAAAGCTGCGAGGGGGCCCTTCGCCTCTACGCGATCACGGCCCGCGCGGCGCTCGGCGTCCTTCGGGGAGAGGGCCGGCGGATCGTCCTCGCGGCGTGCCGACGCGCCGGTTATCCGGTCGGTTGAACGGGCGCGCGCGACGCTAGCGCGCCTTCAGGACCTTCTTCACGTTCGGGTGTTCTTTCGTGAAGATCTTCCCGCCGCAGTTGTCGCAGCGGACACCGAAGAGGTTCGCGTCCGAGGGGAGCGCTTCCCCGCAGCGGATGCAGCGGAACATGACCTACGATTCGACCTTCCTCGAGGGCTTAAGCGTTGCCCGGGGTCGGCTCCCGCTCGGTCCGCTGGATCGGCGGCGGGGCGGCAAAGACGTAGGCGTTCGAGGAGTAGCGCGTGCCGCAACGGCGGCACTCGAACACTCCGCTCGCCACGCGGCGCAAGGTCACGGTCGAGCACCGCGGGCAGGCGGCATCGGGCTCGCGCGCGCGGTCGATCTCGACGACCCGCCGGCGGATCCGGATCCCGTAGCGGGGACCCATCCACCCGGTCGGACCGGCCTTCTTCGTGCGCTTGCTCATGGGGAACCACCCTTCGCGAGCCGCCGGTGGCGCTCCCCGTGCTGGAACGCCCGCCGTACGACGTCCTTCACGTCGTCCGGGGAGAACGCCCCGATAAGACCCTTCTGCATCGCGACGACCCGACCGACCTCGTCGGTCGCGACCGTGATCCGCCCTTGGGCGGCGCGCTCCTCGTCGAACGTCGGGTCGACCACGAGGGTATCCCCGAGGCGGACGAACGTGCACTCGACGGGGTAGTGGTCCACTTCGAGCGGGTAATCCGCGGCCGCGATCTCGAACCGCTTCGCGGGCACGGTGGCGTGGGCGAGTCCGGCGACCGCCGCGAGGGACGCCGCGTCGATCAGATTGCCCGAATGGTCGAGGACGTGGATGTCGACGTAGCAGACCCAGCTCTTCTCGCCGGGGGTCACGCAGAGGCGCGTCAGGTCGATGGTCTCGGCCGCCCGGATGGCGCGGTCCACGACCCGCGAGACCTCGATGGCGCCGGGCTGCGGAGGGCCGGGTTCGAAGATCGCGTTCGAGAGCGGGATCAGCTCCGCGTTGGTCGTGAGGACGCCCGCGTTCGGGGTGTCCGGGAACGGCTTCCCCGGCTCGAGCTTGATGCCCGCCAGGACCGCGGTGTCGCCGATGCGCACCAGCGCGGAACCGTCCGCGCTCGCGACGAACCCCGGTTCGACGGTGACGGCCCGGTAGTCGTCGGGGCCGCGTCCGTCGAGGCGCTTTCCCTCGGCCGCCAGGTCGAGGATGTGCGTCGTGAGGATCTCGGCGGAGACCTCCTCGCTCATGCGGAACCTCCCACCGGTCCGGTCGAATAGCGGTCGCGCAGCGCCTGCTTCATCACTTCGTAAATCGCACGGCAGCCCTGCACGCCGAGCTCGAGCGACTGGGAGAGCTCCTCTTCGGTCATGTGTCCCTCCATCTGGAGCAGCACGAGCCGCCCGGATTGGGGCACGAGCGCCATCGGAAGGTCGGCCTCGCCGAAGTTGTCCTCTTCCTTCCTCAGGTCGAGGGCGATCTTCCCGGCGATCTTGCCGACCGCGACCGCGGGCAGGAGGTCGACCATCGGGATCCCCGCGTCCGCGAGCGCCATGGACGCCGCGACGAGGCCCGCGCACCGGGTCCCGGCGTTCGCCTGGAGGACCTCGATGTAGATGTCGATGCTCGTGCGCGGATACTCCT
>Ga0335078_10011665_pt1 | contig 13037 bp, 10 predicted proteins | sample Lox_Sample_32_FD_206711 | JGI IMG/M metagenome (GOLD analysis project Ga0335078, IMG submission 206711) | Soil microbial communities from Loxahatchee National Wildlife Refuge, Florida, United States - Lox_Sample_3.2 | ecosystem: Environmental > Terrestrial > Soil > Wetlands | place: USA... | reverse complement strand
CAGCTGCGACAAGCGCTGGACCTCTGGCGCGGCCCCGCTCTGGCGGAGGTGGCGGGGGCCAGCTTTGCCCGTGCCCCGATCGCCCGGCTGGAAAGGCTGCGCCTCGCTGCGACCGAGGACCGGATCGACGCTGACTTCAGGCTGGGCCAGTCAGCGCGGCTGGTGGCCGAGCTGGAGAACCTGACCGGCGAGTACCCCTTGCGAGAACGGCTGGTCGCCCAGCTGATGCGTGCGCTGCACGCTGCCGGGAGGCGGGCTGACGCGCTGGTCGTTTACGAACAGACCCGGCGGGCCCTGGCCGAACGGCTCGGGGCGGACCCCTCACCCGGCCTGTCAGCCGTCCACCTGGCCATCTTGCGCCGAGACCCCTCTGCCGGTGATCTGGGCCCTGCCGGTGACCTGGGCCCTGAGCCGCCAGCCGGGGTGCCGCGCGACGAGCAGGAGCCGCGAGCGAACCTGCCCGCTCAGCTCACCAGGTTCGTGGGCCGGGAGGAGGAGATCGAGCGGGCCAGCCAGTTGCTGGCGGGGTCGAGACTGGTCACGCTGACGGGACCAGGCGGTTCGGGCAAGACCCGGCTGGCGTGCGAGGTGGCTGCCCGCTTGCGCCCCCGGATGCCCGATGGCGTCTGGTTCGTGCCGCTGGGGCAGGTTAGCGACGGGCTCGGCGCTGCCCGTGCCGTGCTAGCGGCCATGAACCTTGCGGGAGGCGCCGCGGCGCTCGAAGTCAGGGCGCCGCTGGACCGGCTGGCTGAGGCGCTCGCGAGCGGGCGGCTGATGCTCGTCCTGGACAACTGCGAACACCTGATCGACGCGGTAGCACAGCTGACAGACCGGATGCTCGCCGCGGCACCGGGCTTGCGCATCCTGGCTACCAGCCGGCAGCCCCTCGGCATCACCGGGGAAATGCAGTTCCCGGTGCCGCCGCTGTCACTGCCGCCGCAGGGGGCAGGACCACCGGAGGCCATGCGCCATGCCTCGATCCGGCTGTTCGCCGACCGTGCCGCAGCGGTGCGTCCCGGCTTCTGCGTAGACGACACTTCGGTCGCTCACGTGATCCGCATCTGCCGCGCGCTTGACGGTATCCCGCTGGCCATGGAGCTGGCCGCGGCGCGGCTGAACGCCTTGACTCCGCTGCAGGTGGCTGACCGGCTTGGCGACCGATTCCAGCTGCTCACCACGGGCAGCCGGACGGCCGTGGCGCGGCAGCAAACGCTGCGGGCCACCATGGACTGGAGCTGGGATCTGCTGGACCGGGCCGAGCGGGCCATGCTGCGTCGGCTGTCGGTATTCTCCGGTGGCGCGACGCTGCCGGCCGCCGAGTGCGTATGCGGGCGGGTCGACGACGCCCGCGGCGCGCTGGACGTGATCTCGTCGCTGATCGCTAAGTCGCTGGTCATGGCGGTCGGTGACATCGAGGTGCGCTATCAGCTGCTGGAGACCGTGCGAGCTTACGCGGCTCAGAAGCTGGCCGAAGCCGGGGAGGAAGATGATGTCCGGGCGGCGCACGCGGCCTGGTTCCTGCGCTTCGCCCAGCAGGGCGATGCGGGGCTGCGTGGCCACGACCAGGTGCGATGGGCGCGGCTGCTGACCGAGGATCAGGACAACTGCGCCGCCGCCCTGCGGTCCGCGATCGATGTCCGCGACTGGCCCACCGCTCTGCGGATCGTGGCGGCACTGGCCTGGTTCTGGATGCTGGGCGGCCACGCCGCGCAGGCGGGCGGGCGGGCCGCCGCGGTGCTGGACGCGGCCGACAGCGTCCTGCCGGAACTGGGAAACGAGTACGCGATCTGCGTCATCATGGCGGCGTTCGCCTCCGGAACTCCGCGGGGGGAGAACCCGGGCACGGCTACGCTGCGCACTGCCCTGCGGCGGGCGGTATCGGTGGTGGGTGACGCCAGCAGCTATCCGGTCCTGGCCATCGGGATGCCGATCGCGGCCGCCCTGGTCGACGACCGCGATGGCCTGCGGCGCAGGCTGCGCGCCGCCGCCAGCCATCCGGATCCGTGGGTCGGGGCGGCCGCGCAGGCTTTGGCCGGGTCCCTGGCCATCAACGGCGGGAATATCGGCGCCGCGGCGGCGGCATTCGACGGCGGCCTGGCTGGCTTCCGCCAGGTCGGAGACCGGCTGGGAATGATCATCTGTCTGGGCGGCCTGGGTGATGTCGCGATGGCGCGCGGCGCGCCTGCCGAAGCCGTGCAAGCCTTCGAGGAGGCGTGCGGCTACGCCGCCGCGCAAATGAGCCCGGGCCAGGGCGTTACCACCCGGATACGGCTCGGCCGGGCCCGGGCCGGGCTCGGTGATTGCGCCGGCGCCAAGACGGACCTGGAGGAGGGCCTGCGCTGCGCTCAGCAGCTGGGTGAGCACGACGAGGAAGCCAGTGCCTACGTCTGGCTCGGCGAGCTCGCGCGATGCGACGGTGACCTCCGGCAGGCGCGCTTGCTGCTGGAACGCGCCAGGGCAATCCTGGAGCCGCGGGCCGGGCAGGCTGGCCTCGGCCAGGCGCGGGCAAGGACTTACAGCAAACTCGGGTGCGTGGCCGAGCAAGAAGGTGACCTCGCGGGCGCGGCGGCATGGCACGCCAAGGCGCTGCGCGTGGCCACCGACAGCGGTTTCCTGCCGGGCAGGAGCACGCTCGCCGCCGTCATCGAGGGCCTGGCCGCTCTGGCCGCCGCTCGCGGTCGGCATGCCGCCGCCGCCGAGCTGCTGGGAGCCGCGCACACCCTGCACGGCTTCGCCGACTCGGCCAGCCTCGATGTGGCCAGGACCACGAAGGCCGTGGTCGCTGCCCTCGGCGGCGAGGCGTTCGGCTCGGCGTATCAACGCGGCCGTCAGCTTACCCAGGCTCAGGCGCTGGAAGTGGCCTGCCTGGTCTGAGCAACCGCGGGCGCGGCTGCCGTCCTGGGCGTTGAGCAGCCGCCGGGCCCGCAGCGGCCGGCTCACACCCGCCGCCGGTACACGGCCATGGCCAGGGGGAACGTGACAATGATGATCCCGGCCACCCAGGCCAGCGCGATCGCGGCCTTGTCGCCGATCGGGCCGCCGATCGAGAGGGCGCGGACGGTATCGGCGAAGTAGCTTATGGGGTTGACTCGTACCCAGGCCTGCAGCCAGCTTGGCATGGTGGCGGTATTGGCGACCAGGACGCTGCTGCCGAAGCTCAGGGGCAAAGCCAGGACCAGGGCCAGCCCCTGCACGGTCCCCGGTGAGCCCGCCACCAGGCCGATCAGCGCAGAGATCCAGCAGAAGGACAGGTAAAACCCGTAGGCCAGGGCGAATGCCGCCAGGATGGACAGCGGGTTGGTCGTGAATCGGAACCCGAGTGCCGACCCGAAGGCCACCAGGACCGCCATCGACACAAAGAACCGCACCGCTGAGCCGAGTACTGAGCCGACGAGTGGCGCCGATCGTGCGATGGGCATGCTGCGGAAACGGTCGAACACGCCCTTCTGGATGTCCTCGCACAGCACCGTGCCCACCGTCACCGACGTGAACAGGGTCATCTGCGCGACCAGGCCGGGCAGCAGTTCTTGAAGGTAGGCGTGCGTGCTCCCGGCCACGGCTCCGCCGAAGACGTACAGGAACAGCACCGTGAACACGATGGGCATCAAGACGACATCCCCGAGCTTCTCCGGGGAGTGCTTCAGCTGGGTGACGTTGCGCCACGCCAGGACCAAGCCATGCCAGGCAGCGCTGATGACGCCAATGCGTCGCAGGGGGGTTACCCCGGCTGTTACCCCGGCCGCGGCTGCGGTCATGCAGCGCCTCCTTTGCCGTCCCCGGTCATGCCCGGTTTCCCCCGCGAAGCGACTTGCCGGGCGCCGCGTCGGGCAAGTCGCTGCTGTGCCCGGTGAGCGTCAGGAATACCTCATCCAGGCTCGGCATGCGCAGCGCCAGTTCAGCGGCGACGATGCCCAGCTCATCCAGGCGCCGGACCAGGGCAGATAGGACGGCGGGATCGGCGACCGCTACTGTGACCCGCCCGGTGTCGCGATCGACGTCAGGCTCGGCCGCGGTGAGGCTCGCGACGGCTTTGGCTACCACAGCGGTCTTTGCCCGGTCGACCGGGCGGACCACGAGCGTCTGGTCCCCGATCCTCGCCTTGAGTTCCTCCGAAGTGCCAGCCGCGATCACCCGGCCGTGGTCGACGACCGCGATCTGGTCAGCGAGCACATCGGCTTCCTCCAGATACTGCGTGGTCAGAAGCAACGCCGTGCCGTCCGCGGCGAGTTCCCTGACGATGTCCCACACCTTGTTGCGGGCGTGCGGATCGAGCCCGGTCGTAGGCTCGTCCAGAAAGATGGCCGCCGGCCTGCTGACCAGGCTGGCGGCCAGGTCGAGCCGGCGCCGCATGCCCCCGGAGTACGTTTTCACCGACCGCCCTGCTGCTTCGGCGAGGTCGAACCGGTCCAGCAGGCTGTCCGCCCGGTCCCGGGCCTGCGCCCGGCGCATGCCGTACAGCCAGCAGATCATGAGCAGGTTCTCCATGCCGGTCAGTTCCTCGTCCACGGACGCGTACTGGCCGGTAAGCCCGATAAGCTGGCGCACCTGGACGGCATCGGTGACCACGTCGTAGCCGCAGACGCTTGCCCGGCCCTCGTCGGGTTTCACCAGCGTGGCCAGTATCCGTACCGCGGTGGTCTTCCCGGCGCCGTTAGGCCCGAGAACTCCCAGTACCGTTCCCCGCGGTACCGCGATATCGACGCCGTCGAGCGCGAGCGTCTTCCCGAAGCGTTTCTTCAGGCCCTCGGCCCGGATTACGCAGTCCACGTCCGGCTCCTTGGTCACCTGCGGGGCAATTACGCCTAATCGGGGCCAGTAAAAACGTTGCACCAAGTCAGCCTAATCGAGCCAGGGGGACATCGCATCCCGGCCGCTGACGAATCGCTGACGAGCCGCTGACAGGAGGAGCCGCGGCGTCGAAACCGGCCCGCCGTGCCCGTCAGCTGCCCGCGCCGGTCAAAGTGCTCGGCCGCGGGTCCTTCAGACAATCTCGACGCAGTCTCGAATCCCCGATGACAGCATCGCTGGAGCGATTCCGAAAGGTAACGCGGGCACGGGCCGGAGATGAAGATGAAGGCATTGGTCTTGTCAGGCGGGACAGGCACCCGACTGCGGCCGTTCACATATTCCCTGCCGAAGCAACTGATACCGATAGCAAATAAGCCCGTGCTCCTGTACTGTCTCGACGCTGTCCGTGATATGGGCATCCGGGACATCGGGATTGTGGTCGGCGATCAGGAGGAGCAGATCAGGGCCGTCGTCGGCGATGGGTCACCTGCCGGAGCGCGGGTTACCTATATCCGGCAGGACGCACCGCGGGGGCTGGCGCATTGCGTTGCCATCGCCGGAGCCTACCTGGGCGACGACGACTTTGTCCTGTTTCTCGGCGATAACCTGCTGATCGGCGGCATACCTGAGGTCGCTGACACGTTCCGCGCGCACCGCCCGGACGCGATGATCCTGCTGGCCAAGGTCGACGATTCACGGCAGTACGGTGTCGCGGAACTGGACCCGGACGGAGGGGTGACCGCGCTCGTCGAGAAGCCCCGGGAACCGCGCAGCGATCTCGCCATCACTGGCCTGTGCTTCTTCACCCCGGCCATCCACGAATCCGTGCGGCGCATCCGGCCGAGCCGCCGCGGCGAGCTAGAGATCACCGACGCGATCCAGGATCTCCTGGACCAGGGCAGCCCGGTGCGCGCCGACCAGTACGGCGGCTACTGGAAAGACGTCGGTGATGTCGCCAGTGTCCTGGAATGCAACCGGGTGGTGCTGGACAGCCTGCGGGCAGGCCAGGACGGCCGTGCCTTTCCCGGCAGCACCATCCGCGGCGAGGTGATCGTGGCGCCTGACGCTACGATCATCCGGTCTCAGCTGGAAGGTCCTGTGGTAATCGGCGCGGGGAGCGTCATCCAGGACAGCGGCGTAGGCCCGCACACCTCGATTGGCCGCCACTGCCGCGTTTCCGGGGCCGTGCTGGCTGAATCGATCCTGCTCGACGGGGCTGTCGTGGAGGCGAGTTCCGGACTCCACGATTCGCTGATCGGCCGTGGCGCGCATGTCAAGGGCATCGCCGCCCCGTCTGGCCGGCTCCTGCTCGGCGACCATGCCGAAATGGTGCTGACCACCTGAGGAGGGGCCGGTCACGGCACTACGCCTGTGGTCCGCGAACGATCGGGTACCTGGATAGCCTGGTCGCCGAACGCGAGTTGCCTGAGGATCTTGTTATAGGCGGGCGTACGCGAGACGACGCTGGCCACCCGCGACCGGGCCAGTGCGGCGAACCCGTCCGTGGCGAGCATCAGCCTGCTCTGCAGGACCTGGATCTTCATGATTTTGTCGATGGCCTTCTTGCGCAGGCTCTCGTATTGACCCAGAAATTCGGAACTCGCATCCCGCTGCTGCAATGACGCGAGGAGAACTGGGTGCAGCGCTACGGCATCCTGGATGGCCAGGTTGACACCCTGCGCGCCGATAGGGCTGTGTGTATGGGCACTGTCCCCGATCAGTACGAGACCGTCACGTACCCACGTCTCGGCGCATCCGGCGAAGACGTCCAGCAAGGTAAGGTCTTTTAGGTCAGTTATATGTGAGCGGATAAGCGCGGCATAGAGCGGAATTGCCGAGCTAACCTGGTCCTTAATATATTCGATGCCCTTATCTGCCACGTCATGATATCGTTTGTGCGGCAGGGTCCATCCGATCTGGATGCGATCAGGGACCGATGCGTAGGCGATGACCGGGTTTCCGGCTGCCCGGAAAATCCGTACTTCTCGCGGTGCCTCGCCCCGAGCGGGCAGCTTGAACCACAATATGTCCTGCGTGAATATATCCAGTCGGCCGTCGGAAATCCCGGCCAGCCGCCGCACCTTAGAGTAGCGTCCGTCCGCGGCGACGACGCAATGAGCCCGCACAGTTTGCGCTCCGGCCAGGCCGTCGCTCATCACTCCCAGCACGCGGTCCCCGTTTCGCATCAGGTCGGTCACCTTGTTTCCCGCTATTAAGGTGAACTCGTCATACCCCTGACACGCGGCCAGCAGTTCTTCGAGGATATGGCGCTGCGGGATGCTGAGCAGGCAGTTGAAAGGCTCAGGCAGACGGCGATAATTGGCGTCGATCAAGACCCGGCCGCGGTCCACGAGCAGGAACCGGTCGTGCTCGTGACAACCCCGTTCCCGCGCCGGGCCGAGTACGCCCATCTGGTCGAGCAGTGCCATGCCGCCGGGCTGCAATATCTCGCCCCGGTACTCACGGTCAAGAGAGCGGGAGCGCTCGACCAGCACTACCCGCGCGCCCGACCGTACCAGCAGGAGGGCCAGCGTCAGGCCGGCTGGCCCGCCTCCCACGATGCAAAAATCCGTCTCAGCCTCTGCCATGACCGCTCCCGCCGCGCCGGTGAAAGAGCCCTATCATGGTCGGCCCGGCTCAAGTGCGGGTCGAGGGGAAGCGACGGCCGTGACTGGGATCCTCGGCAGGCTCGGCGTTGGGTGCCAAAGGATGTGTACTCAGGTGGTGTTTATACCGCCAGATGGTCAACATCCGCGTACGCAGGGTGAGCCTTTGCTCACGTATCGAGTAAGTGCCGGTCCAGTCCCCAACAGCTTCTCGGGAAAGCCACAGGAATGGCTTGCGATCCGTCAGGCAAGGTGCTTTACTGCTCTCAGTGTTCGATGCAGTGCAGTCGAGGCCGGCCGCAGCGCGGATGGCCGGTGAGCCAGGTGGGTATCCGTTCTCTTATGTACTGCTATTGTACAGAGGTGTTTACCTGTCTGCTATCCAGGGAAATAGGACTCTGACGAGCATGCTGGGGGGCTTCGCTTATTCAGGGGGTAAGAAGTGCCCGGCTCAGGCCTCATTAGAATTTTGCTGATTGACGACAATATTTTATTTCGGGAATTGCTCGCGGAGATGCTCAACGCCGAGCTGGGCCTGTGCGTCGTCGGACACGCTGCCAGCATCGATTTACTGACGGATGTTAAGCTGCCGGAAATTGTCATCCTGGACGCTGCTACGCCAACCCAGATTGTCGCTCAGTTAAGTCGTATCAATGAAATCTCTCCTACGTCCAGAGTGCTCATCTTGACCATGCATGATGACGCCTGGCTCGTCCGTACTATCCTGTCGAGTGAAATCGGCGGGTACCTTCCTAAGACCACGAATAAGGCTCAGCTAGTTTCTGCGCTCAAGAGCATCGCGGACCGGGAGCCGCGGTGCGTGCTCATAATCCGGCCGGATACGCTGCTACAGGTATTCTGTCTCGGCGAGCAGCAGATGCGCGGGGTATCCAGCCGCGAGCGGGAGATCCTGATTCTAGTGGCGGAGGGTCTCAGTAACGCCCAGATTGGCAGACGGCTTTCGATCACTGAGGGCACTGTCAAGCGTCACCTGGGCAACATCTATACCAAGCTCGGTGCCGCGTCGCGAGTTGAGGCCGTGAACAGGGCTATGACGGCCTCGCTTATACCTTCCTACATTCCCAGGACTTTATTGGCGGGACGCGTCTAGCCTGCCGTCTGGCCTGGTGCCGGTCGGCGGGAAGACCTTGGCGATGGCCGGGGTCGAGCGCGGCTCTAATCGTCGTCGGCGCCCGGCACTGATGATAGCCCGGTGTCAGTTATCCCTGTGGTCAAGGGCGTTCCCTATGTCGTGATGGCCGGCTTGCGGGCCATCGCTCGCTTCGTGGTGACCGGGCTCATGTGGATGGGAGCCCCCGCGCTGCCCATGATCGGCCAGCTTTCGCCCGGTGCGGACCCGATTCAGCAGGCGCAAAGGACGACCGAACCCGGCTGCCCGGGGCGTCCTTTGTCGCCGGCCGAGGAAAAGATCTGGCTGAGCCTCATCAGCAGCCTGCGCTGACCAGCGTACGGCCGTCTCGGGAGGGGCTGGAGTTGGCCGGTGCTTGAGCGGTCTTCGAGGGCGAGTGGCGAGGATCGGGACTGGACATCCTGGAGGTCATCATGTCGCGACGTTCCTGCTGAGGAGACCTGATGCGCTTCCGTAAGCTTCCCGTCGACGGGGCTTTCGAGTTCACGCCCACGCCATTTCGTGACCACCGTGGATTGTTCGTGTCTCCATTTCAGGAACGAGCCTTTGCTGAGGCTGTCGGGCGCCCGTTCACCGTGGCACAGACCAACCATAGCCGATCGGCCGCCGGGGTGATCCGGGGCATCCATTTTACCGCCTACCCGCCTGGGCAGGAAAAATACGTGTACTGCGCGCAGGGACGAGCCCTCGATGTGCTTGTCGATATCCGATTGGGGTCCCCGACTTTCGGCCGGCTGTCCGTGGCCGACCTGGACCCGTCGTCGTTCCGCGCCGTATTCGTCCCGGACGGCGTGGGCCATGCGTTTATCGCACTTGAGCCGGACACGGTGGTTTCTTACCTGGTCTCCACCTCCTACACGCCGGCGGCGGAGATGTCCATTCACCCCCTTGACCCGGAGCTGGCGCTGCCGTGGCCCGATCACGTCGTGCCGATCTTGTCCGAGAAGGACGCCCGAGCGCCGGTCCTGGCGCAGGCCAGGGCCCGCGGCCTGCTGCCGGCCTATCCGGTTTCCCGCCGGACGCATGCTGCCCAGGTTGCCCGGGCCGAATAGGAGCTCGATGCCCCCGACAGGACACAGCGTGCTGGTTCTCGGCGCCACGGGCGGTCTGGGCAGGACCATCTGCCGGGCCTTTGCCCGGGCGGGCTACACCGTACGCGGGGCTGCCCGCCGGCCGTCGGCCGGCTTTCCCGGCGCGGACTTTTACGCTCTCGACCTGGCCAGCGCCGGGCCGGCCAGCCCGATCGCCGGGGCTCTGGCCCGGTCCGACACAGTGGTCAACGTCACCGGCAGCTGGAGCCGGGACCAGAACGAGATGAAGGTGGCTCATATCCGGCTCGTCGAGAGGATCACCAGCATGCTCGCGGAGGCGGCGAGCCGCCCGCGTTTCGTTCACGTCGGGACCATCCACGAATACGGCACTGTGCCGGACGGAACTGCCATCGGCGAGCAGACCCCGGTGAATCCCCAGTTGCCGTATGGACGCACCAAGCTGGCTGGATCTCAGGTGGTCCTGCGGGCCGCCGCGGCCGGGCAGATCGACGGCGTGATCCTGCGGGTGGCGAATGTGTTCGGACCCGATACTTCTGCGGCTAGCTTCCTCGGCGCCCTAGCCGCGCGGCTGCGCGAGACTGATCCGGCGGCGCCGCTCGATCTGGCCGTCAGCAACGCCCGGCGAGACTACGTCGACGTCCGCGATGTGGCCGCGGCGGTGCTCGCGGCCTCGCGTGCGCCGGTCACTGGTGAGGTGATCAATATCGGCCGCGGTCAGGCGCTCAATCTGGGTGAGCTGGTCGATGCGATGGTCGCCGCGTCCGGCAGGTCGCCGGAGACTATTCGCTACCAGGGGCCGGTCGCCAGCCAGGGCGGCGGGGAGTGGACCCAGGTCGACATCACACTGGCCCGGCGGCTGCTGGGCTGGGCTCCCCGCTACACGATGTCCGAGTCCATCGGTGCCATGGTGTCTTCCCTGGCCCGGATCGGCGAGGGCTAGCCGTGGACCCGGTACGGATCGGGATCATGGGATGCGCGGATATCGCCCGGCGCCGGATGCTGCCGGCCATGGCCGCCGTTCCCGGAGCCGAGGCAGTGGCCGTGGCGAGCCGGGACCCGGATACAGCGGCGGACCTGGCGGCTCGCGTGGGCTGCCGGCCTGTGCACGGCTACGCGCGGCTGCTTGAGCTTGACGAAATCGAAGCCGTGTACATTCCGTTGCCGGCCGCTCTCCACGCGACCTGGGTGGAGGCCGCGCTGCGGGCCGGCAAGCATGTACTGGCGGAGAAGCCGGTCACCGCCGAGCCGGAGCGGAGCCGGGCACTGCTGGATCTGGCGCGGCGCTATGACCTGGCCTTGATGGAGAACATCATGTTCGTCCATCACCGGCAGCACGCCGCCGTGCGGCGCTTGCTGGACGAGGGCGCAATCGGAGAACTGCGATCGTTCCACGCCGCCTTCGCGATACCCGCGTTGCCCGACAGCGACATCCGGTATGCCAGGGAACTGGGCGGCGGCGCGCTGGGGGACGTCGGTATATACCCGGTCCGCGCGGCACTGCACTTCCTCGGTACCGCCCTGTCGGTGGCCGGCGCGGTCCTGGCCGATGGACCAGGCCGCGAGGTGGACACGCTGGGGGCCGCGTTGCTGCGCGGTCCTGGCGGGTGCAGCGCGCACCTGACCTTCGGCCTGGACCATGCGTACCAGTCGTCCTATGTCCTCTGGGGCAGCACGGGCCGGATCACCGTCAGCCGTGCCTTCACTCCGCCCGCTGACTACGCTCCGGTGCTGTCGTTGGAATCTGAAACCGGAGCCAGGCAGATCCTGCTCGAACCCGATGATCAGGTAGCCAATACCGTCCGCGCCTTCATCTCCGCGGTGCGGGCCGGCCGAAGCCCCGCTGCGGACGTGACGCTCCGGCAAGCAGAGATCCTGCACGAGATCCGGCGCCTGGCCGGGGCCCCAGCGACGCTTAATTGAACGGTGCTTGAGCGGCCTTCCAGTCTCGGCCGCCACTATCCGGTAGTCAGACAAGCGAAAGAAATCACACCTAGATGTCAATTTCGTTTCTTGAGGCGGGGTAATGAAAGTTCTTGTGACGGGAGGAGCTGGATTCATTGGCTCACATTACGTCCGTACACTGCTGGCCGGGGGTGCACCTGGATTCGAGGAGGCCCAGGTCACGGTACTGGACAAGCTGACGTACGCGGGAAATCTGGCCAACCTTGACCAGGTAGCCGGCAGCCAGCGCTTCAGCTTGGTCCGCGGCGACATCTGTGACGCGGCGTTGCTCCGTTCCCTCGTGCGGGGGCACGACGTGGTGGTCAATTTCGCGGCCGAGACGCACGTCGATAGATCGATCGGGGGGGCGTCCGAGTTCATCATCACGAACGTCGTAGGCGTCCAGGTCCTGCTGCAGGCATGCCTGGAAGCCGATGTCCGCCGCGTGGTGCATGTCTCCACGGACGAGGTTTATGGCAGCGTCGCGACCGGCGCGTGGGACACCAGCGCGCCGCTCGAGCCAAGCTCGCCTTACTCTGCCGCTAAAGCAGGCGGTGACCTTGTCGCGCTGGCCTACGCGAAGACCTACGGCCTGAACGTCAGCGTTACCCGCTGCTGCAACAATTACGGGCCCTACCAGTTCCCAGAGAAGATAATTCCGCTCTTCATCACTAACCTGCTCGACGGACAGCCTGTACCGCTCTATGGGGACGGCGGCAACGTGCGCGGCTGGGTGCATGTTGACGACCACTGCCGTGGCGTGCAGCTCGTACTGGAGCGCGGCGAGGCGGGCGGCATTTACCACATCAACGGTGATATGGAAATGACTAACCGCGAGCTCACCGTGGCGCTGCTGGACCTGTGCGGCGCGGACTGGGACATGGTGCGTTACGTGCCAGACCGCAAGGGCCATGACCGGCGTTACTCGCTGGACGACTCGGTACTGCGGGCTCTGGGCTATGCCCCCCGCACCCCGTTCCACGATGGCCTGAAGGCCACCGTCCGCTGGTATGAAGACAACCGTGGCTGGTGGGAGCCTATGAAGGCACCGGGCTCAGCGCCGGTCACCCCCGAGACCGAGCCGGCAAGTTAATGACCTGGCGTCGTTGCCCTGCCTAGCCCGCGTCTAACCCGGGGGGCTGGAACTGCTTGGCCTTTCGGTCACCTTCTGAAGAATTGCTTCCAGGCGTGCCGAGATGCTGAGACTCTCCGTGCTGGTCAGGTCTGTAGCACAAATCGCGCCTTCGATCTGGTCGAGCTCGCCCAGAACTGAGCTGGCCGGGGATGGCAGATCCTTGGCCAGCTCCTCATGCAGGTGGGTGGCGAGGTCCTGGGGGGTGGGGTGGTCGAAGGTGATGGTGGGCGACAGGCGGGTTCCGGTGGCGGCGGTGAGGCGGTTGCGCAAGACCACGGCGGTGAGGGAGTCGAAGCCGAGGTCTTGGAAGGGGGTTTGGGGGTTGAGGGCGGCGGGGTCGGGGTGGCCGAGGATGGCGGCGGTGG
>Ga0335078_10011664_pt1 | contig 13038 bp, 13 predicted proteins | sample Lox_Sample_32_FD_206711 | JGI IMG/M metagenome (GOLD analysis project Ga0335078, IMG submission 206711) | Soil microbial communities from Loxahatchee National Wildlife Refuge, Florida, United States - Lox_Sample_3.2 | ecosystem: Environmental > Terrestrial > Soil > Wetlands | place: USA... | reverse complement strand
GCCGCTGTCGGAGCTGTTGATCCTGGTGGGCGCGATCGCCACGGTGATCGGGCTGCGCCGCGCCAGCGGCAGCTTCTCGGCGGGAGCGCCCGCGCTGGCGGCGGGCCTGGTGGCGGTTCTGATCGGCACCGTCGAGGTGACGCTGCGCGAGCACCGCAGCGGCTACCGCTCGCACGCGCTGCTGCTGTCTGCGCTGCCGGTGATCGTGTTCCACTCCGCGGTGGTGCTGATCGTGGCGGCGTTCACGGCGGTGCCGCGCGCGCTGAACATCGGTCTGCTGGCACTCGACGTGGCGCTGTTCGCGCTGCTGTTCAAGCTGCTGCGCGCGCGCTTCGCCGACGCGCGCCGCGAGCGCAGGTTCGCGGCCGGTCGCTGAGCGGCGGCGCGGCGCCCTACGGCTCGACGGCGCCGTGGTCGAGCGTCAGCGACGGCAGCGGGCGCTCGCCCTCGACCAGGCCCTCGCCGCGCGTCTCGCCCTCCAAGCCCAGCCGCTGCAGCCGCTCGATCTCGCGCTCGCCTTCCAGGCGCGCGGGATGGTCCGCGGGTAGGTCCGCGATCAGGTTGGCGATGCGGTTGCGAAGCTGCAGCGCGAAGTGGGGGGTGGAGGCGCCCATCAGCTGGCGCACGTCCTCGACGGTGACCTCGTTGGCGCTTTCCTTGCGCCTGGTGCGGCGCGGGTCCTCGGCTTGGCTCATCGCTGGCGGTCCTGTTCGGCTATTCGAGTTGCTGTTCGGATGCTTCTTCTGATGTCTGCGCGCGGGGGGCGATCTCGAGCATGGAGTCGATTTCCGCCTGCGTGACGGCTGAGATCGCCTGTTCGTCGCCGATCAGCCAGCCGTGATTGTATGCGCCCCGCACCGGCGGGTACTGCGGGTTGACGTATGCCGGCTTGATGTCCGACAGGTAGTGGATCAGCACCGTCGGCACGCGGGTGGCGCTGGAGAGCAGCAGCAGCGGGCCGTAGTCGCCGCTGGCCGACAGCAGCGCGGCGGCGGGTGCGTCGAGCGGGCGCGTGAGGTTGGCGAACACCAGCCCGTGGCCGGGTTCTTTGACCCCCCAGCCGAACGTGCCGGCGGTGAAGCGCGCGACTTCGATCGCGCTTTCCACCGCCTGTTCGTCGGTCGCCGCCGCGGTGGCGCTCCCGGCGGCGGGCGCGCGCCCGCCGGGGATCCGCGTGAGCGGGCCGAAGCGGCGCAGTTCGTCGAGGGTGCGGCGGCCGATCGAGGGCGCGTCGATCGTGTAGATCGAGGGACGGTGCAGGCCCGCGAGCGCGGCCGCGGTCACCCCGGGCACGCCGCTGCGACCGACCAGCAGGATCGGCGCGCCGCTCTCGGCGGCTAGGCCCGCCGCGGGCATCGCCAGCGCCGGCGGCGCTTCCTGCGCGAGCACGATTGCCTGCCGCGGCGCGTTGCCGCGGTCCAGCGCGAGCAGCAGCCGCTCGACCGCGACGGCGGTGGCCGCGGGCGTGCTCGCCCGCACGTGGCGGGAGGCGTAGCCGGCGGGCGTCGCCACCGAGGCGCCGATCGAGATCACCTGCGCTCCTGCCAAGGCGGGCGCCCCCAGCGGGTGCATCGCTTCGAGCGTCTGGAGGCTGATCTGCGGCAGCGCTCCGCCTTCGCTGAACAGGATCGGCGCGCCGGCCGGCGCGCCCGCGAGCGCGGAGGCGCTCAGCGCCGCAGGCCAGTCGCGCTCGTCCACCAGCACCACCGCCTGCGGCCGTGTGGCGGGCGTCAGGCCCGGGTACACCGCGCGCGCGACCGCCGCGGCGTCAGCGGCCACGTCCGAGCCCCCCAGCCGCGTGGTGTTGCGCGTGGCCACGCTGACCGCTCCCTGGGCCGCGACGGGCGCGAGCTTGGACGGGGTGCCCGCCCCCCCGCCGCTCGTGACAGCCGCCTGCTCGTTGCCCTTGCCGCACGCGGCGAGCATGAGAGCCGCGAACGCGAGCACGGCCCACAGCGATCGTGGCGGGGCGGCACGCATTGGCGCACCCTAGCGCTCGCGCCGGAGCCCCACGGGCCGGTGGGTGTGCGCGAAAAGCGGCATTGTGCGCGCTGACGAAATCCGGCTGGATCGATAGCGGAGCATGCGTTTGGAAAGCCTGCTTCCCATCCTCCGTGAGAAATGAAAGAAAAACCGGATTTCTTTCCGAGTGGGCTAGAGTTGCCAAGCATCCTTTCCAAGCCCCAAGCCCATGGACCCAGCCAGCTTCACCGCCAATGCCCCTGGTCGCTTCGTCACCCGCGATGGGAGCGTCGCATTCGTGCCCGCCCCCCTGCCGCCTGCGCTGGACTTCACGCCTGAGCTGGTGGGGAGCCTGAGCAGGGCCGCGAGCAACGTCGGATTGCTCGCCGGCATGGGTCGCAACCTCACCAACCCGACCCTGCTGATCGCGCCCTACCTGCGCCGCGAGGCAGTCCTTAGCTCACGGATCGAGGGCACGATGAGCACGCTCGCGGATCTGTACGAGGACGAGGCAACGGGCAGCGCCAGAGGCGACGTTCGCGAGGTTCGCAACTACCTCACCGCCCACGAATACGGGCTCGGGGCCCTGAAGACGCTGCCGCTCTGCCTTCGCCTGCTGCGCGAAGTCCACAAGCGCCTGATGCTGGGGGTGCGCGGTCACGAGCGCCACTCGGGGAGCTTCCGGTCCTATCAGAACTGGATTGGCCGCAACCCCGGCGCCCCGATCGAGGAGGCGCGGTACGTTCCTCCGCCGGTGCCCGAGATGCAGGCTGCGCTCGGCGACTTCGAGATCTTCCTGCACGACGACGCGTTGCCGCCGCTCGTCGTCGCGGCTCTCGCCCACTACCAGTTCGAGGCCATCCACCCATTCGGCGACGGGAACGGCCGCGTCGGGAGGCTCCTGGTATCGCTGCTGCTGCACGAGCGAGGCGTGCTTCCACAGCCGCTGCTCTACATCTCGGCCTACTTCGAGCGGAGCGGCGCCGAGTACCACGATCGGCTGCTGCGCGTCAGCACTCACGGCGATTGGCTGGGATGGCTGACGTACTTCCTGGACGGTGTTGCGATCCAGGCGCAGGCTGCGGTCAACGACGCCGAGCGGCTTCTCGACCTCCAAGCTCGCTATCACGAGCGTCTTTCGGCCTCGCGGGCGCGCCAGGCAGCCCACCAGCTGGTCGACCAGCTCTTCATCAATCCCTACGTCGCAGCTCCTCGGGCCGCAAAGGCTCTCGGCGTGTCGCCCCCCACCGCGCGTGCGGCCATTCGAGACCTTCAGGCCCAGGGCATACTCCGCGAGCTGACCGGCCGCAAATGGGGGCAGCTGTTCCTGGCGGGCGAGGTTCTGCAGGCCGCGCGCGGCGAAACGGAAGACGACTAGGTTCGTGCTCGGCTCTGCCCCGTCCTTCGCGGGGCTCTCGGCGCGCACAGGCGAAAAACCTCGCCATTTGCGGGAAAACCCGCCAAAAGCCGTGCATGTCCCGCAAGCGTCGTTGCAGTCTGCTAGCGTGCCCGCCCGAATGCCGAGTCCCTGACCAGGTGTCAGGGAACGGGGGACCCAAGTTGTTGGGGCGAATCCCGCGGTATGACCGTGAGAAGCGCAGGCTCTTTCAGCGCTAGCCCGTCAGCTAACCCCGCAGGCCGACGAAAGAGGTTGTTGCTGTGTGGCTTCGACGGAGTCTGAGCGCGGTTATCTGCAGCATGGCGATCGCAGCGGTGGGCGCCTCCAGCGCCTTCGCAGGCGGCCCCGGAGGGGTGGCGGCCGTCGAACCTCCCTCGACGGCGGGCGGCAGTTCGACCGCCGCGCCGGCGCACGCCGCGCCCGTGACCGCGAAGACGCCGAAGCTGTCCTACAAGGGCCCCGTGTACGAGAAGACGGCGGCCGGCGCGATCGTCCCCTACGCGCCCACCGGCACCACCGCGACCGCTGCCGGCACCTCCTCCTCGTCGAGCGCCGCCACGTCCACCGGCGCGACCGTGCCCTCGCCGGGCGGAGCGGCCGTTGAAACCTCGACGGAAGCCAAGCCCGAGCTGCTGGTGCCGGGAACGCTCGCGCGTTACGTCGACGGTCTCGCCGCCGCGCCCGAGTCTGCGCCGGCGGCCGTGCAGGAGATCGTCTGGGCGGGCAACCAGCTGATCGGCCTGCCCTACATCTACGGAGGCGGCCACAACGCGACGTTCACCTCGCCCGGCTACGACTGCTCGGGCACTGTGTCGTTCGCGCTGCACGGCGCCGACCTGCTGAGCGCGCCGCTGGACTCCGGCGAATTCATGTCGTGGGGCGCGGCGGGCGTCGGCAGCTGGGTCACGATCTTCACCAACCCCGGCCACGCCTACATGACCGTTGCCGGGCTGCGCCTGGACACCAGCGCGGCAGACGACCCCTCCAACGAGCAGGGCCCGCGCTGGCGTCCGCTGCGCCAGTCCAACGCCGGCTTCACGGTCCGCCACCCGGTCGGCCTCTGACCGCGGCGTCGGTCGGCTACGCTAGACGTTGTTGGCCGAGCTCAGGCCGGTCGCCGCTCAGAACAGCAATAGGAGGATCAGATGGCCGGCTTGACCGGGCGCATGTCTACCGTGGTGAAGGCGAAGGTCTCCAAGCTCCTGGACCGGGCTGAAGACCCAGGCGAGACCCTGGACTACAGCTACCAGAAGCAGGTCGAACAGCTGCAGAACGTCAAGAAGGGCATCGCCGACGTGGTCACGGCGAAGAAGCGCCTGCAGATGCAGGAGAGCTCGCTGCAGCAGAGCGTGGTGAAGCTCGACACGCAGGCGCGCCAGGCGCTGGCGGCCGGCAACGAAGAGCTGGCGAAGGCGGCGCTGGAACGCAAGAACGTCGCGCAGACCGAGCTGCAGAGCCTCGACACGCAGGTCTCCGAACTCGAAGACCAGCAGCAGAAGCTGACCGACTCCGAGCAGAAACTGCGCGCCAAGATCGAAGCCTTCCGCACCAAGAAGGAGGTCATCAAGGCGCAGTACTCGGCGGCGGAGGCGCAGGTGCGGATCTCCGAGGCGGCCACCGGCGTGGGCGAGCAGATGGCCGACGTCGGCCTGGCGATGCAGCGCGCGGTCGACAAGACCGAAAACATGCGCGCGCGCGCCGACGCCGTGTCGGAGCTGGAAGCGGCGGGCACCTTCGACGACGTGACCCAGCTGGGCGGCGGCGAAGACGACATCGACCGCCAGCTCAAGCAGCTCTCCAGCGCGCCCGCCGTCGAAGACGAGCTGGCGAAGATGAAGAGCGAACTGGGATCGGGCGCCCAGCAGCCCGCCCCCGCCGCGCAGATCCCCGCGCCGGGAGCCGAGGGCGCGCCTGCGGACGCCGCGCAGCCGGGCGAGAGCGGCGCGCCGTCATGATCGTCCGCATATCCGGCGAGGGCCAGTACCGGCTGGATGACGCCGACGCGCAGCGCCTGAACGAGCTGGAGAACGCTGTCGGTGAGATCGTGGAAGGCGGCAGCGAAGACGGCTTCGACGACGCGTTCGCCGCGGTGCTCGACTACGTGCGCACGCACGGCACGCTCTTGGGAGACGACGAGCTGGAGGTCTCCGACGTGATCGTGCCCCCCGCCGACATCAGCTTCGAGGAGGCCAGCCGGGAGTTCAGCGGCGAGGGGCTGATCCCCGACTAGCTCTCGCTAGATCGGGATCCCCCACATCGGGAACCAGCGCTCCAGTTCCGGCTCGATCGGCAGTTCTGAGGCCATCTGCGCCTTCAGCTGCAGCTCGCGCTCGGTCGAGCGTTCGTTGGAGCCCGTCGGGACGAACGGGTACCAGTAGCCGCGCTTGTAGTTGTAGATGAAGTAGATCGGGCGCTTCTGCGCGCCCCCCTGGGGGGACGATGCGCTGAAGGCGAACACTGCGCACAGCAGGCGCTCGCCGTAGCCGGCCGTCTCGATCGAGCTGGACACCGCGTTGATGCCCACCGCGAGGTCTTCCACGCTCGGTGCGCCCTCGGGGTTGCACAGCACCATCCAGCGGTAGCCGTAGCTGTCGTCCTCGGTGGACACGCTCGTGCCGCTCTCGCCGCCGGTGGCCTTGACCACTTCCTCCATTTCGCGCAGCGTCGATTCGAACTCGCTGGTGGCGAGCGCCTGGAACACGATCGCGGCCTTGCCCGCCGGATCGATCTGGTGCTCGGTCTGGAGCGTGACGTAGGCGGTGGAGATGGCGAACAGGCGGTCGGGCGCGGGGCCCTTGACCGTGTGACGGCCGGTGAGGATGTCGCGCAGGCCCACGACTAGGCGGCGCTCTGCAGCTGCGACTCCAGCCGCTCGAGCGCCGCCAGGCGCTGCTCCAGCGGCGGATGGTCGGCGAACAGGTTCATGATCGACTTCTTGGTGCGCGCGGGCACGATGAAGAACGCGCTCATGCCCTCCGCCCTGCGCAGGTCCTGCGTTGGCACCCGTTCCATCGTGCCGCTGATCTTCAGCAGCGCCGACGCCAGCGCGCTGGGGCGGCCGGTCAGCACCGCAGAGCCGCGGTCGGCGGCGAACTCGCGGTAGCGCGACAGCGCGCGCAGCAGCAGGAACGAGATCGCGTACACCAGCGCGGACACCAGCAGGATGATCATGATGTCCTCCTCCTCGTCGCGGCTGCGCCCGTAGCCGCCGCCGAAGCCGCCGCCGAAGAACAGCGCGAACTGCAGGATCATCGACGCCAGCGTGGCGAAGAAGCTGGCCAGCGTCATCACCATCACGTCGCGGTTGATCACGTGCGTGAGCTCATGCCCCATCACGCCTTCCAGCTCCGCCGGCGACAGCATCTCGAGGATGCCGCGCGTCGCGCACACGGTGGTGGCCTTCCTCGATTTGCCCATCGCGCACGCGTTCGGCATCGAGGTCTCGATCACGCCGATCTTCGGCTTGGGCAGGTCCGCCTGCACGCACAGCCGTTCCACGATCGCGTGAAGTTCCGGCTCCTCCGCGGCGCTCACCTCTTTCACGCCCATCGTCGCCAGAGCGATCTTGTCCGAGCCGAAGAACTGCAGCAGCAGCAGCACCAGCGCCACCGCCACGATCACGCCCGCGCCGGCGCCCACCGCGATCAGCACGCCCACGAACACCACGTACACGAGGCCCAGCAGGAACATCGTCAACAGCATCCGCGCCTGCAGGCCCGTGTCTTTGCCGAAGTTGGAACGCCGCGACGCCATCGCCGCAATTGTCGCAGACACGCCCGCGAGTCCCCTAAAGTTCGCCGCCGGTGCAGCCGGAAGTCGAAATCCTCGGCCTGTCGATCAAGACGTTCGGGGTGGTGTTCGCGCTCGGCTTCGTCGCCTGCGGCCTGGTGGTGGCGCGCCGCCTGCGCGAGCTGGGCAAGCCCGTGGACTGGGCGTATGAGATCACCTTCGCCGCGCTGCTCGGCGGCGTCGTGGGCGCACGCGCCTACTACGTCATCCAGAACTACAGCCAGGTCAGGCACGACCTGCTCGGCAGCGTCTTCTCGGGCTCCGGCCTGGTGTGGTACGGCGGCGCCGTCGGCGGCGCCATCGGCGTGCTCGCGTGGATGCGCTGGCGCCGTACGCTGGAGCTGCGCATGCTCGACATGTGCGTCACCGCGCTCGCGCTCGGCTACGCGATCGGGCGCATCGGCTGCCAGGTCTCCGGCGACGGCGACTACGGCATCCGCTCCAGCCTGCCCTGGGCGATGGGCTACCCGCACGGCACGCTGCCCACGCCGCCGGGCGTGCGCGTGCAGCCCACGCCGATCTACGAGACCGTCAGCATGTGCCTGCTCGCGTTCGCGCTGTGGCAGCTGCGCGACCGCGTGCGCCCCGGCGTGGTGCTCGCGCTGTACTGCGTCGGCAGTGGGCTGGAGCGCTTCCTGGTGGAGTTCATCCGCCGCAACAAGGAGGTGCTGGTGGGCCTCACCGCCCCCCAGGTCGAGAGCCTGGCGCTGATCGTGCTCGGCGCGATCTGGCTGGCGAGCATGCTGCGCCGCGGCGGCGTCGCCGCGCTGCGTCCCGCGGGCGCCTGACGGCCGCTGCAGCGCGCACGCGATAATCAGCGCGATGGTCACCGGCACCGGCCTCTCCAGCGTGTTCCCCGCGGGCAGCCGCCTGAACGAGCGCGGTCGCCTGGAGGTGGGCGGCTGCGACGTGATCGAGCTCGCCGCCGAGTACGGCACGCCCGCCTACGTCGTCGCCGAGGACGATCTGCGCCAGCGCGCCCGCGCGTTCATGCAGGCCGGCCGCGACGCCGGCCACCAGGACTTCCACGTGGTGTTCGCGTCCAAGGCCTTCCCCTGCACCGCCGTGCTCGCGCTGTTCGCCGAGGAGGGGCTGTGGTGCGACGTGGCCACCGGCGGCGAACTGCACCTGGCGCTGCGCGCCGGCTTCCCCGCCGAGCGCATCGTCGTGCACGGCAACGCCAAGTCGCGCGCCGAGCTCCAGCGCGCGCTCGCGCACCGCGTGGGGCTGATCGTGATCGACAACTTCGACGAGATCGAGCGGCTGGAGGAGCTGATCGCCGACGGGCAGCTGGCCGACCGTCGGCCTCAGCCGGTGCTCATCCGCGTCACCCCCGACGTGAGGGGCGACACGCACGAGAAGATCTCCACCGGGCAGGCGGACTCGAAGTTCGGCTTCGGCATGGACCAGGCGCCCGAGGCGGTCGCGCGCGTGCGCGAGGTGGCGGGGCTGTCGTTGCAGGGAGTGCACGCGCACATCGGCTCGCAGCTGCTCGAGCTGGAGCCGTTTCGCCGCGAGGTCGCCGAGCTCGCGGGGCTCGCCGCGCTGGGCTCGTTCCCGACGTGGGACCTCGGCGGGGGCCTGGGCGTGCGCTACACCGAGGCCCAGCCCGAGCCGCCCGCGATCGAGGAGTACGTGGGCGCGCTGCTCACCGCCGCGCACGAGCACGGCATCGCGCGCGACGCGCGGCTGCTGGTCGAGCCCGGGCGCGCGCTGTGCGCCAACGCGTGCGTCACGCTGTACACGGTCGAGAGTGTCAAGCAGAACGTCTCGCGGTGGGTGGCAGTGGACGGCGGCATGTCCGACAACCTGCGCCCGATGCTGTACGGCGCGCCGTATGACGCGCACGTCGCCGATCGCCTCCTCCTACCGGACCCACCCTCCCGAGGCGGCGGCTTGACCGAATGCGTGCTAGCGGGCAAGCACTGCGAGTCCGGCGACGTGATCGTGCGCGGGGCGCTGCTCGATGACCCCCGGCCGGGCGACGTGATCGTCACGCCCGCCACCGGCGCCTATGGCTACGCGATGGCCAACAACTACAACGGGGTGCCGCGCCCGCCCGTGCTGTTCTGCCGCGACGGCGACGCGCGCGTGGTGGTCAGGCGCGAGAGCTACGAGGACCTCACCGCCCGCGATGTCGCCTAGCGGTTCGAGCGCGTCCTCCGCGCAGGCTCCCTCGGACGCAGCCCCGCCGTTCAAGGTCGGCCTGCTCGGCCACGGCACCGTCGGCGGCGCCTTCGCGCAGCTGCTGGACGAACGCGCCGACGAGATCGAGCGCTTCAACGGTCGGCGGCCCGTCATCAGCGGAGTGTTGACGCGCTCGCGCGGCGACTTCCAGCAGATCCTCGCGGAGGCCGACTGCCTGGTCGAGCTGATGGGCGGGCTGGAACCCGCGCGCGAGCACCTGCTGGCGGCCATCCGCGCCGGCAAGCACATCGTGTGCGCCAACAAGCAGCTGCTCTCCCAGCACGGCGAGGAGCTGTTCGAGACGGCGCGCGAACGCGGCGTGCTGCTGCGCTTCGAGGCCGCCGTCGCGGGCGCCGTGCCGGTCGTGCGCGTGCTCGAGGAATCGCTGTCCGCGACGCCGATCGAGCGCATCCACGGCATCGTCAACGGCACCACCAACTTCATCCTCAGTGAGATGAGCGCCGGCTCCAGCTACGAGGAGGCGCTGGCGCAGGCGCAGCGCAGCGGCTACGCCGAGGCGGACCCCTCGGACGACGTCTCCGGCCGAGACGCCGCCGCCAAGATGGCGATCCTCGCGCGCCTGGCCTTCGGAACGCCCGTGCACCTCGACGACGTGCGCTACGAAGGCATCGAGAACCTCAAGCGCGAGGACATGCAGTTCGCGCGCGAGCTGGGGCTGGGGCTGAAGCTGATCGGCACCGCCGAGCGCCTGCAGGGCGGCGTGTCGGTGCGCGTGCACCCTGCGTTCCTGTACGGCGGGCACCCGCTCGCGTCGGTGATGGGGCCGTTCAACGCAGTCACCGTCGAAGCGCAGGACATCACCGAGATCACCCTGTCCGGCCCCGGCGCCGGCGGGCGACAGACGGCCAGCGCCGTGCTCGGCGACGTCGTCAGCGTGATGACCGGCGGCGCCCGCCCGCCCGCGCCGCCGCTGTCGCTGCCGCTGATAGAGGACGTGGAGAGCGCCTTCTACCTGTACCTCGACGTCGCCGACCATCCCGGCGTGCTCGCCGCCGTCACGCGCGCGCTCGGCGAGCAGAGCGTGTCGATAAAGTCGGTCGTGCAGCGCGGGCTGGGCGACAACGCGCGCCTGGTGATGGTCACCCACCCGGTGCTCGAGTCCAGCATGCGCGCCGCCGTCGAGGTCATGGCCGGCTTCGACTTCGTGCGCTCGCCGCCGCGCACCATCCGCGTGATCGAAGAGGAGTTCATATGAGCGAGACCCCCGCACGCAAGCTGCCCATCGTCGAAGGCGCCGCCTTCTCCGGCACGCACGTGCCGCTGATCGAGCGCTACCACGAGCGCCTGCCGTTCGCGCCCGGCGACCCGCTGGTCAGCCTGCAGGAGGGCTCAACGCCCTTGCTGCGCGCGCCGCTGGTCTCCGAGATGGTCGGCGCCACCGTGCGCCTGAAGCTGGAGGGCGCCAACCCCACCGGCTCGTTCAAGGACCGCGGCATGACCTGCGCGGTGTCCGCCGCCGTGCGCGACGGCGCCAAGGCCGTGATCTGCGCCTCCACCGGCAACACCGCCGCCAGCGCCGCCGCCTACGCCGCGCGCGCGGGCATCACCTGCGCGGTGATCGTGCCCGAGGGCAAGATCGCGCAGGGCAAGCTCGCGCAGACGCTCGTCCACGGCGCGCGCGTGGTCGCGCTGCAGGGCAACTTCGACCAGGCGCTCACGCTCGTGCGCGAGCTAACCGACACGCATCCCATCGTGCTCGTCAACTCCGTCAACGAGTTCCGCATCGAAGGCCAGAAGACCGCCGCCTTCGAGATCCACGAGGCGCTCGCCGGCGAGCTCGAAGCGCTCTGCATCCCCGTCGGCAACGCCGGCAACATCACCTCCTACTGGCGCGGCTTCAAGGAGATGGGCGCCAGCCCCAGGATGCTCGGCTTCCAGGCCGAGGGCGCCGCGCCGCTCGTGCTCGGCCACCCCGTGCTCGCCCCCGAAACCGTCGCCAGCGCCATCCGCATCGGCAACCCCGTGCGCTGGGAGGACGCGATGGCCGCCGCGCGCGACTCGCGCGGCTCGATCCGCTCGGTCACCGACAGCGAGATCCTCGCAGCCTTCCGCCTGCTGGCCTCCAAGGAAGGCATGTTCTGCGAGCCCGCCTCCGCCGCGTCGGTCGCCGGCCTCATCAAGTACGGCGCCGGCGACGCCCAGCAGGTCGTGTGCGTGCTCACCGGACGCGGCCTCAAGGACCCCGAGACGGCGATCGCGCACAACGACGGCAAGGTCATCCCCTGCCCCGTCGAGCTGGGCGCGATCGAGGAGGCGGTGCTGGGTGATCCCTAGAGGGTGGCGAGCCGAGCCGCAGGCCGGCGAGCCGGGCCCCTCGCTCCTCAGTCGTCGCCGCCGGGTGCGCGTGCCTGCGTCCTCCGCGAACCTCGGCCCGGGCTTCGACTGCATGGCGGCGGCGCTGTCGCTGATGCTGGAGGTCGAAGTGGAGGAGACGGGGGAGTTCGCCGTGGAGACGGAGTTGGCGGTGGCGCGCGGGCGCGAGAACCTGCTCGTGCGGGCGTTCGAGCGGTTGCACACGGCTGACGGATTCACCTTCCGCATCGACTCCCAGATCCCGCTCTCGGGCGGCCTCGGCTCGAGCGCGGCGGCGATCGTCGCCGGGCTGATGGCCGCCGATCACATGTTCGAGCTCGACGTCGATCTGCTGGCGCTGGCCACCGAGATGGAGGGGCATCCCGACAACGTCGCGGCGGCTCTGCTGGGCGGTTTCGTCGTGTGCACAGACGGGCAGGCCGTGCGCTTCGACGCGCCGACGGGACTGGAGGCGCTGGCGGTCGTGCCCGAGCAGGCCGTGCGCACGAAGGCCGCGCGCGCGGCGTTGTCTTCGGAGGTGCCGATGCAGGATGCGGTCTTCAACGTCGCCCACGCGGCGATGCTCACGCTTGGCCTCGCCAAGGGCGACTGGGACCTGCTCGCACGCGGGCTGGACGATCGCCTGCACCAGCACCAGCGCGCGAGTCTGTTCCCGCGCTCGTTCGAGCTCGCGACGCGTGCGCGAGAGCTCGGTGCGCTCGGGGCGACGATCTCGGGCGCCGGGCCGACGGTGCTCGTGTGGTGCTTCTACGAGCAGACGGGCGCCGTTGCGGAGGCGCTCGCGTCGGAGATCGAGGGCTGGGCGAGCCTGCTGCGGGTGCCGTTCGAGACGCAGGGCGCCTACGTGGACGCGCTCTGAGCCAGGCGCTGCAGGCGCTGGCCGGCGTCGTCGAGACCGTCGAGCCGCTCGATCACCTCGGCGGCGAGCGCGAGGTAGTCCATGCCGAGGTCGGGACGGTGGTCGAGGATCGAGCGCGCGCGCTCGGCCGATTCGGCGTACGCGATCGAGGTGCGGATGACCGAGTCGAAGACCTGCTCGCCGAAGCTCTCCTTGAGCGAGGCGAGCGCCTCGCGCGAGTGCACCGTGCGCATGTCGGCGAGGTTCAGGAGCACGCCCAGCAGCGTCAGCTCGGGATTGAGGCTGTCGCGCGCGAGCGCGACGACCTCCATCGCCTGCTCCACCCCCTGCAGCGCGAAGTACTGGGCCTCGGCGGTGATCAGCGCGCGGTCGGCGGCCACCAGCGCGTTGACGGTGAGCAGCCCGAGCGACGGCGGGCAGTCGATCAGGATGACCTCGTACTCCTCGTCGATCTCGGCCAGCGCACGGCGCAGCGTCAGCTCGCGTCCGATCTTGCCTCCGAGCATCA
>Ga0335078_10011663_pt1 | contig 13038 bp, 11 predicted proteins | sample Lox_Sample_32_FD_206711 | JGI IMG/M metagenome (GOLD analysis project Ga0335078, IMG submission 206711) | Soil microbial communities from Loxahatchee National Wildlife Refuge, Florida, United States - Lox_Sample_3.2 | ecosystem: Environmental > Terrestrial > Soil > Wetlands | place: USA... | reverse complement strand
TGCGGCCCTTTTTATCGGTCACGGTGAAGAGAACGTTGACCAGATTTACCTGAACTCTAATCGGGTTCTGCGCGCTTTGGGGGGCGGTCGCTGCCGGCTTTGGAGGCTCCGGATTCGCGGAAGGCGCGCTCGTCTGCGCGGCGGCGACCGCTGCACACACCAAGAGCACCACCCCGGTCCAGGCTCTTCTCATGGGGATTGCCTCCACAGAGATTATAGGAACCGGCCAGCGGCAGCGTCAAGGAAAGGTGAGATTGGACAGCGTCGTGGGAGCCGCGGGCCCTGTCTGCGTGCGCTAGTTCTCAGGCTTGCCGAGCGCAAGCTGACGGGCAAAATCGAGCAGGAAGGCTGGATCTGATTCCACGCGTCTTCCGGTCACCTGGGCCAGCTTCATCAGGAAGCGTGACTCATCGCCTGACGACTTGCCTTCTTCCGGGAGTTTCGGTGCGTGCCGGCGTGGGTGCGGAGGCACCGAACCGTCTTGCGATTCCTCGACGTAGAATAGCCAGTAGAGCGGTACCTCCAGGGCGGCGGCAAACCGCTCCAGAGCTTCCAACGAGGGGACCAACTGTCCCAGTTCGACGCGAGCGATGTACGATCGCAGCAACCCGCTCGACCGTTCGATGTCGGCTCGCGTCATCCCGCGCTCTTCTCGAAGCTGTTGAAGTCTCTCGCCAATTAACACGGTCGTGCTCCCAGGGCGTTGCCGGAGCTTGATCTTGCGCCTTCGGGCGCCACCCTTGCCGAAGCACTTTGCGCGCCAAATCTGCCGAAGCGCCGTAGCCGCTTCTAAGCCATTTGGCATGAGGAAGGTATGGGCATGCGAGGGTTCTCTGCCGGTCAAACTCAATCAAATAGTCACTCGGAAGTGACGAAGCGCGGCAGGCGGTAGTCGCGGTTACGGCACGCTGAACGCTCAACTGGGGTACCCGGGTTCATCCCGAAGCTCGCCGATCTCGCCGATCACGGCTGCGACTGCTGCGGGAATCGCGCGTTCGACCTCGGGTGAGAGACCAATTCCGGCGGAGAAATCACGGCCGTCGATGGCGTAGATGATCAGGCGTCGCGGAAGCCGACTCAACGATCGCGCCACTTCGACGGCTTCATGGAGCCCGAAGGCGTGTGTCGATCCGCGGAACGGCTGCGCGGGCAGGGGCTCCTGGCTGGCGTCGAAGCGGTGAAGGCTTCCGATCGCGCCGCCGGAGCGCGCAGCATCAACTATGACCACCGTTCCGGCACCCTTCCACGATTCCATGAGCGCCGCGCCCTCGCCGCTCTGCTCCCGAATCTCTACGCCGCCGGGAGCCTGCGCCTGCAGGGCTCGCGCCACGCGCAGACCCGCGGCATCATCGCGCGCGTACTCGTTGCCGATGCCGATCACAAGAATTCTGGCCATCAGAAATCCTTCCCGGCGTCGATCATCCTCCCTGCGGTTGCCTCGGCCGGACGAATTCGAGCGGCCGTCCCCCGGTCCACGGGTGGTAGTCATTCTCAAAACGAATCCGCTCCTCAACAGGCGGATGGGTATAAAGCCAGAAAACTTTGAGCGCGCTCGGGTCGGGTTGCGCGAGGTCGATCACCCCCAGAATCTGCTCGGACCGCGCTGCCGCTGCGTTCGGGTCAGGGACCACGCCGTACGCAACCTCCAGCCCGTACTGGTCCGCCTGATGCTCGTAGTGCCGTGAGATTCCATTAATGGCCGGCGAGGCGAGAAATGCCAGGACCGTGAGAGTCAGCATGGCGAGTGGCAGCGATGCGACGTCGCCCTGACCCTCGAGCCGGGTGCGCGCGCCGAAGCGGCTGACGAGCGCCCGGAACGCGCTATAGCCAATGTAGAAGATCATCAGAAGCAGGCCCTCATCGAGCGCAAACTCCTTGGGGATGTGGTGAAGAACGTAGTGGCCGGTCTCATGCCCGAGGACCAGCAGGGTTTCGTCGGGAGTGAGAGCGCGTAGTGTTGTGTCCCATACCACCACGCGCTTGCTCGAGCCGATTCCGGACACATACGCGTTCAGCGCCGTGGTCTTGCTGCTCGCGTTCATCAGAAAAATGCGCGATGGCGGAATCTGGAGGCTCGCGTGACCGAGCATGGCCTCGATACGTTCCACCAGCGCCGGCTGCGTGTCAGCAAGAGGCGTGAATTTGTAGAAGAGAGGCTCGACTACCCACGGCTCGATAAACATCACGAAGAGCGCGAGGGGAATCGTCGCCAGCCAAAAATAGAACCACCAGCGCCGGGGACTGCGTTGCACCACAGCGTAGAAAACCCACAGCAAAACAACGCCCGCAATGATCGAGAGCCCCAGCGATTTGCCCCAATCGCCCAGCCATGAGGCAAACGTCTCAGTGGAAAGTCCGAAGCGGCGCTCGAGCACGTATCCGGAGTAATAGTCGAGCGGCAGACTGATGACCATCGTGGCGCCGACGAACAGGGGGGCGACAATGAGGCCTTGCACCAGCAGGCGTCCTGAGACGCGCCGCGCGAGATTCCGCAAAGCCACCCCGAACCGGCCGACCCAGAAAATCAGGTTGATTCCGAGCGCGAGCAGAAGATCGGCAACGTACGTCACGTCGCCGACCCGCGCCCAGGCTTCAGCGCGAGCGCGCTGCTCCGGGGTGAGGGTGAAGTTTTGAGGAGCGACTTCAGTTTCGGGGGGGGCCGGCGGCGGATTCTGTTGCGCCTGCGCAGCGCTCAGCGCGACCGCGATCACAAGGAGTGAAAGGACGGCGCCAAGCGTTCTGGTCTGAACCCTGCTCACGATACCCTGCAACTGCAAACTGCCGGCCGCCGAGTGCCTACTGCCGACTGCCGCTGCGTACTGCGTCCCTAGATGCGCGGCAGCACAATTCCCTGCTGTGCCTGATACTTCCCCTTCTTGTCCTTGTACGACACCTCGCACAGCTCGTCCGATTCGAAGAACACAATCTGGCACAGACCCTCGTTGGAATAGACGCGCGCCGGCAGCGGCGTGGTGTTGGAAATCTCGAGGGTCACGAAGCCTTCCCACTCCGGTTCGAGCGGCGTGACGTTGACGATGATGCCGCAGCGCGCGTACGTCGATTTGCCGACGCACACCGTGAGCACGTTGCGCGGAATCCTGAAATACTCCACCGACCGCGCCAGGGCGAATGAGTTGGGCGGCACGATGCAGACGTCTCCCTTGTATTCCACCAGCGAGCGCGCGTCGAAATGCTTCGGATCCACGATGGTGGTGTTCACGTTGGTGAAGATCTTGAACTCATCGGCGACGCGCAGATCGTAGCCGTACGAAGAGACGCCGTAGGAGATCACGCCTTCGCGCACCTGGCTGTCCGCGAAGGGCGTAATCATCGCGTGCTCTTTCGCCATCCGGCGAATCCATCGATCGCATTTCACGGCCATGCAGGGCACCTCGCGTGGGCTTGTCGGGCGGATCGGATTTCCGGCCCGTGTCAAATCTAATTACTCTCGGCCGTTCCGGGGACGCTGTCAATCGAAATCGCGCTGGACGGCGCTGCGCGTCCCTGCGGACGCCAGTCTCGCGTGCGGCTTCCGGCGCCGCGACCCGAGCTTCAGCAGCAAACGTGCCAGCAGATGCGGATCGTGCCGCGCCACTTCGCCTTCCTCCATCAGCGGCGCCTCGACCGGCTCCGCGCCCAGCGCCCGAATGCGCTCCACGTCGTTCACCACCGGGGCCGCGCCCTCGGCGGCGTAGCGTTTGAGCAGCCGGCGCGAAACGGACGCGGTGTTCAACACTACGTAGTCGATCAATCGCCGGCCGCCGGCGTGCTCGCGCAAAGCGCGCAGATGCTCCGACGCAGTGTAGTCGCGCGTCTCGTTGGGCTGGGTCATCAGATTCACCACCAGCACCCGCACCGCCCGGGCGCGAGCCAGGCGCGCGGCCACGCCGCGCACCAGCAGATTGGGAATCAGCGAGGTGTAGAGCGATCCGGGACCCAGGGTTATCAAGTCAGCTTCGTCGATCGCAGCCAGCGCCTCCGCCAGGGGCCTGGCGCCGCGCGGAACAAGCTCAAGCTTATGGATTCGCGCGGGAGTCTGGGTGATCTTGGATTCGCCGCGCATCAGGCGCCCGTCGACCAGGCGAGCTCTCAGCCGGACGTCGGCAAGCGTCGAGGGAAAAATCTCGCCCCGAATGGCCAGCACTTCGCTCGAGAGGCGCACGGCCTGCGCGAAGTCGCGGGTGAGGTGGGTGAGGGCGGCGAGAAAAAGGTTGCCAAAGCTGTGGCCGGCGAGGCCGCGCCCGTCGGCGAAACGGTAACGGAAGAGGCACGTGAGAAGTTGCTCGTCTTCCGCCAGCGCCACCAGGCAGTTGCGAATGTCGCCCGGCGGCAGCATGCCGAAGTCACGACGCAGGCGGCCCGAGCTGCCGCCCTCATCGGTGACGGTAACAATGGCGCTGAGCCGCCGTATGAGGGGTTCGGGCCCAGAGGGAGTCCGGGCCTCCGCTACGAAAACCTTCAGGCCGCGCAGCAACGTGGAGAGCCCGGTGCCGCCGCCCATCGCCACCACGCGCATGGGCGCGCCTCCCCTGGCGAGGTTAGAGCCTCGGCCAGTAGCCTCCGTTGCCGTTGCCGCCGTGGCTGACCAGGTTGAGAAACCGGGGATCGCCGGCCAGCGGCTTGAAGTCGGCGTCCTGCCGCGCCTGGAAGCGGTTCTGGGGCCGCAGGGAAATCGCCGCTTCGAGGTGTTCGAGAGCCGCCTCGCGATCGCCTCTCAACGCGTGCGCGGCCGCTAACGCATAGCGGATCTCCTCGCGCTTCGGCTGCAGCTTGCGGGCTTTGCTCAGATGCTCGACGGCGCGGTCCAGGTCCCGCACGTTCAGTTCGGCCACGCCGAGTACATGGTAATCTACGGCGGTGCGCGGCTCGGGGCCCTTCACTTGCAGGCGTTCCGTGCAAGCACGCAGGTGGACGCGCGCACGGTCGGCCACGTCGGCCGGGCCCGTGGCCACCAGCTTCTCGAAAACCTCCCGGGCCTTACGGTAATTCTGGCGCCGTTCCAGACCGAGGCCGGCCTCGAAACTTTTCACGGCAGCCACGTGCTTCTCGTCCACCGGTATGGGCAGCCGCTTGGCAAAGTGAGCGGACGCCGTTGGAATCGTTGCTTTTCCAGACCTCAGATTGCCAGTGACCCTTCGTCCCGAACGCGCTCCATTCTCCGATGCCCGGGTACGCTTCGTCGCCACAGCGCGACTGGCCCGAGCCGGAGTCCTTTTAGTTTTTGTTGGCATATGTTGAGTGGCCCTCAGGGCTCGTCTTTTCTGCCCCCCTTACTGCCACGATCTCCTATCTCTTGTATCACATAGGGCCGAGTTTGTCAACCTGCCGGCACCGGCAGCGCCCGGTTCGGAGGCTTCCAGGTTCCGTCGTATGTCCTTTGGATACAATCCGTTAAGGAAACCTGTCTCTTCTCCGGCTCGGCCGACCGTGGCGCGTTTGTTCCCCTCTAACATTTGACGCCATGACCCCCGAAACAGATGTGCCAGGCCATCATCTGCCGAAATTTCGGCTTCTGGCGACGCTGCACCGGCGAGGTCACAAGTGTGCAGCACGCCTGGCCATCCCGCCAGCGCGGCTCTTGCCACCGGGCCTGACGACATAATTCGCATTTGGCGAGATAATCGTCTATCCCACCTAGAATGAGCAACATTACGGCTTCCTCCGCTTTCAAGGTGTCGATCATCACGTTTGGCGGTCGCGTCGGCGCGGTTCTCGCCGCCGGAGCCGGACGATGCAATTCGCATTTGGGGAGATAATCTTTTATCCCATGCAGAATGAGCAACATTACGGCTTCTTCCGCTTTCAAGGTGTCGATCATCACGTTTGGCGCTCGCTCCGGCGCGGCTCTCGCCGCCGGGGCCGGACGATGCAATTCGCATTTGGGGAGATAATCTTCTATCCCGCGCAGAATGAGCAATATTCCGGCTTCTTCCGCTTTCGAGTTGTTTGGACGGCTGTGGAGCTGGAAACAGGGTTGCGACCGAGGTTCCCTCACCAGCGCGAGGAGCGCGGCTGGAGACGGTTAACATAACTTCATTAACGTTACTACAACTAGCCCCGAATGTCAAGAGGAAATTGGTCTCGCCGATGGCAAATGCTGTGGCGCCCGGTCCCTGCGCCGGGTCAGGGAACGATAGCCAGCTTGGGGAATGCTGACCTGTAGCGCGCCGGATCCAGGGTAAGCAGCCGGTCAGCCTTCAGAAGAGCATGAGCGCTTATGACGAAGTCCACGAGCAGCCGTTTGGGCTCACGGTTTCCCGAGCGCCGCCGACGTGCCGCGTAGGCAGCATACGCTGAACCCGCCTCCTGCCACACGGGTTCGTCTAAGAGGAAATCCGCCGCGATGCGAGTGCTCTCCATGAACCGGTGGAGCATGGCGACCTTCGCCCCTGGATGCGCCATCAATTCGACGTCGACCGGCGCGCAAATCACCAGTCCGCCCTCGATCTGCGCGCGGCCCAGCAACGCGGCCGTGCCCTCGGAAGAGGGCTCGCCGGACCAGAGCGCCGAAATGACGTTGGTGTCGATCGCGGTTCCATCGCCGCGACTGCTTCCCCGGTCGCGCCGTTTTTCCTGTAACGCGCGGCTGCTCTTCCCGGCGCATCTCGTCCACCCACGCGTTGATCTCCTGCACGTCCCCGGGAGATGTGCCGGCGAGGATTCCGGCGTACGCCTCAAAAGGATTCCCGCCGGCACGAGCGCGCCGGATAACGATCCTTCCTTCTTCGAGCACGAACTCAACCCGATCGCCGGGTTCCAACCCAAGGCGGATACGGATCTCTTGCGGTACAGTGACTTGGCCCTTGCTGCTGATGGTGCTGGAATACGCCATTTTCTTACTAAGACCTCCGATAGTAAAGATATCAGGCGGCTTTACCGCCAAAACCGCAAGCTAGTCGCGCCTGGTGCCTTTCCAACCCGCACCTGTGACCCTGATCACGGCGGCGGCGGGCATTCTCCTGAGATAAATGAGCCATTAGCCAAGGCACTTGGTTGTGCCGGGACGGAACGGTCCGCCCGGGAGGCAAAACGATGCAAAGAGAAAAGAGCATTCAACTGTTGAATCAGTCGGTCGCCGCCGAACTGCAGGCGGTGCACCAGTACATGTACTTCCATTTCCACCTCGACGATCTGGGCCTGCAGCCGCTCGCGGCCCTGTTCAAACAGACCGCCATCCAGGAGATGGGTCACGCGGAACGCCTGGCCGAGCGCATCCTGTTTCTGAAGGGCGACGTCGAGATGGTTCCCGCAGGGCCGGTGGAGAAGATACTGGAGCCCGAGGCCATGCTGGCGAAAGGAATGACGATGGAGGGGGAAAGCGCGGAATTTTACAACCGCGCCGCCCTCGCCTGCTCAGCCGAGGCGGATTCCGCGTCGAAGCAGATCTTCGAGCACCTCGTGCAGGACGAAGAGGGGCACTTCGATCATTTCGAGAAGCAGCGTGACAACGTCAAGCGCTTCGGTCCGAGCTATCTCGCGCTGCAATCGTTCGGCGGCGAGATGCACGAGGCCAAGGCGGCAGCCGGGGAGTAGCGGCCCGACTTCAAGGTCATCCTGCGATCGTCGGTGCCGCAAGCGCTTTAGAGTGCGGCTTTCTTGGGGCCAGCTTGCCGGCCGGGCAATGGTCGCCTGTGCCTGAGAAGGTCCGGAAAGCCGCGATCAAGCTCGCGGCACAAAAGCGGCAGCAAGCCGCCGCACTCTAAAGCTTCGCGCGCGTTTGTTCCTACTTCTCGGTCGTTTCCACGATGAAATTCGCGAAATCCCGCTTCAACTTCGCGTGAGCCTTCGAATCGAGATACACCATGTGTCCCGACTCGTACTGCGCGTGCGAGATGTTCTTGCGATACTCAGGCGGCAGGTCGAGGTGGTCGAACGTATACCAGGCCGCGAGGTAGGGCGTGGCGAGGTCGTAGTAGCCCTCCATGTTGAGGATCTTCAGATAGTGATCCTTCACCAGGGCCTCGCGCAGAGACATTGCCGTCTCCGGCATGCCGCCGCCTCCGCCACCGCCGCGCTGGCCGGGCGGGGGGCTGAAGCTCCACTGGAACACTCCCGACTCCGAGGCCGACGTGTAGTAAGGCATGTCTACCTTGTAGTTCAGCTCGCGGCGCACGTAATCATAGAAGACGCTGGTAAAGGGCGGTCCGGTTTCGGCGCTCGTCGGATCGTAGAACTGCGTGCGCATGAAGCCTTGGGGATCAGGGTCGGCGTAGCGCCCGTCCAGGCGTCCCACGCGCAGCCGCTGATCGGCAAGCAGGAAATGGGTGAAGATCTGGACACTGATGCGCAGGTTGGACCACTCGATCACTTCCTTGGAGATGCCCGTATAGCGGTTCAGCTTGTCGATGACGTCCTGGCGCTGCTCGGGTGTGAGTTTGTCGCCCTCGGCGAGCGCCTGGGTGTATTCGCCTTCGGCGAATTGGATCGATTCCGTACGCGCTTTGTCGGGGTCGTTCATCAGGTCGGGCGGCAGTTTCTTGTGGTACCACGCGATCGAGGTGAACGACGGCAGCAGCAGCGGGTAAGGGACGTCATTGGTGAACGACTCTTCCAGTGTCTCGAAGTTCAAGACCGTCGAGAGCAGCACGATTCCATTGAAATTGATTCCCCGATCGGTGAGATATCCGGCGAGTCCGGCGGAACGCGTGGTGCCGTAGCTTTCGCCGAAAAGATAGAGCGGCGACGACCAGCGCTCGTAGCGCGAGATGTAGAGCCGGATGAACTCACCGAACGCCTCGAGATCGCCCGTCAGATTCCAGTATTTGCGCGCCGCCGTCTGGTCCGCCGGGCGGCTGTAGCCGGTACCGATGGCGTCGACGAGCACGAGGTCGGTCTTGTCGAGCGGCGTATTCGGATTGTCTTCGAGACGGTAAGGCGAGGGCGGCAGCCATCCCTCCGGCTCCAGCACGACTTTGCGCGGGCCGAGCGCCCCCATGTGCAGCCAGATGCTGGCTGCGCCGGGTCCGCCGTTGTAGGCGAAAGTCAGGGGGCGCGTGGCGGGGTCGGAACCGTCCACGGTGTAGGCTACGAAGAACATCTCCGCCTCGATCTTGCCCTCCCCGTCCTTGATGGGCAGGCGTCCGGCGGTGGCGGTGTAGCGCAAAGTGCGTCCGGCGACGCTGATCTCGTGATGCGTCACCACGGGCGGAATCTCGGTCATGTCGAAGTGCATCGGCCGTATGCCCTCGCCGGGCGCGCCGGCAGCCTGAGCCCGCTCCGGCTCGGCCGGCGTGGTGGGCTGCGTTGTGCCCGGACGTTCCTCGCGCTGCGGACGTTCGCCGGGCGTCTGCGACGGCGTTGTGGCGGTTTGCTCACTGGGGCGCTGGCTCTGCGCGCGCTCGGGGGTCGCGGCCGGCTGCTGGGCCAAAATCATCACGGGAAGGAACAGGCTTGCCAAAGCTGTAAGGATTCGTCTCATTGCTCTCCTTTTCTGGTCGAGCGTAGCGCGCCTGGCGGCGCCGCGGAGGGGAAATTGTACACCTTTTGGCAGAGAAAGCGACCCAGGGGTGTGAATTTGGTACTGGTATACTTTCACAGGTCAATCATCGACCACCCCGGCCTTCGGCCACCCCTCCTCATCCGAGGAGGGGGGCATCTCGATTTTGCGCCCCTCCTCGGACGAGGAGAGGGTTCCATCTCGGCTTTGCGCCGTCCTCGGATGAGGAGAGGGTTCCATCTCGATTTTGCGCCGTCCTCGGATGAGGAGAGGGGTTCCATCTCGATTTTGCGCCCCTCCTCGGATGAGGAGGGGTGGCCGAAGGCCGGGGTGGTCGGCTCTAATTGCAAACTGAACCACTACCGCGAATTTACTTTGAGGCCGACCGGTGGTAAATCGTCTCGCTCAGCTCGTCCATTTTTCTCTTCTGGTAGGCTTCCGCATCCGGACGCGAGAAAGCCGGGCGGGCGGACTCGAGGTATTTCCCCGCCTCCGGCAAGCGGCCCTCGCGAAGTGCGATCTCCGCACGCGCCAGACTGACGCCTGCCCCCCAGTCCGGATCTCCGGTAAGCTCGGCGACGGTCTTGCCGTCGATTCCGTCCAGCAGGTTGGAAGCATCGTCGAGCCGGCCCCGGCCGATGAGGCACTCGGCGAGGGGAAGGGCGGTACCCTGCGACAGCGCCGCGCGCGCTCCGAAGGCCTTCACTGAGGCCTCATGCGCCTGGCGGGCGTTGCGCTCGCCGTCCACAAAATGGCCGCCGCGGCACTGGGCTTCGGAAGCGTCGGAAAGCGTGGCGATGGAATAGAAAGACAATGGGCCCTGCTTCTTCACGGCAGCGTTGTAGATGGCCAAGTCGTCACGCACGCTGTCGTCGAACATGCCGAGGCTGCCTTCCGACTGGGCCCGGGTCGCCAGCAGCTGCATGGTAAGTTCGTGATCGGGACCCAGCTTGTTCACGAAAACCGGGTAAAGGTCGTCGGCTTCCCGGACGGCGTCCTGGAACTTTCTTTCGATCATGAAGGCTTGGGCCAGATTAAGACGGACGCGCAGGACGTAGGGGCTGTCCGCGCCCTTGGTGCTGGAATAGGCCGCGATAAGCTGGCGGGCGAGGCGCTCGGCCGTGGCGCCATCGCCCAGGCGGATGTAGGTAAAGGCCAGCCGCTGACGCAGATTGAAGCGGGCGATTTCGTCGAGTTCGGGCGCATTGGAGGCCGCGTCCGAAGCCTGCTGGAAATACTGATTCGCCGACTTGGCGTCGCTTTCGACGAGCGCGATCATACCCTTGGCCGTCGCCAGCCAGACGTTCAGGTCCCCGCGCGGGTGAGGAATCCGGGCGAGGAGCGATTCCTGGGCAGTTACGAGCGCTTTCGCCGTGGCGATCCCCTGCGATTGAAAACTCCGCGCTTCCATTCCTGCGCGCTGGAGTTGGACGGCTACAGCGTCCTGGGAGAGGGCGCCGCCAGTTTGTAAGAACAGGGTGTGGGCGCGTTCGTATTCCTGGCGGGCTTCAGGGAAATTGCTCCGATTGTCCAGCGCCTGCGCGATGGTCAAGTGAAGGCGCGCTGCCACTTCGGGCTCGTCCACGAATTTGTGATCGATGCCGGGCGAGGCCTGCTGAATCGCGTCCAGAAGGGACTCGTCCGCTTTTCCACTTTGGAACGGGTTGCCCCGACCGAGCAGATCGTCAGAGAGGAAGCGATTGACCGCGGTGGCGATGGCGGTCTCGCGATTCGCGTGGTCGCGTTCGGCGGCCAGGCGGACGGTGAAGAAAATCACCAGGGCCACAACCACGACGAAGGCCGCGGTGGCCGCCGCCACCGGACCGCGGCGGCGCACGAGAAATTTCCCCAGGCGATACTCGAGGGTGTCGGGGCGGGCCTCCAGCGGCTCGCCTTTCAGGTAATGGTCGATGTCGCGCGTCAGCGCCTCAACCGACTGGTACCGGCGGCCGGGGTCCTTGTGCATGGCGGTGAGGCACAGGACATCGAGGTCTGCCCAGGCCGCCCGGCCGACCGAATTGCGCGAGTCCGCGCGCGATGCCGTCTGACGGGCCACGGCGGAAGGTTTCGCCGGGACCTGCCCGGCGATGATACTCGCCGCCTCGGCGGGAGTGCGATTTGTGAGATCGAAGGGGAGGCGTCCGGCCAATAATTCGTACAGGATGACGCCCAGCGCATAGACGTCAGCCTGGACGCCGACGCGCTGGCCGCGAATCTGCTCAGGTGCGGCGTAGGCGGGCGTCATCAGCCGCAGGCCGGTTCGCGTCTGGTCCGCCGGTGGATCGAAACTCTCGATCTGCTTGGCGATTCCGAAATCAAGCAGGCGAGGGTTCCCGTCGGCTTTCACGAGGATGTTGGAGTCTTTCAGGTCGCGGTGAATGACGGCTTGCTGGTGCGCGTACTGCACGGCTTCGCAGACGGCGCGGAATAATTGCAATCGCTCCCGAATCGAGCGCTGGTGCCGGTTGCAATAATCGGCGAACGGTATTCCATCAACGTACTCCATGGCGAACCAGGGAGTCCCATCGTCGAGAGTGCCGGCGTCGTAGAGCCGGGCGATGCCCGGATGGTTCAGTTGCGCGAGCGTGCGCTGTTCGCTCGAGAATCGTTCGCGGCGCGCCGGGGAGAGCCAGGCATCGCGCAAGAGCTTGATGGCCACGACGCTGTGCAGATCTCCGCGCTCGGCGAGGTAAACCACGCCCATGCCACCTTCGCCGATCACCCGGAGGATGCGATAAGGGCCGATCTGCTGGAATCGCGGCGCGGGCGCAGTGTCCTGGCCAAGAACCTGCTCAGCGACATGGGCGAGGTCCCGGTCCAGCATGGAGTGGCTTCGGGCGTCCTCCTCCAGTAAGGCCAGTACCTCGGCCGCCAGCTTCTCATCCTCTCCGCAGGCGGTTTTCAGGAAGGCTCGACGTTCGGATTCCGGCAGGTCGGCCGCGCCGTGAAACAGAGTCTGGATGATTTCCCACTGTTTGCTGTCCATCTAGGCCTCGACCCGGGCAGTCCACGCTTGTGGGGTTTCGCAGATGAGCTACGGTGACGGCGTCTGGCGGAGCTCGCGGGCCAGCCACGCCCGGGCTGCCCTCCAATCCCGCAGAATCGTCGCTTCGGAAACCTCGAGCAACGCCGCCGTTTCACCAAGATCGAGGCCTCCGAAGAACCGGGCCTCCACCATGGTCGCCTGGCGCGGATGAATTCGAGCCAGTTCGTCCAGAGCGACATCCAGCGCCAGCAGATCGCTTCCGGATACGGCAGCTTCGGCCACCGGCTCGTCGAACGTAACCGCAAATGCCTGGCCGGCGCCGCGCTTGCCAGCATTCCGGCGCCGCGCCGCTTCCACGAGCACCTGGCGCATCGCCCGCGCGGCGATCCGCTTGAAGTGCAGGCGGGACGCCGACGCTGCTTGAGGGGACGCCGCCAGCTTGAGCCAGGCCTCGTTCACCAGCGCGGTGGGGCTCAGCGTGGCGCTCGGGTCGTTGCGGCGCACCGTTGCGGCCAGCCGGCGCAGTTCCTCGTAGGCCGCTGAGAAGATGCGGTCGAGGGCGCTGCGATCGCCCATCATTGCGCCCAGCTCATTACTCTCGAAGCCCGGCATGGTT
>Ga0335078_10011662_pt1 | contig 13038 bp, 6 predicted proteins | sample Lox_Sample_32_FD_206711 | JGI IMG/M metagenome (GOLD analysis project Ga0335078, IMG submission 206711) | Soil microbial communities from Loxahatchee National Wildlife Refuge, Florida, United States - Lox_Sample_3.2 | ecosystem: Environmental > Terrestrial > Soil > Wetlands | place: USA: Florida... | reverse complement strand
GGAAGGACCTCACCGATTCGGTGAACTCCATGGCCGGCAATCTCACCGCCCAGGTCCGCAACATCGCCGAAGTGACCACTGCCGTGGCCAATGGCGACCTCTCGCGCAAGATCACCGTCGATGTGCGCGGCGAAATTCTCGAACTCAAAAACACCATCAACACGATGGTGGACCAATTGAACGCCTTCGCCAGCGAAGTGACCCGCGTGGCGCGCGAAGTCGGCACCGAAGGAATCCTCGGAGGACAGGCAGACGTCCGCGGCGTTGCTGGTACATGGAAGGATCTCACCGATTCCGTAAATTCCATGGCCGGCAACCTGACGGCGCAGGTCCGCAATATCGCCCAGGTGACTACGGCCGTTGCCAAGGGCGATTTGAGCCGCAAAATCACGGTGGATGTGCGCGGCGAAATCCTCGAGCTCAAGAACACCATCAACACCATGGTCGATCAGCTCAACTCGTTCGCCGGCGAGGTGACCCGCGTGGCGCGTGAAGTCGGAACCGAGGGCAAACTCGGCGGCCAGGCCGACGTCAAGGGCGTGGACGGAACCTGGAAGGACCTGACGGAGTCGGTCAACTGGATGGCCGGCAACCTTACCAACCAGGTGCGCAACATCGCTGGCGTGACCACGGCGGTGGCGCGCGGCGATCTCTCCACCAAGATCACGGTGGATGCGCGCGGCGAAATTCTCGAGCTGAAGAACACCATCAACACCATGGTCGATCAGCTCAACTCGTTCGCCAGCGAAGTGACGCGCGTGGCGCGCGAAGTCGGCACCGAAGGCAAACTCGGCGGTCAGGCGCAGGTGAAAGGCGTCGGCGGTGTGTGGAAAGACCTCACGGACTCCGTAAACTCCATGGCCGGCAACCTTACGGCACAGGTCCGCAACATCGCCGAAGTGACTACGGCCGTGGCCAACGGCGACCTTTCGCGCAAAATCACGGTCGATGTGCAGGGCGAAATTCTGGAACTGAAGAACACCATTAACACCATGGTGGACCAGCTCAACGCCTTCGCCAGCGAAGTGACGCGCGTGGCCCGCGAGGTCGGCACCGAGGGCGAGCTCGGCGGGCAGGCGCAGGTCAAAGGCGTCGCGGGCGTGTGGAAGGACTTGACCGATTCCGTCAACTCCATGGCCGGCAACCTCACCGCCCAGGTCCGCAACATCGCCGAAGTCACCACCGCCGTGGCCAATGGCGATCTCTCGCGCAAGATCACGGTGGATGTGCGCGGTGAAATTCTCGAGCTCAAGAACACCATCAACACCATGGTGGACCAGCTCAACGCCTTCGCCGGCGAAGTGACGCGCGTTGCCCGCGAGGTCGGCACCGAAGGCAAGCTCGGCGGACAGGCGGATGTCCGCGGCGTTGCCGGCACGTGGAAGGATTTAACCGATTCCGTCAACTCCATGGCCAGCAACCTCACCAACCAGGTGCGCAACATCGCCGAAGTGACCACCGCCGTCGCCAGGGGCGACCTCTCGCGCAAGATTACCGTGGACGTGCGCGGCGAAATTCTCGAGCTCAAGAACACCGTCAACACCATGGTGGACCAGCTCAGCTCCTTCGCCGCGGAAGTGACGCGCGTGGCGCGCGAAGTCGGCACCGAAGGCAAACTCGGCGGGCAGGCGGATGTCCGCGGCGTGGCCGGCACGTGGAAAGACTTGACCGACTCGGTCAACTCGATGGCCGGCAACCTCACCGGCCAGGTGCGAAACATCGCGGAAGTGACTACGGCCGTCGCCAAGGGCGACCTCTCGCGCAAGATCACGGTGGACGTGCGCGGCGAAATCCTCGAGCTCAAGAACACCATTAACACCATGGTCGATCAGCTCAACGCCTTCGCCGGCGAGGTGACGCGCGTGGCGCGCGAGGTCGGCACCGAAGGCAAGCTCGGCGGCCAGGCGGATGTGAAGGGCGTCGGCGGCACCTGGAAGGACTTGACGGACTCCGTCAATTCCATGGCCCGCAACCTCACGGCGCAGGTCCGCAACATCGCCGAAGTGACCACCGCCGTGGCGCGCGGCGATTTGAGCCGCAAGATCACGGTGGACGTGCGCGGCGAAATTCTCGAGCTCAAGAACACCATCAACACCATGGTGGACCAACTCAACGCCTTCGCCGGCGAAGTGACGCGCGTGGCGCGCGAAGTCGGCACCGAAGGCAGGCTCGGAGGCCAGGCCGATGTGCGCGGCGTTGCCGGCACGTGGAAGGACCTTACCGATTCCGTCAATTACATGGCCAGCAACCTGACCAACCAGGTGCGCAATATCGCCGGCGTGACCACCGCCGTCGCCAAGGGCGACCTGACCACCAAGATCACGGTGGACGCAAGAGGCGAGATTCAGGCGCTGAAGAACACCATCAACACCATGGTCGATCAGCTCAGCTCGTTCGCCAGCGAAGTGACGCGCGTGGCGCGCGAAGTCGGCACCGAAGGCAAGCTCGGCGGACAGGCCGACGTCCGCGGCGTCGCCGGCACATGGAAAGATCTCACCGATTCGGTGAATTCCATGGCCGCCAACCTCACCACGCAGGTCCGCAACATCGCCGAAGTGACTACGGCCGTGGCCAAGGGCGACCTGTCGCGCAAGATCACGGTGGACGTGCGCGGCGAAATTCTGGAAGTGAAAAACACCGTGAACACCATGGTGGACCAGCTCAGTTCCTTTGCCGCCGAAGTGACCCGCGTGGCGCGCGAGGTGGGAACCGAAGGCAAACTCGGAGGACAGGCCGAAGTGCGTGGCGTCGCCGGAACATGGAAGGATTTGACCGATTCGGTCAACTCCATGGCCGGCAACCTCACGGCCCAGGTCCGCAACATCGCCCAGGTGACCACGGCCGTAGCCAACGGCAACCTGAGCCGCAAAATCACCGTGGACGTGCAGGGCGAAATTCTCGAGTTGAAGGACACCATCAACACCATGGTGGACCAGCTCAATTCCTTCGCCAGCGAAGTGACGCGCGTGGCGCGTGAAGTCGGCACCGAAGGCAAGCTCGGCGGACAAGCCGAAGTCCGCGGCGTCGCCGGCACATGGAAAGATCTCACCGACAACGTCAACTCCATGGCGGCCAATCTCACCACCCAGGTGCGCGGTATCGCCAAAGTGGTCACCGACGTCGCCAACGGAAATCTCAAGCGCAAGCTGGTGCTCGAGACCAAGGGCGAAATCGCCGAGTTGGCCGACACCATCAACGGCATGATCGACACGCTGGCCGTCTTCGCCGACCAGGTGAGCAACGTGGCCCGCGAAGTCGGCATCGAAGGCAAGCTCGGCGGCCAGGCGCGCGTGCCGGGCGCGGCCGGAATCTGGCGCGATCTCACCGATAACGTCAATCAGCTCGCCGCCAATCTCACCACCCAGGTGCGCGCCATCGCCGATGTGGCGACGGCCGTGACCAAGGGCGACCTCACCCGGACCATCGCCGTCGAAGCCCAGGGCGAAGTGGCCGCGCTCAAGGACAACATCAACGAAATGATCGGCAACCTGGCGGAGACCACGCGCAAGAACACCGACCAGGACTGGCTGAAGACCAACATCGCCAAGTTTACCGGCATGATGCAAGGACAGCGCGACCTGTTGACGGTGTCGAAGCTGCTGCTCTCCGAGCTGACCCCGCTGGTCAGCGCCCAGTTCGGGACCTTCTATATCGCCGATGAGGGCCGCGAATCGCTCAAACTGCTGGCCGGATACGGCGCCAACGAAAACAGCGGCGTGCCGCCGGAGTTCAAAATGGGACAGGGCCTGGTGGGCCAGTGCGGCCTGGAAAAGCGCCGCATCCTGGTGACCGACGTTCCCCAGGACTACATCAAGATCAGCTCCAGCCTGGGCGAAGGGACGCCCCTCAGCATCGTGGTGCTGCCCGTGCTGTTCGAAGGCGAGCCGCGTGCCGTGCTGGAGTTGGCTTCGTTCCGGCACTTCACCGACGTCAACCTGGCGTTCCTCGATCAATTGACGCAGGGCATCGGAATCGTGCTCAACACCATCGCCGCCACCATGCGCACCGAGCAGTTGCTGAAGCAGAGCCAGGCGCTGGCGGAGCAGCTTCAGAAAACCAACGCCGAGCTGGAAGAAAAAGCGCACCTGCTGGCCGAGCAGAAGAACGAAGTGGAAACCAAGAACCGCGAAGTGGAACAGGCCAAGGCGGCCCTGGAAGAGAAGGCCGAACAGCTCTCGCTCACCTCCAAGTACAAATCGGAGTTCCTGGCCAACATGAGCCACGAACTGCGGACGCCGCTCAACAACCTGCTCATCCTGGCGCAAATGCTGGCGGAAAACGCGGAGAGCACGCTCACCGCGAAGCAGGTGAAGTACGCCGAGACAATTCACTCCTCGGGCACCGACCTGCTGGCGCTGATCAACGATATTCTCGACCTCAGTAAGATCGAATCCGGAAAGATGGACGTGGAAATCGGCAGCATGCGGTTCGGGGAGGTCCGCGACTTCTGCTCGCGGACTTTCCGCCACGTGGCCGACGGCAAGGGCCTGGAATTCTCGGTGGAACTGGGCGAAGGCCTCATCAGCGACACCATCGTCAGCGACGCCAAGCGGCTCCAACAGGTGCTCAAGAACCTGCTTTCCAACGCCCTCAAGTTCACCGAGCACGGCAGCGTGCGGCTTAAGGTGGACCGCGCGGCTTCCGGCTGGAGCCCGAGCCATCCGGTGCTCAGCCGCGTCAAATCGGTGATTGCGTTTTCGGTGTCCGATACCGGAATCGGAATCCCGCAGGACAAACAGAAGATCATTTTCGAGGCCTTCCAGCAGGCGGATGGCACCACCAGCCGCAAGTACGGCGGGACCGGATTGGGCCTCTCGATCAGCCGCGAATTGACTCGCCTGCTGGGCGGCGAAATCCGCCTGCAAAGCTCGCCTGGCACGGGCAGCACATTTACGCTGTACCTGCCGCAGATATACGTGGCGCAGGTGGGCGCGAAACCGGAAACCCGCTCGCTCGCGGCGGAGGGATCGTGGACTGCCGTCATGCCCCCCGAACCGCCGGTCCCGGCGGACCGGGCCGGCCTCGATATCATCCTCCCGCCGGTGGCGAATCCGGCCACCGTGGTGCACGATATCGAAATCGACGACGACCGCAATATGATCCAGCCCGGCGACCCGGTCTTGCTCATCGTGGAAGACGACCCGACGTTCGCCCGCATCCTGCTGGATATGGCGCACGACCGCGGTATCCGCGCGCTGGTGGCGCTGCGCGGCGCCACGGCGCTGCCCCTGGCGCGCGAATTCAATCCCGGCGCCATCACGCTCGACATTACGCTGCCCGATATGGCCGGCTGGACCATACTCGACCGTTTGAAGCACGATCCCGCCACCCGCCATATCCCGGTACACGTGATTACCGGCGACGAAGACCGGCGCCGCGGGCTCGCGCTCGGCGCCATGACGTTCCTGGAGAAGTCCATCACCAAGGACGCGCTGAACCTGGCTTTCGACACCATTCACCACTCGCTTCAGCGGCGCACCAGGAAACTGCTGACGGTCACGGCGGATGAGAATCGCCGAAGCGCCTGGGAGGATTACCTGCGGGGCGGCGACCTGGAGATCCTGTCGGTGGCTTCCGCGGGAGAAGCGCTGGCGGTGGCCCGAGACCGGTATCTCGATGGCATCGTCATCGACTCGCAATTGCAGGATCTCTCCGCCATTCCGTTGGTGGAGGAAATTCAATCGCAAATCACGCCGCAGACTCCGCCCATCGTGATCTGCGGTCCGGCGGCGAGCGGCGGGGAACTGGAGAGCGACATGCGCCGGCTGGCCCGGCAGGGAGTGGTGCGCTACGCCGAATCGCTGGAACGCCTGCTGGAAGAGACGACGCTGTTCCTGCATCGCGCCGAGAGCGAGCTTTCCGAACGCCAGCGGGAAGCGCTCGGCGTTCTGCGGCACTCCGACCCCATGCTCAACGGAAAAAAAGTGTTGGTGGTGGATGACGACGTGCGCAACATCTTCGCGCTCACCACGGTGCTCGAGCAGCACAACCTCCACGTGGTCCACGCCGAGAACGGGCGCGCCGGAATCGACATGCTGCTCAGCACCCGCGACGTGGATGGCGTCCTCATGGATATCATGATGCCCGAGATGGACGGCTATGAGACCATGAGAGCCATCCGGCAGATCGCGGAATTCAAATCCCTGCCGATCATCGCGGTGACCGCGAAAGCCATGAAGGGCGACCGCGCCAAGTGCATCGCCGCGGGCGCTTCCGATTACATTACCAAGCCGGTGGACCTGGACCAGCTTTTCTCGGTCCTGCGGGTTTGGCTGGCCCGCAGCCACGACTCGTCCGCTTCGCTGACCGCCGCGGGTTAGAAAGCAAGGTAAAATATGTCCACCGCACCCGCGGGAGCGAATCTGCCTGTGACGGCCATATCCACCAATGCGCACCGCGCCGGCGAAAGCCGGATGAAGATCCTCCTGGTGGACGACACCCCGGAGAATCTGGTCTCGCTGGAAGCGGCGTTAATCGGCCTGGATGAGGAACTGGTGATGGCGCAGTCCGGAAAGGAGGCGCTGCGTCATTTGTTGAACGACGACTTCGCCGCCATCCTGCTCGATGTCCGCATGCCGGAGATGGACGGTTTCGAAACCGCGGAGATGATTCGCAGCCGTCCGCGCTCGCGCCAGACCCCGATTCTATTCCTCACCGGCTATCGCAACGAAGAGCACCTGTTTCGCGGGTATGACCTGGGCGCGGTGGATTTCCTGTTCAAACCCATCGTGCCCGAGGTCTTGCGCTCGAAAGTCGCCGTGTTCGTGGAGTTGAGCCGGGCCAATGCCCGCCTCCGCCAGCAGACCGAAGCGCTGCGCAAACAGGCGGACGAACTCCAGCGCGCGGAGCTTGAAGTGCGGCGCCTCAACGCCGGCCTGGAGGTGCGCGTCCTCGAACGGACCGAAGAACTGCTGCGCTCCAACGAGGAATTGCAGCAGTTCGCGTATGTCGCGAGCCACGATCTGCGCGAACCGCTGCGCACCGTCTCCATTTATGCCCAGCTCCTGGCGAAAAGGTACGCGGGCCGGCTGGACGGCGATGCCGACCAGTTCATCAAGTTCATCGTGGAAAACGCCGAGCGCATGGAGACCCTGGTGCACGATCTGCTGGACTTTTCGCGGATCGACGTGCGCGGCATGGATTTCTTCACGCGCACCAGCCTGGACGCGGCCATGGACGATGCCATCGGCAATATCCGTTCGCTGATCGAGGAGAGCCGCGCCGTGGTCACCCGCGATTCCCTGCCCTTGGTCATGGGAGACGCCGTGCAGTTGACGCGGCTGTTTCAGAATCTGCTGGTGAACTCCATCAAGTATCGCAACCAGGACGTGCCGCGGGTCCACGTCGCGGCGCGCCAGAATGGCGACGATTACCTGATTTCCGTCAAGGATAACGGGATCGGGATCGACCCGCAATATGCCGAAAAAATCTTCGGCATTTTCCGCGTGTTGCAGCCCCGCGATCGCAACTCGGGCAGCGGCATGGGCTTGGCCATCTGCCGCAAGATCGTGACGCGGCACGCGGGCCGCATCTGGGTGGAATCGGCGCTCGGACAGGGCGCTACCTTCTACTTTACGATTCCCAGGAAAGAGTAGAACCTCAACGCTTGGCCCCGGATGGACCCGCACGCACACGGAAAAGACCAATCGCTAGCCGGCGGGAACACCCAGCACATCCGCCAGCACCGTTTTGCAGACTTCCATGTCGGCATCGCTTCCCACCGTGATCCGGATCTTCGTGTCGTACGGCGGGAATGGACGCCCTGGCGCCACACCTCGCGCGGTGAGCGCCGCAATCACACCGCCGTTGTCCTTCCCGGTGTCGATCATCACGAAGTTGCCATGCGGTTCAATGTAGTCCAGTTGCTTCGCACGGCACCACGCCGTAAAACTCGCGCGCGTTCGGGCGATCTCCAGCCGGCGATCGTCGAGGAACTTGGGCCCAAGCTCCAAGGCCGCCAGAACGGCTCGAACTCCCATGATGCTGATCACATTATTTCGATAAGGCGTCATCCTCCGGATGCTGTCCGGGCGTCCCGCGGCGAATCCCACGCGCACCCCGGCCATGCCATAGATTTTGGAAAACGTTCGCAGCACGATTACGTTGGCGTTATCTCTTACGAAGCCGAGCGCGCTTTCCAGGTGCGTCGAATCGGAGAAATGGATGTATGCCTCGTCCACAAGCAGGTGGGTATTGGCCGGAAGATTTTCCACCAGCCAGCGCATTTCCGCTTTTCCGGTGATGGATGACGTCGGGTTGTTGGGATTGCACACGTAGATCAAGCCGCCGCCCGTGCGCTTGGCGGTGGCGGCCAGTTCTTCAACGTCGGATGAATAACTGCCGGTCAGCTTCACCTTGACGACGGGGAAACCTTTCGCCGCGGCTAATTCGGGACCGGCCTCAAACGTCGGCCATCCGGTAATGAACGGCCGGTCCGGCGCCGCGAATGCTTCCACGGCGCAGTGCAGCACCTCGGTCGATCCCGCGCCGACGAGGATGTTCCCGGGCCGCAGGTTCATGCTGGCGGAAAGGGCCGCGAAGAACGTCTCGAACTCCTCGTAATGGTAGCGATTGGACTCGTTGAGCACTTTAGACATGGCCGCCACCGCGGCGGGCGGCGGTCCCGACGGGAATTCATTGGCGTTCAACCAGATGGTCCCCGGGCGATGAGGTAGTGGGATGGCCCGCTGCGCCAGGCCTGCCTCGGTCAGAGTCAGGATAGCGGCGCTCGCCAAGGCGCGGCGGGTGAACATTGGAGGCGCAATACTCATTGCTTCGGTCCTGTATCGTCCTCGGACGAGAACCTCGCCAGGTCGCTCGAGGTTAACGATTCGAGGAAGCTGATCAGATCGCGCTTCTGTTCCGGTCTCAGCTTCAGGGGCCGCAGCGCCGGATCGAGGTTGGGGTTGGGATTGCCTCCCTTGTCATAGAATTCGACTACGTCCGCCAGCGTGGCGGCGCTGCCATCGTGGAAATAAGGAGCGGTAAGCGCGACGTTGCGGAGCGTGGGCGTGCGGAAACGCCCCAGGTCCGCGGGGTCGAGCGTAACGGCATATCTTCCCGGATCTGGATTGTGTTTGGCCGCGTCCACGCCGAGATTGTGGAACTTGCCGTCGTCGAACAACACGTACTTCAGGGCAAAGGGGTGCAACCCGGCGGTCATGATCAGATGGCACGCATCGCACTTGGCATCGAGAAACACGTCGAAGCCGCGCCGTGCCGCCGCCGATATAGCATTGGGATCCTTCGCGAAGAGGAACCTGTCGAATGGCGACGCGCCCGCCACCAAAGTCCGTTGATATGTGGCGAGAGCCTTCGCCATGTTCGTAGGCGTCACGTCTTCGCCAAAGACCTCCTGGAACTCAGGTGAGTACCCCTGCCGGCGAAGCTTGCGCGCTGCCTGGTCGGGCGGCAAATCCAACTCGGCTGGAGACAGAAACGGCAACAGAGACTGGTCTTCGAGCGTTGCCGCTCGTCCGTCCCAAATCAGCGGCGACATGAACGCGATGTTCAGAAGCGTGTGGCTGTTGCGCTCGCCGGCGCGGCCTTTCACGCCGACAGAGACCGGATGAGGGTCGGCAAACCCGTAATTCGGATCGTGGCACGTGGCGCAGGATATGCTATTGTCCACCGAAAGCCGCTTGTCGAAGAACAGCTTCCGCCCCAGCGCCACTTTTCCGGCCGTGATCGGGTTGCCGGCCGGCGGAACCACCGTAGGCAGGCCAAGCGTAGGCGAAACCGTGACGTCTCCATGCAGGTGGCACAGGCACGCCACGGTCGTGATACCCGCAAGCAAGGCACAGGCGGATCGCATCGGCCATCCGGAGAAAGCGAGCATTCCTGGCAACTTGACCCTCAGGCCGGCGTCGGATAAGGATCTCCGATGTTCCGCAGCACGAGATGACTGGCGGCGCACGCCGCCATGCGCCAGGCTCCCGCCGGAGCGGCCTTGACCGCCGCTGCTTTGGCGTTGGTGGCGGGTGCACTACCCTTGGTAAACGTGTACACGCCTCGTCCCGTGCTTTGTCCTTTTCTGCCGCCAAGCATGTAATCGAGGTTGAACGTGAACGCGACGGCGGCGGATTCTCCCCAGATCTGAACCGACGGATTCAACTCGTGGATGGAGTTGACCTTCGAGGTCTTGTAGAAATCGGCGAAGTGCTGCCTGATCTGATCGTCGCCGGTGATATAGAACGGGCTGTAGTCGCCGATCAGGAAAGTACCCGAAGGATTCGCATGACTCAGTAAATCGTTGGCGTTCCCGGCCACCCAGGCGGCATCGATCTGCTTGACCTGAGCGAACAGAACGTCGTTCTCTCCCCCGCCGGCGCCGGTTGCGGTGGCCGTGGGCGCCGGCCCCAGCGCGCGCACCGGGAAGATGCCGTAATGAGGAGTTAGCGGCGTCCCCAGGGGACCATAGCTCGATCCGCCCAGATAATTCGGAATATTCACGTCGAGAGCGATCAGGGGAGGATTGGCGCTCAACAGAACTACGCTCGACGATTTGCCGGTCTCCTCAACCGTTTGACTTCCCGTCTGATAGCCCGCCTCGTAGTTGGAGATGACGACCGACGAATTGCCGACGGTCACCACCTGCGGTTGGCGGTAGTAATAATAAAGCAGCTTCCGCTGGGTCGCATTGCTCCGGGCCGCATTGACAATGGCAGCCCTGCCGATCAACGGCTCCAGAACGCCCGGATCCATGAGCATGGCATCCGAGTGATAGGAGGCGGTCAACTTGGCGGCGTCGCCGCCGATCTGTGCCTGTCTGAGTTGATTCAGCGCGGCGAGCGCGCGCGTGGCCGCATTTGCCGGCTGCGCCTTGGATACCCCGAGCGCAACGGAACCCGCTGCGCAGGATGCCACGAAAGCCCTACGATGCATGCGCGTCAATCCTCCTTTCGCTTTCTTCCGCTGTCGCCGTCAGTGCAACTGCGGTTCGTTTCCGCCGGACACGGCTTTCTCCGCCGTGATCTTCACCGGCGTCAGATCGAAGCGCCGCACGATTCCGGCATTGTTGGCGACCGTCACCACCGCGTTCACTTCCATGCCGCCCGCAAACGGTCCGAGCAGCCCCTCGAACCAGGTCTTATCGTAGAAGTTACCGCGGGTATAGGCCATTACCCTGGTGGAAAACGTCGTGCCGTGATCCAGGGAGTATGCTACTTGAACGCCGCTGGCTTCCTTGATGCCGCAGATCGGATCGTAGGCCGCTACATTCACCGCCACGCCGCCATCGGGCCGCACCGCAATCGTGGGCGGATCGACTTGCGGCGGTTGCGTCGTGGCCACGTAATACCACTCGTCCTGATCGATCACATATTTCCGGTTGTTGGCGGTGCCGACTAAGCTCGCCTGGAAATCGACGTATTGACCGTCCGCCACCTGCTTGGGCGTCTTAACCGTAATGTACCCGGTAAACACCTCGTGCGGCGCCAGGCTGACATCGGTTCCCGGCTGCGGGTCCGCCGTTATGATCCATTCGGACGGAACCTTCGTGTGGTCTATGTTCACCGTGCCTTTCAAGGGCGAATCCGCCGGGTTCGCAATCCGATACCGGTATGTCGTGAGCGTTCCCGGCAACGCCCGCTCATCCACGTTGAAACTCTTGGTGGCGACGTTATCCACCGGGTTGAGATCCTCGCCTTCGGTTTCGACCGTGGCGCGGAGCTTGTATCGCTGATTCAAGCGGTCGAGCTGATCGAACATGATGTTCATCATGCGAAAGCCCTTGGTCTGCACCACGACGCCTTCTTCTCCGCCCTCCGCGCGAGCCGGCACCGAAACCGGAAAGGGCTTGGTGGCCAGGAGTTGCTTGCCTTCGTCGTCGCAGATCTCCAGCCGTACGTTGCCGTGCCCCGCCTGATCGCCCAGGTTGCGGACCAGCACTTCCACTTCGAGAACTCTCTCGGTATTTCGCCAGGCCACCAGAATATTAGGCCGGTGGCTGTCTACGCCGCGGCCAATACCCAGGTCCACACCGTGCCCGGTCTGCGCCCGCATTGCCGGCGACAAGAGTAGAAAGGACACAACAGTAAGCACACAGGCAGAAGTCTTCTTCATCGGTCTTCTCCATCAGGCGGATTGGGGCAATCGGTTAGTTCCCCGTTTTACCGGCCCCTGGTTTGGAAGTATGACAGCTTCGTCAGTGCGTTGCCATGGAATCTAATTGGCCGCATTTACGGTTTGTTGGCGAATTTTCCGGTACCGGCGGAGCGGTGAGCGGCTCCAGCAAGGCAATCGCGCAAAGCTGGCGACGGAGCCGTCGTGGCGACAGTCCGTACCGCTTTTCGAAATCGCGGACGAAATGGCTTACATCCTGGATACCGACGCGGCCGGCTATCTCTTTGACGCTTAGATGCGAGTTGAGAAGAAGGTCGCGCGCCATTTTCAGCCGGAGTTCCCGAATGTAGCGTGCCGGAACGGTGCCGGTTTGTTCCCGAAACAGGTCATAGAATCGCGAAACGGAGAGCTTGACGTGCGTGGCCATCACTCGCGGCTCTTGTTTGGCATGGATGTTGCGAGCAATTAGTGACAGTACTAACTCGATTCGGGTATCCATTTCACCCTCCCCGCGTCAGGCCATGGCGCAAAATAATCTTCTGATTAGAATGCACCGAGGCTGCTTTGGCGTCAACATATTTCTGCCGCCGCGAATTTAAAATAGAAGCGGCCCGTAGCGGCGCCCAAAAAGACTGCGATGCGCGTTTTCTATATCTGTTTGCGCTCTCCGCGCGGAACGTTGGAAGACTCTGAGAGCGCAGTCTTTCGCTGCCATCCACTCTGCGGCAGACGCTGCAGTCCGTCACGCGGTGCGATTCCATACGTCTGGTACCCGTTCCGCGGCCCAAGGCGTATTTTCCAATTGTTTTCAGCCGGCCTTGCCTTAAAATCACTAGGTACCCGGTTCCCAATGGAAGGTCCGGGCCGGCGACGGGCTTCGCCGCCGGTCCGCTAACCGGCTTGCGCCGGCATCCCCAAAAAGCCGCCCCGGCCGCTTGCGAGCCGCGGCCGCAAACCCAGGGAGCGGCGCTTTTC
>Ga0335078_10011661_pt1 | contig 13039 bp, 12 predicted proteins | sample Lox_Sample_32_FD_206711 | JGI IMG/M metagenome (GOLD analysis project Ga0335078, IMG submission 206711) | Soil microbial communities from Loxahatchee National Wildlife Refuge, Florida, United States - Lox_Sample_3.2 | ecosystem: Environmental > Terrestrial > Soil > Wetlands | place: USA... | reverse complement strand
AAGTCCCCGCGAGTCTCTGGAAGTGGTTCCTTTGTCACAAGGTTGACGATGCCACCCGAAGCGGCCCTTCCATATAGCACCGACGATGGACCTTTTAGAATCTCTACGCGATCGACGTCCGTGATGTCGGAGGGCACCATGCCATCAAAGGTGAAGCCATCACGGTAATAGTTACTGAAAATGCTCAGCGGCAGGCCTCGGATTGTCAGCGCGTTGCCGATGGATCCAGCCGCCAGTACATCGCGATTCACGCTGCTGATATTCTCCGCTGCGTCCGCAAATTGAATATCCTGCTGGCTCTGGATCAGCGTCTGGTTCACGACTCCGACGCCTTGAGGTATTTCGTTGATCGGAATGTTCATCTTCGTGGCAACGGATGAATCATCCGTACGAAACGAACCCGGTTCGGCGGTCACCGTGATTTGTTGGCCTGGGCCGGCGACCTTCATTTCAATCGTGACATGGGCTTCGCCCTGAGCCGTCACGCTTACCGTCGCGCTGGCCATGGAGAAGCCTGACCGCTCCACATCCACGATGTACGTCCCCGGACGAATGGCGGAAAACGTGAATCGACCCGATTCGTCAGTCTGCGAACGGGCTACACGGACCGCGGAGCTGTCCAGCAAGATGACGGTCGCGTCCTGGATAACTCCTCCCTGTTGATCGTTTATCGTCCCCGAAATCGCTCCCGTTGCTCCTTGGCCAGCGACACCCGCGCACGTACTTAGGAGAACGACAACGAGCACACTCATGCCTACAACCACTCCAATGCGTGACCCTTGCATGGACACACCTCCTGTTTATGTTGTGCAACTACTCTGGCGTGTTCGTGCGATGGGTTAGCGGCGCGGAGGCTGGTCGGGAGGACTTGCTGATGGTGAGTAAGGCGATGGGTCTCCAATCAACGGATCATTACGGGTCTCGATGAAGAATACCTTGTGAATGGAAGGAGGCAACATCATCAGCTGCAAGCTGGCTGAGACTCCCGTGAGTTCGTGCGAGGTATCACCGCACGAGAGAGAACAGGAAGAAAGATCCCCTTTGTTCGAGTGATTGCAATCCCGATGGCTGGATCGATTTTCTCTCGATTGAGCATGCATCAAACACATTCCTGACCTGCAACAGGCAGCAGATTGAGGCACCAGGGAAGCAGCCAGCAACTGGAGAGGGCCACAGAGGAGGCACACCAATAAGATAGTCGCACGCAGTCGCGCCGAGCGCCGCGCGAAGCAAAGGCGTAAAAGAGACCCAGGTCCGAACATGAAACGTGCGCTGTATTATGCATGATCCTTCGGTTGGGCGCCATCCCACAATTCGTAACAATCAGCGCCCTGATTGCTTCGAGCCACATCGGGGAAATCATATACCGCCTCAACGGGGCGATGGACAGTCGTCGTACTCCAAAGCAGGTAGGGGAGACCGCCATGCAAATAGCTTTCTACGCCGGTTGGCCGAATGCATTTTCCGCGCTGCCCGTTGTAAAGGATGTGTTCAAGAAACGTGCACACGAGCCTTTGTTGGACCTTACTGAACAGATACAAGGGACCAAGTTTCTAGCTTGGTTTGTTCTTCAATCTGTAGGACGTGCTCCTACCTCCCGCCTCCTCCTGTTCGAGGATACCCAGTTCAATCAACTCGTCGATGTCTCTGAGGGCTGTGCGTGAGGAAGCTTTCGTCAGCTTCATCCAGTAAGCGCCGTGGATCATGCCGCCATTCAATCGGCTGCGGAACAATGCGACATCGCTCATCTTTTGCATCGCTCGATCGACACTCCTTCCGGCGGAGAACGCCAGCGTGTCTTAATCGCTCGAAGTCTGGCGGTGCAGCCGGAATTTATCCTGCTCGACGAGCCCACAGCCAATCTGAATGTTGAGCATTCGCTCGAAGTCCTGGAGTTGTGCGTGGCCTTGGCTGGCAAAGGGCAGGCGATTGTCGTTGCCAGTCACGATTTGAATCTGATTTCACTTTATGCAACTCGCGTTGCGCTCTTGGACGCAGGGAAAATTGCTGTCGTTGGCTCACCCTCGGAGGCACTTACGCCTGCAACCCTGCAAGGGGTCTTCAATGTCCAGGTCCAACCACTCGGCGGTACGAACGGCGAGCGCTTCTTTATGTTCGAAAGACGTCCTCGTCCTTTGGACAGGCGCACGTAGCCAGAGTTTGCTATCGCTATGACAATCCTTTCCACTTTATCGAGACCGGGCCAGTAGACGGAACTTCAAAGGGAGTTCTTGGGGTCCCTCCTCGTATGCACGGAATTCGAGGTGGCAAGACCCACAGGTTCACTCGTTCGGAAGTACTTTTTGTACGCGGCAATCCAATCGGTTGAGACATCCCTTTGCGCGGTCGCGAGATCGACTTTTCCCGCGCAGACGGATCGATGCAGGTAGTCTTCGAGTTGGTCTTTTACAAACGAGTTCCACGTCGCATTGAAACGAGGTTGAGGCCAAAGATTGCGGATGTCGTCCGTTCCGCCGAGACCGGGAGAAATCAGGAAGTCCACTTCATAGCTGTCGGCCGAGGTCTTCCGCAGTCCATATTCTTGAAACACCTGATCCCGCAAAATATCGGAAACCGGGAGCACCACGGCATCGTGGTCCATAGCGCAAATATCGCCCAAGGCGGCGGCCATGCTTGCGCCAGGCGTCAGGCTACGGTTCGGAAGTAGCTCCGAATTGGGAAACGCGCTGGATGGAGACTCCTCTGTGCGCAGATAAACAACGCGGCCACCGATTAAAAACGCAAGCGCAAAGGCACAAACCACCACAAGACGCGACGGATGAATCACGAAGTTCAGATTCCACCAAGGAGTTCGCCTTGGTTGTTGCGTGGCTGTGGATAGCTGCAGTTTCAGCAATGCTCGGGGACCATCGACCGGTGGGATTTTTGCACCGAGATCTCGCTGATGCACCCTGACAACATCGCCAATCGTTCGCTGCATCTCCGCCATACGTGCCCGGCAATTCCAGCACGCTTCCAGGTGGCGGCGCACACTTGCCGCTTGCCGACTCGAAAGCTCTCCGTCGGCACACAGAAGCAGGTCTTGATCCGTTGGATGCATGGTTTCGTCGAACATGGTTCTATCTCTCGTCCGCGCACATGAGCCGGGCAAGCGACCGAGTCAGTGATATCGATACCGCTCCAAGAGAGATGCCCAAAACGCGGGCAATTTCCCGATAGCGAAGCCCCTCGGCACGCAGACGCAGACAAGCGCGGTCCTGCTCGGGAAGAGCTTCAAGTACAGCCAGCAAACGCCGTTGTCGACGTGCGGAGAGAACTTGTTCTTCCGGGTTGGGAGATGAATCGAGATGCTGTTCCGCCAAAAACCTTTCAGCCTGTGGGTGGTCCTGCAGACGCCGATTTGATTTGCGTCGCTTGAGCGCGAGGTTGTGAGCCACACGGAATATCCATCCGCGAAGGTTCCGCTCGCACTTTCCCATCTGGAGGTGTTGAAACAAAGCAATGAATACTTCCTGAGTGATTTCTTCTCCGTCAGCCAGGGGCAACCCGAGGGAGAGTGTGTATCGGAGAAGGGGGGTACGAAACTGCTCAAAGAGCCGGACGACCTCACGCTCGATGTCGGAGGGCTGACGGCCGACGTCGCTCGCCGAAATCGGGAATTCGTTTACCGCAGATGTGGGCAGATTCGACATCCGTTCCTATTTCAATATTCCTGCCGGGGCATTCTTGTTCAAGGTATTTGGCACTGATTGTCCTTCTTTGCCAAAACCTCCCAAAAAAGACTGAACAGAGCGGCGGGAATGGGAATGTTCAGAATGGGGGGGGTCAAAGGCGCCCTAACCCCTTGCAATGTCATGGCCAACGCCCGGAGTCCATCTTTCATGAAGAGGCTCGCAGTTATTCTGTTGTTCTGTGCTCCATCCCTCTTTTGCCAGAGTAACACCGGCGAATTGCGTCTGAAGGTTATCGATCCTTCCGGTTCCTCCGTCAAAACCACGGTTCAGGTGACCAGCGAAGGAAACCAGTATAAACGTGCCCTGGCAACGGACGAGCATGGGCTGCTTATCGTGCAACGTCTGCCCTTTGGAATCTACCAACTTCAGATTAAGCAATCCGGATTCGCAGACTCGTCCGAATCTGTAGAGATTCACTCTTCGATTCCCATTGACCGAACGTTGCAATTGAAGCTGAGTCAGATAAGCCAATCCGTGAACGTTCAAGCGGTGGACACTCTAATCAACCCGGACCAGGCCGGGTCCGTCAATCAGATTGGTTCGGATTTCATCGAGAATCGCCTTGGCTCCATTCCCGGACGTTCCATGCAGGACCTTGTGAATTCGCAGCCTGGCTGGCTGTATGAGGGGAACGCCGTGCTGCACCCGAGAGACTCGGAATATCAAACGCAATTTGTGGTGGATGGAATTCCGCTCATCGACAACCGTTCGCCCAGCTTCGGACCGGAGATCGAGGCGGACGACGTGAAATCGATCAGCATCTACACGGCGGGATTCCCGGCTGAGTATGGGAGAAAAATGGGCGGGGTCGTGGAAGTGAATACGGAGAAAGATCCACAACCGGGATTTCACGGGCAGACTATTCTGTCGGGAGGCAGCTTCGATTCCTTGGGAGGGTTTGCGGAGGGGCAATATACGTGGGGCAAGAACGTGTTTGGCGCAAGTGCCAGCGGCGACATGACCAGCCACTATTTGAATCCGGTGGTCATTCAAAACTTTACCAACAAGGGAACGGTGGGGGCATTTTCGGCGCATTACCAGCGGGATCTGACACCCAATGACCGATTGAACCTGATGGGGTGGTACGAGTTTTCGCGGTATCAAATACCGAACGAACAGGTACAGCAGGCAGCCGGGCAGCTACAGACCGCGGACAACATCGAGAGCATGGGAGTTATCTCGTATCAACACACATTTTCTCCGAATGCGCTCTTGGATTTGCACGGGATGGGTCGGAGCAACGCAAACGACTTTTACTCCAACCCGCAATCAACCCCGATCGCGATTCTCCAGCATAACTGTTTTGACGAAATCTATTTCCGCGGCAATCTGACTTTGATTCACGGACCAAATGAGATCAAGGTTGGAGTCGAGTCCGATAATCTCTTCCTACACGAAAACTTCAATTACGACATAACAGATCCGAGTCAGTTTGATCCAGGAACTCCGCTTACGTTCAGCTTCAAAGCCCAAAGGCCAGATCTGGAGCAGTCGGGCTACGTGCAGGATTTGATTCGATGGGGGAACTGGAGCATCAATGCGGGATTGAGGTGGGACCACTATCAACTGATCGTGAACCAGAATGCGGTTGGGCCGCGGCTGGCGATATCGCACTACTTTCCTTCGCAGCAATTAGTAGTGCACTTTTCCTACGACCGAGTGTTCCAGACTCCTTCCTTCGAAAACATTCTCTTATCGAGCTCCACGGCAGCCACAACGTTGAATCCTGTCTCCTTGCAACTGCCCGTTGAACCATCGCAGGGCAACTACTACGAAGCTGGCCTCGCCAAGGTTTTCTTGAAAAACTTGCGCTTGGATGCGAACTACTTTCGGCGCACGGTAAATAACTTCGCCGATGACGATCAGATCGACAACACCAGCATCAGTTTTCCTATCGCGTTTCACAATGCGATCGTGTACGGAGCTGAGGGCAAGTTGCAAGTGCCGGAGTGGAAACGTTTTTCGGGATTTGTAAGTTACTCGTATGAGGTAGGGAATGCCTGGAATCCTGTTACGGGAGGGCTATTCCTCGGAGCGGCTGCCGCCATTCCGACCACGGGACACTTCCCGATTTCGCAGGATCAACGGAATACGGTGAGAGGGCGGCTCCGCTATCAGGTGACACCGCGATTCTGGGTTGCCGGTGGGGTTGAGTATGACAGCGGGCTGCCATTCCAATTCCAGTGCGATCCAAATCTGACACTGGACCAGTGTATTGCCGGAGAGGTGGTGACGTATGGCCGGGCGGTGGTGGACCGTGTCAACTTCGAGCGCGGGAGGATCTACCCGTCGTTGCTGGTAAACGCATCTGCGGGCGCAGAGATCTATAAGTCCGACCGACTTTCCATGCGATTTCAGGCGGACGGGCAGAATCTTACCAACGTTGTGAACGTGATTGACTTCGGCGGACTCTTTTCCGGCAATGCCATCGGGCCTTCGCGCAGCTTTTCTTTGCGACTTCAAACGGTATTTTGAAGTCTAGCTATGTGCCTAATTAGGCGTGTTCTTCAGCCTATACGAGGTACTCCGGCCTCCGGCTTCCTCTTGTTCGAGGATGCCCAGCCCAATCAACTCGTCGATGTCTCTGAGGGCTGTGCGTGAGGAAGCTTTCGTCAGCTTCATCCATTTTTCGCGAGTCAGCTTCCCCTCAAAGTCGCCAAGGAGCTTGTTCAGGACTTTCTTTTGTCTTGGGTTGAGAGAAACTTTCTTCTTTTTCACATCCAGCCAGAAAGACTCTTTCGCCAGGGTAGTGCTCGTGATTTGGTTTGAATGCTCAATCGCACGATCGAGGCATTCCAGGAACCATTTCAGCCATTCCGTGATGTCGAGTGAGCCCGACTGTGTCTTTTCCAGAATCTCGTAATAGCTCGTTCTCTCTTCGAGGATCTGCGACGACATGCTGTAGAAACGCTGCGCGCTGCCATCCGAACGCGCGAGACACATCTCGGCGATGGCCCTTGCGATTCTTCCATTGCCGTCTTCAAACGGATGGATGGTCACAAACCAAAGGTGCGCGATTGCCGTTTTGAGAAGAGGGTCTCTTTGCTCGTTGCTTTCAAACCACCCGAGAAACCTCTCCATTTCCGCATCAAGGCGACTAGCAGCAGGTGCCACGTAGTGGATTTTCGTACGACCGATCGGCCCTGAAATCACCTGCATAGAACCTTGACTGTCGTCCCGCCATGCACCGACGCGAAATTTGTCGGTTCTGCGGACTTGAGGAAACAGGTGCGCGTGCCAATCAAACAAACGCTCCTTGGTCAGAGGCGCCTCGAATCTCTGCGTTGCATCCACCATCATTTCGACGACGCCCTCGACGCTGCGATCCCTGTGCACCTTAAGCCCCGCCAAGTCGAGTCCGAGTTTCTTCGCGATGGAGGAGCGGACGCTTTCCGGGTCCAGCACAACGCCTTCAATGGCGCTCGACTTGATCGTCTCCTCGGTCAGAACCTTGAGAGTGGCGGTCCATTGCGACGCGAAGCCATAGCTATTCATTCTTCCGAGTAGAAGCCCTTGCCGCAGCCTCACTTCCGAAAGCAATGGGGCTATGGCCCCTGAATCCCATGTAAATCGTGGCCACTCAGCAAGTTCGTGGATGTAGATTCTCGCCATAAGCTCGCCACTTACCTCGCCATCATCCTAGCATAATCTCGCCATAAGCTCGCCACCATTCTCGCCAAATATCGTTCACATCTCACGGATTTCCACAACTGCGCAGGCTGATTGCTGCTATGTGCTTGATTTGTTTAGACATGCGGCCTTCGCTACCACACAGCCGTCGCCCGATGAGCACCGATCTGTCACGCCCGTTGCCATCCGCTCGAGCCGCAAATCTCTCCCTTGTGAATGATCAACTCTTTGAGTGCTCCTGCTAAGTAACCCGTCGACGGAATGCCGCGATTTCATCTGACAGCCACAGACAAGGACTTCATGTAACCACGTTCTGACCGTTGAAGAACGGATTGGCTTTGAACAGGACTTGCGACCGAGGAGAACATGCAATGGCAACATTTAGCACCAAAGACGGCAAGAAGATCTGCCACGAGGATTGGGACTGTAGGGCAATGCCTGGTCCGCGGAACAGCATTCCAGGGGGACACAACTCCAGGACTTTTGCAGTCGCTCCAGTTTTCAGAAGAGCGAAGAATCTGGAACCTTAAACTTGGTTCAACGAGCAGTCATATTTATTTATAGTAATCATCAGAAAAGTAGTAGCAAGGCGCGAATAGCCGCATATTTACTGATGATTTTTGCTGTGGCGGAGAGGGGGGGGATTCTGTCCGAGCACCCTAAGAAATTCTCAGTGAGAATGGTAAAACGCAAACCTTTTGAAATCAATGAGCAATTTCTCGAAACGCCATTTTGCCAGTGTCATTGGGAAATCTGAGGCCTGGGATTTCGTCAGAAGTCTTAGGAAAAGCTTAGGAAATCTGAAGGGCACGCGTGGCTTCCATGAGCGCGGTGTCGACCGAAGCGCCAGAACGAAACAACTCTGGCTTCGCATTAGGTACAACTCCAGGGAACCGTGGGGGCTGTCGTCGTTCAACGGTGTTTGAAACCGTTGTAGTCCTGCGCTCGCCAAAAAGCTAGATTCGTCGGTTGGCAGGCTACTTCTGCGAATAGCGCGTTTTTCATCCAACTGGTTCACTGCCAATGCCCGTCAACACTCGTGGACCAACGGCACCGGTGAGCTCTTGACCAGCGACGGCTCGGACCTCTATGGTGCGCATTCGCAAAAGGGACTGCAAGAAAAGGATGGACCCCAACTTGGACCTGCGCGAGTTAACACTCAAGGCATAAATCAGTTAGGACCAAGTTAATGAGAGGCGAGCTCAGTTGGGGAGCGGTTGCCGGAACTAAAGCAAGTTAGTCAATAAAAAAGCCGGGTTCGGTACATTCCGACGGCTCGCCCTTCGAGTACCTTCTCATTCGATGTCCTGGACGCTTTCGCGCAGCTTCTCGATGTCCGCTTTGATCTCCAGTGCCAACCCCGTGATGGCCAGGGCTTCACTTTCGACACCGGGCGTTTTCGAGAGCATGGTGTTGACCTCGCGATGCATTTCCTGCAAAAGAAAATCGAGCTTCTTGCCGAGTTCACCGGCGTTATCCAAGAGCTTTGTGAATTGCTTGAGGTGGCTGTCGAGACGATCCAGTTCCTCAGTGATGTCGCTTCGTTCCGCCAAGAGCGCTGCTTCTTGTGCCAAGCGCATGGGTTCTATGTTTGATCCCTTCAGCAATTCCTTGAGCCGTGCCTCCAACCGTCTCGCGTAGGCCGGACGCAACGTCTTTACCAGATTACAGATTTGTGTGCATTGGCCCGCGATTTTGTCCAACCGGCAACGCAATTCGTCCGTCAGGCTGCGCCCTTCGGCCCGGCGCACCTCGTCGATTTTGTCCAAAGCACTCTGGACAAGTGCTTCGAGCACATTCCTCAGTTCCAGCTGGCACTCTTCGGTTTCGGGCAACACGGAGGCTGTGCCTCCGATGACGCCTGGCAAACGGAGTAAGGCAACCGTGTCGAGCTCGGTTTTTCCGCCAGTTCCATTGCGTAGTTCTTCGGCGGCGATCACGTATGCCTTCAGGAGTTCACGATTTACGCTGACCGCCAAGTCTCCATTGGGTTCAACGAGGATGTGTACATCCACATGTCCCCGGCGGATTCTGTTTCGTACCGTCTGTCGTAGCTGGTGTTCGAATGGCTCCAGAGACTCAGGAAAGCGGGTCTTAACATCCAAAAATCTATGGTTGGTACTTTTAACGGCAACCCGGATGGCCCAGCCCTCGAATATCCCTTGGACCGTGGCATAGCCGTTCATGGACCTGCATTCAGCGCTACCTGTCGAAGAAAGCGCGACGGTTATGGAATCTCGTGCGCTCACGGTCTCCTCCACCGGTCAGTGGGCTTGTCAGACTCCGAGAAGTACATGAATTTCTCTCTCCACCTGTGAGACTCTTTGAAGTTTTTCTTCGACGGCCGCAGCGCCACGACTCTTTGCCAAGCGCGCATGTTCGAGGGCCGCAGTCGCCACGCGGGTCACTTCATGTAACAACTTGCGAATCTCCGCTTCCAACTGACCCTGGCTTTCCTCGACACGATCGATGAGATCGGACTGAACACGAGTGCTATTCATGTCCACGAGGTATTCGAGAAAAGCCAAAGCGTCTTTTTGAATGACCGACCGCGCTCCGAGGAGTCCGAGCACGATATCGGCCAGATAACGCAGTGGCGAAGCTGGTTGGGCGACGTTGATCAATTGCTCAAAATGAAAGTGCGACGGCACCCGGAAACCTTTCTCCGAGTTGAGCGCGTTCGGCATGCGGGCGAGTTCGGGGATTCGAGATTCGGAGAGCTTCTTGAGATAGTCATTGCCGATATTCACGAAACGGCTGGCGACTTTGCGATATTCCTCTTCCGCTTCTGTTTGTTCTTTAACGAGCCAGGGAAGAACACGATTCGCGGCCACAACCTGGGCTGCACGCATGGCCTCGCGTCGGAACCTCGGGCCGTAGCGGCGGCCAATCTTTCTGAATTCCTCATTGGCTTCCGATTTGGCGGGGGTGAGGTTCTCTCTCAGAAACTTCTTCCGCCGTTCAAGAAACAGGTCGGAAAGACGATGCTTTTCCGCCATAAATAGGTAGCCGATTTCGCGGAGCGACCGCTCCGTTTCTGCAATCGTTTCGTGCATCGCGGCGATGCGACGTTCGGATTCTTCAATGGGGCGCACTAACGCTTCGCGCTCTTCAAACGTGACCGAGAGCATCTCCTCGCCTAAACGCTGCAAACCTCGTTGACCTGCAGCTCGGACCAGCGTGCGGCCCGATTCCTCCACCAAGTTGTGCAGCGACGCGACAAGAAGCTCCCAGTCCCAGCCGTTTTCCCTCTTCTCCAACCGTTCAAAGGCGCTGACCTCATAGATGGGACCTATGGGGCGACCAAGTCGTTTCTCTAGGACTTTCCTAGTGAACGGCCCTGCGATCTGCCGCTCTGATTCGGTGGCTCGATCTGCTTTGTTGAGAACAACGAGAATCTGCCGGACGTGTTTGCCAACTTCTTCGACCAGTGCCAGTTCTTCTCCGGCAATGGGTGGATCGGCTCCGACCACGATGATCACGGCATCAATCTGCGGGACAAATGCCTGGGTTGCCGCTGTATTTCCCGCGAAGATCGATCCCAACCCCGGCGTGTCAACCAAACACATGCCATCCGCGAGAAGAGGGCTCGGAACGAAAACTTCGACACCGGCAACGCTCTTCGCATTCTCGGGATTTTGTTCCTCGGAAACGTACTGCACCAGCTCTTCAGGTGCGAGGTCTTTCCAGCTACCTCCTTGAAAGCGAACACGTGCACCGCGCTTCTCGCCAAAGCGAAGAATGGTGGGAACGGTTGTGATGGGAACAACTCCCGTTGGTAGCACGGCATCCCCCACCAGCGCGTTTAATAAAGTGGACTTTCCCCGTTTGAACTGCCCAATGCACGCAACATAGAAACGGCCTTCCATGAGGCGCTCGGAGAGGTTCTTGGCTTCCTCTTCGACGCGCTCCGACCCAAATTCGTCTGCAAATTCCGCCAGTCGGTTCAGTTTTCCGGTCGTATCACCAATTTCCGTGGCATAAGTGCCACTGGTTTGACTTTCGGCCATACCATGGAGCGCCAAATTGTCCGATCGAGAGCCCATTGCTTCCCTGCTTTCCTAATCTCCTGTACCTTCACTGCCATGCTGAGCGATTCCCTGGCAGTGCTTCATCAGATAGTCCACGTGCAACAATTTCGTCTTAATTCGCCCGTCGAAGTGATAATGGCGGTCTGTCGCAGCCTGGCACATCCGGAGAATTGCACCCGGTAAGAGTCCACTGAATTCCAGGATGTCTTCCCGAAAACCATCCAGATCAAATGCCAATAGTCCGAATCTCTGGATTGCCCACTCCAGGAGTTCGTGCGCAGCGGCCAAAGACAAGGAACCGACATGTAAGCGCTGTTGATCATTCCAGTAAAGTTGCGCGGCATGGCCGAGTTCCCGATAAGTCCAGCCGGGCGCTATGGCGTAGATCGGCGTCTCCTGGTTGATCATGAGTTCCTTCACGATACGAGTCAGCATGTGCGTCATTGGCGCAAGGTCTTCGAGAAAAATCCAATACTCTCCCGCGCCCGCCGCACGGTAAAGCAGCCCGCGCAGACGAAGGCTGGTTTGCGCTTTCACCCAATGCGAAAACGAAGCCCCGTATCCAGTCTCAGAACGGAATTTAGATCGAAACAGAGGGTCTTCAGCAAATCCCTGAGCAATTCCGCGAAGGATGTCCTGAGGAGTTCCTACTCCTTTCGTGCAGATACAGCGTTTAGCGACTCGATCGGGAAGTCCCGACAGCGCACGTGCGACCAATGCGGTCTTTCCAGAGTCCGAAGCGCCCCAAACCAGCAAGCTCTCGCGTTTGCGGATGGCTTCGCAGAGCCGCGACAGCTCGATTTTGCGCCCAAGAAAGGCCCCGGACTCGAGAGCAAGATCACGCGTCGTGTGGGCTGCCGTCATGTTTCAGAACCTAAGATTTCGCGGTTTCCTGGTGCACGTACTTGATCACTTCCACGTCCGACATGGCGATCAATCCCTCATCGACCATTCCGTCGAGCGCCGGAATGAGCTTTCGGATTTTGTCTTCCGTATCGACAATGCTGACCATGATCGGTGCATCGTGAGAAACAGACAGCAGATGCGCGCGGCGGATAATCGTGCTGGCACCGTAACCTTCGATCCCTCGGTATACTGTTGCGCCCGCTACATCGAGTTCGCGGCACTTTTCGACAATGGCCTTGTATAAGGGCTGTCCGTGCCACTTATCGTCTTCCCCGAAATGAATGCGAAGCATCTTGGCTTTGCCTTCGAGTTTCATGCTCGCGACTCCTTTCGCCGTTCTTCGCCGACGTAATCGTGCGTATATTTGATAATGTCCACGTTCGACAGCACGACAAGTCCCTGCTGAACCATTTCATCGAGCAGCGGTGTCACTTTTCGCAGATTTTCTTCGGTGTCGACAACCGAGAGCATGATTGGGCAATCATGGGACAGGCTGAGTGGCGAAGTTTTGTGCATGCGGCGGTTGGCGCCGTAGCCCATGATTCCCTTGTAGACAGTTACGCCAGCAATGTCGTTCGCCCGCAGAGCCTCTACGATCGCCTTATACAGGGGTTTATCGCGCCACTTATCACTCTCGCCGACAAAGACCCTCATTAATTTAGCTGTTCCTTCTCGCTTCAAGGCGGGAACTTGCTCGCCGCGAAACTCCTGCTTTTTTGCGACTTCGGCAGGCTTCACGACCATGGTGTCCTGGATTTCGATCAGGCCCGTTCCCAC